>MKWU01003852.1_pt1 | contig 18831 bp, 20 predicted proteins | sample 809101 | NCBI WGS metagenome assembly MKWU01 (sample SAMN05860141, study PRJNA318959) | sponge metagenome | host: Aplysina aerophoba | place: Slovenia: Piran, Adriatic Sea, Gulf of Piran | collected 2013-05-07
GTAGTCGTATTGTTTCCGCTGGGTATGCGGTGGGTATGTCGAAAGAGGCCAACGATATACGGCGATTTGTAAGCGAACCCTTCGCGAAATCCGCTCATTAACACCTTTCCTTGGTTACGGAAGCTGTACGACCCTACTACAATATAGCAGATAGGGAATTTATATGGACTTCCGGTTTGCGTTGCCAGTCCTGTTCCTTCGTGTGTCTATGAAGCGACCGACGCAGTGAAACTATTCGGTCCTCGTTTGAGACGCAGGAAAGCCGTACAGGTTTCAAACTTGGCCGGAAGATAGGGGATACACATCACATTCCAATGATGCAATAATCTGCGATTGCGTGAATTGGCGGTTACGCGCGAGTTTTGTCTCGTACTCATATGTTTACATTGCCCCGAAGTGGTCCCTTTTCGCAAATTCTGTCACATATACTGGACAGATGCTTTGCATCATGGGGCAAACCTGAGCAAGGTAAAGGCTTAGATGTAAGGCAGCTATGTGTAGTTGCATGTATATATGCGCAAGCCTTACAACAGTACATAGATGCTGAAAGGGACAACTGTCCACTTGAGTGTATGATTGATGGCTTGGGGCTAAGGTAAATTGGTGGAATGTGGAGTGGGACAAGTTATATAGTACAATGGACATATTGGTAGTTATGACACATACATATATACATGTATACATACATGCAGCCATACATAGTATTTGTCTGCAAGGCCAAAGATCATGTAGTTGTAATATCTCAGATCTTAGACCACATCCTGTCTTCAATTTGCATCAATGGTGTGGTACAGATATATACCAACAGATATATGTGCCACTTCACTAATTGAAATAACACGTTTTAGCTGTGATGCAGATCAAATTTAGCAACAAATCAGATCATATAATCATTATATACTATGGTGACTGCACAACCATAGGAACTAAGTATTCCGAGGTATATTATATATTTGTAGCAATAATACTGATACTGGATAGTATGTACTGACACTTTCAACACCATTTGCTTTTTACATTCTGACCACAGACAGATCATGCAGAATTGCCAACATCACGTTGCTTAGCAACACAGCCTGTCTGTCTGTCCACAAAGCACATGCAGCTGATAGGCTCACCACAGTTATAATTCCCATTGTACCCCATTACTATGGCAGCGGACAGCATCAACAGTGGAATCCCATGCAAGGAGAGAGTTGCACCACAACAAGATGCTGTGGTTGTCAATTGTAGTCAGTTGTAACAAAACCCTTACATTAATAGACCGTTAGTGCAAGGTTTGTCCAGCTACCATGTCAAAGGGGTAAAAATTAATTATAACTCATTTTCTTAGTACTTCCAGCAAAATACAATTACTCAGGCAGACTTGGCCTAGCCTCAGCACATCGGAAGTGGGTTATAACTACTGCATATTACATAAGTAAGACTAGTAGCCTAGCTATGTACAGCCACACCGTACAACTACAAAAATGTCTTTCTGATCTGAAATTACTTGTTCACTTCCAATACATGGTTACCAAATGAAGTAGAAATACATAGCAATAGTAGGATAAACAGGCCCAAGTAGTGAGAATAAGTTAACTGGCAAGTCATTACAACAATTCTTGGTTACCATGTCTAAAGCACATGACAACACTAGTGGTCCTATTTTGCTATCATTGCAAACCAGAAACAATTGATTACACAAAGTTTACTGCCTATCTTGGAGTTTGTATCATCCCGTTGCTAATCAGTAGGGTGGACTGACTGTACCCTAGCCTCACTGTATAACTCGTTCACAGTGTAGCAGGCTGCATGGTTTAGTACATACTATAGAGACAGACTCTAGAGTGATAATAGCCATAAACAGCCTCTATCTATCATCAACTTACAGAGACTCTCAAGTTGCTGTCAGCTAACGACTGTGCTGTTGTCTGAAGCACCATTTGCACTGCAGCCTGTTGCTCAATTTGGAGGACAATCATCTCTTCTTCTGGGGCTGCCTGTCTGAGGCTCTGTCAGACAAAAGTGGCAGAGGCAGAGGATGGAGAGAATAATGTGAGGGAATTGCAGATTAGGTCTGCAATATACTATGCATCATAAAAAGTTACGAAAAAGATTATCAAATAACTGTATATATTATTATGCTTTTTCTTGCTTTCTTGAACTAGATTTTTTATTTGTCTTGACCCCATGGGGTTAGGTCACCTGGACCCATCTAACATAGAGCCCTTTTTGAAGAAGTTTGTCCGGCTGTTTAAAAGTAAAGTTAGACAACTATTGCCTGAAAAAAATCCTGTTAACAGATATCTTGCAAACACATAAGCCACATGCAAGCTTGCATTGATTTATATACGGTACTTGACATAGATAACTTACATTTTCCCGACAAATTCCTCGATTTTGCGGTGCAGGCGGATGCAAATATCCATGCAGACCCGCTCGGATTTTCTGCCTGATTCCACCGTGATTTTCCGCACAATTTCGCATGGAAAAAAATTTAGACAGGAATTCCGTGCGGATTCGTGCGGAAAATGGCGAAACCCAGCAGGTACGTATGTACGTACCTATGTACAGTGCCTTTACGAACACTCGCAACACACTTCCTTCATAAGCGGCGTTGAATGGCCTGAAACGTGGAACATCAACTTGCACGTTCACACCTACGTACGTACATACACACAAGAGCTTGCTACGTAGCTTTGCATACAACATACGCACATACAACAATTAAAGAAACAACGCCAACATGGTACATGCAAGAGTCAAGTGCTTCAGAAGTTCTCATTGTTCACAAGAGCCTTGGTCTTCCTGCACATTTCATCAATCGCGTTACGCATCTCCCTCTCTGCTGTGGCGCCCGTTTCCAGCTGATCCAGTGGATAATGTTTATAGCAAATACTGTGCTTGTTTATAACAAATACTGTGCTTGTTTATAACAAATACTGTGCTTGTTTATAACAAACCTTCAAGATAACCACAAGCTACCTACATACGCAGTGGTTTGCGAATAACAAAATGGCTGACCAACGGAGAGAGTCCCTCAGTGGTAGCGTGACTGCAAGGATACTGCTTCAGCAGCCAATACCTGTCTTCGATTGAGTGCATATGCTTGCACATTCATCTGCGGACTTCTTCCACATTGTATAGATCTGCAGAGCATCCGCGCATTGCCACGGAGATGATCTGCGCATTGCCACGTTGACGATCTGCGCATTGCTGCGTTGACGATCTGCGCATTGCCGCACTGACGATCCGTGCATTGCCGCACGGGCGTCCGTGTATTGCTGTGTGGCTACCTTCGGAAAACCTACGCAGTGTGTCTGTGGAAAAAGGTATGTTTTCTGTGTCACATACCGTAGGCTTTAGCACATTTACAACATGACAGTTCTGATCCACTAAGAGAAGCATTCCCAGCATATTAAGTCAGCTAATGATATCCACATGTTTGAGCAAGCTAAGCATTCTGACAGATTAGCTGCTTGCTTGCTATTGTGTAAATCCAATAGAAATGCACACAGGAAGCAAGGGTGAAAAATCATACCTTGGTGTCAAACATATGTAGCATTTCCTCCTGACCCGTACCCTACTTAGATTGCATGCCTTACACAGTGTTGTTTATCTATTGTGACTATTTGTAGTAGTGCTGCTTTCTTATTGTAGCCATGTTAAGTAACTTGACCGGATCTTGTACGATGCTGAGTTTTTGGTTGTGGACCTCGTGTTCTGTGAGTTGATTTGAGTTATTGCTGCGTTGTTCACTTGAGTCGTTCTAGTCGTCCGGAGTTGCCCCCTGTTTACACATACATTGTCCTCATCACAAGCAATATGCAATGGACAACAATGCAGCACTGTCAACGCTCATTCTGAAGGAAGGCTGGTGAGCAGTGAGTCGCATCCTGAAACATTTACTATGTAAAGACTCATGGTTGACCTCTGCCCCAATGTGCCATGTATACATTTTACCATGGTAATCCTGCTGTACTGGGTAAGCAATGGTCCATACAGTGCAAGTTGCGATATACACCACTAATCTAAATATTTGAATAATATAATTCACAGAGGCTGTGGATAATTAAAGTACAGGAAAATTGAGGGCTTTAAAAAATGAAATAGCTTATATATAAATATATAAACTCCACTTCCACATCCATCCATCACCGCCGCAGACTACCACCACACAGTGCAAGTTGCTCAAGTGTCAGTACAGAATCCATATGTATATATATACCTCCACCTCCACATGCAACTACGTACCACCACCACCTAACCACCACCACCAGCGCAAGTTGCTGAGGGTGATACCACCACGTGTGCAGGTGGACTATCTGCGCTAGTGGCTGAATGAAAAAGCACCACTAGCGCAAGTTGCAACTGGTGACACCCACCCCCTGTGCCAGTGGAACGGTTGCACCAGTTGAAAGAAGGGAAACACCACAAGCACAAGATGCAAAGGTCAGGATGCAAGGTGCAAAGGTCAGGACACAAGGTGCAAAGGTAAGGGCCAGTGCAGCACTAGTCGATACAGGATGCAGCAACAACAAGTAACTACAACCACCACCACCAACGACCAGGTGGTGGTGGTTGTAGTTGCATGTTGTTGCTGCATCCAGTACCGACTAGTGCTGATGCTGGCCCTGACCTTTGCTGCACTTGCACTCGGGCAACTTGCACTGTGTGGTGGTCAGTGGTGGTGGTAAAATTAAAGTACGTAGTTACTTGTTGCTTGAGTCAGGTGGCCATTTGCACAGCCTTGCGAATGATGTCTTGCCCACAGCCAGAGTTCAAAGGAGGAGACAGTTGACATTTATGTGACAACCTTGTGGCTCTCTAGTGTAAGTAGAAATATATACCATATGGCCAGAAATATTGGCGGGGAATTAAAATTGGCAATTTGGCAGTCAAGCGTAGGATTGCCAAATTTTAAATCGCCAAATTGTTGCATGATGTAACAACTTGCATGGCTGCGCAACCACAATTTGAAATAGCCTAACAGCCCTGTTTTCCTCAATGTACTTGTCAAACTGTGAATGCTGTTCTGGGGTGTTGCCAGTATCTTCTACGTACCTTTTCATTCACCGCCTTCAGGTCTGTATCCGTTTGCGATGTGGATTTGCACTTGTGCTTACCCAGCAGAGTGCCACCCGTTTTCGCCAGGTATTTCAACAATACCAGTCAATCGACTCTGCAAGGTATGTGGAGTACCGTGGGTCGTGGCACGCTTGCGTGGAGTGAATGAATCCATAAACGTAGATGTCCGATTATACGATAGTCAGCTGTAGCCCACAGATGTCTGACTACTTGTATATATGATAGACTGCCAACTCCGACGGGCTAAGGATCCCTTGACGATCATTCTATGATACTCCTACAGTGCTTGGCTCAACCTCCAGAAGCTGCTAGATTATTATTATGACATCAAAACCTGACTTCCATACCACTAAATTGAAACTTCACCAGTATTCATCTTACACGTTCGGAGGCAAAATCGCCAAATATTGGGACCGCCAATATTTCCGGCCATATGATAGCCTCATTGAAAGCTGCACAATACTGTGGCATCATTTTTCCATCCATATTATTTTGTGAATTATGAGCATCTGGAGAAGAAGAATTGGAGTTAAAACGGCAAAATGCGGAAATAGCTGTTGGATGTGTGGTATAATCTATAATAATTATAGAAAGGTTAGCACTGTATGGTGGGCAGTAAATACTTACTCTTCAATGGTTCCATTCATTGCTTGTCTTGTAAAACACTGGAGCTACTTTTTTCTATATTACAGTGTACAACAATCACCACCATATTGACATAGATATCACTACTGCTCTGTCTGATGCCACACCTCAATTTAATAAAATTGATTCTAATTACAATAATGTAAAATGCACACGGATATGAAACACACACACACGTAAAAGCTGGAAGCATACCAATACATTGGTGCACAAAAGATGAAAGAAGGGCTCTGCAGCATGACATTGACATCACTGAGTTTGCTACATCTCCCCAATTCTAATAACCTTTGATGCACCTATGCTAAACATGCACCTGCGTGTGACTACTTGAAGTCCGATTATTCACAGATATATACTCTCCTCTCCATCTCTCTGATTCTATCTCAAACACACCTTGTTGACATTATTCCACTTTGTGAGAACTGTTTCAAGTCTCGTATCTTCACTCTTCTCTCCAACCAGGTGCTCCAAGACAACTAAAAAGTACACATCAGCCAGAGGCTGCTCCATTCTTGGGTTCTGTACAATATGTTGAAAGGTACAATACAACGTAGCTATTCATGATAAAGTCTGCACCAAGGCTAAACACTTCTATACTTCAAACTGTACATCCACATCTTGTGTGCAGTGCAATCGTATGCGTACAAATTTTTGTGGGACATAAATTGAGCAAATTTTGTGAAGATTGCAGGTTTGGGAAAGGGTGCGAGGAACATGGCCAGTGACAAGGCGGTAAGACCGTCTTTTACGACTGCCACCATGTGAGGGTCCTTCCCTGTTCTAGCTCCCCATTTGCACTGCAGAACGTCTCCTACCAATGCTGACCAGACTTCCTAGTACACATTATAGCCACGAATGCAGCTAGATATGTAGATAAATTGTAGACATGTCTACAACTCATGACAACGGCAGCAGTGTTCCTCCAAAGTTACTGTAGCGAGACAAATATCTCTATGGAGCGCCGTTTAGGACAAACATCACAGCGACAATGAGCACCAAAATGAAATGTACTGTAAGCAGTAGTGCAGTACTTACTATGCTGTGAACATTGCATGCAAATAGTTACTGTTCATGTGCTAAAGCTTTTTCCACGAAGTCATGCAGGGTGATTACCGCATTACTATTTGCACACAAGGCTAGCGCATTTAGTACCGCCGTACTGCTGACAGCATGTTTCATTTCATTGCGCATACTCTGTAATTTCGTCCTAAACAGCGCTCAATACTTCTTAGACTGCTGTGCTGATTGCAAACACACACAGATATCAAAATCTTCAGGCAAAGTAGCGTTTTGCAAGAATAAGATTACAAAAAAATTAATCGTCACCCGCAGGCCATTCGCGAAATATATGTTACATGAAAATTTATACACATATGGTATCACAGCTAGTTTGGCTAATGACCTAGACACACATACTGTTAATCCATCCACACCCACATTCCCAAACACACCCCTTTCACATGGACTGCTAATCCACATACACTAATCCGGATCAAATCCAGGTCTGACACAGTTTGCGTTCACATGGCGAATGGACTCGGTTGTGAAATTCAAGTTTCAAGATGGTGTATCGTGATCAACTTTTGCTGTTTCGTGGCTGCGCTCAAAAAGGCTTTGCATGGCTCAAGCTAGAAGGCGACAGATAACAGCCGTGCAAATCCTGGACGAAGCAATGATGGCCTAACATCAGGAATCTATCTCGAGCGTGACTATTGCGGTGGCACTTCATCTCGCATGTGGGACATGTCCAATTGCAGCAATATGGCTTCCACGCGCAGCTGATTTTTACCTTTGTATTTTAGCTTGTTTCTCCTGCAGGCTTCGTTGGATCAGTGCAAGACTAGTACCAAACAGCAGACAAAGAAACCCTCTGTAACCCGATATATGATTTGTGGTAATAATAATTTGCTCTGTCGAGAAATGTCGGCGCAAATGAAGCAAGTAAAATAGTAGTAAATGCCCGTGTGGTAATTTTCGGAATGGTTCAGACAGACAAGGATGGCAACAATCACTGAGAAATCAGAGTACCTAACTTTTCCATGTGTCATAAGTTGTTACAGAACTCCGTTGAGAAGTTACAGCAAGAAAACTACTAGTACTGATTGGCAATGCAAATTCGGGGATGAATAATTCTGGATAGGAATACTGCATATTATTATGACACATGGAAAGGCTAGAGACATCCCTTACCGAACTATTTAAGTGTTCATCTTGCCTGAAAACCCTCTGGGAGCAGATCATATGATGTTCTTGTGACATGGCCATGTTTCGAACAAAATGGTCGCCATGCTCCGGGAAACATCAGCGCTACCCTCCTGTTCGCAGTGCGATGATGTTTCGCTTTGTCTGGGAATGATTATCGGCTCAAATAGTGTGGACGTTCGGGTCGAGTGCTTCATTATGACACCATTTGGTTGTCGAGTCATGCGTACATCACGCGCAGTTAAGTGCGTTTCAACGGAAACACGAAAGAATGTGACAAACCACAGAGGTCAGTTCCAAAATAAACAATTTGGCTTCGAACGGACATGTCCCACATGCGCTCCTTCAAAAGGATATCGAGTGGAAAGAAGACTGTGGGTTAAGCCTAGAAGTGCATGTTTCTTTGAGGACATTGTGCCAGGCTGGAATGAAGCCAACTTTATAGGGAATTTCTGTGTGAGTCATGCTACCTTTGCGTACTTGGTGAATGAATTGCAATCAACTCTGAAGAAGTAGGAACTACTTCAGAGACTAGCTCTTAGCTCTTCCATGATCCTGCAAAAAATGGGGTTGTTTCTGTACACCCCTGCAGCTGAGCTTGGATGGTATCGTTCGACCACACATCCAAAAGCGCCCCTACTTTTTCGTCCAACCAAGTCTGTCCGTGAGCCGCCATTTTTTAAACGCGTGTAACCTGGATACCCGTATAAATGTGGGTTCCAAACCACCTCACTAGCAGGGTTGGCACCCACATTAATCTGGATTCGATCCCAAATGTGAATGCGTTAATCCAAATTCAACCCGGATTGAATCCGGATTAAGCGTTTCATGTGAAAGGGGTGCCAGTGTTTAGACATCTAGTGTCACAGTGTATAACTCACTGGTGCTGTGGAAATTTCAGGGTGTTGTCGGTACACAAGGGGAATGTATGGGCCAACTTGGCCCTCTAGATTGTGCTGCTTTAGGAGGGTCTGTACCACCAGTCTCCTTGCCTGATGACCAATGAACATGAGAAGGGGAAGAGAAAATATAGCGAGATGGCTCACTAGTATAATATTGTATTTGGAGATATAGAGGGCTGGGCATCACATTCATTCTACTAATCTATCTATCTGGCCTCAATTAGTCCAGCTTCTATAAAATAAAATCTGCCATTATAGTACTTTCACTCTGCTCCATGAAGTCAATTTTCTGTAAAATTTTCCTTCTACGTTAAGCCATAATGGCTTCCTGCCTAGCTAAACCACTCCTGAATCATGGAACCATAGAGACACAGCATGCAATTCTGAGCTGGCTCAGTCTATTAGTATTTGATACCCGACCTCCTGACTTCTGTCCGTGGAAGTACATAGTTATTCACAGCAAGTGGAAGCATCATGATTTTGTAGTGGTCTTCACATAACTCATGAAGGCAGGTGTTTCGACAAATGAAAATTACGTACCTTTCCATGAAACATGTGGAGGGGAACCATTTCATCTTCCTGTGGATGGGTAAGGATCTCTCGGAGCACACGTTTGGCCATTGCAATGGAGAGTCCATTCATATGTGGCGATTGCTCTTCGGGAGAAACACAGCTGTCTTCTTCCATCACTTCATCCAGTGACAATTCCATTCCATTCTGAGAGGTCCTCACTGAATGCATGGTGTTCACATGGTGCAGAAACCATTCTACATCAGCATCTTCCAACTTCACAGAATGGGGGGAGAAGAAGAAGGTGAGGAGGTTCTCCAGGTAGACTGTCATTTCTGCCTTGTTCAATTTGTTGGGATTGCTTTTCACCACAACCAGAAATGATGCAGTAACCTCTGGAAGGTTGAGTGGCAATGTCGTCACCATCTATCAAATAGTAAAGGGAGGAGGTAGTCAGATCACATAGCTAGCACTTGCACAAACATATGAAGTTGGGCTGTTACCTGCAGTTCTTTGTCAAAATATAGCTCCAAAAGCCTTCTTCCCAACTGAAAGCCAAGGTTGCAAATCTCCTCATCTAGCTCACCTCGCACTTGGAGCAGAAGAAATACAGCTGCCATTGAGTTGAGCTTGCAAACATAGGCCTTCTCTCGCGAGGAGGAGTGAAACAGAATTTCCCTTATTGATGTTTGTGAGGTCTGCAGGAATGCAAGAAGGAAAAGAGTGGAGAGGTTGTAGAAATGAGAAGAATTGTGAATGTGATGCATTGGAAAGGCATACTTACTACATCTCTGTAGGAATCCCTCCAAATTCCCATTATCCGTGGTTCACAGTAGTTTAGCTCCTCATGGCCACTGTTCAAGCACACTCCAGCTAGTGCTTCAAACAAGGCATCAGTAATAAACTTGTACAGAGTCACTGGATTGTCAGTATTCTTTGGATTCTTTTCAACCAATGACATAAATTTTACACTAGCAGATTGAGTTGACATGGTTGGGATAGGCAACTCCACCACCTTCTGCAACTTCTGGAGCGACCGCAGGTGTGAGACCAGTCTGCACAGGTTAATTCGATTAGCATATGCTGTGGTGTGTAACATCACCAGCCTCTTATTCGTTTCCAACTGTTTCAAGTCATGGGTAAATGTGAGGTTGAGGAGTTCAACAGTCAGTTTGTCCTCTTCAACATTCAGGTTAAACCGTTTGGCCATAAAGTCTTTCCAGTATCTCTCCCACAGTGTTTTATGTTCACCAATTGCAGTCACTGCCAACTTCAACAAGGGGATCTCACCACTCTAAACAGCACAGTTCATGAAAAGGTTAATATAATATGATAGGGTACAGTAAACGCAAGTGCACCCACACACAAGCTGCATGCATTAATGTATCATGCTACGTATACCTCATGCACACTATGAGAATAAAGCCACTCTCGATATGCTGTCAGGCTACTATACAATAGACAGTTTGTACATATAAAATAATCAAGGAAATTTGACAAAGTGAATACATGATGTGTGAAGGGCACTACCACAGACTTACACCAAGCACTCACATGTAGGCTGGCTACTAGCTGTCTCTCCAGAGTATCAAGCAATTTTTTCTGGTATGTGTCAGATAAGGGTATGCCTGAGAGTGAAGAACTGTTATTCAACAGCAAAGTCTCAGAAAGAAGAGATAACAACAGGTACAGTAATGATATCTCAATGTAACCAATCTATGCATTCAGTACAAGTCCTGATAAGATAGCAAGGCATTTATTCATGGTGCTCGAGTCTGTGGACATTTGTAAAACTTGTACATGCAGTGGAAGTTACAAGTAGTAAACAATACATGTATGAATCACCTGGGTACCACTTTTGCTGTACAAGTTCAGAGAGTGCTCTTGGGATTTGTGCAACAGAATATTTGGTACAGCTTAGATAGTGGGTAGCAAGTAGCCTACGAAGAATATACACTCTCCAAAATGGTTGGTTATTGCAGTACTAGACAAGAACAGGAATGCATCTCACACCCAGCTTTGGCCAACAAGAAATTCAAAGATTCCCAGAATATGTGTTGCAGATTGATTTCCAACTAGCACTACAGCTGATACAGGCAAGTGCATCCCAGATTCTTTAGGTTCAGGCATTGTCGAAAGCCAGTAATAGTTTGTGTATACAACGTAAGTTGCTAGCTTCACAGCTTGAAAGAGGAATGGTGACTGGAGAAAAAGAACCGCAACCTGGTGCCCGAACTCATGGCCTATGCTCTAACACAGAGTTTCAGCCACGCAGGCCACCAATCCTGCCACGATTCTTTGTCTCCAATTGCCGCTGCTGTAGTATGTGTATGCATGGTATAACAATATTAGTAGGGCATAGTTTTCAGAGGCAATAAGCCCTACTAAACAGATGGTGGTGTACATGAAGTCTATAGCCCATCAGAGATGATTTACACACTATTGCTTACACTGCGACCCTGTGCTGGCATCAGTGGTCATTGCCTCTTTAGCATTCTGCATTTCTTCAACACTATTTTCTAACAGTCTGTCCATGGCTGTGGCTACCCGTCGGAAGAAAGGGAATAATGGGATAGTGGCATGTGCTTGCCGGGGAGGCCATGTGTTGTTGTACGCCTTCAAATCAGCCAGTTTAGGCAGATTAGGGAGGAGATCCATAAGTTGGAGGAAGAGGTCCAGAACTTCATTGCTGTCCTGATTAAAGACAATGTCAAGGTTGAGGTCTTCATTGATAAGGTTGACCATATAGGCTAGAAAATTGTAGAAGGCAGTCTTGAAGAAGTCTTTCACCTGAAACAAAAAGGGTGAGTGAGGGTGAATGGGGGATGGGGGTTGCAGGTGGAGGTACGGTATGACATTGGTTGTGTTCAAATGACAGAGTTGTAGAGATTTCCGCTCTGACAGAAATAACAGAATTATGTATGCATGGGCTGAGCACAGTCACATGCATAATCGTGGAAACTCAAAAAATGTGCATGGGTTCACGGTTACAGTAAACAAAGCTGACATGTCCAACACAATAGACTCCAGAATTATTAATTAGGAAGTCATGAATATGAAAACTTCAGTATTTCATATATATGTACAATAAAGGCCTGAGTGGCTAGGAAGACTTCATCTCGAAAGATTCAAACAAACAATCACACACGTTTGGTAACCTAGGGCTGCTTTTATTAGTGAATTATTATACTTATATGTATATGTACGCTAATACAATGCTGATTCACATAAATGCTGTTGTGAACACACACACTGCGAATGTTTCTGCACTCACAGAGTCTGTGATGCTGACTGTGGACTTGTGGTCCTTTGAGTATAGCGCTGCCTCCTCAAGGTAGTGGGCCAAGTCATCCGGTTGCCAGTAGCGGGCATACATTATGCACAGTCTTTTTCCGACTGGCCCAGTCAGTAGCTGCTCAAACCGTCTGACTCTGTGGCTACCATCAGTAGGGATGCTGTTGAATTGACCGCCACTCTTGGAGCCAATGGAGACTCTAGTAGAGTAGGGATAGACAAACACGGCAGTGTGATAACAGTCCCAATTGCAAATAAGCAGTTACAGTGACCATCAGTTTTCACCCACCTGGAGGAGACAATGCTCACTGAGCTGGGGATCATGGACTCAGTAGCTTCTACAATGACACTCTGCCTGGTTTGCTCATCCAAGTGGTGTCTCTGCTGGCAGGCCACACCGCACCATTGTCTGCGTAGGACGTAACGAGTTTCATGTGTGCATATTCATATACATTCGCTTATTGTGTACAGCAGACTATGTATAAAGCAGTAACTAGAGGAAAGGTGTTATGTATTTCCATGCTAATATGTTTTATTATCCTTGAAATGAACAGGCTTGGATGACAACTGCTAGCCAGATTTAGAGAGTATCAGCTCATAATGACACAGACACTTTTGCAATTATTGCTCAATCACCTTGTGTCAGGTGGATCCCATGTATACATGATTTTTAGGCCTCACCTGATGTCCACAATGCCTTCTGGCTCAGGCTGCACTGAGTCGAGGTAGTGGTGGTCCCAGCCATTGAGGAAGAGGGCAGGGTAGCATGGGTTGAAAACCATGGACAATGGGAAATACAGAAGCAAAACAAACAACTTCTAAAATGGAGAGAGAGAGAGCGAGAGAGAGAGAGAGAGAGAGGGAGAGAGGGAGAGAGATTCACTCTATGTAAGTACTGTAGATTCAAAGAGAGTTTGTACAGAATCATACTGAAGTGGGGGCATTTCAGCTGGCTAAAGCATGTAGGATACACAGTTCTCTGATTCCAGCTTGAATATGGATAAATAAATCCTGCCAAGGATTCGACCATGACGCTCCAGTATTCTTTAGGGCACCCTGAAGGAGACTAGAGCATCACGATCAAAACTTCGGCACGATTTATCTACATATGTGGGGCATATGCCCTATGTAGACAATATGCCCGCCAATCTTTTGTGCCAACATTTCCCTCTGTTTCTCCTACATAAGCGAGTCTAAACTAAATAAAGGTCAACCTGTAGCTAAACTACTGCACTTCAATTTGGCGAACAATATTTGGCAACAAATACTTTTCGCAGTGAGTAATACTGCATTCAACGAAGCCTACAAAACACCACTAAAAGTTGATGTGGGTCTAGAGGAAGACTCTTAGAGAGAAATGACAAATTTACAGGTCGCCGTTGGTTGTGTTCTTGCCTACGGCATTGTGTTCTACGGCATAAAAATTCAAGGTTACGCAAATTATAAGAGCGATGCTGAACTCGGTGAGCACACAATATTGTTTTCATCGTCTTCACTGTGACTTGTAGACTAGTGGCCTTCACCACGCTGCCGAGGATTGACAGGAGCAACAACAAGCTTTGCGAAGATCGTGAATCGTCTACGTTAATGTTATCCGGCTACCTCTAGCACAGGAATACGTGGCACACACTGGAATCGTCTACAGCACTGGCGTGCTGCGTTGCACTCGAATGAATAGCCTTCTGCCAGGACAAAAGAGTATGTAGTTCGAGTTGGGGCGGCAACCCCACGAGTTTTTAACTCGAAATACTTGTTTCGCTAAGTTTCTTTCTTCCTCAAGACCCATACCATGTTCTTGTCGCCGCACTCGGTGTAACTGTCCCAAAGGGCCAAAGCCACATGACAATCTAATGATTTTCTAATGCAACGTTATTTTCTCAAAAATGGTCGCTGAGAAAAGACAGCGTAAACTCCTTCTCAATGCGAACTGCTGTCTTGATTGAGACAGGGAATGCCTTTTTTCGCTGAAGGTTTAAATTCGCACAGAAAGTGCAGCACTACTGTTGCAATTATCGAAAGTTTGTTTGCAGAGTCACACACGCATCATGCACAGCCACATTGGTTGCCACGGAAATGCTAAAGAATGTGCTGAAACTGCAGGGTACACTCTAATGTAAACAAAGTGGACATGTCCCACATGTGTACAATCAAGCTGGTATCAGATAACTGCGTATCCTACAGAATCACACTGTTAGGATATGTGACATGATCGGATAATAACTGATAGAATCGCATTGGCATGCATAGACACACTGACTTGTGCTTCTCTGGTAGAAGCCTGTACTTGCTCCACCATGGTCCTAATGTGGTTCACCAAACGCTTAGTTGTCTCCTGCATGTTGATCACCTGGATGTAAGCACAGAAGTTAGGGTTATTTCATAAGCTTTAGGACCAGCCCATATAATGTATATACCAGTGGAAACCAACTCACTAAGAGCATGACTCTTTTCTCTGTCTTCTCCACGAAAGACTGCAAGTGTACCCGAAACACCTGCTCTGAAAGGACACTGGACAGCTTGCACAGATATAGGGGGGTAAGCTACAGGGTGATGTAGTAAAGGGAGGATTGAAAGGAGAAAGAATGAGGCCAAAGAATTCAGCCACTAAAGCATTTTATAACCAAGACATCCACAAACACAGTTTCACCTTTATAACAGTCTAACCACATGGCATATATAGACATTAGCAAAAAAGAGAGTACAATATGGTGGTCATATCTCATTCTACTGCACCTCATCAATAATCATGGCCTTCATTAAAACTTCGAGCTCATGACTAAGCTTATGCTCAGCAGCTGAAGGAACAGTTGAGTATATGGCAGGGAGGCGGTGGATGTTAGGTGTGGAACGAGTGAAGCACATCAGCTTGGTGGAAGCTGTCCCGGTACTGGTGGAGAAGGATAGAAGACTGAATGAGACATACATCGATACAACACTTTGATCTATGACAATTAGGCAGCATGACTAACTGACCAAACTTCACCAGCCAAAAGTGATTGAAAAAGGAGCCAAGCATTTAAACGTCTGTACAGCTGCTATCATTAGTGGCACTAAACAACACAGGTATGGACTTGCTAATACACCAAGATCAGACAGTAAATGAGCAGGATATACATAAGCTGAGAGTACCAGACGAGTACGTAGTAGTAGCTCCATACAAGTAACACAATCATAGGCAACAGCACACACCCATGGGTCAGCGGAGTGTGCTACAACACACCTTGAGCTGTTGTGAAAAGCTTGTAGGTTGTTGTTGATGAGCTCCTTAAGACTGAAGTGGCTCTGGTGGGTCAGGTATGCATCTATGCACCAATCAGGTATTCCCCTAAAGAAAGCCAGTATATGTATAGGAAAATGATACTCTCATATAGGGGCAATGCAATGCAATGATATCCACATAGGTAAGGAGATTCATGTGTCTACCCTATCCTAGGCCATAGTCTATATTAGATATATCTCACTGCCATTGTAATGTGTCTAAAAAAGCTGCACCAAAATCAAATAGTCCACTGTCAGTGTTTCACACAGGTGGCACAATCTATACATACACCAACGAAAAGTGCCCAGCAGTGCATCCATGTAAATCTAATAGATGCACTTGCGAGCAGGTCACAGGGAATATCAAAATCCCATATTTGCATCTGCAGGAAGTTTGCATGGTGTATATATATATACCATGGTGATTGTGCAACCATAGTAACTTAAGTATTGTGAGGGGGTCGCATATATCTGGTATACTTTTTGGGCAAAAATGGCATCATTTCGCAAAGCATTTTCAGGCAAAAGGTTCGTCTGTTGCGCACTCACCATAGTATATAGTACATATAATATGGTAGGTCGGTTCATACCCCCTATATATGACCTCGGCAGCATATTTACTTCGGCGTTTTGCGTCTCGGTAAATATGTCGCCTCAGGTCGTATATATCAGATATGGACCTCCCTACCATACTATATTATATTACATATATATATATATATATGTATGTATATATATATGGCACTTTTTGTTCAGCAATTTGTCGTCCAGCAAAGCGACAGAAGCCACTAGATTCTCTAGCAACTTGTGAGTGAGAAGGGTCTTGGAATATGAGTTTCGTTCAAGGAGCACTTGGGTGCTTTGCCCCTTCAAACCTCGTGGTCTAAATCCCATGGACTGACATCTTTTTGGTTGGCATTGAACTATGATGAGAACACAGGATTGTGAAGATATGATTTAGCGACAGATGTCTGTCCAAAAAAGTTCTGGCTGGTAGACTTTCCCTTGATGCATGATGCATGAAGCATAAACCTGGCCACACATGCATAAACTTTCTGAACTGTTCCATATACTCATTGATATGTGGAACTTACTTCCTTGAGAGCATCAGAGCTTCAGCTGTCATTAGCTGCAGCAGTCTCTTGGACATGTACAGTACCAACCACTGCACCATCACAGTGATGACCATACTTGACTCCTGTGCAATATCCTTGCAGCTCTCCAGAGCTGGTCCAAAGTGAAGGTGGTTCACAGCATCACATACAAAGACTCTGAGATCCTCGCTAGAGTATGTGTTGTCAAGAATCGCCTGAGCTATTTCTTGGTGGTCACTAGAGTGGCCACATAGCTGACTGAGGATGTGAACTGCATCTTCCTTCACTTCTCTGTCACTTATCTAAAGGAAGATACAAAGCACGTAGCATGCACTAACAGACACATTACACGCACACATCCACTGTAAAGCCTACTGAATACAAATGTGTTTCCAGTGCAAAACCTACAGGAATCACTCTACCTTAATGAAGTGGAACCCAGCATCCCTCTGCAGTGTGTTGATCAGAGTTGTCAGCAAGACTAAGGGTCCATTCTCCACCTCAATCTCTTCACCTGTTGCCTCTAACAGCTGCAGTGTGGTGTTGTCAGCTTCCTGCATCAGCTGTGTGAACTGGTAGTCAGGAGAGGGCAGGATGCTGAGCAAAATGGACTCAACTGATTCACCCTTTCTGGCTCCGTAGAAGCTAGACTCGCCAACAAAATGAAAGAACTCAAGGACCTGTGGTGCATGAGCAGAGCAAGTGTGCATAGAAATGACCGTTAACATGGTCTAGCTACAATAATTCAAGTTGTGTTTATTACTTAGACAAATTCATTATATAGATACTTGGGAGTGGTAAAATAATATAACCTTTATTATGCATACAAATTTTGCAGGGCATAAAATTCATTAGTCATTACTGAAATTTGTAGGCAAACTGTACATGTGGCTTTCCATTGCATTTCACAGAAACGTATATACATGCATGCAGAATGCATGAGAAGGACAGCAAACATCTGAGTCTGTCAGAATGCATAACACCTAATATTACAATATTAATATTGCCTAAGGTTGAAATTAGCCTCCCTGCACTCATCATGGATACAATATAACCGGAACAGTTTCTCTTAACTGTCAACTTTCCCAGTAGAACTGTCACTACACACCTTATCCAGGGCACACCGTACAGCCTCACATAGACATGGAGGCAGGGACTGAAGCCTAGCATCCAAGAAGTCCCTGTGGGAGATGCTGTACTTCTCAAATCGGTTGAGGAATGGAGGAGGAGTGCTGCGGGGCTCTGACTTCCTCACAATCACCACACACTGGAAGTCCTTGTGCACACGGCACGGCTTGCTATGACTGCCAATTGCAACATTAGCATAGAACCTTGGCTCTTTTTTGGGGTCTGGTTCATCAATACGTCGAAAGTGCTGGTTGAACAGGTCATAGAAACTATCATGAATGTCATCTGTTTGTGACATCAGGACAGTGTGACCTTCCACAGCAGCATGGCGGATGGCAGCAATTGTGTTAATCTGAGAAAGTAAGTTAGTCAATGAAGCAAATGTCATAGCAACTACCCAGCTACACCACATAATTAACATACATTATATATCAGTAAACTATGCAGAAACCATGGGCATGCAGATTGGACGCATTCAAAACATAACAGTGCACATGTATAACAATAACTACATGTGACTTTAAGGTAGTAGGTACGGCTAAAAGCTTCCTTTAGGGTACATTACTTTTGGGTATGTAACTCTGAAACCATTCAAGCAAACATCTTCATTATTACAGATGTGATAGTCAAGTAAATTCTCCACAATTCGGTGTAAATAATTAATTGATTGACACTTCCGTTATTGCAATAATGTAATGACAAGTCAAGAAATATCTCCTCAGAAAAAC
>MKWU01003853.1_pt1 | contig 18828 bp, 14 predicted proteins | sample 809101 | NCBI WGS metagenome assembly MKWU01 (sample SAMN05860141, study PRJNA318959) | sponge metagenome | host: Aplysina aerophoba | place: Slovenia: Piran, Adriatic Sea, Gulf of Piran | collected 2013-05-07
TGCTTCCGGCAGAAGCAGAACCTGAGAGCGGTCAATGCCAGGAATGTGTCTCATGGCGAATCCTAACATCGCCATGAGTCGGACGGAATCCACCGCCACCCAGAGTTTTCACACAGTCTGGATCGTGTAGCCGCCCGTGAACCCGTGCTCGTCCCGCAGCCGCTCAAAGATCCGATACGCCGTGTGCCGCTGCTTGCGCGGCACATCCGGGGCCCTGTCCGCCTCAAGGATCGCGTCGATGATGCCGGTGAAGCCTTCCAGCTTCGGTCGCCTGATCGGCTTTGACCGCCGATACCCCGGCGGCGCTGAGTAGCTCAGCATCTTCTTCACCGTCCGGCGGTCGATCCCGAACCGCCGACCGGCCTCGCGATGGCTCAGACCTTCCTCGACAACCGCAAGCCGTACCGCTGCATAGAGCTCCACGCCGTACATCCCCCGCCCCTCGCCACAACCGACAAGGGGACATGAGTGGCGCAATCTTGCGCCGCCGCGACCGGACCGACCGGCCGCCTCGCGTGGACCATTATTCCGCCGCCGTTAACACCATGACCGCGCGCTGGCGCCGTCCGCCGGCATCGTCCCTCATCGTGGCCAACCGTCCGTAGGGACCTGCTGCAACCGGGACACGCGGCCACCCTTGAATGTAGAATAGATCACGAAATTCCTATGATATTCCTCGCGCCAAGCAATACATGCCATTACTGTGTCCTGACTGAATGATCCACTCCCGCCACAGAACCATACCTCCGCTCCGCGGCAAATTCTACAGCCTGTATCCCTGGATGCAAGTATCGAGAGACACAAGAGCAGACAATGTGTCCTCCGTCCCCGCTCCATTCGCCCTCGATGGCGTCCATAACCTCCTGTAGAATAATCTTAATACAGGAGGTAACTGCAACCCTATATCCGTCCCGGTACACTACGTAATCGCTTTAGGTAGCGCACACCTTAGCCGAGCCGCCAGGCTGTCCGAAAAAGTGGGATCACCTCACAGGACGTGGCTCAAGAACACATCCGCACATCTCAGCGCTCGTCTTGACGGTCATCGTTCGACGGTCATCGCGACGAGCCGGAGGTCTTCGTAGACCCGTTCCTCACCGTAGTCGATCGAGTTCGGCCACCCCGCCTGCCTCGCTCCTCCTGACCACATTTCCGAGTGCGTCTGTGCATCCTCCATCGCGTAGAAGGCGCCTCCGGCGCCCACCTCCGGGCTCATCGCGACAAGCCGGAGGTCTTCGTAGACCCGTTCCTCACCGTAGTCGATCGAGTTCGGCCACCCTGCGTGCTTCGCTCCTCCTGACCACATTTCCGAGTGCGTCTGTGCATCCTCCATCGTGCAGAAGATGCCTCCAGTGCCCGTTCCGGGGCTCATCGCGACAAGCTGGAGGTCTTCGTAGACCCGTTCCTCACCGTAGTCGATCGAGTTCGGCCACCCTGCGTGCTTCGCTCCTCCTGACCACATTTCCGAGTGCGTCTGTGCATCCTCCATCGCGTAGAAGGCGCCTCCGGCGCCCACCTCCGGGCTCATCGCGACAAGCCGAAGGTCTTCGTAGACCCGTTCCTCACCGTAGTCGATCGAGTTCGGCCACCCCGCGTGCCTCGCTCCTCCTGACCACACTTCCGAGTGCGTCTGTGCATCCTTCAACGTGCAGAAGATGCCTCCAGTGCCCGTTCCGGGGCTCATCGCGACAAGCCGAAGGTCTCCGTAGACCCGCTCTTCACTGTAGTCGATCGAGTTCGGCCACCCTGCGTGCTTCGCTCCTCCTGACCACATTTCCAAGTGCGCCTGTGCATCCTCCATCGTGTAGAAGGCGCCTCCGGCGCCCACCTCCGGGTTCATCCCGACGAGCCGAACGTCTTCGTAGGCCGGTCGCCCACTGCTCAACCCGTTCCAAGCGCCAAGCAGGTATGCGCTCCCCTCGCTGACAGGCCAGTCTCCGCATCTTTCAACACCGAGAATCGTCGGCATTGACCACCCCGTACGAACACCCTTGTCACGCTTCACACTTTGATTCAGGACTGCCACTGTGCAGCTCTCATGCCCGAGCACCGCTATTTCTGTTGCGTGGGCTGCAGTTTCAATTGCGTGGGCTGCAGTAGGGATTGTCAACGCACTCGACACTGTAGCCAAAATGAGTTTTGTCTTCATTGCTTTATCCTCCCTGCTGGCTAGAAATCAGCCGCCACTCAGACCGTCTGCCTCTTGTAGCATTTGCTTGTCTTCAATATAGGGAGCAGGGTAGCGAGATTCTAGGGCGGATTGCACGGCACGTTGGCCGCCGATGCTCGTCGCTCCCGGTGCGATTTTCTCCTTGGCGAAGCCCACGCCTTCGGCCTCTTGCAGAAACCTTCGCGTGAGACCCAACTTCAACAGTGCAATTCAAAAGTATCCGATAGGTCAATAGGTCACGCTGGCACTGCCGGGTGTATGTACTACATGTCGGGAGGCTGAGGGATCGGGCGGGAGTGTTCACGCCAGTTTGTCGGCAGGGCAATGCCGGTGGCTTGGAAGACGCGCCCGACCTGCCCGGACAGCGGCGTGCGCGTGGTGACGCTCTTTCCGTCCTTCTCGATGGTTGCCTCGTGCAGGCGGTCGATATCGCGGATCAGATCGTCCCATTCGATGCTGACCTCATGGAATCGGCAGCGGTCGGCCAGCTCCTTCCGCAACATTAGTGCCAGGAAGGAGCAGAAGACATGGCCCCGGCACCGGCCTCTGATCTTCGCGCGTGATGGAGAGAATCGCCCTGCACGCCTCGGCCCGTCCGGTTATGGTTCGTTTCGATGGTAGCGACGATCCGCAATCTGACCTCGTCGTCGGCCACCGTGGAGTATTTCCGGCACGAGGCAGGGTATTACATCGGGTTGAAGGGCGACGCGGAAGCGCTTCGCGCGAAGGGCGAGGAGCACCGCGAGGCGAGCGCGTGGCACGGGAGCGGTCTGGAGGCGCTGGGTCTGAAGCCGGGCGCGCGGGTGTCGTCGCGGGCGTTCGAGGAGCTGCTGCAGGGTCATGTGCCAGGGACGGAGATCCGGCTGGGGCGGGTCCGTCACGGCGGGCACGAGCACCGTCCGGGATTCGACCTGACCTTTTCGGCGCCGAAGTCCGTATCGCTGGCGGCGTTGCTGCCGACGGAGCGCCATTCCCGGGGCGACCGTTTGGTGAAGCAGGCGCATGACGAGGCGGTCCGGGCGACGCTGAACTGGGTGGAGAAGACCTTTCTGGAGACGCGCGGCTGGGACCCGGAGACGGGGCGGCGTCCCCGGGTGAAGGCGCCGTTCATGGCGGCGGCGCTGTTCCGCCACATCGCGAGCCGCAACCTCGATCCGCAGCTCCACACCCATGCCGTGATCATCAACGTGACGCGGGACGCCGACGGCCGGTGGCGGAGCGTGGATCCCGTTGCGCTTCACCGCAACGCGCGCCTGATCGGGGCGTATTACCGGGACCAGCTGGCGCGCAACCTGATCGCGCGCAAGTATTCGATCGTGCCGGCGATGGCGGGCCGGATTCCGAGCTTCGATATCGCGGGCCTGGGCCGTGAGCTGTGCGATGCCTTCTCGACGCGGCGGCGGGAGATCCTGGCCTATGTGGAGGATCGCGGCTGGAACGGCAGCGAGGCGCAGAGGCAGATCGCGACGCTTGCGACGCGGGGACGCAAGGCGGAACCGCTCAAGGCGATGCTGCGCACGCTCTGGCGGGAGCGCGCGGAGGCGCTCGGCTTCGGAGCGATTTCGGTCTCGCGTTCCCGGGAAGGGGTATCGCTACCGCCGGTGCCGTCGGCGCTGGAGATCGTGGGTCGCACGGTGAGCCGTCTCGAGGAGCGCTATCCGGTGTTCCCGGAGCGCGAGCTCGAGGCGCTGGCGCTGAGCCATTCGCCGGGGCGGCACTCGCTCGACGAGATTCGCAAGGCGGTGGCATCGATGGTCCGGGACGGCCACCTGGTGGAGGCGCAGCTGCGGGGTTCGGACCGGTCGTACGTGACCGACCGGACGCTGAAGGCGGAGCGGCGGGTGATCGCGGCGATGAAGGCGGGTCTCGGTGCGGGGGAGGCGCTGGCCGGCGCCGACGAGGTGGCGGCGCACCTGGCGGGCGCCGGCCTGACGGCGGGCCAGGAGGAGGCGGTGCGGACGGTGCTGCTGTCGCGCGACCGTATCGTGGGCGTTCAGGGCTGGGCGGGGACCGGCAAGACGACGATGCTCCGCCACGTCCGGGAGCTCGCGGGCGAGCGCCCGGTGTTGGGGCTCGCGCCGGAAGCGAGGGCGGCGCGCGTCCTGGAGCGCGAGTCGGGCATGAACGTGCGTACCCTGCAATGGTTTCTGACGCGCTGCGGCTCGGCGCTCGGTGACGAGGGGGCGGAGGACCGGCTGAGGCAGATGTTCGGCGGCTCGCTGGTGGTGCTGGACGAGGCCTCGTTGGTGTCGACCGACCGGATGGGCTCGCTGATGCGGATCGCGGACCGGTTGGGCGTGGCGCGGCTGGTGCTGGTGGGCGACACGGGCCAGCTCCGGGCGGTGGAGGCGGGGCAGCCCTTTCTCCAGCTGCAGCGGGCGGGGATGACGACGGTGCAGATGGACGAGGTCCGGCGCCAGCGGAACCCGGTGCTGCGCGCGGCGGTGCTGGCGGCGCGCTCGGGCGAGCCCGGGAAGGCGGTGGAGCTGCTGGGCTCCAGCATGCACGAGGTCGCCTTCGACGAGCTGGGGCAGGAGGCGGCGCGGATCTGGCTCGCTCTCGCACCGGAGGCGAGGGAGCGGACGCTGCTGCTGGCGCTGACGCACGCGCTCAGGGCGGAGATCAACGGGACCGTCCGGGCGGCGCTGGCCGACGAGGGGGTCCTGCGGGGCAAGGCGCTCACGATCGAGCGCCTGGTGAGCCTCGGCATGACGGGAGCCGAGAAGGGCGACGTGCGGAACTACCGGGAAGGCGACGCAGTCATGTTCCACCAGGACATGGTCAACTACCGGGTGAAGAAGGACGAGGCGCTGACGGTGACGGGGATCGAGGGCGAGCGGGTGTTGCTGCGCCATCCCGACGGCGGGCCGCGCCACATCAAGCCGGCGGGAGGGGTGCGCCACGATCTGGAGGTCTTCGAGACGCGCCCGATCGAGATCCGGGCCGGGGACCGCATCCGCTGGACGCGCAACGACAACGGCCGCGAGTTGATCAACGGGGAACAGGCGGAGGTGGCGGCGATCGCCCGGGGCCGGGTGCGGCTCGTTCTGGAGGACGGGCGGAAGGTGTCGCTGCAGGCGGACGACCCGCAGCTCCGGCATATCGACTATGCCTGGAGCTCGACGGTTCGCGGCGCGCAGGGAAGCACGGCGGACGGGGTGATCGCGGTTCTCGACTCGAGCCAGCGTGCGCTGACCGACCAGTCGACGTTCTACGTCGAGATCAGCCGGGCGCGGGACCGGGCGGTCGTGCTGACGGACAACCTGGATGAGCTGGTCGAGGTGCTGGAGGCGAACACGGGGGAGCGGGCGACGGCGCTGGACGCCGTGGGCGAGCCGATCGAGATGGACGTGCAGGCGCTGGCGCAACGGATTCCGCTGAAGGGGCGGATCTGCACGCCGGACGAGGAATGGGCGGCGGTGGAGGCGCGGGCGCGCCGGGAGGGGACGGTGGCGTTCCGCGCCGAGGGCTACGATGCCCTGATGGAGCGGGTGCGGGCGCTGGCTGAACAGCCGGACCTGCCGGCGGCGACACGGGAAGTCCTCGACCGCTTGCTGGCCTATGACCGCGCCTGCCGGGAGGGGGACGCGGCGGCACGGGAGTTCCTCGGGTTGCTGGCCGCGCATGCCGAGACGAGGCGGGGACTGGAAGAGGCGGCCGGGGCGGCCGGGCGCGCGATCGCCGGGCTGGAGGGGTACGGGGACTGGCGCGCGCTCTCGGCGCGGCTGATCGCGAACGGCGAGGTACTGCTGGCCGATCTGGCCGCGCGCGCGGGGGATGCGGGCGGGGAGATCCGCGACGGTCTCGGGCGGCTGCCGGCCCTGCACACCCTCGACGATGCGCACCGCGCCTTCGATCGCTTGCGGGACGAGGTCACGGCACGGGCGGCGGCGGAGGACACGATCCCGTACTACGCCGAGGGCCACGACGCGCTCCTCGAGAGCGCCAGGGCGCTGGCGGGAATGGCGGACCTGCCGGCCCATGCCCTGGAGGCGGCCGGGGAGGTCATCGCCGAGGCGACGGCGTGCGAACGGCGCCGCGCGGAGATCGTGGCGCTGCGCGCCGAAGCGACCCAACTTCTGGAGAAGCGCGGCGAGATGGAGGCCGCCCTCAGCGAGGTTCCGGAGGACCAGCTGGTCCCTTACACCAGGGACGCGGACTATGCCCTCTGGTCGGCGGACTGCGAGGCGGCGGCAGAACGCTGGCAGGCGATGCGCGACGAGCCGGATACCTGGGACCCCCATCTCGATCGTCCCGGGGTCGGCAAGGCGGCGCTCGAAGCCGATCTGGATCGGCTCGGGGAGCTTCGCGGCCACGACGAGGCATGGGCGGCGTTGTGCGTGATGCACGGCGGCATCGCGGAACGGGCGCGCGCGGAGGGCAAGGCGACCTTCGATCTGCCGGAATGGAACGAGCTTGCCGACAAGGCTGGGGCGCTCTTGGCGCGGCCCGGTCTTCCCGAGGCGGCGGCCCGGGGGGCCAGGGCGATTCTGGACTACGACCGCCGCTGCCGCGAGGTCGACGCCTTCCTCGCGAGCGCCGAGGCGCACGGGGCGCGCTGGGATGCACTGCGGGCGGAGGCGGCGCGCGGTGAGAACGTCTCGATCATCGACCTTCCGGGCTACGCCCCGCTGACGGAGGCCGAAGGGGCGCTGCGCGAGACCGGCGAGGCGATACTGGCAGACCGTACGGGCACCCATCTTACCCGAGTGCAGGACGGCGCAGCGCTCGTCACCGCCGCGCTGGAGCGGCTGGAGAGCCATGCCCTGCTGGATCGCTGCGTCGCGGCGATGAACGGTCTTGAAGAAGCCGCGGGTGGCGCGTGGCCAAGCTTTCCCGGCGATTCCCCGCACAAGGCGCTGGAGGATGCGGAGGCGCTTGCGAAGGAGCGCGGGCTGGAGGATGAGGCGCGCCGCCGCCTGGAGGCCGCGATCGAGGAGCAGGCGGCGCTTCTGGCGCAGCTCGCGGCGATCCGGCAGCTGCTGCGCGACATGGAGGCGCTGGACCGGCACGAGCAGGAGTTCGGAGAGAGCGCGGCCAGGTACGAGGAGCTTCCGCGAAGCCTGATTCCCGGCTGGGAGGATTTTCGGGCCGCGCACGAAGCGTTCCCCGAGGCGGCCCGGCCGCCGCTCGAGGACGCCGCCTTCGAGGAGTTCAGGCAGACCCGCCCCGACCTCGTCGACCAGATCCGCGAGGCGGTGGGGATTGCGCGGGATCGCCTCGCCCTTGCTGCGTCTGAACTGGACCTCGATACCGCAATGGGCGGGGCGGGATACATGGAGGAAGCCGGCGCCTGGCGGCTGGACGCGGACGACTTCACCAACGCCTGCGGGCGGGACGCGGTGAAGGGCGATCTGGTGTGTTTCTCGGTGGGGGCGGACGCGCTGCCGGGCGGCGACGGCGAGGAGCGCGAGGTCCGCATCATTGCGGAGCTCGTCACAAGATCGGCGAAGATGTCAGATCTCGACGATCCATGCACCCTGGAGACTCTGTGGCGCTCCGACGGCGGGCCCACCGGGCAGATAAGGGTGCCGCTCGGCACCCTCGCCGGGGACGGCTGCACGCGCGCGGTCCGGGGCCCGGGGGACGACGACGAGGCGGCGCGGAGTTGGGCGGTCGACGAGCAGGCGTGGAAACTCGAGGAGCAGCGGCGAGAGCTGTTAGAGGCGATCCGCCGGGAGCGCCACCTGAGCATGAGCATGAAGATGTGAGGGGCGGCCAGCGATGGAAATCTGGCTGATAGACCGGCACAGCCGGAAGCAGATATACCGGCTGACGCCGCAGGAGGCCGCCGCGCTACGCGCCTACAAGAGGGGCGAGGCGAACGCAGCACAGAAGGCGCTCTGCCTTCCGCTGCTCGACCGCGCACGTCGTGACAAGCTGTGGTTCGAATGCGGCTGCCGGCGGGAGGGATCCCAATATCCTGATTTCCACGCGCGCCGCCACGGGAACGGCGAGTATACGACTGCCAACCGGCGCGACGCGCCTGCCAACCGGCCTGGCGCGACTGCCAACCGGCCCAGTGCGCCGATCGCGCATGCCGAGGACTGCGTGTTCCGCGCGAAGCCGAAGGAGGACCGGCCGCCGCCGGCCCACCACCCGGACCTGATCCGCCTGTTCGGCGCCGCCGGCCAGGACACTCCGGGGCCCAATCCCGACGCCGGACCGAACGAGTACTGGAGGCCGCCCCCGATGCCGGCGGCCAGGATGACGACGACGCTGTGGGGTACGGCGTCGAAGCTGATGAGGTCGGCGCGCCTCAACCTGCTCTCCGTGGCCGACCGGCAATCCACTCCCGGGGAATGGCTCGCGGAGATCGCGAAGGCTGCCGGCAGGCTCTATTTGCCGCCCAGGGTGCCGATGTCCGGGTTCCTGTTCACCGACCCGGCTTCCTGGCGTAGCGGCGAGGTTGCCGCAACGCTGGAGGCCGCGGCCCCGGACTGGCCCGGCCGTGGAGAGCCCGGCGCCATTCTCTGCTGGCCGGTCTGCGAGGTGAGCGGCCACGCGGTCGACCCGGACGGGGAGGGCCGTGTCGAGGCGGCCGGCCCGGTGGTCTGTCCGAGCGTCGGCCGCCGGCCGGTGATCGGGCCCTACCTCTTCCTCGGGGCCGTCGACCGCTCGACGGGAAGGTGGGCGTGCGTGGACGCCTGCGCGCGGCCGATCGTCGCGCTCGACTGCCCGGTCCCGGTCGACTCGGACTACGAGCGGCAGGCGCTCGGCGCGCTCCGGCGGCTGGTCGAGACGCTGGCCGGCAACCCGGAGCTCGCCGCCCTGCTCGGCGGGCCTCTCCGCATCGAGCTCGAGAAGCCGCTCGCCCTCATCGAGACGACCATCGGCACCTGCGAGCCGGACTTCCTGCTGAGCGTCGTCCGCCCAAGCGCGCATGGCCACCTGCCGGTCGGCCCGGACGACCCGCCTTACCTCGGGCGCTTCGATCCGCGCTACCTGGCGCAATACGTGATCGAGGTCATGGGGTTCAACGATCGCAAGTACGAAGAGAGCAAGAAGCGCACCCACCCCCGGATGAAGCGCCTCGGGCCGCTGTTCCAGATGAAGGGCCGGGAGTTCGGATCGAGGGACAAGGGCATCGACCGCCAGCGCGAGGAGATAACGGCCGAGATCGCTCTCGACCTGCTCCGGCGCTGGCGGAGGCCGGGCGCCAGACCCGCCGCCGCGTGAGCGTGTGCAGCGGGATCGGACCATGCCGGTGACGATCCGGACGTACGCTCACGTGCCGCATTCGGCGGACCGGCGTTGGCGACCCCGCAGCCTTGCGGTCGAACGTGGCGACGACGCCCCGGACCGCTCGCCGCTACCCGACGCGCAACCGCCCCAATGCAGCAAACGAGGGCACTTCCTAATCGTCGTCGGTGGGGAAAAGCTCACCCTGCGGCGCTGCCTCGGGCGGCGCTTCGGCCCCGCTACTGTCCGGGCTCTCCGCCGGCGCGTCCGGTATGAACGCCGCGGCGACGGTTTGCGCCGCCTCGTCGCCGAACGCCCGGCGCAGCAGCGCCAGCGCGTCCGCGCGCCGGCCGCGCCGGTCCATCCCGCGCAGCCGCGCGGCCATGAGCGCCCTGAGATCGGCTCCAACATCGCCGGCCCCGCCCGCCTCGTCCGCGCCGAGGTTCCGGGCGCTCGCCGCCACCGCCCGCGCGTGGCGGCGCTGCTCCCTCTCGTTCAGCACCAGCCGGCGGTGCTTCCTGGGCCACGGATCCACGGTCAGCGCGCATTTGACGAACCACGTCGAGACATTCTCGCCGGCCCGCTCCGCTCCGTCCTCGATCGCCGCCCACTGCTCGTCGGTGCACGAGATCGTGTACGTCCTCCCGCGCGACTCCTTGCGCGCGCGCGGCTTCCTTCTCGGCTTGCTCAATTGCCCTCCTCCTCGCACAACAGCAGGAAGCGGATTACCGCGTCGAGCGGCAGGTCGACGCGCTCTCCCCCCGGCGCCTGGATCGAAACACGCGTCCTGCGCTGCATCGCAAGACTGTGCGCCAGCAGGCGCCGCTGGTCGTCCTCGGGCAGCGCCAGCGGATGGCCCGGCGGCACCGACGGTGGCGCGCCCAACGCTTCCGCCGCGCGCCGGCAGCAGAGCTCGCCGAAGCGCGAGATCGTTTCGTTGTTCTTCCGGGCACGCCGCCGGATCCGCTCCCAATTCTCCGGCGTGCAGTGGATGCCGCGCTGCTTCGCGAGTCTCACCGCACCCTCCCGATCACCCCAGAGCCGTCTCTCCGTCAAGCCAGCGATCGGCCCGCTCGAGCGCCGCGTTCCAGTCCCCCTCGGAGCCCTCCCCGATCGACCGCAGCCGCTCCATATCCCCCAGCGCCAGCACCGAGCGCGCGATGTGGCGCAGCTCAGGCACCTGCAAGACAGGCGCCTGCGCGGCGGGCTCCGCTTCTAGCAGGCAGCGCCGCACAATGAATTCCGAGCACGACGTCCCTTCCTCCTGCGCCTTCCCGCGCATCCGCGACCACTCCCAATCGGTTGCCATCACGCAGCGCCGCTTCCGCTTCTCGCCCCCCGGTCCCGCCATGTCCTTGCCCCGTCGTCCTTCGTCCCAATACCGTATAGAATACCCTCAAATTCGACCTAAATCAGCAGAATTCCCAAATAGCCTCCATATGCCAAATTCCTGTTGAATACCAATCTCCCCCGTTAATCAGCCTCTTACACGCCCTCATCCTACACCCCAATGCAACTATCTCCCCAAAATCAATTTCATCCTATACGTTCCATATCATCTCCCCTAAACAGTTTACAGGACAACTATCACATGCTAAAACAACCTTCTAACGTAAGACCATCGAACATCCAAGCACCTTCTCTCACAACAAACTCCCATAACCTAACCACTACACGGAAACGTTCTGATTCTTTGTCGCTCACGGCAGCCGGCCTAAGGCCGGCGCCTGCGCGGGCGCGCCGCATTCGCGGCGGGCCGCGGTCGCGGCCTGTCGCGCGTCCATCAAAGACGGACGCGCTCTACCCGGCGCTTGCCCTTTGCATGGGCGCGGGTTGGGCCGCGAAGTGGGGCACCACGTCGCGGGCGAAGCGCTCCCACATCTCGTGGCGGTAGGCGCGCGGCATGCCGTAGGTCACGTTCTGCAGGATGAAGTGGTCGAACCCAAGGTCGACGTAGGCCTGGAGCTTCTCGCACACGGTCTCGGCCCGGCCGACGAGCTGCAGGTCGAGCCACGGCCCCAGATTGTCGGGATTGGTCAGCTTCTTGGAGGTGGCCATGAACTTGCTGAAGGCCTTGAACTCTTCCAGCTCCTTCCAGGGATCGGCGTCGGCCTCGTAATGCTCGACCACCTTCACGAAGTAGCGCGAGAGATGCTCCTTGGCGAGCGCATCCGCTTCTTCGTCGGTGTCCGCCAGCACCGCGTGGATGAGGATCGGCCGGCTGACGTCGGTGGAGCCGCCGCGTTGGCGGGTCTCCTCATCCCAGCGCGCGAAGTCGTTGCTGTGGAAGTGCATCGGGAAGTTCGAGACCCGGATCATAGGCAGATTGAGCTCGGCCATGATGCCGGCGCTCTCGGGGCTGCTGGTTGCGCCGTAGAGGTTGATGCGCTCCTGCACGGACTTCGGCCTGAGCTCGATCGACCGCTCGATGTTGAAGAACTCGCCGCCATAGGTGAATGAGCCGCCAGCGAGCGCCTTGCCGATGACCTCGCGGCACTCGCGGAAGCGCGCACGGGTTTCGCTCATGGAAACGCCGAAGGCATCGTATTCGAGGCGCGCGAGGCCGCGCCCGAAGCCAATGTGCAGCGTGCCTCGGCTCAGCTGGCTCAGCATGGCGATCTCGCCTGCGAGCCTGAGCGGGCTGTACCAGGGCAGCACCAGGACGCAGGTCCCGAGGTCCATGTCAGGATAGCGTCCGGCGAGATGGGACAGCATCACCAGCGGGCTCGGCGTCGGGAAGTAGTCCGAGAAGTGGTGCTCGATCACCCAGAACGCGTCGTAGCCGAGCCCCGCGACATGGTCCGCGTCGACCAGGGCCTCGACGTACTGGTCCGCGTCGGACGCGCCGGGCTCGCCGACCGCCGAAATGACCGTTCCGAACTTGATCTCGCTCATGGCAACTCGTCCCCGCCGGCAACCGCGTCATACTCTGGCAATCCTAGTGGCAAGACGGCAATAAAACAAACGTTTGGTTGAAGAATACGGAACGGAGTGCCTATCCGCCGCCGCGCAGCTTATAGCGCTGGATCTTGCCGGTCGCGGTCTTGGGCAACGTATCGACGCAGCGGACCCAGCGCGGATACTTGTAGCGCGCGAGCCCCGCCTTGCAGTGAGACACCAGCGCCTCGCTCAGGCGCTCGCTCGCGGCATGACCCTCGGCGATTACGATCCAGGCCTCGGGCTTGATCAGCCCGTCATCGTCGGCACGGCCCACCACGGCGGCTTCGAGCACCGCCGGATGGGCGATCAGGCGGCCCTCGATCTCGACCGGGGAGACCCAGATGCCGCCAACCTTGAGCATGTCGTCCGAGCGCCCGCAGCAGACGTAGCATCCGGCCTCGTTGACGGTGTAGGTGTCGCCGGTCCTGAGCCATTCACCGTCGAAGGCCGCAGCCGTGCGCTCGGGCTCGCCCCAGTACTCGGCGATGAGGGATTGCCCGCGGATCAGCAGGTTGCCGGTCTCGCCCGGCTTCACGTCGCGCCCGTCATCGTCCACGAGGCGCGCCTCGTAGCCTGGCACGGGCGTGCCACTCGTCCCCGGCACCACCACGCCGGGGCGGTTCGAGATGAAGATGTGCAGGATCTCGGTGGTGCCGATCCCGTCCACTATGTCGAGCCCCGTGGCAGTACGCCAACGTTCGAGGATCGCCGCCGGCAGCGGCTCGCCCGCCGAGACGCAGAGGCGCACGCTGGAAAGGTCCGGCGACGCGCCTTCCAGCGCCTGAATCTGCGCGGCGTAGAGCGTCGGCACGCCGTAATAGATGGTCGGTCGAAACGCCTCGATGGTGGCGAACGTGGTCTCCGGCGTCGGCCGGGTGTCGAGGAGCACCGCCGTGCCTCCGGTCCAGAGCGGAAACGTCATGGCGTTGCCGAGCCCGTAGGCGAAGAAGAGCTTTGCGGCGGAGAAATGGACGTCGTCGCCTGTGATCCCAAGCGTGTCGACCCCGAAATACTGGCTGGTCACCACCATGTCGCGGTGGCGGTGAACGCCGCCCTTGGGCGTGCCGGTCGAACCCGACGTATAGAGCCAGAAGGCGGGATCGTCGGCGGCAGTCGGCGCCGGCGTCAGCGTATCGGACGCCGCGACAAGGCGATCCGCAAAGGAATCGCCCTCGCCCTCGGCAGGCAGCGCGTGCGCCGGCCGGTGCGAGGCCTCGGCCAGCGCGGGCTCGACCTCGCCGGCGAACTCCGGCGACCAGACGAGGCAGGCCGCACCCGAGTTCTCGATGACGAAGCGGTAGTCGGCCGCGCGCAGCAACGTGTTGAGCGGGACCGGCACGAACCCCGCCTTGATCGCGCCCCAGAACAGATGGAAGAACGCGGGGCAGTCCTTCACCACCATCAGCACGCGATCGCCGGGCCCGAGCCCCAGCGCGGTGAGCGCGTTCCCCGCCCGGTTAACGTTGGCGGCCAGCTCGGCATAGGTCACGTCGCCCGCCGCATCGCGGATCGCCACCTTGGCGCCGCGTCCCTCGCAAACGTGCCGGTCGATGAACGGCACCGCGACGTTGAAGACGTCGGCGAACGTCAGCGCGGTCGGCGTCTGCGTGGCATCAATCGCGACGGTGTGATCGTCCATGCCGGTTTCCTGCCTCCCCGATGACCGTCCCAACCGCCGACGGCCATGATCGCCGGATTCGCCTGCGCGGCGCGGCGCAACCGGGGTAACCTAGGCTCAAATGCCGGAGCACGCAGTCCCCAAATCCGTGACGGCGTGCCTGCGGCATGGGCGCGGCGCGGAAGCGAGAGGGTGCGATGACGGCGTGGGACTACATTGTCGTGGGCGGGGGATCCACCGGCTGCGTCGTCGCCAACCGCCTGTCGGAGGACGGGCGCAGCCGCGTGCTGGTGCTGGAGGCCGGCGGCTCGGACCGGAGCCTCGCCGTCTCGATGCCCGCTGCCGGGCTCGTCCTGGCGTTGTCCAATCCACGCTACGACTGGGGCTTCAAGGCCGAGCCCGACCCGACGCGCGACGGGCGCGAGGACTACATGCCGCGCGGCAAGGTGCTGGGCGGCACCAGTGCGATCAACGGCATGTCGTACGTGCGCGGTCAGCCAGAGGACTACGATGGCTGGTCTGCACTCGGCTGCGAGGGCTGGGACTTCGAGAGCGTGCTCCCCTACTTCAAGCGCTCGGAGAACAACGAGAATGGCGCCGATACCTATCACGGCGCGGGCGGCCCGCTCTCGGTCTCCAACATTCGCAGCCTGCACCCGCTTTCGGACGATTATCTCCAGGCCTGCGTCAATTTGGGCATCAAGCGCGTGGCCGACATCAACACGCCGCCGCAGGCCGGCGTCGGCTACGTGCCTGCCACCCAGCGCAGGGGGCGACGGCACAGCACGGGACGCGCCTACCTCAGGCCGGCGATGCGGCGGCGGAACCTGCGGGTGCTGACCCATGCCCACATCCGGCGCGTGCTGTTCGACGGCAAGCGCGCGACCGGGGTCGAATACACGCGCCGGGACCACACCGAGCGGGCAGAGGCAACGCGAGCGGTGATCATGTGCGCCGGCACGTATGCCTCGCCGCAGCTCCTCATGCTCTCGGGCGTAGGTCCGGCGGCGCACTTGCGCGCGCTCGACATTCCGGTGGTTCACGACCTGCCGGGCGTGGGCGAGAACCTGCAGGATCATCCCGGCCTTGCGCAGACCTGCTTTGCCAGCGTGCCGACCTACAACACGCTCATGGGCCCCGTAGGCGCGCTGGTCTACGGCGCACAATGGCTGCTTGCGGGCTCCGGCCCGGCGGCCTCGCCCCACGCCCAGGTCACCGCGTTCCTCCGAGTTGACGGGAGCGAGGGCCGCTCCGACCTTCAATACATGTTCACGCCCGCCGGCTACGACTTGTCGGCGGACGGGCCGGTCCTCTTCGACCGGCCGGCGGTCACGGGCCTCATCAACCTGCTCAGGCCCTTCTCCCGAGGGCGGGTCGGGCTCCGCTCCGCGGACCCGCTCACGCATTCGACGATTCAACCCAACCTCTTCGCCGACGAACGCGACCTCGAGCTGCTGCTCGCCGGCGCCAAGCTGCAGCGCAAACTCTTCCAGACCGAGCCGCTCGCCCACTCCATCGCCGGCGACTATCGCCCGTCGAGCGACGTGCAGACGGACGATGAGTGGCGCGCCTACCTGCGCGAGAACTCCTTGAGCGGATACCACCCGGTCGGCACCTGCAAGATGGGCCGGGACGAGCTGGCGGTGGTTGACCACCGCCTGCGGGTGCGGGGGCTCGAGAACCTGCATGTCGCGGATGCCTCGATCATGCCGACCATCGTCAGCGGCAACCCCCTCGCGACCTGCGTCATGATCGGAGAGAAGGTGGCCGACATGATCCGAGGCTCAGCGTGAGGGCGCGGTGCGCTCCAGCCACGCGTTGGCGGCGTCCTCCATCGTCATGAAGGTCGCGCCCAGCCCCTGAAGCGCCTCGATCAGCCGCTCCAGCATCATCATGCGGTGCCCGCGTCCGATCACGAAGGGATGGCAGGTGTAGGTGAGCACACCCCATTCCACGGTGCGGGTCATGTAGTCGAAGTCGTCTACCCAGTTCTGCAGCACGCCGCCCGCCGGCATCAGGCCCTGCATGCTGTACTGCTTGTTCCGCACGTATTCGAAGTGCGGGTAGTCGTCCAGCGTCCAGCTGATCGGCATCTCGACCAGGCTGGTCTCGGGCCCCAGCTGCATGGGCTCCTCGAGCGCGATCACGTCGCCAGTGCGCGCGAAATAGGGGGTGTAGTCGTTCCCCATCATGCTGCTCTCGTAGAGGAAGCCGCGCGAGACCAGCAAGTCGACCGTATTCTCGCTCAGGTCCCAGGCGGGCGAGCGGTAGCCCCTGGGTTTCTGCCCGCAGAGCTTGACGATGGCATCGGTGCCGCGCTGGAGCCCCGCCGCCTCCTCGTCGCGAGACATGGTGACGGGAGTCATGTGGGTCCAGCCGTGATGGCCGATCTCGTGTCCTGCAATCGCGATGCGGACGGACATCTCGGGATAGGTCTCGATGGTGTGACCGGGGATGAACCAGGTCGCCGGAATGTCGTGCTGCTTGAGCAGGTCCAGGATGCGGTCGGCACCGACCAGGCCGAACTCGCCCCGGCTGATCGGCGTCGGCGAGCGCATGCCTTTGGCGATGTAGCCCGAGACGGCATCGAAATCGAAGGTCAGGCAAGCGATGTGCATGGTTGCTCCCGTTAGCCAGTTCGTGCACCTACGGTGTCTTACTGTTCATAATTGCGCACCTTCACGCCCTGCCCCAAGGCGTGCTTTAGGGTAAGGTTGAGCCTCTCACCACAAAGCGATGCAGACATGTCGATAGAGCGCGGGTCGATTGTCGGCGCGGGGTCTTGTCGCCGCCCTGCCGGCGCCGGCGAGACGGGAACGCCGTGATCGCAGGCTCAGCGCTCATGGGCGCGGGAGCCGCCGGGAGCTGGGGCGTCGGCGACTTCACGGCCCGCTTCCTCGGCCGCGCGATCGGGGTGCCGCAGGGGCTGTTCGGCATGATGCTGGTCGGCAGCCTCGCGGTCGGGCTCTACATCGTGGTTAGCGGCGAGACGCTGGTCTGGGAGCTTTCGGGGCTTTGGCTCCTGGCTCTCAACGGCGTCGCCACCATGCTGGCGACGCTCATGCTATTCGAGGCGCTCACCCGCGGCCCGGTCTCGCTCGGCTCGCCCATGGTCTCCAGCTACCCGGCGTTCGCGGTGCCGATAACGGTCGTCTTCGGTGCCCGGCCGGAGATCATCCACTGGATTGCGATGGCGGCGACGCTCGGCGGCGTCTGGCTGGTGGCGCTCGCGGTCTCGCGCGTCGAAGGCGGCGACAAGCCGGAGTACGCGCCGGCGGTGCTGCGACGCGCCGCCTTGATGGCGCTCGGCTCGGCGGTTCTTTTCGCCGTCGCCCTGCTTGCCGCCGACGAGGCGATCGAGCGTTACGGTCTGCCGCTCACGCTGCTCTCGGGGCGGATCGTTGGCGCCGTCGCTCTGGGAGCGGGCTTCCTCGTCATGCGCAGGCTGCCGCGCATGCCGCTCCGCGCATGGCCGCTGATCCTCCTCATCGCGCTCGTGGATACTATCGGCTACGTCTTCGTCTATGCCGGGCTCGCGCTGGAGAACGGCGAGTTCGCCATCGTCACCAGCTCGGCCTATTCGGTGGTGACGATCATTCTGGCGCGGATCTTCCTGCGCGAGCCGGTTATTCCGCTTCAGTGGCTGGGCGTCGCCATCGTGATCGCCGGCATCGGCACGCTGTCCGCCACCGGCTAACGCGGACTAATTCAGATCACCCGCTCGCTCTCGGGATCGACCAGGACGGCCCGGCTCATGTCCACGTCGAGCGGGAGCGAATCCCCCGGCTGCTCGGCGGCGGAGCCTTCCAGGCGCACGAGCATCGAGGTCTCGCCCAGGTGGAAGTTGACGAGCGTGTTGGCGCCCATGGGCTCGACGATCTCGACCGTGGTCTCGAGCCGTGCGCAATCTGGCCGCGGCGCCTCGCCCTCGGCCCGGTACATGTGCTCGGGCCTGATGCCGAGCAGCACCATGCGCCCGCCGTTGTCCGCGTGGCGCGTGGCCCGCTCGGGCGGCAGGGCGAAGGCATTGCCCCCGGCCAGGACCGAGACCGTGCCGGCCGCCGCCTCGATCTGCGCCGGAGCGAAGTTCATCGCCGGCGAGCCGATGAACGCCGCGACGAAGCGGGTCTGCGGCCGCTCGTAGAGCTCCAGCGGCGGCCCCTCCTGCTCGATCTGGCCGTCGCGCAGCAGCACGATGCGGTCGGCGAGCGTCATCGCCTCCACTTGGTCGTGTGTGACGTAGATCATGGTCCGCTGCATGTCCTGATGCAGCCGCTTGATCTCGGTGCGCATCTCGTCGCGGAGCTGCGCGTCGAGGTTGCTGAGCGGCTCGTCGAAGAGATAGAGCTTGGCGTCCCGCACCAGGGCGCGGCCCATGGCAACACGCTGGCGCTGGCCGCCTGAAAGCTGGCGCGGCTGGCGCTCAAGCAAGTCTGCGATCCCCAGCATCGCCGCCGCCCGCTCCACCCGCGGGCGAATTTCGGCGTTGGGCGCGTTCCGCATCCTGAGCCCGAAGGCCACGTTCTCGAACACCGACATGTGCGGGTAGAGCGCGTAGTTCTGGAACACCATCGCCACGTCCCGGTCCTTGGGCCGGACGTCGTTGACCACCGCGCCCTCGATCTCCACCGTGCCCTCGGTCACCTCCTCGAGGCCCGCAATCATGCGGAGCAGCGTGCTCTTGCCGCAGCCAGACGGCCCCACCAACACGGTAAACGCGCGGTCGGGAATCTCGATGTCCACCCCGCGCACGGCATGGACCTTGCCGAAACGCTTGTGCACGCCGTGCAGCCTGACACCGGCCATCGCGCCTCTCCTACCCCTTGACCGCGCCCATGGTGATGCCGCGCACCAGGAAGCGCTGCAGTGTCGCCACCGCGAAGAACACCGGCAGGGTTCCGAGCACGGAAAGCGCCGC
>MKWU01003855.1_pt1 | contig 18824 bp, 25 predicted proteins | sample 809101 | NCBI WGS metagenome assembly MKWU01 (sample SAMN05860141, study PRJNA318959) | sponge metagenome | host: Aplysina aerophoba | place: Slovenia: Piran, Adriatic Sea, Gulf of Piran | collected 2013-05-07
TCGGCGAGGCGATCCAACCCCACTACACGTTCCTGGTGCTCGACGCCATGGTGGGCCAGGAGGCCGCCCGTGTCGGCCGCAGCTTCCACAGCGCCGTCGGCCTCGACGCGGTGATCCTCACCAAGCTTGACGGCGACGCCCGCGGCGGGGCCGCACTGTCGGTGCGCGCGGTGGTGGGATGTCCCGTGGCGTTCGCGTCGGTCGGCGAGCGCGTCGGCGACTTCGAGCGCTTCCATCCCGACCGCCTGGCGGGGCGAATCCTGGGGATGGGCGACATGCTCTCGCTGGCGGAGAAGGCCGAGGCGGCCTACGAGGGTCGCCAGGCCGCCGATGCCGCCGATGCGGCCGAACGTGTCCTGGCGGGCGACTTCACGCTGGACGACTTCCTGGCGCAGATGCGCCAGATGCGCAAGCTGGGCGGGCTGGGCGACGTGCTCGCCCACCTGCCGAGCGCGCAGGCGTCGCAGGCGGCCGAGGCCGGCGTGGACGAGCGGCGCCTCGGGCGGATGGAGGCCATCATCTGCTCGATGACACTCCCCGAACGCGCCCAGCCGGCCATCATCGACGGGTCCCGCCGGCGCAGGATCGCCGCCGGCAGCGGCACCACCACGGCGGAGGTGGGGGAGTTGCTCCGCAACTTCAGTGCGGCGCGCAAGATGATGCGCAGCGCCCGCCCCGCAGGGGGCCGCCGCAAAGCCAAGGGATCCAAGGGTCGCAAGGGCAGGGGCGCCTCACGGGTCACACCCGCCGGTGGGGCCCGCAACCGTTCCGCCGCCCAGCTTCTCGAGCAGCTGGAGGGGATGAACAAGCCCGGCGGCGGCACCGCGGGCCGCGACCCTCTGGCCTTCCCCGACCGCTGAGCCTCTCGGTCCGCACCCCCGACGCCTTGTGGCGGGTGGCGGACCGGTCGGGGGCCGGAGTGCCGTTCGCTCCTCCGGCGCAGGCGCAAGGCGTCGCAAATCGGCCCCGATCCCGTCGATGATGAGCCCGTCGACGTCGTCGGCCTCCGGCGCACGCGCAAGGCGTCGCAAATCGGCCTCCCGGCCCCCTCCCCCGGTTGTCTGCGGCTCCCGGTCGGTCGCTCGTGGCGCGCCGGTGATGGAACCGGGCCGATTCGCGGGCAGACTGTGGTCTCCACTTCGGCGGCGAGAGGAACACGAATCGTGGCAGTGCGGCTTCGCTTGATGCGCAGGGGCAAGAAAAAGCAGCCCACCTACCGGGTGGTGGCGACCGACCGGCGGACGGCGCGTGATGGGCGCTTCATCGAATCGATCGGCCACTACGACCCGCGCCAGGAGCCCTCGGTCGTGAGTATCGACAACGAGAAGGCGCTGAAGTGGCTCCGCAACGGTGCCCAGCCGAGCGAGCGGGTCGAGAAGCTTCTCAAGATCTCCGGCGCCTGGGACGAGTTCAAGGGGACCGGCTCCCGGCTCGAGGAGCTGGATCCCGCAACGAAGGGTTCTTCGTCATGAGTGACACCGACGCCGCCCCCCGCGCCCACGCCGTGCTCGAACACATCGTCCGATCCGTCGTCGAGGTGCCCGATTCCGCCCGCGTGGTGGCCAGCGCCGACGGCGACGAGGTCCGCCTCGACGTGCACGTGGACCGGGCCGACATCGGCAGGGTCATCGGCCGGCGAGGCCGGGTGGCGACCGCCATCCGCACCGTGGTGCGGGCGGCCGCGGTCAACGACGGCCGCAGCGTCACCGTCGACTTCGTCGAGCCCTGATCCGCCGTGGCGCCTCCGGTGCGCCCGGCCACGGATCTCCTCGAGGTCGGGCGCGTCGACCGGCCCCACGGCATCAAGGGTGAGGTCGTCGTCTCCCTGGTGACGAACCGGACCGAGCGACTGAATCCCGGCTCCGAGCTGCAGACGTCCGATACCACCCTGGTGGTGCGGCGGGCGCGCCCCTTCGAGCGGCGCTGGGTTGTGGCGTTCGAGGGATACGGGGACCGCCACGCCGCCGAGGTCCTGCGCGGTGCCGTCCTGCTGGCCGTGCCGCTGGAGGATCCCGACGAGTTCTGGGTGCACCGGCTCATCGGTGCCGAAGTGGTCTGCACCGGCGGGGTGGCTCGGGGCACTGTCGCCGCGGTGCAAGCCAATCCGGCCAGCGACCTGCTGGTCCTCGACGGTGGCGCGCTGGTGCCGCTGACCTTCGTGGTGGCGGTGGACGGTGGCGACGGGGAGCCGACACGCATCACCGTCGACGCCCCGGCGGGTCTCTTCGACCTGCCCTAGGCCGCTGGGGGCGCCATGAGGATCGACGTGATCTCGATCTTCCCCGACATGATCGAGCAGTTCGCCTCCCACAGCCTGCTCGGCAGGGCGCGCCGGGACGGGGCCTTCGCATTGCGGGTGCTGGATCTCCGCTCGGTGGCCACAGACCCGCACCGATCGGTGGACGACGCGCCTTTCGGCGGCGGACCCGGCATGGTGCTGGCCCCCGAGCCGATCTTCGAGACCGCTGAGGCGGCCGAGGTGACGCGACCACTGATCCTGCTGTCGGCCTCGGGGCGCCGGCTGGATCAACAGACCGTCGAGAGCCTTGCCTCCGGCGGGGGATTCTCGTTGCTGTGCGGTCGCTACGAGGGTGTCGACGAACGGGTGCGCCTGGCGCTGGCCGACGACGAGATCTCCGTCGGGGACTATGTACTCGCCGGGGGCGAGGTGGCGGCCATGGTGATCCTGGAGGCGGTGGTGCGCCTGTTGCCGGGAGTCATGGGCAACGCCGCCTCCGGCGCCGACGACTCCCACAGCAGCGGGCTCTTGGGCCATCCCCAGTACACCCGCCCGGCGGACTACCGCGGCATGGCGGTGCCGGAGGTGCTGCGCTCGGGCGACCACGGGCGCGTCGAGCGCTGGCGCATGGCGCAGGCCCTGGCGCGCACACACCAGCAGCGTCCCGACCTCATCGAGGCCCGCGGCGGTCTCAGCGACGCCGAACGGGACCTCCTCGAGGAGTTCGGCCTCTTACCCGAACTCTGACCGTCCCGGCCCTTCGATCCAGCCGGGAGGGTGGGGGACGTCGGGGTCGAAGTCCGGATCGATTACGCAGGCGAGAGCCGGGCTCGGCACCGGCGGCCCGCAGCCGGGCTCGGGACTCCGGTGGCGCCGGGGCGCCGGCGCCGTATCCTGCACTATTCGGCTCCCCCCGCCCCTCCTGATGTGTTCGTGATTGGAGAACGGCCATGCAGCCCACCGACCTGGTCGACGTGCAGAGCCTGCGAACCGACGTCCCGGACTTCCGGCCCGGAGACACCGTCAAGGTGCACGTCCGCGTCACCGAGGGCACTCGCGAGCGCGTCCAGGTCTTCCAGGGTGTGGTGATCGCCCGGCGAGGCTCCGGTGTGCGCGAGTCCTTCACTGTCCGCAAGGTGAGCTTCGGCGTGGGCGTCGAGCGAACGTTTCCCACCCACACCCCCAGCATCAAGGAACTCGAGGTGGTCAGCCGCGGTCGCGTGCGCCGAGCCAAGCTGTACTACCTGCGCGACCGGGTCGGCAAGGCGGCGAAGGTTCCCGAGCGGCGCGTCGGCTGAACCCGCGACCCGCAGCGCGGTCGATGACCGCCGGTCGGCAGCGGCTCGGCCAATGGGGAGAGAACAAGGCCGCCGCCTGGTACCGCGAGCGCGGCTGGGAAGTGCTGGACCGCAACTGGCGAGGCACCGGCGGCGAACTGGATCTGGTGGTTGGCCGCGCCGGCACCGTGGTGTTCTGCGAGGTCAAGACACGCTCCAGTACGGCCTACGGGCACCCGGCCGAGGCCGTGGATCGCCGCAAGCAGCAGCGCATCCGCTCCCTGGCGGTCCAGTGGTTGCGCCAGCACCACGAGCCGGCGGCGAACCTGCGCTTCGACGTGGCCTGCGTGCTGAAAGGCCGGCTGGAGGTTCTGGAAGGGGCGTTCTGAGGGCGCCGCGCCGGTACAGTTAGCCCTCCGGAACGGGCTGTGGCGCAGCTTGGTTAGCGCGTTGGTCTGGGGGACCAAAGGTCCCGGGTTCAAATCCCGGCAGCCCGACTCAAGTCTCCTGTCCGGGCGGGACCCGGGGTGCCGCTCTGCTCCTCGGTGCACGGGCGGAGAGTCGTCGCAGCTCGGCCTCCCGGCCCCCGGCGTCGTCGCCTCCGTCTCTGTCATTCCGGCGAAAGCCGGAATCCAGCAGGTTCCGGCCCCGGGCGGAGAGTCGTCGCAGCTCGGCCCCCGGCCCCTCCCCCGGTTGTCGATTGCGGACTGCCGGGCGCCGCTGTGTCGCCGATCCGCGGCGGGGCCGGGCTTTGGGAAGTCTTGCTAGAGTGCTGCGAAATCACCCCGATTCCAGCTAGTCACGGAGGCCGGACATGCCCACGCCGCAACCCGCAATTTTCGCCGAAATGGGACAGCACCAGTGGTACGTCCACCTGAGGCGGGTCGATGGCGCCGACCTGGATCACATCAAGAGCGTGATCGCCGACACCCGCGCCGCAGCCGACGCCGCCGGCGTCAACCTCGTGGTGGGCCTCGGGCCGAGCCTGCTGGCCGACCTGAGCGACGACATGCCCGATGACTTCCAGGACTTCGTCACCATCGAGTCCACCGACGGCAGCGGGCGCGAAGCCAAGGGCACCCAGGAGGAGTTGCTGTTCTGGCTGAACAGCCCCGACAAGGACCAGGTCTGGAAGACGCAGTACGACGCCCGCACCGCACTGGACGGCCACATGGTCGTGCCGCGCGACACGAACACCTTCATCCTCGGCGACTCGCTGGACATGACCGGGTTCATCGACGGCACCGGCAACCCCGAGCCCGAGCGTGAGCGCGAGGTGGCCATCGTGTCGGACGGGTCGGCGGGTGCCGGCGGCAGCTTCATCCTCGCCCAGCGCTGGGTCCACGACCTCGAAGGCTGGAACGAGATGAGCGTCGAGGAGCAGGAGAAGGTGTTCGGGCGCACCAAGCCCGACAGTGAGCGGCTCGACCCGCAGGAGGACTTCTCGCACCTCAGCCACGTGGAACTCCGCGAGGGCGCCACCGCGGACGACTCGAAGCCGAAGCGCAACGAGATCGCCCGCCGCTCCACTCCGTACGCCTTCCACGGCGCCGTATCCGTCGTGGGCCTGTACTTCATGGCCTTCTGCCGGGAGCAGGCACCCTTCCGTGAGCGCCTGCGGGCCATGTACGGCCTCGACGGCGCCGGCGTGCGCGACCGGTTGACGGACTTCTCGAACCCCGCCTCGGGTTCGTTCTACTTCGCCCCGTCGACCGAGGCGCTCGACGCCATGCTGGCGTAGCGGAGACAACTCCTCGACATCGCTGGGTTCGTGCCCCGGGTTGCTCCGGGGCACGAACTCGTTTTGCAACAGCGCCGCCGGGGGAGGTCCTGCCGGCTCACCGATCCCGCTCGTCCCTGCGCCATGGCGCGGGACAGGTAGCGTTGCGGCGTGTGCGGTCGCTTCGTTTCGGCGAGTCCGGCTACCGATGTTGCCGCCTATTTCGGGGCGGAACTCGGCGCCGGCGCCGGCTTGGAGCCCAGCTACAACGTGGCGCCGACCAACGACGTGTACGCGGTTCTCGTAGCTGAGGAGCTCCGGACGCTCGCCACCCTGCGCTGGGGTCTGATCCCGCCGTGGGCCAACGACGTCAAGATCGGCAATCGCATGATCAACGCTCGCTCCGAGACCGTGGCGGAATCGGCGGCCTACCGCCGCCCCTTCCGATCGCGGCGCTGCATCGTCCCCGCCGACGGCTTCTACGAGTGGGTGCCGATCCCGGGTGAGCGGCACCGCCAACCCATGTACATCCACCGGGTCGACGGCGAGCCGCTCGCATTCGCGGGTCTCTGGGAACGCTGGAGTCGCCACGAGGGCGATCCCGTGCGCTCGACGACGCTCATCACCGGCCCCGCCAATGACCGGATCGCCGAGGTGCACGATCGGATGCCGATCGTGCTGCCGCCGAGCGCTTGGGAGCAATGGCTCGACCCCGACTTCGGTGACGCGTCGGCGCTCGGGGACCTGCTGGTGCCGGCCCCGTCGAAGTTGTTCACCTTCCATCCGGTCAGCCGGGAGGTCAACAACCCGCGCCGGAAGAGCGCCCACCTCATCGAACCTCTCGCTCTCTGAGGTCACTGTTGGCCCGTGCCCGACTCTCTCCGGCGCTCGGTGCCGTGCCTGCGCATCCGGCGCAGCAGGACTGGCGGTCGCGCCTCGAGCGGGCCGTCCTGCGATGGCAGGCCCGGCTGGACACCGCAGCCGTGGACAACATCCTGCCGTGGATCATGGCTCTCGCCGGAGGCGGCGTCCTGGCAGGTCTGGCGCTGACCCGTGCCCATTCGCTGCAGGCGGGAACCGAACTGGCGCTGTTCAACCAGAGCATCTGGCAGGTGAGCGAGGGGTTCCGACCCAACTCGACGCTGGTCGGCGGTGACTACCTGGCCCGCAACGGGGCGTTCATCATCTATCCGCTGTCGCTGCTGGTGCGCTGGCTGCCGATCACCACGACCGTCCTGGTGGTCCAGGCCTCCGCCCTGGCACTGGGAATCGTGCCGCTGTGGCGCATCGCCCGGCGCCGTGCCGATCTGAAGGTGGCGCCCGCGGCCGCCGTGGCGTTCGCCTATGCCGGCTACGCCGCCCTCCACAACGCCAACCTCTCCGGGTTCCATCCCGAGACGCTGGCGGTGCCCGCCCTGATGGGTGCGGTGTACTACGGGCTCGGCGCCCGCTGGGCACCGTTCGGCGCGCTGGTGGCGGTGGTGTTGGCGTGCCGCTCCGACCTCGGTTGGGTGGTGATGACGCTGGGCGTCGTTCTGGCGGTCGAACTCCGGCCGCGGCCCGCCGCCGGCGGGGCGCCAGAGCACGAGGACTCGCTGTGGCGGGCCCCCGCACGCGTCGGCCGATCGATTCTGGCCATCTCGGGACGGCATTCCCGCACCGCGCTCATCTGGGCGTTCGTGGGGCTGCTGTGGGCGCTGCTGGCCACCGAGACCATCCAGCCGATACTTGCCGGCGGCGAGTTCCCGCACCTGGCCCGCTATGCCGAGTACGGGGACTCCAGCACCGCGGACGTCATCTGGGGGATCCTGCGGCAACCCCACGTGTTCTTGGGCAACCTGGTCACGCACGAGAACTTCCTGCTGGGGGTCACGCTGCTCGCCCCGGTGCTGTTCCTGCCGCTCGTCGAGATGCGCTACCTCATGCCGGCGGTGCCATTCTTCGTCGTGCAACTGGCATCGGACGCGCCGCAGGCTCTGCTGGCCGAGACCGTGCCGGTGGCGGCGTTCGTGCTGGTGGCGACGATCTTCGCGCTACGGCGTGCCGGGGCGGTGCTGGTGCGGCGTGTACGGGTCAACCGCCGGCTGGTCATCACGCTCCTGTTGGCGACGGCCATCTTCTTCGTGCGCGACGCCGGCAGCTCGCCGTTCCACACGCCGTGGGAATGGACGCGCGATGCCGCCGACGGGGACCGCCTGGCGGCCACCGAGCAAATTCCCGGCGACGCCGCCGTGCGCGCCTCGCCGCACCTGCTGCCGCTGCTGGCGGAACGGAACGTGCTGTTCGAGTTGGACACGACGGGATCCTCGGCGCGGGTCGACGCGCAGTCGGCCGTCGACGGCGTGGGATGGATCGCCCTGGACCTCACCTCGGCCGGACAGTGGGGGTCCGACCCGCTGGAGGTCGAACGCTTCGACACCACGCTCCGCCAGCGGGGTTGGGAACGGGTCTTCGCAGCCGAGCAGGTGCGGGTATACCGCTACGCGGGCTCCGGCTCGGTCAGTGCCGGCACCGACTCCTGATTCTCAGCCCGAGGTGCCCAGCGCCCTGGTAGGTCTGGGTCATCACTTCGTCGCCGCTCTGCCGACTCCTGATTCTCAGCCCGAGGTGCCCAGCGCCTCCCGCAGCAGCGCCGCATCGGCGGCCAGTTCCCCCTGCTCGACGCCGGCCGCCGCGTTGGCGAAGTCCAGGTCCGACATGGAGTTGACGCCGAACACATGCAGGTGCACGTGCGGCACCTCGAAACCCGCCATCACCGTGGCGACCCGCTGCGGCCGCTGCGTCTCCATGATGGCCTGCCCGACGCGGTGGGCCACGGCGGTCAGATGCATGTTCGTCTCGACGTCCAGATCCAGCCAGTGATCCACCTCGGCGACCGGCACGACGAGGGCGTGGCCCGCGGTGAGCGGGTTGATGGAAAGGAACACGGCGCAGCGTTCGTCGCGCCAGACGAAGTGTCCCGGCAACTCGCCGTTCAGGATCCGTGTGAAGAGCGTCGCCATCGGGGCCTCCCGCGCCGGCCGGAGTCGTGCGTCCGATCCCGCACGGTACTCTCCTGCCGTGGTCGCTGAGAGTCTCCGCCGCCAACTCCGGACGATCCCCAACCTGGTCACCTTCCTGCGGCTGGGTTGCATCCCGATCTTCTGCTGGCTGCTCTTCGGGCTGGACAACCGCCTGGCGGCCGGGATCCTGCTGGGTGCTCTCGGCGCCAGCGACTTCGTGGACGGCTACCTGGCGCGCCGCCTGGACCAGGCGACCGAGCTGGGAGCCATTCTGGACCCCGTCGCCGACCGGTTCATGTTCTTCGCCGCAGCGATCTCCATGCTCGTCAGCGGCGACGTGGCGCTGTGGTTCGGGATCACCGCGCTCGTCCGGGAGTTCGGGCTCTCGGTCGGCACCGTCGCCCTGGCCGCTCGGCGCGTGGGTTGGCTGGGTGTGAACGCCTGGGGCAAGGCGGGCAGCTTCGGCCTCATGTTCGCGTTCCCGCTGTTCCTCCTGGGGCAGGCGGACATTCCCGGTGCGGGCGCCTGGACCATCGCCGGGTGGGTGTCGGGCATCCCATCACTCGCCATTGCCTGGTACGGGGCATACCTCTACGTGCTGGCGGGTCGCCGCGCCCTCGCCGCCTTGCCGGACACCGGTACCGCTGGTTCCTCGGCGGATTCCTGAGGGCGGCGACGGCCTTCGTGGGAGCCGGCCGGTCGGTGGACTAGCGTGAAAACGATGGTGCAGCGGACCCGGCGACAGTTTGATCCCCTCGGGCTGCGGTGAACGTTCCCGAACTGCTCAAGTACTCCGAGGATCACGGCTGGGTGGCTCAGGAGGGCGAGGAGAGCGACCGGTTGGTGCGTGTCGGCCTGACCGACTACGGCCAGGATCTTCTCGGTGAGGTGGAGTTCGTCGACCTCCCGGATCCGGGGAGCCGGCTCGGGGTGGGTGATCTGATGGCGGAGATCGAGGCTCGCAAGGCGACCAGCGAACTCTACGCGCCACTGGCGGGTCGGGTCGTGGCCGTGAACGGCTTGCTGGCCGAGACGCCGGAGGTTCTCAATCGTGACCCGTACGGCGAGGGCTGGTTGTGCCTCCTCGCCCCCGAGGACGGCGCCGGGGTCGACGAGTTGATGGACGGTGCGGCCTACGCGAGGTTCGTCGGTGGCTGACGAACCGCTCGCAGGCATCAGTGAGGTCGTCAACGGGCTGCGCGGCGACTTTCCCGACGTGTCGGTCTCCAAGCTGCGTTTCCTGGAGAGCCAGGGCCTCATCACCCCGCACCGCACGTCCAAGGGGTACCGGAAGTACTCACGCACCGACATGGCCAAGCTGCGCTGGATCCTGACCCAGCAGCGGGAGCACTTCCTGCCGCTGCGGGTCATCAGGGAACGCATGGCCGACGTGGAGTGGAGCGCCCGCGTCGACGAGGAGGCCGATCGGCTTCCCGACGTGGACGTCAGCGACCGGGTCCGGCGGCTCGCCCCGCAACTGCCCGCCCCGGAGCCCTCCGGGGCGGGAATGACCTTGCCACAGCTCGCCAACGCCAGCGGGCTGAGTCTCTCCCAGGCGCGGGAACTGACGCGATACGGCCTCCTGGAGCCGCGCCCCGCCGCGGAGATCGACTTCTACGACGCGCAGGCCCTCGAGGTGGCGCGCATCGCCCGCCAGATGTTCGACCAGGGTCTGGAACCGCGGCACCTGCGGGTCTTCAAGGCGTCGGTGGACAGGGAACTGGATCTCTCGGTTCCGGCGGTGCAAAGGGTTCTGCAGGCCGGCGGCGCCGACGCCCAGCGCCGGGCACGGGAACTGCTGGCGACGCAGGCCGCGCTGGCGTCCTCGCTCCGCGAGGCGCTCGTTCGGCGCACCCTGCAGAGTCTCCGCTGAGCGTGCCGCCGGCAGAAGCGGTGCGCCCGCCCGGCGGGACCGTGTATGGGCGCACGGCGATCGCCGAGCGTGTGCAGGCGCTCGGGGCGGCCATCTCGGCTGACTACTCCGCGTGCCTCGCCGGTGGGGACGCCGTCGTGGTCGTGGGTGTACTCCGGGGTTGTGTGCCGTTCCTGGCCGATCTGGCGCGGGCGCTGCGGGTCGATGTCGAGGTGGACTTCCTGGCGATTTCCCGGTTCGCGCCGAACTCCGGACGGGTGCGGATCACCCGTGACCTGGACATCGACATTGTCGGGCGCCACGTCCTTCTGGTCGAGGGAATTGTCGACAGCGGACTCAGCGTGGGTTATCTCACCGGGGAGTTGCGCCGGCGTTCCCCGCTCTCCGTCGAGGTCTGCACGCTGGCGGATCGCCAGGTCCGGCGCATCCTGCCGCTGGAGGCGCGCTACGTGGGCTTCACGGTGGACGACTCCTTCCTCATCGGGTACGGGCTCGATTTCCGGGGTCGGTACGGGAACCTCCCGGACCTGCGGGCCGTGGATCGTCACGCCCTCGAAGGGGACTCCGACGCCTACGTGGGCTCCCTCTACAGGTCGCGAACACCTCCCCGCACGTAGATCTCCCAGTAGGGGGGTTGTAGAGGTCTGCGGCTATTGTCAAGGCGTGATCGAGATGGACCTCGTCGGTGTACGCATCGAGTTGCCGACCAACACGCCGATCCTGCTGCTGCGCGAGCAGGCCCCGAATCCGCGGCTCCTGCCCATCTTCATCGGCGCGCCGGAGGCGACGGCCATCGCCCTGGCTCTCGAGGGTGTGGAGGTGCCGCGCCCCATGACGCACGATCTCATCAAGGTCATTCTCGAGAACATGGGCGTTGCGCTGGTGCGGGTCCTCGTCACCGAACTGCGCGACAAGACGTTCTTCGCCGAACTCGAACTCGGCGAGAACGGCCGGACCCGGCGGGTCTCGTGTCGTCCCTCCGATGCGATCGCGGTGGCGGTGCGCTGCGGTGCGCCCATCTTCGCCGCCGAGGAGGTGCTGGCGGACGCCGGCTACCGGGAGCGGGCTGACGCCGAGGAGGCGGACGGCTCCGATGCCTCCGAGACCCAGGACCCCGACGAGGTGGTCGAGCAGTTCCGCGAGTTCATCGACACCGTCCGGCCGGAGGACTTCGAGTCCTGAGTGGCCGCCCGGCGGGGTTGTGAGCAGGGGACAGGGGGAGATATCCCCAGGCCCGCGCGAATTGCAGTAGAGTAGTTACAGCGCTGGACGCAAGCTTCCGGAGGGACGTCCATGAGCGACAATGTCGTACGTAGCTACACCTCGAAGCAGGCTCAGCAAATCGCCGGGATCACCTACCGGCAGCTCGATTACTGGGCCCGGACCGATCTGGTGCAGCCGTCGGTGACCTCCGCGGTGGGCAGCGGATCACGCCGTGCCTACTCCTATGGGGATCTGCTGAGGTTGCGGGTCATCAAGGATCTGCTCGACAACGGCGTCGGCCTGCCGCAGATCCGCGACGTCTTCACGAACCACAAGAACATCCTCGGCGAGGATCTGGCCGGGGGACGGCTCGTCATCAGCGGCAACGAGGTGCTGTTCATGACAGGCCCCGACGAGTTGGTGGCGCTTCTCCAGCGGCCGGGACAGCAGGCACTGGCGCTCATCATGCTGGAGGTCGAGGGGATCAAGGAGCAACTCAACGGCGCCATCGTCAGCGAGCTCGGGCGGCGGCGCGACAGTTCCGCCGAGATGGAGGTCGTCGAGGAGCCGGAGGCCGGCGAGGCCGGCGCCGGCTACGGGACCTGAGGGTACTTTCGCCCCGACCGGGATCCGGCGGCGTGCCGGCATCCGATCCCACTGCCGGCTACGAGCCGAACTTCGCTCATGCCTCCGAGCGGGCGTTCAGCCAGCTTCTCGACTTCTACGGCGTGTCGTGGGAGTACGAGCCCACCACCTTCGTGCTGGAACGGGACCCCTCGGGACGTGTCCTTGAGGCCTTCACGCCGGACTTCTACCTGCCCGGCTATGACATGTACGTCGAGTTGACGACGTTGCAGCAGAAGCTCGTCACCCGGAAGAACCGCAAGGTGCGCAAGCTGCGGATGCGGTATCCCGAGGTGCGCGTGAAGATGCTGCACCGCCGGGCCACCCTCGGTCTGCTGGCGAAGTACTCCCAGGAGCCGGTCGCAGCCTAGCCAGGTCGTCGCGGCCGGCCTGCCGCGACGGTGCGTCAGATGGAGGCGGCCTTCTCGAGCAGACTGTCCGCGTCGATGCCGCCGACGCCGCGCTCGACGACTTCGCCCGACGGCGAGAGCAGCACCCAAGAAGGGTGGGAGAAGACGCCCAGCAGGGCGGCCGGGTCGAAGGATTCGCTCCACACCACAGGGAACGACTGGAGTCCCGTCACTCCCACGAATTGCTCAGCCTGCATGAGAGAGTCCGTGACCCCCAAGCCCAAGACTTGGACCTGGTCTCCGTGGTCTCGAGCGAACTGCTCGATGCCGGGTGCCTCCCGGCGGCAAACCGGTCAATGGGGCGCCCAGACCCACACGAATATGGGTCGGTCGGTGGGTGCGAACGAAGCAAGCACGACGTTCTCGCCGGTAAGGACGTCAACGACCGTCAAGGTGGGAAGGTCGTTGGGGCCGGCCGGTGGCGGCGGAGGGGGAGGCTCGGGTGGCGGTGGCGGGGGTTCGGGCGGCGGTGGAGGAGGCGGAGGTTCGGGCGGTGGTGGTGGCGGTTCGGGCGGCGGTGGAGGAGGCGGTGCGGCGGCTGCCTCCTCGCGGGCCCGCTGCGCCTCCTCTTCGGCCGCAGCCGCGGTTGCCTGGGCGTCGGCTGCGGCCTGCGCGGCGTCGGCTGCGGCCTGTTCGGCCTCGGCGGCGGCCTGGGCGTCGGCTTCCGCCTGCTCCGCGGCGGCCCGTTCGGCCTCGGCTGCCAGCTTCTGAGCCTCCTGCGCGGCCTCGGCGGCGGCCTGGGCGTCGGCGGCGGCCTGCGCGGCGTCGACGGCTGCCTGTTCGGCCTCGGCGTCGGCTTCCGCCTGCTCCGCGGCGGCCCGTTCGGCCTCGGCTGCCAGCTCCTGAGCCAACTGCGCGGCCTCGGCCGCTGCCTGGGCGTCGGTTGCGGCCTGTTCGGCCTCGGCTGCCAGCTCCTCAGCCAACTGCGCGGCGTCGGCGGCGGCCTGTTCGGCCTCGGCGGCGGCCTGGGCGTCGGCTTCCGCCTGCTCCGCGGCGGCCTGTTCGGCCTCGGCTGCCAGCTTCTGAGCCTCCTGCGCGGCCTCGGCCGCTGCCTGGGATTCGGCCGCGGCCTGTTCGGCCTCGGCCGCTGCCTGGGCGTCGGCGGCGGCCTGTTCGGCCTGGGCGTCGGCTTCCGCCTGCTCCGCGGCGGCCTGTTCGGCCTCGGCTGCCAGCTTCTGAGCCTCCTGTTCGACCTCGGCCGCTGCCTGGGCGTCGGCGATGGCGGCCGGAGCGGGGGGCGGGGTGCTGACCTCTGCCGGTTCGCTGCCGCCGCAGGCCGCCGCCGCCAGAGCCGCAATTGTCATCACTGCCATCGCACGCCCACCCAGCGCCGCGACAGGGCGCCTGGCGGCTGCAGGGCGAGTCGCGTCGTGGCTCTTCACAGGTACGGGCAATCTACCGACGCAGTGTCTGGCACCGCCCCGCGGCCACGCTTCTCAGAGCGAAGCGGCCTGCGCCAGCACATCGGCCGTGTCGATCCCGCCGTAGTCACCGGACACGAACTCGCCGGAGGGGGAGAACAGTGCCCACGCGGGCTGGGACACCACGCCGAGTTCGGCCCATGAATCGAAGGACTCGTCCCACAGCATCGGGAACGAGGAGATCCCCGTCGAGGCGACGAACTCCTGCGCGAGTGCCAGATCATCCTGGGTCCCCAAGCCGACGACCAGGACCTCGTCCCCGTGGTCTCGAGCGAACTGCTCGACGCCGGGAGCTTCCCGGCGGCAGGTCGGTCAATGCGGTGCCCAGAACCACACGAGGATCGGCCGGTCGGCGGGTGCCAGCGAGGACAGCACGATGCTGTCGCCGCTGGCTACATCGACGACGCTGACCTGCGGCAGGGCGTTCGGACCGGCCGCGGCGGGAGCGGGCGGTGGGTCGGCGGGAGCGGGCGGCGGGTCGGCGGGAGCGGCCGGGGCGGCAGCGGGCGGCGGGTCGGCGGTCCCGGCGCAGGCCGCTGCCAGGACTGCGGACAGGGCCACGATGCCGACCAGGACCCTGCTCCTCCGAGCGGCCACGGGTGGGTGTGCGGTGCGGATGGCTCCGTGCTCGTTCACTACGGGACCGACTCTAGCGCCGCGGCAAGCGGGGCGGTCGGCTGCGGTGGCTACGGCTGGATCCAGATCGCCTCGACGGCGGCGACTCGCGGCCCGTCCGCCGACAGGAAGTCGAAGATCACGCTGACCTGCGCTCGGGGCGGATCGGGTTGCTCGCCGGCGTCGTCGGTCTCCTTTTCGGGGGTGGGAAGCGCGGGAGGCAGGTCGGACTCTTCGCCGGTCGAAGCCTGGGTCGTCGTCGTGGTGGCGGTGGGTGCGAGTTCGGGCGGGAGGATCGAACTCGCGATCGCCGGCCGGTAGATCGACACGTATGCCAGCGAGGCGAAGTCGCCGTGCGGCTCACCGAGTGGCCCGGGCGCGTTGACGGTGACCGTCGCGCCGTCACTATTGCCATCGATCCACAGCAGGTCGGCCAGCGATGACTCCGCAGAACCGTCCCGCGGCGACGGCGTCCCCAGTGGAGTGTTCCACCAGTCGCTGCCAACCCCCGGGCCGGAGGTCGCCACGACGGCGAGGTCGGCGTCGTCGGCTCCCCATCGCAGCACGAGCCCCGCCGGCACGAAGGCGGATGGCTCGAGACCGGGGCCTGTGGTGAGCCGGCGCGCCAGGCTCGACAGGGTCGCGCTGGTCGCGCTGTCGATGGAGAGGGGCTGCGCCACGATCGTCTCGGCCGAAACCCAGCCCCTGTCGCCGCCGGTGGTCACGATCTCCGCCCAGGCGTTGCTGCCGGAGCGGCCGTCGGTGAGGCGGGAGCCGTCGAGGAGGATTCCCAGCTGGGTGGCGCTGTCGTTGGGCTCGGCGCGGATCACCGAATCCACGTCGCCGATGGTGTGGGCGGTCAACTCGCTGGTGTGGCCGGCGTAACCGTCGCCCTCCCGGATGTGGATCCCACAGGAGCGGCCGACGATGTCTCCGAATGCGGCGCAGTCGCCGTCGAGGCGGTATTCGGCGACGTCGAAGTCGGCGAACTGGAACACGGTGGCGTTGAGTTGCGTGAGGAACTGGCCGGCGGTGATTTCGCTTCCGTCGGTGTCGAACGCTCCGGCAAGGCCGGCAGGGAAGTCAATCGTCAACCACCGGTTGTCCGTCATGGTCGTCACTGTCGTGGCCGAGTTGCCGCTGAGTCCCGTGAACCCGGCGGCACGGTCGGCGTCGTTGGGGCCGCCGAGGAGGATTCCCAGCGCCGTCGGGAGGCTGTTGGTTGCGGCGGACCGCAGCCGCGGCGCGGAGTCGTTCTCTCCGCAGGCGAAGTACACGGTGACCGAAGTGGACGAATCGTCCGCAGCGGCCGCCGGTTCCGCTGGGCATTCGATCGCCTCCGCGGTGACGGTCTCGCTCTCGGGATCGGTGTCACTCGGCGGCGTGGGATCGGGTGGAGGTGTCGGCGTAACAGGTGCCGGAGGTTCCGGAGGTGCCGGAGGGGTGGGAGGGATCGGAGCCGGCGAAGTGGGCGTGGTGGTGATCTGGCCGGTGTCATCCGGCGGCGGCTCGACCTGGGCAACAGCGGGGGGAGCAGGTGTCGGCGATTGAGGGGTCGGTGGCGGGTCGACTGTGGTAGGAGCCACCGCGGCCGGGTCGGGAGTGGCGGCCACCGGTGCGGTCTCGGTGGAGATCGGCGGTGCCGCGGTGGGCCCCGTGACCGAGACCGAGATGACGACGGCTATCGCAGCGCAGGCCGCGGCCGCCAGGACGAGTGCGGGGCGCAGGCGCACCTCCGGCAATCGCCGCCGGTGGCCGATTCGGCGCTGGATCTCGAACAGTGCGCCTGGCGATACCTCGACGCCGTCGGCCCGCTGGGTGAAAGCACTCCGGAGACGATCTTCGATGCTCACGAAGGCTCCTCCGCCGTGCCCGCCTCCGGTGGCGCCAGTTTCCGTTCCAGAGCCGCCAGGCCGCGGCTGGCGTGCGTCTTGACCGATCCCGGCGATATGCCGAGCGTGTCTGCGATCTCAGCCTCACTGAGGTCCAGGTAGTACCGCAGTGTGAGCACCTCCGACTGCCGGCGCGGCAGGCTGCGAACGGCGTCGATCAGGGCGTCGCTCTGCAGTCGCTCAAGAGCGCCCGCCTCAGCGCTGTCGGTGAGGGGAGGTGCGTCGGGCACGATCCGCCGGCGCACCATGCGCCGCCGCATGCGCGAGCGCGCCCCGTTCATGACGATGCTGCGCAGGTAGGCAGGCTCCTTGCCCGCTTCGGGGCGAGCGGTGAGCGTGTGCATCTTCACGAAGGCGTCCTGCACGACTTCCTCGCAACTCCCCACATCATCGAGGAGCATCGAGGCAAGACGGACGAGATCCTTGTAATGGTCGGCGAACAGCCGGACCAGCAGGTCATCTTGGATCTCGCTTCCTCGTCGGTCGCCTCGCCGCGGTGAGGCGCTCATGGCTGCAGGCTCATGGCTCGATACAGGTTCACAGAACCTACGCACGTACAGACGCCCGAGGTGGTGCTCGCGTTGACAACGTTGGCGAAGAGATTCCCAGGGACCATGGCGACCGCCGAAAACCTAACCACCGGGCGCGCCGAGCGGCGGCACGCGACGGCGCTCAGTTGCTTGAGGCGGCCCAGCCGGCGTTGTCGTGCGAGGACCGAGTTCGGAGACGGGAAGGGGTCGCCGCCATGGGTTGCTTGAGGCGGCCCAGCCGGCGTTGTCGTGCGAGTGCTCCCGGTGCAGGGGGAGACTCAGGCGACCTGGCGGTCCAACGCTCCGGGTGGGCCTACCCGGAGGGCTGTCACGAGTTGATCCGCGCTTCGACCCCGGTGTCGCGCAACTGCTCGAACGCCTGCACGAGACCGGTCAGCTGTTCGGCCTGCAGGTGATCCGCCAGCAGGCGGAGCCGCTCGCGGCCGATCGTCCAGAACCTCTCCGCCGCCTCCCGTCCCTGCTCGGTGAGTTCACAGATAACGACCCTGCGATCCCTGGGATCCGAGAGCCGTGTTGCCAGTCCCCGTTCGACGAGACGGTCCACCACAGTCGTGGTGGCGGAGACCGCGATCCCCAGGGCTCCCGCGATGGTTCCCATGCGCTGCGGCCCTTGCCGCTCAAGGAGGAAGAGGGTCTTTGCTTGAGGGATGGTCAAGTCGAGGTCTTGCCACTCGCTCAGCCGATCGAGCCGCAACTGCCGGTTCAGGTGCTCTACCGACTCAACGAGTCGTTGGGTTAGTTCTTCCCTCGATTTGCTTTGCATCGCTTCCACCTAATGTCTGGGCACTTGTAGTGCGAGTCCGCCGTTTTCCGCTTCTACAGCCGCAGGGCAACAAGACTAGGTCAATACATTAGGACGCGTGCGGCAAATCCATCGGTAAGCGACTAAGTAGCGTTTGCGGACCGAAAACGCTGAGGGATTCTCTCGTGTTGGCGGCGTCGAGCCCGACTTGCTTCGCCCTCATATGATAGTTATATATATGCTGACTATTCTGCCATATTGCTCTACGGCTGGCTGTGTCATCGCCTGCGAGTGTGTGCCGAACGAGGACGTGCGCTGGAGGACTCGTCCTGCACTTGCGGCGAGATCTGAGCCCCGCTTCGAACTCCTGACGTCGGCTGCTGGGAGTGTTGGGCCCTTCTCGCGGCCTCTCAATGGCTCCGACACCTTCTAGGAGGTCCAACTCGGCGAAATGCGACCAGCATTCTCGGCGTGCGGGTCGCCCGGCCAATAGCCACGTGGCGGCGACGATTCACAGGAGGCATCGACTTCTGTGAACATTGGTAGGTACAAGCCGCTGCCGGCGGCTCATGGTCGCGGTGTTGGGAGATGCGGTCAAGCGAAAGAAGTGACGGTTTGGGGACAACTCATGAGGAGATGTGAGAGTTCTATTGCCTCGACAAATTGCGAATACGGATTGGTCAGAGTTGACGGCAAGAACGCGGCGCGTCGAGTAATAGTTGGAGTTGCGTCAACGCCTCCGCATCAACGGCAAGTCTGTGGATGAGGTCACGACAGCAGACGTTTTGAGAATCCTCTCACCGATCTGGAGCACCAAGCACGAGACGGCGCGGCGACTTCGCCACCGCATCAGCGCCGTCATGAAGTGGGCGGTCGCCGAGGGCCACAGGGGCGACAACCCTGCCGGCGACGCCATCGGCGCAGCCTTGCCTCGCGGCAGCGGCCGTGTGGAGCACCACAAGGCGTTCCCGCACGCCGAAGTCGCCGCAGCGCTCGAGAAGGTGCAGGCCTCCGAAGCAGCGCTCGCCACGAAACTGTGTATCCGCTTTCTCGTGCTCACGGCGTGTCGAAAGCGCCGTCGCGAGATCATGGAGGGCTGGGGCCACTACTTGAGCTAAGAGCGTTAGCGGATAGGCCCCCAACAGAGTCGTTGGTGTTCGGTTGTCGTAGTGGTTTGAGCTGCTGGGCGGGCCTCCAACGGGAAACGACAGTGGAAGACCGTCGATGGTCGTCACCTACCCGCGCACGCTCTAAG
>MKWU01003858.1_pt1 | contig 18820 bp, 18 predicted proteins | sample 809101 | NCBI WGS metagenome assembly MKWU01 (sample SAMN05860141, study PRJNA318959) | sponge metagenome | host: Aplysina aerophoba | place: Slovenia: Piran, Adriatic Sea, Gulf of Piran | collected 2013-05-07
TGGCGGCACGACGGTCTTCGCTGGAGTCGTCGCCAGCGCCTATGTCCTCGCAGACCTCCGGCTCCATCTCATCGTCCGAGTCCGCATCGGCGCGCTGCTCAAAGCCAGCGTGGCGTGGAACGAGGAAACCGGTGAGGTACCAGTTGGACGGACGCACCCAACCGGGGAGTTGCTCGTCGGCGAGATAGCCATCCGCGCCGGGGCCGACGAGGTCCAGGCGGAGGGCGCGGGTGATTTCGGCGCGGGCTTCGGCGGAGTCGGCGAGCTTCGGCGGTCTCGTGGGCACCTCAACGGTCTCTTGCTTGCGCTCAACCGGCGAGTCCGATTCATGCAGCACAAAGCCGTCCGCGGGAAGAAATCCGCTTTCCTCGACCGGCGTCTGCTGGCGCTCAATCGTCAACGGTTGATCGAAATCCGCGGTCGTCGTCAGATACCACCCATCCTCAGCCGACTCGGTCAACAGCATCCTCAGGTCCAGCGCACCACTGCGAAACTGGCGCAACCGATCAGCGGCAACTTCCACCGCCAGATAGCGGTCTTCCCCATCACTCTCCACCAGCAACGCCAGGTAATCATGGCCCTCATCGTCGCGGGCTTCGATGATCTGCGGGCCGTCGTAGTACAGCAGACTGGCGGTGTAACGGATCGTACTCATGCCGTTTCCACGTGACACTGGCCGAGAATATCGAAACCAGCCAGCGGCCACCAAGTATGGTGCGGAGGCCTCCCCGTCTGTTGAATCCGGCCTGCTCCCGCTCCGAGCCGCATGCGACAGATCCAACGTCCGCGGAACTTGGGGAGCTTCAAGATTCTCTCCAGATCGTAACCCTCTGCATAGACCGACAGTCCCCGGGCCTGGCACTCCGTCAATTCCTTTGGCAAACCGCGTTGCGGCTGTTCCGCGCGCCACGATCTGAAGTCCTCTTCGACGGGTGGAAGGCTCCGCACCAGGCGGAACAGTTCACGTGGTTGCGCGATTTCTTCCGCTACGTCGGGCGGGCAGCCGACGGGCAATGGCTCGCGGTAAGTCATTAGATTGAGCGTAATGGATGATCGGCGGCAGCGCCAACGATGGCGGCCAGCAGTCCCCTACGCGTCCTTGAGGAAGATGTCCAAGTGAACGGACATCGCCTGCTCCCAATCAGGAGTAAGCTGATTCATCCGAAGCATCTCCCCGACCGTGAACAGACCTTCCCGGAGCGCAGTGCGCGCGGGCGCATCGAGACGGACAATCTTCGTCTGGCCGTCCTCGGAGACAACGGCCAGGATAGATTCCGATGGAATTGCCTCCCGATCCAACAAGTCTGCGCTGTGGCTGGTGACGACAACGCCAGTAGCAGATAAAGTCGATCACCTTCTCCAGGCGGCGGTGGGTGCGGGATTGAAGTAGACAAAAGATGTCCGTCACCTATTCGGAAAAACTCCCTCTCCCCGGGACCGGCGTATTGGACAACGCTTTCCTCACGGCGTACGACACAGCCGCCCTTCGGCCGCCTCCCGATCTTGAACGCGTACCAACCTGTTGCGTCGGGTAACCGGAAGTCCAAACGGATGCCAAAGTCGTTGGGACGGCCGGGGGAACGTCGACTTACCTCGTCGACCCCTCCCCGCTCGTGCAGTGCGTGGTCAGGTGAAAAACGCAATGCCTGCGCCGCAAAGCTTAGGGCATCAAGAAAATTGCTCTTGCCGGAACCGTTGGGACCCACGAGGACAGTGAGCGGCGTCACTCGACATCGCAGGCCGCAATGCTCTTGTAGTTGCGCAGGGCTACACGCGTGACCGTCCTCAGATCGGCCTCAATCGTCATGGGTGGCCTCAGTTCTGCAAGTCCCCCCAGCTTCTCAAACTCGACGCACCGGCAAAAGTGTGTCGCAGTTGAGATGGCCGGTTTGTTAGGGGCGGAACTAACGGACTGGAGCGGGAATGTCCTGAACAACGCTATAGATGCCGCGCTACATCCATGCTCTGGTGCAGAATTCGGATGATCTCCACAACGCCCGATTGTAGGCGGAAAAACATCACATGCGATCCGACCGCGACCTTGCGGTAACCCTGACGGATGTCTTCGGCCGATCGACTCACCATCTTGCCCTTGCTTAACGCCTCGCACGCCTCCCGGATTTTCCGCGTGTAGTCCTCGGCTTGCGTCTCACCCCAATGCGTGACCGTATAGTCCCAAATGCTTTCGAGATCAGCCTGGGCCGCTGGGGAGAGAATGTATCGCGCCATGCCGCCTAAGTGGACTTCTTGCGGGCGATGAACGCATCGAAGTCAAACGGTGTCGCCGGGCCGGATTGCTCACCTTCGATGAGGGCTTCCCTCAAAGCTTCGACGTTGGCTTCGTGCTCTTCCAACAGCCGCAGGCCAGCGCGCACTACATCGCTGGCGGAATTGTACCGACCGGACTCAACACGGTCGTTGATGAAACCCATGAAGTGGTCTCCTAGGGAAACTGATGTGTTGCGTGGCATGAGCACACCTCCCTCACACCAGATATACCAAAACCTGGTAGTGTCGGAAAGCCTTCGATTGTCCCATTAAATCTGACCGATTTTGCACTGTTTGGCCAAAGTGGGCAACGTGAACGGTTCATTGACCGAGCATCCGCTCGGCATCGACGTCGACCCCACCCACCCCAGAAGATAATTCCGCCGAATATCGCTACCTTCCGCACGGCCGCACGCGTCCGAGCAGGGCCTCTGTACCATAGTCTGCTCCATCGATGCACCAGAAGTTGAGAGTTGGCGAAACCCAGACCGACACCGATGCCTGAGAAGGCGCAATCGAGGGTCCTCCGTGGTATACTGAAGGTTGAACTGATCAAACCGGCAGTGTTGCCTCTCGGTAGGTCTCTACCGACTGCGGCATCTTCCGCCAACGGCCTCATCAGCGCCTGGGGACCCAGACCACATGGGAGCGTTGCCGGCTATTATACACGTGCCCGGCTTGCTCAAGCGAGAATTCCGATGACTGCCGACGATAGAGATGATATAGGATTGTTGTTCGAGACCTATAAACTCCACGCCGAACTCACGGAGCGTGTAGCGGCTCTCCGCGAAGGGTTGAACAAACTTTATTCCAGTATGGTGGCAGGTATCGTTGCAGCGTCCGTCCTACTGCATCGGCTCGCGCCAAACGCTGAGACGACCTGGGTATTGCCGATTCTGGGTGTTGTTGTATCCCTGTCGTGGATGTTCGCGTTACATTCAGTTACCGGGCGGTTGGCGGCTAAGCACAACGTTCTGGTATTCTTGGAGAAGAGCTTACCCTTCAACTTTCTCGAACGCGAGAACAAGGAGTTCGACGAGCGTAACTTTGTAAGGCGCAGGTACTCCGAATTGTTGATGCCTGGGGCCTTTCTCGTCCTTTGTATTGCGTGGCTTGTTTTCCTCTCAACTACATGCCCCTATCAACCAGGAGTTTAGAATGGCACAGGACAGAAAGAACGTATTCGTCAGCCACATTCACGAGGACGACGCCGGACTCTCCGACCTGAAGAGCCTTTTGGCAAGACACGGCATGGAAGTTCGGAACTATTCGATTACGTCTGACAAGGAGAACAACGCGAAATCTCCAGAATACATAAAGCGTGAGATCCTGGCCCCCAGAATCGACGCTTGCAGCACTCTGGTAGTCTACATCACGCGGGATACCAAGAACAGCGACTGGGTCAACTGGGAGATCGAGCACGCCTATAAGCAAGGCAAGACAATTGTAGGCGTTTGGGAACGTGGGTCCAATGGTTGCGATATACCGGAAGCCTTGGCGGAATTTCACCACGCGATCGTCGGTTGGATCGGTGACAACATTGTCGACGCAATAAACGGAGATTACAGAGGGTCGACTAATCCTGATGGTAGCCCCGTAGGCATACCTACGCCGATCACAAGGCATCCTTGCAATTGACAAGATGGCACGCAGCTTGTTTTCGTACATTGTTCGCTACGATAGCGGCTTCGCACCAAATCCCTTTCACGGTTTTTGCACGTTGGCGACATGCAAGCCTAGAATCCGCCAACAAGCGCAGTTCAACGACTGGCTGGCAGGAACGGGGAGTAAAGCGAAACCTGTCAGCCGCGGAGGATACCTGGTTTATGCAATGCGCGTGACTGAGGTTCTTTCTACGGAACAGTACTGGGCTGACCCGCGGTTTGAAGAGAAGAAGCCGGACATGTACCACAACTGGGTAGCCGCGTCTGGCGACAATATCTACGAGCGTATCGGTCCGAGTCAGTGGAGACAGTTAAGATCATATCATACGCAGGACGATGGTAGTCCCAGTGACCAGCACATTCGGCGAGATACAGGCGTCGAGAGAATCCTTGTAAGCGATGACTTCGTCTATTTCGGAGCGGAAGGCCCGAAACTCCCGATCCAATTTCGTGACGTCGGAAAACTCGACTTGCTTTGCTCGCACCGTAACTACCGGCGCGTGAGGGAAGAAGCGGTCATAACGGCGTTTGAACAATGGGTCAGATCACTTGGCGTCCAAGGGTTTCAGGGGAAACCATGGGACTGGGTGAAGAGACGAAACTGACAACGGCTGAAGGAAACGCCTAGACCCTCGATCGTGCAGTATGCATCTGACGACAGGGATCGGCAAAAGGAGATCGATGTCTTGGCTTATCGAATACAGTAGAGCGGCGGAGCAAACGGACCAGCTTGTCCGTAAGCCGAAGGACCACGCCCTCCTCCTGGCGGTAGGTCTTTTCGGTGAAGCGGGGAGTGTTCTCGCCGAGTTGAAGAAGGAACAACGTGAAGCCGACGCCTATCCCGCATACCGTAAGCGGCTCGCCGAAGAAGTCGGCGATTGTCTTTGGTACCTGGCGCGGCTCTCCGCCGTCCTCTCGCCGTCCGTACTGGAAGTTATGGGCAAGCGGACGCAGATTCAGCCGGGGCGAAGCCAGAAATCGTTGGCGGATGGGGTGGCCCTCGGGGTTGCGGCAAGCAGACTGCTCAGTGCACTTCAAAACCGCGACGACCAAGCTGCTAAAGAAGGGCTTGCGCCAATCTGGGACGCCCTATTCAGGGTAGCGGAAGACGTCGGTCTCGACATCCGTGGCGCCGCACGAACGAACCTCCAGAAGGCGCGGAGCCGGTGGCCCGAGAAGCGGGACTTCTCGCCTCTCTTCGATGAGGACGACCTGGAAGAGGAACAACTTCCACGCAAACTTGATCTCGAATTCCGTCGAGTTCAGCGGGGCAAAACAGATTCCGTCATAGTCCGTTGTAACGGCCTGAATTTCGGCGATAGCCTGACGGACAATATCGGAGAGCCAGACTTCTACCGGTTTCACGACATCTTCCATTTTGCGTATGCCGTCTATCTTGGGTGGTCGCCGGTTATAAGGGCGCTATTGAAGTGCAAGCGGAAAAGCAAACCCGAAGTGGATGTAAACCAGGACGGCGCACGAGCGAGAATCATCGAAGAGGCGGTGTCCGCGATCGTGTTCAGCCGGGCCAAGGAAATGAACTTCTACGCCGACATCGACCATGTCGACTACGACCTGCTCAAAGCGATACAGGAATTCATACAGGGCTTTGAGGTCGCGTGCATCCCTCTGTGGCAGTGGGAAACCGCCATTCTCGAAGGATACCGCGTGTTCCGTAATCTCCGGATGGATGGAGGAGGACTCGTAACGCTCGGCATGACTCAACGGCAGCTTCTTTACCGCAAGGTCACCTAGGTCTTGCTGGACTTGGGAAGAACAGCTCGGGCTGTTGGAGAGTGACACCCGTCCGGCGCGTGAGCCAATCGTCTATCCGTTGATTTAGGCCCCATTTGGGCGGGAAAAAGGGTTTGGGCAGTGGGCCGGTCATCGCAAATCTTTGCTTAATACGTTTCCGTACTGTCCGGCCTCTTATCTCCGGATGTGTTACCCGCGTGTACTTCGAGACCTCACAGAAAAGATTCTGGACATCGATCGGCTGAAGCGGGCGTCCCCATAGACCCTCGAAGTCGAGTCCATACCGCGCGAACTCGTCCGCTTGGATGTCGGACAACCATAGGATGGCGTCCGCAGCACTGTACTCCCCAAGCGACTCAAAGCACTTGGACAGTCCATCCAAGGCCCCGGGGCCAGCCACCACGAATTTCTGTTCCGAGTGGTTCAGCAGGGTCGAGTAGTTGAGGTCGATAACGTACTGGAAAGCGAGAAAGGGTCCCAACGTGGGATACGAAAGGACCATCTCGTAGGCTTCAGCCAGAGACTTCGACTCCTGCAGCTTCTCTGGAAGGCGTTCATCAAGCATTCTGCGAATCAGTCGGAGATGCATCTGGTGCTTCGGCATCCCGGCTCGTCCGCCCGACGGCATGATGTAAGCGGCAGAGTAAATTGGCGCCCCCTGCCGACGAAGATTGACAAGTAAATCGTCGCACGCCGCGTAGTCGAACTCGTGGGCGACAGGCATACCGAGTCCGTTAACGACCCTGTCCCACGTCTCGATCTTGTTGAAGACCTTGAACAAAAGGGCTCTCAGGAACAGGGTGGCGCCGCTGGCCTTAGGATCAGAATAGATCAAATGAATCAGGTACTGACTCACCCTGTCAGCGGCCCTGAAGGCATTCGTGAACTTGTACTCTGACAGCACAGTATCCGTAGTCCACGGGCTCGGGTCGCCTGCGACGCGCCGTAGATAGATCCGCTGGCGCTCACACGCAAATCTCCAGAGAACCGGATAGATCGTCGAAGGCTTGGGACGAGAGCGCTTCACCAACGGCGTGAACCGCTGTGGAGTCTGGTCAGTCATTGGACGATCCCAGAGAGATGCTTGTTCGGCCACCATGAGAACGCGATGACGTATCTTTGGGACGGGTTTCTGCACCAGCCGTGCGCGGGCTTCCTCTTCGGAACGCTCCGCGTTGAGGGCGAGAAGGCGAGCAAGGACTTCGTCGCAACTTTCGTCGGGCCAGCGATAGCGGTACGGTTTTTTCTTCGCGCCCCAAGTGGCCTCGTCGATCTCGTAATCGAGGAGGAAGTCACAGTCCGTGGGAATATCGGTCCAGCCGTAGGCGTCAAGGACAGCGCGGTCCATTGCGGCGTGAAGCTCGCGGAGGCGGACGATCGCTGGATCGTCTTCATAGGGGTCGTGAAAGCGGTTGTACGTCTTGGTCATTCCCTCGTTGCGTTTGATCATCAGGGTGGCGCGGTGCTCGCAGTATGTTTCACCCGCAGCATCGAGAGCCGGCAGGGTCTCCCAACCGTCGGGGAATGGGAAGGTTTCGAAGCAGTCGGAAGGCGTGTAGCGGAGCCGATCTTCCAGCGTCGATCCATAAAAACGCGCCCAGGTTTCGTGGAGACGGGACTGGAGAGTGCAGAAGGCAGCGTAGGTGTCGAGGGGGAAAACAGCTAGCGTGTGTGCGAATACCGTGCGGGCCAGTAGGAACGTCACCGCGAGGTGAGGGGTTGCTCCACAGTTGATCGCCAACACTTGATCGAGTCCGGCGCTGGCGGCGTAAAGTTCGTTTGCCGTCGAGCCGTAACGCCACCAGAACTCCGCTCGCTTTCGACCGATCGGATTCTTCGTGAGCTTGCTTCGGTCCGACTTCACTCGCTCCTCCACAATCCCCAGCAACTCCGGCCAATCCGCTGCCACCGGCTCCGGATAGTCCAGTGGCACGACCCCGCGCCGCAGCCATGCCCGACGCAAATCTCCCCCCGCATCCGCCCACCGCTTTCCGAGGTCCTCCCTCCGCAACGGAAAGTCCTCAAAGTTGATCACGTATCGGTGATGCGCGTGGGTCGGGCTGGTGTTGACCTCCTCGCCGCCGATGTACGGGAAGATGCGCTCGCCGTTATGCGGGTCCGCTTCGATCAGCCGCCGCATCTCCGACAACGGGTTGGCGACGCCCTTCTTGTCCGTGTCGTCGAAGGTGAAGCCCATTCCGAGGACGATGCTTCCCTGGAAGCTCTTGCCGGCGTTCGCTTCAAGACGTGCCGGGTCGGCGTGGCCGCCCTTGTGGAAGAGGAATGCGGTGATGTTTTCCACGTCTCTGCCGTCGAGCACCTTGGTTCCTGCAAATTTGCCCTTGGCGACGTGCAGAACGCTGACCACTACCGCGGCATCGCCGGGCCACTTGACCCGCTTGGTGGCGCGGTAGATCTGTCCCCCATTCTCGCAGATCCAGCGCAGGCCGGTGGAGCGGGTATCGCCCTGGGCGATGGTGTTTGTGGCAATCAGACCGAATGCGCCCCCTTCACGCAACAGGTTGAACGCTCGCCGGTAGAAGTGCGCAACCAGATCGGCGTTGCCGTGGCTCCCTAGGTGGACGGTCTTGAGCCAGTCGGGATAACTCACGACGTTACCGGCGGCGACGTTGTTCTTCCCGGCGAACGGCGGGTTTCCGACGAAGGCATCGAACCCCGGATTTTCACGCTCGAACACCTCAGGGAACTCAAGTTCCCAGTGTAAAGGAGCGAGCGGCGGGTCGCTGCCGCGCTGGCCCCCGATCCATCCCAGGTAGCGGTCGGCCTGACCACCCCAAGCGGCTGCGGCGAATTCGCGCCTCTTCCCTTCCCTTGGCCCCCGTTTGGTTTCAGCGAAGAACGCCGCCAGCGCCAGATCGCCGTAGAGCCGGACGGCGCCAAGCTCGTCGCGCGCATTTTGCCAGATGTCGTGCAGTTCTTGATCGGAGACATCCTCGCCCGCGTCCCTGATGCACTGGCGCAGCGCGGCCAACTCCGTCATGTGTTCCCGCACCCTCATGATCTCGAAACCCTCTTCAGGAGGCCTTTCCGCGATCCAATGGAATGCCTCGACCTGTTTCCGGGTCAGTCCGACGAGGGAGTCGCCATGGCGGAATGCGTGGTCCAGGAAGGTAAGTGGATGGTCTCGCGCAAGGGTGCTGAGCCAAAGCGAGGTTTTGGCCAGATCCACCGCCATGGGGTTCCGGTCGATGCCGTAGAGGCACTTCCGGGCGACCAGACGGCGCGCATGGACCACCTCGTCCTCGTCGGGCGGAATCACCGGCGTCTCATCGTGCGCTCGCCAAGCCTCGATGAGCGCGTCCGCGAGCTGGCGGCAGGTCTCTACCAGAAAGGCGCCGGACCCCATGGCCGGATCGCAGATCTTGAGCTCGAGAATCCGGGCAGGAGTCGGCACCCCGCCCTCCTCATCGCGAAGCCGATCGAGAAGGGGTTCCAGAGTGTGGCGGACAATCGGTTCGGTGAGTTCCCGCGGCGTGTAATTGGAACCGGAGCGTCGCCGTTCATCGCTGGGTTGCAGCACGAGGGAACCGGGAGTGACGAGGTCCGGCGTGGCGTTCTTGTCCAGCACCCGGTCCAGCGCCAAGTGAAGGTCATCTACCGTATCGGCTTCGTGCAATCCCTTCTTAACGGTCTCGGTAAGGGTGCGATCCACGCGGTCCTGGAGCCATTTCCCGCGACGCTCCTTGGGCTGTTTCGCCAACTCGTCGATGTCGACGGTGCTCGGCGCCCCGAGCTTCCTGCCGGACTTGACGGCCACGGACCGGCCCGTCGCCGTCTCCAGGCGAAAGCCCATGATGACCTCGTAAACGGAGCCGATCTGCTCCACGTCCAGGGTGCGGTAGGAAATGCGCTCGCCGTCGAGAACCACCAGCTTCTCCAGCACCCGGTAGACGGCGCCGTCCGAGACGCGCGGCGGCTGGACGCGCTCGGTAATCTGCCGACCGCCGCCGCTATGGCGGCCTTCGAGGAACGGATACCGATCCGGGTTGAAAAGAGCGCCGCGACGTTCCGGAAGACTGACAATGCCTCCGGTCTTGTGCCCGCCGGCCCCGTCGTGGATGAGGCGGAACAGCACCAGAAGCTGCGCCCACGCGCCGTAGCGCTGATCCATGGTATCCGGGTGCAAGGCCGCCTCCTCGCGCAGGCGCTGGTAGAGGCCGCCAACCGAATAGTGCTGGATGAAGGTCTCGCCGCCGGGAAGCATGCCGCGCTCCTCGGCATAGAGCAGAAAGACGAGGCGGAGGATGACGGCGAGAAGGCCGCGATAGATGTCGTTGGGGTCGCCTTCGGCGAAGAGCGGTTCCCGCAGCAGCTCTCCGCGGGATTCGTCGTGGGCCGCCTGGAACCCTCGAAGGAGGTCATAGAGCGCGTGCATGACCTGCTCGGAAAGCCGCTCGCTGACCTCGTTCTGATACCGGCGGCTATCGGCGAGCAGCGCCGCCAGGCGATGTTCCTTCGGCCCGGTCAACAGGCGTTGCTCACACAAGAGAAGGCGCAACGCCGCGCACAGAGGCCGCCCCGCGGTCTGGGCCATGTCGGCCACACGAAAGTCCATCCAGCCGGAGCTTTCGCCGCGCGGGGCCGAGACGAGACGCAGCGCCACGCCGTTGAAAAGCACGCCGGCGGGAACCCCGGTGGCGCGGAGGAGACGCTCCATCCGACCTTGCGGAGAGGTTTCCAGTCCACCGGCGCCGGTGCTCGATTTGACGAGGTCCTTACCCTCGTCCAGCACCTGCACGAGCAACTGCCACGGCAACTCCCCGGCCTGCGGGTCGCGCTCGCGCACCGCAAAGTCCGGGCGCAGAGTCTCGCCGTAGTCGGGGAGAGGAACCTCAAGTTCCGCTGGGATAGGGGTCTCCTCCGTACCCGCGTATCCCTTGGGCGAGAAACCCCAGCCGAGGACGGTCTTCGCGAAAGAGAGGAAGTCCTGGAGGTTGTGTTCCCGTGTTCGCGCCGGCGATCCATCGCGTTGGTTCAACCAAGTGTCCAGCAACTCCTGACCTTCGACGTCGTGCCGGTTGAGGATGGCCCCGGCCTTGACCAATGCGGGAGCGGAGACGACGAGGCCGTTCGGCTGGATGAAGCCGAGCCATTCGAAATGGGCGCGGGTGTGTGGGTCGGGCGTGGCCATGGGTCTCACCCGCTGTCCGGCCACAAGTACACGAGCCCGATGGGCTCGACTCGTTGTGCCCGCACTTCATAAAACTCGCGAATCCGGGCCGGTTCGGTCTTCAGGTCTTTGTCGAACTGGTCCAGACGGACACGCCACGACCCGATGTCGGCCTGAAGCTGGCGCTTCTCCTCTTCACTGAACTCCAACGTGAGCTGGGTTCCCCGGCCCTCGTGCTTGCCGAGTTCCGTTTCCACTCGCTGGCGTTGACGTTCGAGAGTCTCCCGAAGCTGCTGATCTTCTCGCTCGCCCCGCGCGCGCAGCCGGTCCCTGGCGCTCCGAGCCACCTCGTTGGCGCGTTCTTCAAGCTGCGGCAGCAAGTCTTCAACGTCCTGGGCGGCGGTATCGAGCAGCTTGCCGTGAATCGTCTCATTCGGGCCTCGTGCACTCTGTAAAGCGCCCTCCAGACGCTCCAGCGTTCGGGCTTCCGCCTCCTCGGCATAGGCCTTGAGCGGTCCGCTGCGGCGCGACGGCTCGATCCAGCGCGCCGCCACCGGAATCAGCACCTCATGCAGACGCTCGGCATGCCGCCCGAACAGACACAGCCGCCCCAGAAGAATCACCCGCGGGACGGAGTCGGCGGCCTGCACGAGACAGGCCCGGGACAGATCGTGGTAGACGAATCCCTGGGAGCGAAAGCGCGCCAGCAGCCGTTGCGCCATGCGCTGCTCCAGGTGAAGGTGCACGGTGTCGTCAGTGAGCACGCCGGCGTCCTCGAACACTACCGGGCGAATCGGCGCCTGCTGCCGCCATTCCGCGAGCTTCTGGTCGGTCTTGCGCGGCGCGCGCAACGTGTCCAACGTAGCAGTCCAGGTTGCATCCGCCAGCGCCTTGCCCGCCAGCGACGGCAGCGTCCAGACCACTCCGCCCTCGTCGGTACGTGTTTCCTTCAAGGGCTCTGCGCCCAGCATCTCCAGGGAACAGGAGAGGGCGTTGCGAAAGGGTTGGGCCTCGAACTGCACCCAGCGGCGGGACTGGTCCAGTAGCCCGCGGCATCGTTCGATCTGCCCGTTCAAGTCATCCTGCCGCTCACGGGCGGCTTCCAGTTCCTCGGCGGCTGCACGCCGCCTTTCACGGTCCAGATCGGCCGCGTCGATGTCACGCGCGAGGCGCTCCGCATCCCCGTGACGGATGCCGCCGCGCAGGCGGCGCTCGACCTCATCGTCGATCACCTTGGAGAGACTGCCGAGCTGCTGCCTGATGGTGGCGGTCTTTTGTACCAGCACTTCGAGCACCCGGTCCTCGGCGCGCTGCGGCAGCACGAAGTAGTGGCAGCTCACATCCGAGGCCGGCTGCAGCTTGCGGTCGATGCGGCCGTTGCGCTGCTCGATGCGGCCGGGGTTCCAGGGCAGGTCGAAATGGAACAGATCGGTGCAGTGGGCCTGGAAGTTCAGCCCCTCGCGCGCCGCGTCCGTGGCAATGAGGATGCGCAACGGATCGTGGGCCGGATCGGCGTTGAAGCGGCGTTGAATCTCCTTGCGTTTGGCGCCGACCGTCTGGCCGTCGATGGTCTCGATGCGCTCTTCGGCGAGGTCGGTGCCGACAATGGCCTGCTCCAGCATCTCGCGCAAGTACCGTTTCGTGCCGATGACGTTCTCGGTGAAGATCAGCACCCGTCGCTCAGTCCAGCGCGGCCGGTCGGGACAGAGGTTGTCGTAAATCCAGTCGATCAGGCGGCGGGTCTTGGCGTCAGTGCGGCCGCGGGCGCCGTTCGCGACTTCGTGCATACGGCTCAGGAGGGCCTGCTCCCTGTCCCAGGCCGCCTTCGCTCCTGCATCCGTGCGGGCGTCTTTCTCCACGGTCGCATTGATGGCCGTGATCTGCACCTCTTCCTCCGCCTCGCTCTCTTCGTCGGTCTGTTCCGCGCGTTCGTCGTCCGCGTCCGGCGGTTTTGCAAACAGCTTCAAAAATGGTTCGGCCGTCACGGGCTCGACCCGTGTGTCCGAGACGTTCTGACCGTCTTCAGCGTCTTGCGCCCATAGTCGCTCAACCGTCCTGCGATGCCGCGCGAGCGAGATGGCGAACGCCTCGATGGATGACAAGAGCTTCTGTTGCAGCCCCACCACGAGCAGACCGGCCATGGCCCTGGCCCGCGGCCTGGCACCAGCCAGCCGCTGTTCCCGCAGTTCCCGGTATTCGTCAAGGAGCCTCGACAGAACGAGCTCCGGTGCGTCGTCCGGCAGGCCATCGATCCTCACCGGCTCCACGTGCCGTCTGGGGAAGCCGCCTTGCACCTCGCGGATGTCTTCCTTGATGCGCCGGACCATGACCTCGTCGAGGTCCTTCTTTCCCCGCACCGGAACTCCACGGGTAAATCGGTAGGAATCGAGCAGCTCGAGCAGGGTGGAGAAGCTGTTGGAGTGGCCGTTGTGGGGAGTGGCGGAAAGAAAAAGGCGGTGCTCGAACCGGCCGCCCAGATCGCGGACCGCCCGGGTGAACTTCGACTCGATGCCGTAACGCCCGCCGCTCGACGGCGCGGCATGGTGAGCCTCGTCGAGGATGAGCAGGCTGCCGGGCAGAAGGGGTCCGAGCCACACACGCAACGGGTCAGCGTAAACCGGGTCAATCAGCAGGTTGTGCGACACCAGGAAGCGACTGTGTGTGCGCCAAGGATTCACGCCGAAGCCGCGTTCCTGCCGGACCTGCGTGAGGTAAGCGCGGTCGAAGATCACGAACAGCAGGCCGAAGCGCTCCTCCATCTCGGTCTTCCACTGCTCCAGCACCGAGGCGGGAGCGGCGACAACGATGGTCTTGACCTTCTTGCGCAGCAACAACTCCCGCGCGATGAGGCCCGCCTCGATGGTCTTGCCGAGGCCGGTATCGTCCGCGATGAACAGATTGACCCGTGGCAGTCGAAGCGCCTTGCGGAGCGGCTCCATCTGGTAGGCATCGATCTTGATACCGGCCCGGAACGGCGACTGGAAGAGGTTCGGGTCGGTGGCGGTGACGCAGTTCCAGCGCAGCGTGTGGAGGAACGCGCTGAAGTGGCGCGGCGCATCGAACCCCTTGGCACCGATGGCGTTCCACGCCTCCACCTCAAGGATGCGCCGGTCGATCTCGAATTCCCAGTAGACCTCCAGGGTCTGCCCCTGGGCGTCGTCATCGGCGCAGGCCAAGCTGACGCAGCGCGATTCCGGCTCAACCGCCTCCACCAGCCAGCGGCGTGACCGAACCTCGACCAAGTCCCCGACTCTGGGGAGGCGTTCGGGCAGTAGTCGTGCAGCGTCTTGCAAGGGTGATTCTCCAGCGACGCGGGAATACTACAACGCTGCAAGCATGCGGGCGCGCTCGCGGTCCGATAATCTGTCCGCCTTATCCCACCTCTTCGTCACGGTAGTGCTCGGCGACGTCGGGCTTGAGGACGATCTCGCTGCCACCATCCTCCCAGGGTCAGAACGCCACCAGCCTTAAGATCGAGGCGCTTGCGCAGCGTCGCTGACAACGCAATCGGACCGCGACTGGACACGGCCACCGTTTCACCCATGGGAAGTCCTTTCGATCCTGTTTTTTCGCCGTCGTCTTATCATGTTCTCGGAAGTTCAGGGCATCGCTGATGCTGGGTCAATCAAGTTCAACGCGCGAGAAGTTCCCCGAGGTGCCGCTAATGCCCAAGGAACTGACGAAGCGCGCCGAGATGCGCATCTGGATCGACTTCTGCTACACCCAGCTCCAGGCCACCGCGGGCAACATCCGCCACGACCACGAGGTGGAATAGAACAAGAAGCGGCTGCGGCAGCACCTGGAGACGCCGGAAGAGCGCATGACCGGCCGCTCATACATCGTCGAAGACTACTCGCTGGCGGACATCACCTGCCTCCCGTTCTTCACCCGTGAGGATCACTACCGGACGTCCATAACCCGACGACCTGCCCAACATGAAACGCTGGCGCGACACGAACGTCGCGAACAGCCCACCTGTGCTCCCTTCCCGCCGGTCCGGGCCTACTCCGTCATCCGCTTGAGCCCGGCCAACGGCTGAACCTTCACCGCCCGAGAGGCGGGCTTCGCCGCCACCGTGATCTCCTGCCCGTTGAAGGGCGAGATCATCTTGCGCGCCTTGGTCGCGGGTTTGCGCACCACCTTGATCTTCAGCAGGCCGGGAAGCGTGAACGTTCCCACCGCGCGTTTCTTGACATGACGCTCGATGACCACTCCGAGTTGGTCGAGCACCGAGGCCACGTCCTTCTTTTGAAGCCTGGTCGATTCGGACAGGGCGTCCAGGATATGGGTCTTGGTCATGGCCTCCTTGAGCGCCGTGTTACTTCGGTTTGCGGTCGTCGCCATCCTGTGTGTCCCCTTCCGTTGCTTGCCGCCATTGTGGAAACCGTGTGGAAAACTCTCAAGGTAGCCGACCGGCCGTTGAAAAGCGACTCGCTCCCCACGGGCCAGGTTCGTGCAGTGGCGATGCGCAGATGCGCACAGTTGAAGCAGCCGGTGGGAATGGGCCAGTCGAGACCCGGCTTCGCCGGTCCCGTCCGGTCGTTGTTAGGAATCAGGTCTTCTCGTACATGCCCCGGCCGGTGCGCCTGATCCGTCCTTCCTTGGACCACCGCGAGACCACCTGCCGGAGGTACGCTCGGGTCTTCTCGCCCGCCGTTTCGTGGGCGAGAAGGGAATCCAGCGTGAACTGGTCGGGCAGTGTCGCGAGGACCGCCGTCCAATCGATCATCGCGCCGCGCGGCCCCCGTTTCAACGCGCCAACCTCGGAACGGCCGCGCCGGGACCCCTTGCCGGTCTTTCGTCCATCGAGCATGTCATAGACCAGCTCGTGCCTCTTGATCTCGTCCCGCAACGCGGCGACTCGTCCTGTGGCCACGGCCAACTCCTTCTTCAACCGATCGATCTGTCTCTTCACGCTGACTCTCAGGTCCGCAGCCATTTGGTCCTCCCCTGTACAATTGCCCACGCCGTAACGTCGGCGCGGCAGAGCGCGTCCGGCGTCCCGCGCAATCGTTGGTCCGCCCGCAAGTTCTCCGGGAGAATTCCAGCCTATCCGATTCAGCGAGGAGCGGGCAAACGTGTGCTAGAAGGACCATCGCCCATGCCTTGCCGCGCAACCACCCTGCGATCCGTGCCGTGCGTTTCAGTCGGCACGAAGGGGTGGAGGGGGCCTCTGGCGGGCGCGGTCGGACGGTCTGGAGAGCGTCCTCCGCGCCCAACTCCCTTCAACACGGAGGACGCCGATGCCCCTTTCCGAGAAGATCTCCGCCGACTACACGCTTCGCCCCAGCGAGCTCGCAGAGGTGCTGGCCCTGCTGGTCGAGGCCCGCCAGCCGACCATCGTCTTCGGGCCGCCAGGCGCGGCCAAGAGCCAGATCGCCCAGCAGGTGGCCGCGGACACGAACCGCCAGTACATCGACGTCCGGGCCCTGCTCCTCGACCCCGTCGATCTCCGCGGCATCCCGTGGCGCGACACCGACGACCGCACCCGCTGGGCGCCGCCCGCCTTCCTGCCCCGGTCCGACGATACCGGCCGCTGGCTCATCAACCTCGAAGAGCTGCCCTCCGCTGTCCCGCTCGTGCAGGCGGCCCTTTATCAGCTGGTGCTCGACCGCAAGGTCGGCGAGTACGAACTGCCCGAGGGAGCGTCGCTCATTGCATGCGGCAACCGGGAGACCGACCGCGGCGTCGTCCACCGCATGCCCACGCCCCTGGCCTCGCGCTTCGTTCACCTCGATATCCGTGTCGATGCGGAGGACTGGCTCGCCTGGGGCGCCGCCAACGGCATCGCTGCCGAGGTCCTCTATTTCGTCACATACAAGCCGGACCTCCTGCACCAGTTCGACCCGCAGTCCAGGGAACGCGCCTACCCGTGCCCCAGGACATGGGAGTTCACCTCAAACATTGTCAAGCACCGGAACGGTCTCGATCCGGCGGTCGAGCGGGCGCTCTTCCGGGGCGCGGTGGGCGAGGCCGCGGCGGTGGAGTTCTCGGCGTTCCTGAAGGTGTGGCGGGAGCTGCCCCATCCGAGGGCGGTCCTGAACGACCCCGTGAACGCGGACATTCCGGAGAACGCCAGCGCACTGATGGCGCTCTGCGGCTCGCTCTACCGGTTCGCGACAGACGTGACCATGGACGCCATCGTCACGTTCGCGGAGCGGCTCCGGAGGGAGGTGGGAGAGTCGCTGGTGGGCGCGTGCGTGCGCCGGGACCCTGCGCTCCAACGCTCCCCCGCCTTCATCCGCTGGGCCTCGGCCAGGACCCGGTGAGGGACGAAGCTCATGTACTGGATGATGGCTCACTACCCCGCGGGCTGTGCCAACTCGCGCGAGTACGCCGTGCAGGCGCGCAGCCGCGAGGCCGCACGGCGCAAGCTCGCCGCCGCAATCCAGGTCCCCCTGTGGGCCCTCACGTAGCACGAAAGGAGCGACCCCAATGGACCTCACCCGAGATGCGATGCTGGTCAGTCTGCGCATCAGCGCCTGGTCCGGCCGGCTCTACGACCGCGAAGCGAGCGACCATGTCGCCGCCCACCACGACGCCAACTCAGGCGTGGGGCGGTACAACAAGCGACTCTTGCCCAAGGCGGCCCTAGCCGCGCTCAACGCCACCATGAACGAGGCAAGGACCCGGCACTACTCGAACTCCCTGCCGTGGGACGACAAGGGCTCGCGGCTCCTCACCGTCGCCAACTACGAGTACTACACCCAGGTCATGGACGGACTCCGCGAGCGGCTGGTGCGCCAGCGCGCCCGCTTCATCGAGGAATACGATGACTACGTGGAGCAGGCCCGGATCGACCTGGGCAAACTTTTCCGGATCGGGGAGTATCCCTCGAAGGAGGATCTCCGCGACAGGTTCTCCATCTGCTACCGCATCACGCCCGTGCCGGACTCCGACCACTTCATGGCCACGCTCGCGTCCGAAGACACCGAGCGGGTGAAGCGAGACATCGAGCTTCACATAAAGGAACAGCTCCACGACGCCGTGGGGGACCTCTACCGGCGTCTGGCCGAAGCCGTGGAGCGGGTCTCCGAGCGTCTGACCGAGGACGACAACGGCAAGCCGTTGGTGTTCCGGGACACCATGATATCCAACATCCGGGATCTGGTGGACGTGGTCCCCCGGCTCAACATCTTCGGCGACCACAGGCTGGCCGGCCTCTGCGAGCAGGTGAAGGACAGGATCGCCGGCGTGGAGCCGGACTCGCTCCGTCCGTCCGGGGCCTTCGACCCCGCTGTCCGGGCGAAGGTGAAGCGCGACGCCGACGCGCTCATGGAGCAGTTCGCCGGCTACTTCACGCCGCCCGTACAGGAGGTGGCGTGATGGCCGGCACCACGCTCGCCGAGTCCGCGCTCCGGGTCAGCGACTGCGTGACCGCACTCCTGCAAAAGCAGCCCTTTTTCGGGAGCTTGGTCCTGAGACTCCCGCTCCGCGCCGATCCCACGCGCCGGACGCTGGCGAGCGACGGCGCGGAGATCCGCTACTCGCCCGACTGGGTGGCGCAGACCGATGCGCACCTCATCGAGACCGCCATGGCGCGGGTGGTGATGGCGTGTGCTCTCAAGCACCACACCCGCCGGGGCGAACGGGACCCGGAACGGTGGCAGACGGCCTCGCAGTTCGTCACCCACGCCTTGCTCCACGATGCGGGGTTCACGCTCCCGCCCGAAGCCGAGGCCTGGGAGGACCTGAGCGTGGAGCAGGCGTACGACCGCCTGCCTGATTCCGGGGACGATGATTCCGGCGACGACGGCAACCCTGCCGAAGACGCCAGCGGCGCGAGCGCCGGGGCGGGTGGGCAGCCGGCTCCCGGCGGCGGCGATGAATCCGGCGATCTACCCGATCCCGCCGGAGACGACGACGATCAGGGCGAGGACCGCACATCCGATGCTCCGCCGAGTCACGATCCTTCCGGCACCGGCGAGGTCATGGACGCCGCCGCCCGCGGGGACAGCGACTCCGGTTCCGGCGAGGCGTCCGTGGACACCGCCGCCGAGGA
>MKWU01003860.1_pt1 | contig 18813 bp, 18 predicted proteins | sample 809101 | NCBI WGS metagenome assembly MKWU01 (sample SAMN05860141, study PRJNA318959) | sponge metagenome | host: Aplysina aerophoba | place: Slovenia: Piran, Adriatic Sea, Gulf of Piran | collected 2013-05-07
GGACAATCTCTGTTTGCTGTGCGGGCACTGCCACCACAAGGAGATCCACTCCAAACGCGGCGCCGAGATCACCCGCGGACCCCGCGGGAAACTCACCATGCAATACCCCGACCGCAAACCCCAACACATACCCCTGCGCTGCTGAACACCCCAACCCCGCTGACATCGGTGGGATCAGCATCTCCCCGCATTGGACCCGACCCGGACCTGAGCAACAAACCCCGCCCCGGGACACGCCACCTGCGCCCGCCGCCCACCACACGGCGCCGCCACGCACAAAACACCACCCCATCGGAACTGCGATAGCCCGTCGAACGCACCAACTCGTAGCTGTCGAAATTCGGCCAACTCCCCCGCAACACCGACCCGCGCCCCAGCACCGACACGCCCAACTCACCCTCGCCATCGCCGTATTGATCTGCGCCAACTCATCGACCGGCGCGACCTGGAGTGCAAGACCGACGTGGTCGCCGCACCGGCGCCTGTTGATCTGCGCCAAACTCATCGACCGGCGCGACCGCTGGGACCCCACCTACCCGCGCACGTTTTGGCGCCCGCCGTGAGGTATCCGTCCGGCGAGACGAAAGGCGACTGCGGCGCCCGCCAGCAGAGCACAGCCGATGAGCCAGGCCCAGTTGTAGGAACCGACGACGTCGACGACGGCTCCGAACGTGGTCGGTGCGGCAACTGCGCCCGCGTAGTAGCCGGCCATCGTGATGGCTGTGGCCTGGGCCACCGCCGGGCCGACCCGGTCCACGAACGCGGCCTGCATGGTGCCGATGCAGGCCAACTGCAGCGAGATTCCCCCGACCACACCCAGCACCGCCACGCCGAGTCCCAGCGTCCCGCCCGCCTGGATCAGGGCGCTGCAGGCGCCCGTGGCCAGTGCGAACGTCACAACGAGGGGGACCCTCCGGGACGGACCGGCCCGATCGACCCCCAACCCGCTGATGATCATCACCCCGGCACCGATGGCCGTGGCCATCCCCACCAGCAGGCCGGAGAGCGCGGGGCTGGCGCCGAGGGACTCCTCCAGGTAGGGCACCGACCAGGAGTACATGGGTTGCGAGCCGAAGATCATGAGGAATGCGCCCACCGGGAACCACACGAAGCCGCGCGGCAGGCGGTGTTCGGCGGCAGCCGCGCGACCCACACGATCGTCGGGCAGGACCCAGGCGGCGGCAATGGCCACAACGGCCGCCGCGGCACCCAGTCCAGCGAAGACCCACTCCCAACTCCAGCGGTTCGCTATCCACGGACCGGCGGCAGAGCTGATCGCCCCGACCGCGGGAACCCCGGCGGTCCGAGCGGACAGCGAGACGGTTCGCCGCCGGGCCGTCACCGCGCCGGCCACCGCAACGGTGGTGGCCACGTTCACGAGGGCGTAGCCGAGCCCGCCGAAGACCGCGGCCACGTAGAGCACGGCATAGTTCCCCACGAGGGCAGCCAGACCGGCGGCCAGCGCCACGAGCGCCAGAGCCGCCACCGAGGCCAGGCGCGCGCCCCAACGGTCGGTTACACGCCCCGACACCGTGGACCCGGCGGCGGTGCAGATGAAGTGCACCGTGATCACGAGACCCACCTGCCAGCGGTCCAGGCCCAGGTCGGTGCGCAGAGCGGTGGCGATGTAGCCCGGGGCGAAGGCCACGATCGAACCGAAACCGGTCGACGCGGTGCTCACCGCCACCACCACCGCCGGCGACGGCCTTCTCTCCACTCTCATCCGGCCATCCAAGCGAGTCGCTCCGTCGGTCGGCGCGCTCCTACCGGTTCGAGATGCCCGAGTCGAACCGGACCGCTTGACGCGCCGCCCTGCGAGCAGGTGAGCCTACAGATCCCCCGGTGCAGCAGGGGCGCCTTGAACTGCCGGTGCTCAGCGCGGGACGCTCAGCTGCCGTCGTCTAGGTAGGCGATGACCTCCCCCACCGGGATCATGTCCTCGCCGGCGGGTTGGACGATCTCCACGAGCGTGCCCGTGGCGAGCGACTCCATCTCGATCACGATCTTGTCGGTCTCGATCTCCGCCAGGGGCTCGCCCCGCCCGACCTCGCCACCCACCTCGGCGAGCCACGACTCGATCCGGCCCTCGGTCATGTCGTAGCCCAGCTTGGGCATGTGAACCGGAATCCGCATCAGGGACACACCGAGCGGACGGCGTCGGCGATCCGCTCGGCGCTGGGGATCATCGCATCCTCCAGGGGCGGGCTGTGCGAGATGAGGATCTCCGGCATGCTCACCGCCACCGGCGGCACGGCCAGCGGCGCCGCGGCGGTGGCGAGCCGGGAGATGATCGAGGCGCCCCAGCCGCCGTCGTGGTACTGCTCCTCGGCGACCACGAGCCGCCCGGTCCGGCCCACACTCGCCGACACGGTCGCCATGTCGAGCGGCCGCAGCCAGGAGATGTCGATCACCTCGACGTCGATGCCCTCAGATGCGAGAGCCTCCGCCGCCTCGAGCGAGCGGTGGACCATGAGCAGCGACGCCACGAGGGTCACGTCGCTGCCGGGACGCACGACGACCGCCTTGCCGACATCGGCGAGGCGGTCGGCACCGCGTACCAGCGGGCCCTTGCGGAGGTGCATGGCCTTGTGGTCGAACACCACGACCGGGTTGTTGTGGGCGATGGCGGCGCGCAGCAGGTCGTAGGCGCCCTGCGGTGAGCCGGCCACAGCGACCTTCAGGCCGTAGAACTGCAGGAACCAGGACTCGCCGGTGCTGGAGGTCTGGGCGCCGAAGCGGCCGCCCCCGCCGCCGCTGGCGCGCACGGTGACCGGCGCCGAGGTCTGCCCGCCGGACATGAACCGCCAGCGCGGCAGCTCCATGGCGATGGCGTCGAAGGCGGTCGGCAGGAAATCGCTGAACATGATCTCGACAACGGGGCGCAGGCCGGTGAGCGCCATTCCCAGGGCGATGCCGCAGAATCCGTTCTCGGCGATGGGCGTGTCGAAGACCCGCTCGGCGCCGTACTTCTCGTACAGCCCCACCGTCGTCTTGAACGGGCCGCCGGCCTTGGCGATGTCCTCGCCGAGCAGCAGCACCGTCTCGTCGGCCGCCATGGCGTCGTCGAGCGCCAGCCGGATGGCTTCCCGGTAGGTGACAACCTCTGCGCCGCCGGGCGCCGCCGATTCAGTCTGCGAAGACATAGCCCCGGGCCTGATCGAGCGTCGGCCACGGTCCCTCAGCGGCACGGTCGGCCGCCTCGTCCACCTCGCGCTGCAGCCGCTCGCGGATCTCGTCGACCTCGCCGGAAGCGCCGATGCGCCCCGCAAGGATGCCGATGGGGTCGCGCTCCTTCCAGGCGTCCAACTCGCCGGGGGGCCGGTAGGCGCCGGGATCGGTGCGCGAGTGGCCGCGATACCGGTAGGTCTGCGCCTCGATCAACGTCGGCCCGTCGCCGGCCACCGCCCGCGCCCGGGCCTGCGCCACCACATCGTGGACGGCGACCGCGTCCTGGCCGTCGACGACGGTGTGTGCCATGCCGTACGCCGTGGCCCGGTGGGCGATGGGGGCCTCCGGCGGGAGTGCCGTGGAGTCGCGGAACGGCGTGTACTCGCCGTACTGGTTGTTCTCGATACAGAACACCACCTGCGAGCGCCAGAGCTGCGCCATGTTCAGCGCCTCGTGGAAGGCGCCGATGTTGCACGCCCCGTCGCCGAAGAAGCACATGGCGATGCGGTCCTCGCCACGCAGGCGGGCGGTCATGCCCGCACCGGTCGCCACCGGGATGCCGGCGCCGATGATGGCCGGCGAGCCGATCATCCCCAGGGACGCATCGACCACGTAGCTGGAGCCACCCATGCCTCCGCAGGCACCGGAGTCACGGCCCATGATCTCGGCGAAGAACGCCTCGAGATCCATGCCTCGGGCCAGAGCGTGGTGATGGCCCCGGTAGGTGCAGAGCAACCAGTCGTCGGCGGTGAGCGCTCCGATCGCCCCCACCGAGGCAGCCTCCTGGCCCTGGCAGAGATGCACGGTGCCGGGCACGAGGCCCTGCATGTAGATCTCCATGACCTTGTCCTCGGCCAAGCGGATGAGGACCATCTGCTCCAGCCAGGAACGCAGCGCCTTCGGCGACGGTGCAGTCATACCAGCCTCCCGGGGCGGCACCTTCGATGGCCCGAGCTAGTGCTCGTACTCCTCCATCAGTTCGACGTAGTTGCCATCGGGATCGGTGCAGAAGCAGACGCTGACCGAGCCCTCGGTCAACTCGAAGTTGACCGGCCCGGAAATGAACGGCACGCCCTGCGCCTTCAGCTCCTCCACAGCGCCTGGCAGGTCGTCCACCACGAGGGCGAAGTGGCACGATCCCACCGAGCCCATCGGGGTTACGTGGGTCTGCCCGTCGGGCTCGTAGTACTCCAGCAGGTCGATGAGGAGTTCGGGGCTGTCGGGCGCCAGGAGCCGCGTGGACTGCGCACGGGCACCCCTCAGGCCGTTGGCCTCGTCGACCTTGTCCCCCTCGAGTTGATGATTCTCCGCCAGGCGAAGTCCCAGCTTGCCGACGTAGAACTCCAGTGCCCGGTCGGTGTCGCTGACCGTCACCGCCACGTGGTCGAACGTCCTGACCTTCATGCGCACACACTCCTCGTGATCGTGCTGGCGGCTGCTTCGCGCCCGGCGGCCCGAAGCGCTGCCCCCCCTCCAGGTCAGGAGCATAATGGCCACACCATCCGGCGCAAGGAGGACCCGACGGCGCCCTACCTGGCGGTGAGCCCGCCGTCGGCGAGGAACACGGCCCCCGTCGTGAAGGAGGACTCGTCGGAGGCGAGGTGCAACACCAGATGAGCAACCTCGGCGGGGTCACCGATCCGCCCGAGCGGGTGCATCGCCTCCAACGCCGCCAGCTGCTCGGCACTCAGGGCATCCAGCATCGGTGTGCGCATCGTGCCCGGACAGACGGCGTTGACGCGGATGCCCTCGGCGGCGTGGTCCAGGGCCATGCAGCGCACCAGACCGATCACCCCGTGCTTGGACACGTTGTAGGCGACCTGTGCCTCCTGCCCGATGACCCCCGACGCGGAGGCGATGCAGACGATCGAGCCACCCCCCGAGCGAGCCATGTGCGCCACCGCGTAACGCGAGCACAGGTAGACCCCCTTCAGGTTGATCGCCATGACCCGGTCCCAATCCTCCGGCGTCACCTCGCACACCGTGCCGGCGCTGGAGATCCCGGCATTGTTCACGAGCACGTCGAGCCCACCGAGACGCTCGACGGCGAACTCCGCCAAGTGCGCGGCATCCGCCGGCGCCGAGACGTCGACACGGACCGCGAAGGCTTCGCCGCCCTCGTCGGTTATGCGTTCCGCCGTGGCCTCGGCCGAGGACGCATCAACATCGCAGACCACCACCCGGGCGCCGTGCCGGGCGAGCAGCTCGGCCACCACGGCGCCGAATCCCCGACCTGCGCCGGTCACCACGGCTCTCTTTCCTGCCAGTCGCTTCAATGTGTCCTCCCGTCTGCCGGCGCAGCCGGTTCGCCGGCGTTCATCTGTCCGCGGACGCCCGTCACCCCCAGCGTTGCGCGTCGACCAGGGGCGCCACCTCCCCGGCCAACCGCTCGATGGTCTCGCGATCGTAGGGCGCGGGAATCTCGGCGATCACCGTGCCGAACCCCACCTCCCGGTACGCCGAGATGACTCCTGCCACCTCGCGGGGGGTTCCCAGCCAGATCGTCGAGTCCGGGTCGGGGAAGACGCTGCGGTTCATCCTGTCCGGCTCGGCGCCGCGGCCCCCACCCCTCCAGATGGACTTGTTCCGCTCCAGCATCCGGCCGAAGGCGTCGGTGGCGGCGGCCCGGCTGTCGCGCACGATGACCTTGGCCTGCACCGACCTCTCGATCTCGGTGTGGTCGCGGCCGACCGCCGCGCAGTGGCCGCGCAGCACCTCGTCGTGCTCCACCAACTCCTCCGGCGTGCCGTAGGCGTTCCAGATGTCGGCGTAGCGGGCCACCGTGCGCAACGTCTTGCGCTTGCCGCGGCCGCCGACGAGCACCGGGACGCTTCCCCCCGGCGGGCGGGGCACCTGCATGAGGTCCACCACGGGGTAGTACGGGCCGTCGGAGGTGACCTGCTCGCCCGCGTGCAGCGCGCGGATGAGCCCGACGGCCTCGTCGAGCCGGTCGAGGCGCTCGCCGAAACCGGTGCCGAAGTCGATGGCGTTGGCGCGATGCTCCAGCTCGAACCAGCCGCCCCCGATGCCGAGGATGGCCCGACCGCCGCTGATGTGATCCACGGTGGTGACGATCTTGGCCAGCAACGCCGGCGATCGGAACGTGTTGGCGGTCACGAGCGGGCCGAGCTGCAACCGCTCGGTGGACGCCGCCAGCGCCGCCAAGGTGGACCAGGCCTCGAAGACGGGCTGGTCAGCCTCGCCGTAGATCGACAGGAGGTGGTCCCAGATCCACACGTGGTCATAGCCGGATTCCTCGACGAGCCGGGTGGTCTCCAGCACGCCGGACCACTCGAGGGCCTGGTTCCACAGGCAGATCCCGAGCTTCAGCGGCGGGACAGTGGCCGTGCTCTCACCGATGGGGCCGGGGTTCGAAGAATCGGGCATGGTCTGCTCGTTCCAGCGACTCAGACGCGACCGAAGCGCTCGGTGTTCCGGGCGAACAGCGCTGCCTGCTCGTCCTCGCTGCGGGGGTCGGCCCGATCGATCGGCGACGCGTCCTGGCTCGCTGGGGAGCGTCGCGGCATGATGCTCACCTTATAGTCGCCGGATTTGCCGGTGCATTGCCGGCGGGCTGAGGGCACCACCGGTCCGGGTCCTGGCGCGGCGCCAGGAGCGTCAGCGGGCTCCTTCCGGTAGACATCAATGGCCAGACGTATATCTGGCCATCTCAAGTTGAATCGAGGAAGATCAATGTCCTCCGAGAAAACGTCGGCCAAGATGGGAACCGTGGACGAACTGCGACGGCGGACTCGACCGCGCCTCGTCGGGGGCGTGCTGCTGGCGATTGCCGTCGTGGCGGCGTGCACCGGCGGCGAGGACGCGACCGACGCTCCAAGTCCGGACCGCCCCGACGGCGGTTCGCTCGGCGTCGTGGAGGTCGCTGACGGCGACGCCATCCAGATCCGCTCGCTCAACGCCATCACCGGTGACGTGGCCTGGCTGGGTCTGGCCAACCAGCGCGGCGTGGAACTGGCCATCGCCGACTTCGGCCCGGTGCACGGCTTCGACGTGCACCTCGGCGCCGGCCTCGACGAGTTCTGCTCCAGCGACGGCGGGCAGGCCGCGGCCCAAAACATCGTCGCCGATGTCGACGTCGTGGGCGTGATCGGCACGTCCTGTTCGGTCGCGGCGACCGCCGCGGCCCCGCTGATCACCGGGGCGGGCATGGCGATGATCGCGCCTTCCAACACCTCGCCGTTGCTGACGTCGGATCTGGCGGGCAACCCCGGGGCGAACTACCACGTCGGTTACTACCGCACCTCCAACAACGGCCTGGTCGTCGGCGAGGCCATGGCCCGCTTCGTGTACAGCGAACTCGGGCTCGAGGCCGCTGCGAGCGTCCACGACGGCGACCCCTACAGCCAGTCGATCGCCCAGGCCTTCGCCGACAGCTTCGAGGCCCTCGGGGGCACCGTCACCGCCGTGACCGCGGTGAACAAGGAGGACTCCGACATGCTGCCGGTTCTCACCGAGGTCGCCGCCGGCGGTCCCGCGGCGCTTTTCTTCCCCATCTTCCAGCCCGCGGGGGACTTCCTCGCCGAGCAGGCGCGCTCGGCGCCGGGGCTCGAGGACGTCGTGCTGCTCACCGACGCGGCGCTGCTCGTCGACGGCTTCATGTCGCTGCCGCAGTCCGAGGGCGTCTACTTCTCCGGCCCCGACCTGCGTTTCGGCGGCAGCGCCAACGAGAGCACCGGCAGGAACGCCGCCGACCTCCTCGCCACCTACCAGGAGACCTACGGGGAGCCTCCTTCGGGGCCGTACTGGGGCCACTCCTACGATGCCACGACGCTGCTGCTCGAGGCGATCAAGGCCGCTTCTCGGATCGACGGCGGGACACTGCTGATCGATCGGGCCGGCGTGCGCCAGTACCTGAACTCTGTGCGCGACTACGGCGGCATCATCGGTGCGATCAGCTGTGACGAATTCGGCGACTGCGGCTCGCAGAAGGTCACGGTGATCCTCCACCTCGATGCCGGCGACATCGAGGCGAGCAAGGACAACATCGTCTTCTCATTCGCGCCCTGACCCCGGCGGGGACCCTCAGGTGGGGTCCTGTCGCCACTGCCGCCTTGTCCCGGAACCTCACGCCCCCTCCCCGTCGCCACTACCGAATAGCCGCTGCCAGTCCCACGTCTCGATGTTCTGGCGGATGCGGCCCAGGAACAGGGCGGCGGTGGAGCCGTCGAAGGCCCGGTGATCCCACGACAGGCCCAGGTGGCCGATGTGGCGCACCGCGACCGTGTCGCTGCCGTCGGCGAGGGTCACGACCGTGGGGCGCTTCGCCACGCCGTCGGTCGAAAGGATTGCGACGTTGGGGAGGTTGATGATGGGGGCCGACATGAACGAGCCGAACGACCCGGGGTTGGTGATCGTGAAGGTCGACCCACTCACGTCGTCGGCCCCCAGACCGCCCGACCGGGCTCTGCCGGCGAGATCGTGGATCCGGCGCGCCAGGTCCGCGAGCGCGAGGCTGCCGGCGTCGGGAATCACCACGACGATCAGCCCGGCCCGGTCGAGGTCCACGGCGATGCCGAGGTTCACCCGCTCGTGGAGTGTCTGGGATCCCTCGGCCAGTTCCACGGCGCTGTTCACCTCGGGAAACGCCGCCAGGGCGTCGATCGTGGCGAGGGCCACGAACGGCAGGTACGTGAGCGAGAAGCCCTCCCGCTCCCTGAAGCCGGAGCGATGCCGGCGGCGCACCTGCTCCAAGGCCTCGTAGTCCACCTCCACCGACGTCCAGACGTGTGCGGCCGTTCGGCGCGACTGAGCGACGTTCTGCGCGATGCGCTTGCGCAGCCGGCTCAACCGCACCTTGCGGCTGCCGGTCGGCTCGGCGGTGCCGTCCGGCGTGCTCACGTGCGCACCCGGGGCGGGCCGGCGAGATGACAGATCGCGGGCGTCACGCTCAGACCGCCAGCGGCAGGCTGGCCAGGCCCCGCTCGGTGGATATGTGCAGGCGCTCGGGCTCGCCTGCGAGGCGGAAGTGGGGAACCCTCTCGAAGATGACCTCAAGAGCGACACGCCCCTCGAGACGGGCCAGCGGCGCGCCCACGCAACGGTGGACGCCGTCGCCGAAGCCCAGGTGGCGGCGGGGGCGGCGGAACACGTCGAGCGTGTTCGGATCATCGAAGACGCGGGGATCACGGTGAGCGGCGGCCAGCAACATCATCACCCGGCTGCCCCTGGGCACCACCTGCCCGTACATCTCCACGTCGGCCGTTGTGAAACGCGACGTCCACTGCACGGGCGACTCGTAGCGCAGCAGTTCCTCGGTGGCGTTGGGGACAGCCTCCGGCGTGGCGGCCAGCCGAGCCTGTTGATCGGGGTGTTGGGCCAGGAGGTAGAGGCCGTTGGAGACCAGGGAGCTGGTCGTGGTGTTGCCCGCCAGGTAGATGATGAGGCACATGGCGAACATCTCCTCCGCGCCGATCGGTTCGCCGTCGATCTCGCCGTTGGCGAGGCTCGAGATCACGTCGTCGCGCGGCGAGCGCCGCCGCGCGGCCACGAGTTCGCCCATGTAGCGCCTCAACTCGTCGGCCGCGGCAGTGGAGACGTCGTTGAACTCGTCGCTGCCCGACAATGCCAGCAGCATGTCGTGGGCGAGCTGCCGGACGGCCGACTCGTCGGAGAGCGGGATGCCCATGAGCCGGCAGATGACCAGCACCGGCAGCCGCTGCGAGAAGTCGGCGGCGAAGTCCCCGCCACCCTCCGCGCTCAACTCATCGATCAGCTTGTGCGCGAACGCCCGCACCATGGGCTCGTACGCGCCCACCGTGTTGTTGGAGAAGTGGTGGCTCACGAGGCGCCGCAACTGGTCGTGGCGTGGCGGATCCATGTTCAGGATCTCCGGTCCGATGGTCTCGGAGAATCCCGGTTCGATGTTGACTCCCTCCGCGCTCGAGAACGTGTGCCAGTCCTTCAGCGCGGGGCGCAGGTCCCCGTAGCGGCACAGCGCCCAGACATCCCTCGCCGAGCTGTAGTACAGCGGGTGATCGGCCAGCAGAGCCCTGTAGTAGGGGTACGGGTCGTCCATGACGTGGGGCGCCAACGGGTCGTAGCCCACCGGATCGGACCCCGTCACCGGCCAATTGACAACCACAGGGCGCAAATTAGACTGCGAAACCGCGGGCAGCACAGCGACTGCCCTGGGGGATCTTCAGAACTCGGGGGGAAGTGGCGTGCCGTCGGCACTCGTGTCACTTGGCGCGGCCGTCTCATCGCATGGACTGATGGTGACGGAGCAATCAACAACAAGAGGGGGATCACGTCATGCGTGACAGGACCAGACGTACTTCGAGGTTCGGGGGAGGGCTCAGGCTTCTGACTGCGCTTCTCGCCGTTTTGGCGCTGCTGGCGGTGTCGTGCGGCGACGACGACGGTGACGACGCCGCACCGGCTGCGCCGCCCGAGGCGCCGCCCGCCGCGCCCGAAGCAGCTCCGGAGGCTGCGCCCGAAGCAGCTCCCGAGGCTCCGGCCGAGGCTCCGGCCGAGGCGCCCGCCGCTGCGCCCGCGGACGAACCGGAGGAAGAGGTCGACCTCACGCAGGCCGATGGTGACGCCATCGAGATCTGGGTCGTGGGATCGGTGCTCAACAACCCGTTCTGGGACCTCATCCAGAATGGCTCGCTGGCAGCAGGCGATGCCCTCGCCGACGCCAACGTCACCTACATAGCGCCGGAGGACTTCAGCCTGGCCAACGTCAACGAGTTCATCGTGACAGCCGTCGCTGCAGACCCGGACGCCATCCTGGTGGACTACCGGACCGCCGAGTACGAGGAAGCCGTCATCGACGCCCTCGACAAGGGCATCGCGGTGCAGTTCTACAACAACTACGTGGGCAAGGACTCCGACGATGCGAGGGTCCGCCGGCTCTCCGGAACGCCGGTCGGGCTCGACAAGGCCGCCGCGGCCCGCCGCAGCGCCGAGCGCTATCTCGAGCACGTGAGCCCGGGCGACCAGCTCGTGCTGTTCAACTCGCTGCCGGACTCGCCGGAGCACCTCGAGATCCAGAACGCCTACATCCAGGTCTTCACCGACGCCGGCTGGAGCGAGGGCGACCTCGACATCGTGGCGCTCCCGGGTCTTGATCCGGCCCCGAACTTCGAGGTCATCAAGACCTACCTGGCCGCCAACCCCGGCACCCAGGGCATCGTCACGTGGGACACCACGTCGGGCACACCGGCTGCGCAGGCCAAGGCCGATGCGGGCTCCGACGTGCCGCTGGTCATGTGGAACCTGGATCAGACGGTCATCCAGGGCGTCAAGGACGGCAACGTCCAGCTCAGCCTCACCCAGCAGCCGTTCCTCCAGACGTTCTACGGCGTCATCTCGGCGTACATCAAGGTGAAGTTCGGCTTCATCGACCCGCCGGTCATCGACCCGGGGACGCTGATGGTCACCGCTGACAACGTCGACGAGGTCGAGGCGCTGTTCGAGGCCGGATACGCCGGTTAGAACGGCCACACGGTCAACCGTGTCGGGGCGCGCGCCCAGCGTGCGCCCCGACACGCACGTCCACCACACTGCTCATCGAGCACCCAGGTAGGCGAACGGCGTGAGCGACGCACCGCCGCCCGGTCGGGTTCTCCGCGCTGCTCGGCGCGTCCTGGGTCAGCAGGAACTGGCGCCGCTCATCGCCATCGTCATCCTGTTCCTGGTCTTCGAGTTCCGCTCGGGCGAGGTCGGCTTCTTCTCCAACCCCGACCTGATGAGTTCGGTGGCCGCCCTCACCTCGTCGGTGGGGATGGTGTCGCTGGGGGTCACCGCGCTGATGATCTCCGGCGAGTTCGACCTGTCGGTCTCGGCCACGTTCGCCCTCGGGCCGGCCGTCATGGGCTGGCTCATGCGCGAGTGGGGTTGGCACATCCTCGCCGGGCTCTTCGCCGGCCTCGCCATCGTGGCGCTCATCGGCCTCATCAACGGCCTGATCACCACGTACGTCGGTGTCCCGTCCTTCATCGTCACGCTCGGCATGCTCTTCGCCGTCACGAGTTGGAACCGGATCATCCTGGGCGGTTTCCCGGTCGACCTCATCGAGGAGGAGGGCACGGTCAAGAAGATCCTGGGCGCCGACATCCCCGGCTCCCCGATCGCCGCGCCGTTCGCCTGGATGGTGGGCATCGGGATCATCCTCGCCTTCGTCCTGTGGCGCACCCAGTTCGGCAACTGGACGTACGCGGCCGGCAAGTACGGCGGCGGTGTGGCCCGGGCCATGGGCGTTCCCGTGCTGCGGGTGAAGCTCATCAACTTCGTGCTGGCGGGCCTGCTGGCCGGGCTGGCGGGCATCCTGCAGTTCGCCGACTTCGGGTCCTCCAGCGTGGCCTCGGGCATCGACATCAACCTGCTGGCAATCGTGGCGGTCGTCGTGGGCGGCACCTCACTGTTCGGGGCGAAGGGCACCGTCATCGGCTCGATGCTGGGGGCGATCATCCTCGGCTCGCTGAAGGTGGGCCTGATCGTGATCAAGGTTCCCTCGGAGTACTACCTTGGCCTCGTGGGCGTCCTGCTCGTGGTCTCGGCGGGTCTGAACGCCCGCGTCGAAGCGCTGCGACGCGGCGGCGCGAGGAGCACCCTGTTCGGATGAGCACCGCTGCGGTCACCCCCGTCGTCGAACTGGTGAACGTCACCCGGCGGTACGGGAAGAACTACGCCGTGCGCGACGCCAGCTTTGCGATCCACCCCGGCGAGGTGGTGGGGCTGGTGGGCGACAACGGCGCCGGCAAGTCCACGGTTGTGAAGATGATCAGCGGCTACATCGAACCGACCGCGGGCACCATCAAGGTCCAGGGGGCACCCGTGCGATTCGGTTCGCCCCGTGAGGCCCGAGCCGCAGGAATCGAGACCGTGTACCAGGACCTGGCCATCGTCGACGAGATGGCTCTGTGGCGGAACTTCTTCCTGGGCCAGGAGCTCCATCGCAGGCTCCTGGGCATCCGCTACCTACGTGTCAAGGAGATGGCGCGGATCTGCGACGAGCACCTCGCCGAGGTCGGCCTCACCTCCGTGGAGTCCTCGAACCAGACGGCGGCCACGCTGTCCGGCGGGGAGCGGCAGTCGCTCGCCATCAGCCGGGCGATCCACTTCGACTCGCAGCTACTCGTCCTGGACGAACCGGTGGCGGCACTGTCGGTGCGCGAGACCCGGCGCGTGCTGGAGGCCATCGAAGCGGCCAAGCAGAACAACCTCGGCGTGCTGTACATCGACCACAACATGGACCACGTGCTGCCGGCAGCCGACCGCATCGTGATCATGCACCGGGGGACGATCAGCCGGGTGGTGAACAAGGGCGACCTCACGGTCGATGAGCTGTCCGACGCGGTGGCCGAGTCCGGCACGGCGGCCGGCGACGGCGGAGGCTGACGGGCCGGCATGGGGCGTCTCGACGGCCGGGTGGCGTTCATCACCGGCGGCGCCCGCGGCCAGGGGCGTGCGATCGCCCTGCGATTCGCCGGCGAGGGCGCCGACATCATCATCTGCGACATCTGTGAGACGGGCTCGGTCCCCTACCCCTTGGCGACCGAAGCCGATCTGAAGGAGACCGCCGAGGGGGTTCGCGCCGCCGGGGTCCGCTGCGTCGCCGAGGTCGCCGACGTGCGCTCGCAGGAGTCGCTGGATGCCGTCGTGGCCCAAGGCGTCGAGGAGTTCGGGCAGGTGGACGTCGCCTGCGCCAACGCCGGGATCTTCTGGACCGCATCACTCTGCGACATGACCGATGATGTCTGGGAGACCGTCATCGGCGTGAACCTCACCGGCGCCTGGCACACCACCAAGGCCGTCGCCCCGCACATGATCGACCGCCGGAGCGGCAGCCTCATCTACACCGTGTCAACCAATGGCCGGCACGGCGGCTACAGCTACAGCGCCTACACGGCCTCCAAGCACGGCATGGCCGGGCTCATGAAGTGCGCCGCCCTGGAGTTGGGCCGCCACGGCATCCGCGCCAACGCCCTCCTGCCCGGCGCGGTGAACAGCCCGATGATGGTCAACGCCTATTCGAAGGAGTTCGTCACCGGCTCTGCGGACTCCAGCGACGAGCGACTCGACCACCAGGTGCGCCACAACACCATCCTGCCAGGGCGTCGCATGCTGCCGCCGAGCGCCGTGGCCGACGCCGCCCTGTGGCTCGCCTCCGACGAGTCACAGCACGTCACGGGCACCGAGATCGTCGTCGACGCCGGCCACACAACCCTCCCCCACTACAACCGGGACCCCCGCGACGAGCCGGTCTGAGGGTCGAGGCGTCGGGCTCGCGCAGACCTGCGCCCGATCGTGGGTTGCGGACACTCGGGCTACACCTCCAACCCGAGATTGATAAGGGAAACTTTGCCGGCTATCAGAGAATTCGCCAATTCTCGACAAAGATAGTCTTATCTTTCTGCCCATCTGGCGGCTTGTCCACGGTTGGATTCCCACGGAGTCGGACGCTCGGGGTTGACGCCGTAACAGACATCCAGCCCGGAAAGATAATCTTATCTTTGTCAAGAATGGGCTCAGTAGTCGTTATTCGAGAAAGATAGTATTATCTTTGGCGCATGACCCGAGGTATACGAAGCCACGACATTCCGGACGAACTGACAGCGAAAGAGTTCTGGAGACGATTCGGACGGATCGAACACGCTGGCCTGGACTTCAAACGCGGAGTCTCCACAGGCATGCTCGATGCGATCCCCGCAATGGCCATGACCTCCGGCGGACTGATCATCCACGGCGTGAGCGATGACCGCACGATCGTCGGATGCCCGCTCAGCCAAAAGACGCTGAACAACATCTCGCAGTACGCGAACGAGTGTGACGTGCAGGTTGAGGTGAGACCGATACTGGTCGACGGCGTGGAACTCACGATCACCACAGTTCCTGAAGTGAGCGGGCGAATCGTCACCACTCCCGACGGCCGGCTCCTGAGGCGCTCTGGCGGCGACTCGCAACCATTGCGCGGGGATGCCGTGGCGCGGTTCGTGAAAGCACGACTGGAGCATTCCGGCGAGGAAGAGATCCTGGAGCACTCCGCAGTCGAGGACTTCGACCTGAAGGCAGTGAACCGAGCGCTGAGGGCCGACGGCCGCGCTCCGGTCCGTCGATCCGGATTGATGCGAGCGCTTGTGGATCTCGGCGTAGCCCGCCCGGAGGAGGCGACGGCGGACATCCAGGTACTGGCAGCAGCAGCAGTCCTTTTCTCCGTCGACCCCAGGAGACACATTCCCCGGGCAGCAATTCAACTCGTCCGTCAGACCGGAGTCGGCCCAGGCCCGGGACCGAGCAGCGCGCGGGCCGAATCGGCCGGACCGCTGACCACCGTCGCCGAACAGTGCCTGGCCTTCATCACCGAGCACACCCGACGGCATGAGATCGTCACCGGTCTACGCCGGGAAACAATCCCGGAGTACCCCGAGGATGTGCTGCGCGAGGCGATCGTCAATGCACTCGCGCACCGGGACTACGGCCTCGTCGGGAGCACCGTCGATATCACGATCTGGGACGACCGCCTCGAGGTCACCAGCCCAGGGCCGCTCCCGGGTCACATCACCGTCGAGAACATGCGAGCGGAGCACTACAGCCGCAATCCACGGATCATGCGTGTCCTCAAGACGCTGGGGTTGGTCGAGGAGTACGGCGACGGGGTGGACCGGATGTTCCGCGAGATGGAGTCGCGGCTATTGGAACCGCCGCTGTTCAGCGCGACCGCCGACTCGGTGACGGTCACACTGCGGAATCGGATGCTCGTCGATATCGACGATCAGGTTTGGCTCCGGTCGCTGTCGGGTATCCAGGTGACCACCGAGGAGCGCCGCGCCCTGGTCGCCGCGAACCGTGAAGGCTCGGTGACACCCCGACGCCTGCGAGAACTGATACCGGAAGCTGACGTCGGCGCGGTTCTCGCGGCGGCAACCGCGAAGGGCCTGCTCGTCAGAACTGGGACTCGCGGCGGTTCTCGCTACGTGCTGTCCGACGAGGTCGTGCGACGTGTCGGGAGCACCTCGATCGCAGCACGAGATCGGCAGCAACAGTTGCTGCTCGACAGAATTCGCCAACGCGGCAGCATTTCCGTCGTCGAAGGGGCGCAGCTACTCGATGCGAGTATGCAGGTCGTCCGGAGTCTCCTCAACGGACTCGTCCAAGCCGGCGTCCTCCGCGCAGAAGGGCGGACCCGTGCAAGGCGCTATTGCGCTGCCGATTGAAACGATCGTGTCGACTGTGCGCCCGCGGGAGAACGGATCACCGTAGCGACGCACATGTAGTCACACCATGCTTCCCCACTACAACTGGGACCCGTTGGACGAACCGCTCTGATCCCTGTCCGGTGACCGCCGGTGATCACGCTGCTGCCCCGTAACGCCGTTCCGCGGGAATAGCCGCGAGTTGGCCGGAAAGATATGACTATCTTTCGCGAGTATCGCCGGATTCGGCAGAATCAAGGAAAGTTCACATTATCGGCGCCCGAAGTCCGGGAGTCGCACTCGGCACGAACAGCGCCGATGACAACGGCCGACTGACTCGCTGTGCCTCTCAACTCTGGGAGCGGGCGAACTCCAGAGCCTCGTCCCAGGTGGCTCCTCTGGCGATGAGGCGGCGGTACTGCATGACGTGGCGGGGGCGGTTGAAACCGAGGACGGCGACGATCCGTCCCGCCCGGCCGTAGATGGCGGCGAAGCGGCGCTCGGCCGGCGAGCCGGTCACCACGACCACCGCGTCGTCGGGCCCCGAACGGCCGGCCAACTGGATCTTGCGATCGTACTGATCGCTCCAGAACCACGGCACCGGTGCGAACGGCTCCGCGGCCTCCCCGACCAGCAGGCGCTGCGCTGCCGCGATGCCCTGCGCGATGGCGTTGTCCCAGTGCTCGACGCGCATCGACTGCCCGAACAGCCGGTTCGGCCAGCGGGCCACGTCCCCTGCGGCCACCACGCCCGGCGCCGCCAGGCACGTCTCGTCGCACACCACGCCGTTGTCGATGTCGAGGCCCGAACCCTCCAGCCACTCGGTGTTGGGAATCACGCCGACGCCCACGACCACCACGTCCGCGTCGAGGCGGGTCCCGTCGGTCAGCACCACCCGGCGAACCCGCATCGGGCGCGGCGCGCTCGATCCAGCCCGACCGCCGGTCACCGAATCAGCGCCGCTGCGGGGATCCGGGGAACCCACGATCGACTCCACGCCGACCCCCAGCCGCAGGTCGACGCCGTGGTCGGCGTGGACGTCGGCGCAGACCCGGCCCAGCTCCGCCCCGAGCACGCGCTCGAGCGGCGTCTCGGCCATCTCGACCATAGTCACGTCGAGTCCCCGGCCGCGTGCCGTGGCCGCGACCTCCGCACCGATGAACCCGGCGCCCACCACCACGACCCGCCCCGGCGTGGCCTCGAACTCCCTGCGGATCGCAAGGCTGTCGGCGAGGGTGCGCAAGGTGTACACCCCGGCGAGGTCCGCGGTGCCCGGCAAGGTGCGTGTGCGCGCCCCGGTGGCGATCACCACGCCGTCGGCCGAGAGCCGCTCGCCGCCGGCCAGAGTCACCGTGTGGGTGGCGGCATCGAAGCCCACCGCCCGGGCGCCGAGACGCCACGTCAACTGCAGGTCGGCCAGCGACTCGTCGTCGTAGAGGGCGATCCGATCGGGTTCCCACTCACCCGCCAGCACCTGCTTGGACAGCGGCGGCCGGTCGTAGGGAGCGTCGGTCTCGTCGCCGACGACGGTGACCCTGCCGTCGAAACCCTCGCGGCGCAGCGCCTCGGCCGCCCGCATGCCCGCCAGCGAGGCGCCCACAACTGTCACGGACTTCACGTCAGAATCTCCGGCCGAGAGAACCTGTCAGTTCGGCGAAGGGCCTGCCCGGACTCGATCCGGGGTCGGAACCCTCGCCCCGGCACCTCCGACGGCGCCATCAAGTCCCGCCGCCCGTCAGTCCGGCGAAGGCCGGCACCCACGCGGTCATCCCCGCCCAGGAACACCGGCCCGGAGAGGCCGCCGTTCGTCGTTCCGCCGAAGGCCGGAATCCGCGCCGGCGCAACGCCGGGTGCTCCTGCCGGAGAGCCTTCAGCCCTCGGCGATGGCGATGGCCTGCTTGGGGCAGCGCTGCACCGCCTCGTCCACCTTGGCGCGCAGATCCTCGCCAGGCGTCTCGTCGAGGATGTACAGGAAGTCGTCGTCGCGCACCTCGAACACCTCCGGTGCCACCTGCATGCAGATGGCGTTGCTCTCACACAGATCAAAATCGACGACGATGCGGTAGCTCATGGGGCGATCTTTCGTGCTCGGTGTTCTGGGAACGGCCCCAGACTATCCGCAGCCCGCCGGCCGGGGAATGGCGTCGCCGACCGATGGGCCTGCGGTGGGAGTGGGGCCGGACGACGGCGGATCAACAGCGCGAGGCGGGCCGATGGGGCGCGCGGGAGCAGGCTCGGCGGCTCTACAACTCGACGATCTGGCGGACCACCTCGCCGGTCTGCAGCGCCTCGATGCCGTCGTTGATGTCCTCGAGGCACAGGCGCCGGTCGATCATGCCGGCGAGGTCCAGCTGGCCCGCTTCGGCGAGGCGCAGCATGCGGTGGAAGTCCACCCGCACGTCTGCTCCGCCGTAGTAGGAGCCGACGAGGTTCTTCTCGGCGAAGAAGAACTCGAAGGCGCTGAAGCTCACCTGCTCCTCCATCCGGC
>MKWU01003861.1_pt1 | contig 18800 bp, 17 predicted proteins | sample 809101 | NCBI WGS metagenome assembly MKWU01 (sample SAMN05860141, study PRJNA318959) | sponge metagenome | host: Aplysina aerophoba | place: Slovenia: Piran, Adriatic Sea, Gulf of Piran | collected 2013-05-07
GGCTGCGCGACTTCGTGGGTTTCGGGCGCTGTTGTCGGAGAGGGGGTCAGTTTACGAGGATTCCCCAGGCTGCGAAACTGTTGGGTGCCGGTGAACCCGTGAACTCCTCGGCGTAGGAATCGGATGGAGGTTGATGATCCCTTCGACGGGGTCCGTTGGATGCTCGTCTGCTGCTGCGGAGGGCAGGGCTTCTTTCCAAGGGAAGTTACTGCGATGATGGGATGGTGGCTATGGATGCTCTCGGGATATCACTTCTTGCCTACCATTCGCCGCCTGGTGAGAACTCTGCACGCAGATCATCGAGCGTTTCGAGGATGTCCGCCAACCAGGCAGCGACTCCCGTTAGGTAATTGAACATCGCGTCCAGTGTCTGGTTGAGGTCACGCGTGTTAATCAACGAGGGGACCTTACCCTTGCTGTTGCCGAGGACGAAGGATGGTCGGCCTTTCGTGTCGACCGGGTAACGGAAGGTCATCGAGTGGGGATCCGCGGCACTGAGCTGCATGACCAGATCCTCAAAGGCTGTGGTCGCCTCGTCGTCTGAAGGGCCGGGATGGTGGAGAGCTTCGGCATCGGCAAGCAGAGCCTTAGCGATCTTCCATATACGGCATAGATCGTGGCTGATCGGATACGGGTCGTCTCGGCCCAGAAGTCGATTTCCGTACAGGATGATCTCCTTGAGACCCAACTCGATCGCCTGACGAGCTGTGAACAGAATCGGGTAGATCAAGAAGTCCTGGTCCTTGCCCGACGCAGTGTGTCGCATCAGCAGCTTGGCCGCCTCTGCATAGCCGAGTTGGTAGATTGTCCAATTAGGTCCCCAGGACATATTCGCGTTCGGACGCCAGTCTCTCGTGTTGTTCGTCTCGAAGAGACTCATGCCCGGCCGGGGCCAAGCGCACTCGTCTTCCATTCTTGAGCCTTCCGATTGCTTGCCAGGAGCCTAGACTGTTAGTTCCAAGGATGGTTAGTGGTCGAAGGCGATTAGGGAGCGAGATGGTCCGGGTCTATTGGTGGTTTGGTTGTGCCAGATCGCAGCGGTGAGCGCTAGAAGACGTTGCAGGATTCGTGCTATCACACCGCCATTAACGGGCTCTACGCGGCTAAGAGGGGTTTTCGGCCTCGTATTCGTTTGGTAGAAGCAGTATACCGGGTGAGTCCACAGTGGAGTAGGAGCCTTAGCCGGTAGTTGTCCCAGTTGCGGAAACCGTGTCGTAGACGACGGGTCTTTTCGATGATCAGGTTGACAGCTTCGGTCGCATCTGTTGGTGGCGCCGGTTCGGTGATAGTTGAGGGTCTCTTCTTCCCAGGTGCGCAGTGTCCGGGACAGGCGATCGACCTCTGGCACGTCAACTGTCTTGGCCCAGCCGTGGAATGCTTCCGGGCAGCTTCGAGGTTCTCGGCGGCGTAGACTTGGCGGAGAAGTGTTCTTTGGCTACCCAAGCGCAGGCCACCTTGTCGTAGCGGTCACTATCCCGATGCGCCAAGGCCGCGTCGATGCGACGGCGGGCGGAGTCGCTGACCCGAGTTTGGCGGGTTGGAGGGGTTGGTGGGAGTGGTTAGTTCGCTGACCTGGGGTTTGTGGTGTAGGACACCGTTCAGGCGCGAAGTTGTAGGGGCGACATAATGGTTGGATGGCCTGCGATGCGGTGGTATCATGCTGGGCATGTTCGTGAAAACGACCCGCCGTCGCAGGGGCGACAAGGTGTACGAGTATCTGTCGTTGGTGGAGTCCGTCCGCAACGGTTCGAAAGTCGGGCACCGCACCCTTCTACGCCTCGGGGAGGTGACCGCTTTGCGCGAGTCCGGACAGCTGGAACGGATCGTCGCCGCCTTGGAGCGTCACCTACGACGCGAACGTGTCGACGTCGGCGCACTGGCAGCCGAGGGGGCGCCCGGGGTGGGGGCGGTAGCAGCGGTGTGGGCGGTGTGGCAACGGCTGGGCTTGGACGGATGGTTCGCCCAGGTGGGTGCCGCACGGGGAGCGAAGGCTCTGGAGCATGCGGTGTTCGCGATGGTGGCGAACCGGCTGGTGGCGCCGTGCTCGAAGCGGCGGCTGGTGGAGTGGACGGCTTCTGATGTGGTCATGCCCGACGGCTGGTCGGCTCCGTCACCCGATCAGTACTACCGGGCTTTGGACGCGGTCGCCGCTACCAAAGACGAGACCGAAACATATCTGTATACGCGGTTGTGCGACCTGGCGAACCTGGACCTTCGGCTGGTCTGCTACGACCTCACTTCCACATATTTCGAGGGTTCGACCCGGCCCTCGGGCCGTTTCGGGTCCCGGGCGTTCGGGTACTCGCGGGACCACCGCTCAGATCGGCCCCAGATAGTGATCGGCCTGTTATGCACCTCAGACGGGATACCTGTAGCGCATCATGTGTTTGCGGGGAACACCAACGACGCCACCACCCTGCCGGCCGTGTTGGACGACTTGGCGGAGCGGTTCGCGGTTGGTCGTATCTGTGTGGTCGCCGACCGGGGTCTGATGTCGGCAGCCAACGTCGAAGCGGTCACCGAAGCCGGGTTCGACCACCTATTAGCCACAGGACTGCGCCGCGACCGCATCAGCGCCGAAGCCCTCCAAGCCATCAACGAAGAGACCGCCTGGGTCGAAATCGCCCAGCACAGCTGCCGCGCCGCCGACATCTTCCTCGAAGACGGGACCCGCGCGGTTGTGGTCGAATCCGACGCCGGCGTCCGCCGTGACACAGCCCGCACAGCCGAAATCGTCGCCGCCACCGAAGCCAAACTCCGCGCGCTGGAGAACCGCGTCCGCGCCGGGCGGGTCAAAGACCCCGCCAAAATAGGGGCAGCCGCCCAACGTATCCTCGCCGCCGGGGGCCGCCGGCTCTTCGAGGTCGACATCGGAGAAGGCCACATCCTCTACCACTACAACGAAGACGCCCACACATACGAAGAACTCCTCGCCGGCCCCAACGTGCTAGCCACCAGCCTCACACCCACCCAAGCCGACACAGCTCAAGTCGTCGGCTACTACCGCCAACTCGCAGCAGTCGAAGCCCGCTTCCGGGTCCTCAAAGACTTCCTGCGGCTCCGCCCCGTCCGGCACTGGACCGAACAACGAGTCCGAGGTCACGTCGCTGTCTGCGTCTACGCCGCCCTAGTCGAAACGCTCATCAACCACGCCCTCACCCAAGCCGACATCCGCGACCCCGACATCGGCAACCAACACCTCACCGCCGCTCGAGCCCTGCGCGACCTCAACCGTATCCGCCGCCACCAACTCACCGTCAACAGCCGCCGAATCACACTCACCACCCGACGCAGCCCCCTACAAGCCCGCACCCTCACCGCCATCGGAACAGACACCCGCACCTGGGACAAAGCCGCTATCACCTAACCCCTGCCACCAGCCTCCCGCACCGGCAATGTAGTGGAAACACGTCACTCCCAAACCCCCTCTGACCAGGCACAACGCGAAACACCCGCCAAATTCGGGGCTGAGCCGTTCTTCGCCGACGAGCAGCAGCCGGTGGATGTCGTAGAGCGGATCTCCCTTGCGTCCCCGATGTCCACACACGTCTTGTTGGGTGCGTTGGCGGACTTCGGTGACGACCTGGTTCGCAAGCCGTATCATGTGCAAAGCGGTCCACGGTCACTGTCGCTTCTGGCAGCAGTTCCCTCGCCGGGGTCAGATACCCTCGCCACCGATTCGAGGGCTACGACTCCCACCCCTGCCCGCACGTCGGCGGCTTCAGAGGCTAGGAAACCCCTGGCAGCAGCCCCGGAACGTCCCTGAACCACTTCTAGCAGCCAGCCCGACTCGATATCCACGAATCCGGTTGCCCACCGATCCGGACGGGACCTCCACCGGTGCTCGACCCGTCCCCAGCGACCGCACCCCGGCCAAAGACCCCGGGTGTTCTTCGACGAGTGGTTCCCCGAACTCTCGTACCGCTTCCATCACCGTCGACCAGCCAACCCCCAGCGACCGGGCCGCCGCGGCGACCGACACACCGTCCTCGCCGACCCGCCGGGCCGCCTCACGGCGAGCCCGCTCCGAGAGCACCGCCCTCGGCCGGATCAGGGGACTGGTCTCCGACCAAGACTTCGTAGAACAGGCCGCCTCCGGGCAGCGCCACAGCCGCTTCGACCACACCAACACAGTTGGCCGGCCCCCAACCGGCAGATCCCGCACCCTGGTCCGGCGTCGTCCCCTCCACCGTGCCCGGGTTCCGCAACCCGAACAACCCACCACCGACGCCGTGGTCTCCGCCAGCACCAACAACTCACCGTCGTCCTCGGTCGCGGCCCGCAGACGGAACCCGACCCGAACCCAGAACCGCAACGTCCAAGGAGCTATCGTTACCAGCCATCTGTGGCCTTCTTCCCTAGCAGGCAGTCAACCCGCTAAAGTGTCGTGAGGCCACAGACCAAAACCAAGCATTTACACCACCCACCAACAACAGCTAGTCCCTACTCCAACGCGAAGAGCCACGAAACCGAAAATATTCAGATCCCCCTCCCTTCCAAGTAGCCGCCCGCGTCATCGTAACCCACACCACCGACACGGCAAGGGAATCCTGTCATGTATCCACCACCCGGCCGGCGGAACATTCGGGCGAGGAGACTACTCAGAGATTCCCCCGCCCGAATAGGTCGCTGCCCAACTGGACGCAACAGCCAATAGTGCCACCCTTCGGGTGGGTACCGCGTCCGGTGTCTCGAATGTGCGTTCGAGGACCGGTGCCAGTTAGACGCCCTCCGGCACAACCCGTGGGGCCTTTTTCCGGTTGCTTACTGGACCCGGTGGTGGTTCCAGAGACCTAGCTGTTCGCAGTCGATTTCTAAGAACCCCCTAATCAGGGGCTTCCCCGGCTGGCGGTCTGTGCCGTCATGGGCTGGCAGACCCGGTCGTGTGGGTACGGCAGGTGGGCCCTCGAGATTCGCCCAGTGGCGTATCTTGGTAGGTAGGCCCGCCGGGTCGGTGAGCCAGTTGATCGCCTTGGGCAAGCCTGCGATGTCAACCGCCCTGCGGCAGTGGGCCAAGGGGTAGCGTCGCTGCGATGCCTCAAGACGCCGTGCTACTTTCTCGGACTCTTCGTTGTACCTGTCAGCGACCCAGCGGGCAGCTTCGCATGGTGTCGTGTGGCGGAGAAGAGCGGTCAGGTCAAGCGATTGGGAACGGTGGCCGTACAACACGACACCGTCTTGGTCCTCCACTGGTGCCAGCGTCGCGACCTCGCCACGGTTCTGTCCGAAAGAGGCATGCCATATCTGCCACTCGTCGCCTACGGACTCGATTCTCAACCGTTCCGCGTAGTCCGGTTGCCAGACCCTCTGCCGGTGGTCTCCGAGCGATACGACCATTTCGTTGCACAGCGCCCTCCACAATGCGGGCGAGCGGCCGCTGACGTGGAGATCACGACCCGAGGTCTTGTAATGCTCGTAGAAGCTCTGCAGGAGTCGGCCTCCTGCTTGCCTCCATAGTGTGAGAGCCTCGGAGAACCCGTTCCGCCACCGTACGGGCTGGTTAACCCCAACGGCATCAGCGGTGGGGTCTGGCTCAAGAAGAAGCCGGAATGTGGCCAAGATTGGTAGCACGACCGGGGGACGGAGCCGATTGTCCGACGTCACATCGTCACCCAAGAACGGAAAGGCGAAGGACGGTCTCCGTGCCTTCTTGTGATCCACCATCTCCAGGCGGCCGTAGTTGCTGCCAGTCCCCGCAGCACCACCCACCGCTCTCCACCGCTGCTCAGCATCGTACGCGATCCAGTCATGCAAATAAAGCACGTCGCGAACGATCGGAACCAGCCGTTCGTACCGTTCCGGATGCGTTTGGAAGCGGTTCAGCATAGAACTCTTACGTCGGTAAGCATCGACCGGATGTGTGTGACGATCCGGGTAAGTCTCGATATCGAAACACGACAACCTCGCGATCACGTCGATCACGTCGATCACGCCGTCGTCGTTCTCGTGCCACGCAACCCGGTTTGCCCATCCGTGCCGTGCGAGTTCGTCCTTCAGGAAGTCGAACTTCTTGCCGAGATCGAGGAGTGACTTGGCGTGGACCTGGATGCTGGTATTCCTACCGCCAGCGATGTCGGTAACGAGGGATTCCTTGTCAAGACCCGTGATCACCTCGAGCTTTATGAACTCGTTGTCGGGGACTGCCTCATCGTCCTGGGCTCTAAGAACGATCTCGTAGGAGTGCCCACCGTCCACAATTCCGTATCCGGTCGGGAAGTACAACCCGTAGAGGTCCAGACCTCCAGGACCACCCTTGGCTACCTTCGTCACCTTGGAGGCGATCAAAGTAATGCCACGGTGCTTGAGGTGGAAGCTGCCGGGAGTGGCATCCCCCTCTTGGCGCAACGAACGTCCAACCATCCGATATACGGGACGGTTGATGTTCTGATCCCGTGGGTTGGGATCCAAGGGGATTCCCACCGGGAGGCTCCTAACTGGAACCAGCATGAAATGGGTTTGGACCCCTTCGGCGTTGGGATCCGGCATCCGCCGTGCCCACCGCACGGGGACTTGAACGACGCGATCAGACATCGCATCTCCTTTCTTGTCTTAGTGCCCGCTACTGCGCGGCCTGTCCTGTCCCCCCGGCGGCAACTGCTCACCGAAGGCAACGAGGTCATTATACAGGCATTCAGAACTAGCCCCTGCCTCAAGAGTGCGCAATGATCACTAACGCTACCCATCACAAATAAGGAGAGCGGTCTACCTAGAACCAACTACTAAGAACCTTCTCCGGGCCGTCGGGTACCTCACCTCGCCCGAACAGAAACTGCCGGGTGGCCAGGAACTGCTCAACGGCGCGGGGCCGAGGGAGTGGACACGGTGGGGAGGGCCCAGGACTTCAACCACCGGATCCTCCCTTCGAGAGATATCCGACAGGGTTCACGGGGTGGAGGCTCCCCAAACCGCTTGCGTATCCGAGGTTGCCACCTTCCCAGGTACAGAGACACTCCGCCAATGTCTCTACTCGGGCCGCCCCCTCCGAGTACTTTTCAGGAGGCTTTCCGCCCGACACGGATCGGGATGGCTGTGCTCGTCTTCCCCATTGTTGAACACAGCCTGTATCCGCAGCTTCGCGCCTAGATGATTAGTTCCAAGGGGTCACTGATCGATTCTCGTTAGTTGACGGTTGATTGGGCCGTTTTGCAGCCTCGGCAGCAGTGTCCAGATCCGAGTCGTGCCGAGGAGGACCTTCAGGATCGGAAGACGGAATGTATATGGAGTCAGGGCCCGTGTTGTGCAGCGTTGCTTACCAATACTAAAGGTATCACTGCCGGTCCGATGGCTTGGAACTACTCGTCTAGGGGTTTCGGGGTACTTATGGGGTCCTGCCTTCAAATAGGAGCAGTCGTCTGGAATCGGCTAGCCGGGCCAGTCTCCGCCTACGAGTTCGACCAGCGCAGCCCGGCCCCCACGCATTGGTTACTGCTCAATCCAATTGGCGTATCGTCGTTGTCAGCGGACGACTTACTACCGAACGACGCAACAGTTTGACCCGAACCGGCCATGTTCGGATGTAGTAAACACCGAAGTACAGCAAAAGTGATAACCAGAAGGACTATCTAGCCTGTTACCAGGTATAAATGTGCAATCATAGGCGGAGGGGGTGGGGTCCCAACGGGAGAGGCATGTCCGGGCGGTCTTCGCGTTCTCGGGGTTCGGTGGGGGTGTGGGTGTAGCCGTTTTCTGTTACGAACTCCCGACTCGGGACACTGGGACGGTGCTGAACAATGTCCGGGTTGGCCCGACAACCGGCAACGAAACCCCAGATCGAGCGTGGCGGGCCAACCCATCCCCATCTTTTCGACACCCTCTTATGTCTGGCCGCCGTGCTTGTCTCCACCGTCGACGCGTACCTCGCAGCCGGTCATCAGGGCTGCCAGGTCGGAGGCGCAGAACAGGGCAACCCGGGCGACGTCGTCAGGCACGCCGGCACGGCCGAGCGGTAGCTCCCGGCTCATCTGCTCGGCCAGACCCCCGAGTTCCCAGCCGCCCTGCGCAGCTGACTCCTCCATTCCCGGCGTGAGGATCACGGTGGGGGCCAGCGCCAGCACCCGGATGCCGTGCGCTCCCAGTTCCGCCCCCAACCGCCTCGTGAGCGCCACCACCCCCAGCTTCGAGGCGACGTAGTGCGGGGCGCCTTCCCGGACGTACGCGGGCGCCGTAGATATATTGATGATGACACCGCCCACCCGGTGGGCGATCATGCGGGTCGCCGCCTCCCGGGCGCCGAGATAGGTACCCCGCAGGTTGACATCCAGCACACGGTTCCACTGGTCGTCATCGATGTCGAACAGGGCGTCGTCCGGATAGATGCCCGCATTGTTGACCCATATGTCGAGCCCACCCGCCTCGGCAAGCGCTAGATCCGCCAGGGCGCGACCGACCGCCGGTCCGCTACGTCCACATCGGCCGCAACGGCTCGATCGGTCTCGAGTCTGTGGACCGCTTCCGAGGCTCGTTCCCGGTCGATGTCGGCGACGATCACATGGGCGCCGGCCTCGACGAACCTTCGAGCGATCGCGTAACCGATGCCCCGCCCCCCACCGGTGACCACGGCGGTGCGACCTGCGAGCGATATCAGCTCCTCGATCGTGCGGTCGCTCATGTCTGCGATGGCCAACCCCGACTCCTAGGTATTCGATCTTGCGCCCGAGTGTCCTGGGGCCTACGCGCTGATACCGAAGAGCTCCGCAGCCGTACCGCCCATGATCCCGGCCATTTCCTCATCGGTGATCTCGGTTCCCTGGCTGGCGGCGATCCGCCGAGCGTCGCGGTAGAGGTCCCGGGCGTCGGTGTTGTCGGATCCGAACACCACCCGGTCGATCGCGCCGAGTTCCTTCAGCTTGGAGAGGGCGCCCGCCAGGATTTCGGGTCCCCAAGCGGTCCATCCCGCCATCTCGGCGTAGAAGTTGGGGTGTTTCGCGACGACCGCCACCCCTTCATCCACCCACGGGTAACCGAGATGCGCAACGATGACCTTCAGATCCCGGTAGCGACGTCCGATGTCATCCAGTTGGATCGGGTCCTGGAACTCCATCGCCGAGTTGATGGTCGCCGTCCATCCGGTGTGGATCATCACCGGTAGGTCAAGCTCGAGACACTTCTCGTAGAGCGGGTCGAGCCGCCGGTCCTTCGGGTTGTAGTGGTGATAGGTCGGCACGAGCTTGAGCAGCCGGAAGTCCAATTCCTTCACGCATCTCTCCAGTTCGAGCACCGCCGCCGGGATGTCCCGGAGGGGATCCATCGCCGCGACGCCGTAGAGGCGGCCCCCGGACTTGGCGACCTGGCGGGCAACGTAGTCGTTGGGAACGAGGACTCGGCGGTCGTGAGGGTGCTCGGGGTGGTGGGTCGTGCGGCGGATGTCTCCACCCTGGATCATGCCGACGTCTAATCCGGTGGCGTCCAGGTGCTCGACGATCGCGGGACCATCCACGGAGCCGACTTCCCATCCCCATGGGGCGTACATCTCGCGTACCCACCACTCGGGGGCGTGCTCGGGCACCTCGGTTACGTGCAGGTGACAATCGATCGTTACCACTGGTCAGCCTCCCAGTCTGTAAAGGCGTGCTGCGCTACCACCCAGAATCGCCGCCATCTCCTCGTCCGTGAACGGCTCGGCCCCGAGTTCCCGAGCGACCCGGTTCACGTTCCGATACACGTCCGGCACCGTAGCTTCCGCCCGGCCCACCCGCACCTTGTCGCTGTTGTTGGATCCGTACAGCACCCGGTCCAGCGCCGACAGCGACCGGAACCGGTCGAGGGCCTCGAATAGCGACTCAGGCCCGAGCTCCGAGTAGTGGTACATGTCGGCGTGGAAATTGGGGTGTTTCGCCACCAGCAGGGTGCACTGGTCGATCCAAGGATCGGCGAATGCGATGATCACCTTGAGGTCGCGGAAGCGCCGGCCGACCTCGTCGAGATGCACCGGATCGGCGTTTTCGAGTCTGGCCATGATGATCGGGGTCCATCCGGTGAAGAAGTGGGCCGGGATATCCAGCTCGATGCATTTCTCGTAGATGGGATCCAGCCGCCGGTCGTTGGGCGAGAAATGAAGGTACGAACCGAGCAGTTTGAGGGCGCGGAAGTCCAACTCGTCGACGCATCGGTCCAGTTCCTCCAGGGCGGCGCCCATGTCCCGGATCGGATCGATGACCGCCACTCCTTTCAACCTGTCCGGAAAGAGAGCCACCTGCTCGGCCGTGTAGTCGTTGGGAACGAATACATCGTGTTCGGCGGGATGATCGGGGCTGAACGTCGTGCGTCGCATATCTCCACCCTGGACCAGCCCGACATCGACGCCTGACCGATCCAGAAGGTCGACTATCCACTGCCCGTCATAGTTGGCGAGAGCCCCACCCCCGTACGGTCGGTACATCTCCGTCAGCCACCATTCGGGTATCTGGCTCGGGACCACGCCTAGGTGCAGATGACAGTCGACGCTGACCAATCGAGGCCTCCCATCGTGGATAGTTCGATACGTCGGTTCGGCGGCCAGTGTACAGACCTACCCGGGCGGGACGGCCCGGCGCCTCAGGATGTAGGCCGGCGCCGGCTGGATCTCACGAGACGTTCTCGGGCATCCTCCATCGTCGGCGCCACACAGGAGGACTTGGAAGGATGAGGTTGTCGGGTTCGAGGGTTGTCATAACCGGTGCGGCGACCGGGATCGGTCACACGGTGGCCGAGAGGTTCGTCGAGGCCGGCGCCGGAGTGCACATATACGACATCGATGCCGGCGCCTTGGTCGCCGCCCGCGAGGAATTGCCCGGTATCTCCACTACCTTGGCCGATGTCGGATCGGAAGAAGACATCGACAGGTTGTTCGGCGAAGCGGTCGAGCGACTCGGAGGCCTGGACGTCCTGGTGAACAACGCCGGGCCGAGCGGCCCCACGGTCCCGGTCGACGAACTGACATACCGGGATTGGCGCGCATGCATCAGCGGGAACCTCGATGGCGCCTTCCTCAGCACGCGGGCGGCGGAGCCACACCTCAAGAAGGCCGGAAAGGGTGCCATCGTCAACATGTCCTCCGTTTCAGGACTCTTCGGTTCCCCTCTACGAAGCCCTTACGCGGCGGCCAAATGGGCATTGCTCGGCCTGACGAAGACCTGGGCCTCCGAACTCGGCCCGCACGGCATCCGGGTGAACGCGGTATGTCCGGGAGGCGTGGCCGGTCCGCGGCTCGACCGGGTTATGCAGGAGTTGGCCGACGAGCGTGGCGTTCCCTTTCAGGAGGTGTCCGACGAGTGGAAGACGCAAGCGTCCCTCCGGACGTTCATCAAGCCTGACGAGATCGCGGACCTGGTCCTGTACCTGTGTTGACGATCCCCACCAGATCAACCTCGCCTAGACCTACCAGCTTCTCGCACTAACGGGGGTTTGCGGCCTCGTATTCGTTTGGGTAGGGGCAGTATACCAGGTGGCACAACGCCACAGCTAGGCAAGTACTCCGCAAGTATATTCTTTACAAACTCCTCTTCGGTTTCGCCCTCAACTACGATGGCCAGGCGTATCAAGGACGACCGCCTAAGAGGTTCTGTTGCCACAGTTCCCCCGTCGTGAATTCATCAAGCCAATGCCTGTACTGCTCGGGGTTGAGTCGACGGAAAACCGTCGCGTCATCGCGAAGTTCCAGAACGACGATCTCGTCCAGTTCGAAGCAGTCTACCAGGAGAGGAGATTGTGTTGCTGCGATCACCTGCCGCTGCTCTGAGAGGGCTCGTATCATGTCGCCCACCAGCGTGATAGCAGCAGGATGGAGTCCAAGTTCGGGCTCGTCCAGCAGGATTACGTCGGGCATCAACTCATTCGGCAGATTCAAGAGGGTCACTAGGGCCATAAACCGGAGTGAGCCGTCAGAGGTCAAGTGAGCTCCAATGGACCTGTCGTTGTATTTGGCCTTCCATCTCAGCTGCACTCTTCCATAGCGTTCTTCTATATCGAAACTATCGAATACAAGTAGTATCCGACCGATATGTCGGCAGATGAGCTCGTATCTCTTGATCTCATATTGTTCCAAATAGTACAGAACCGCTGCAAGATTGCCCCCGTCCGAACGCAGCCGACGGTTGTCCTGCACGTCCCACACTCTCTTTATGCTCGCTCCGGCAGAGGTATCATGAAACTGGTATGCCGTACAGTTTCGTAGCAATTTGACGATAACAGACGCCGTCGTCTGGTTTATTCCTGAAATACCGGACTGAGCTGCTTCTACGATCTTGGCTTCACGATGCCCACCTTCTAGCGACGTCCAAGGTGCCTCTCCGTATAAATGGTCGCTAGTGCATCGAAACTTCTCCGAACTGAAATAGAATCGATCAGGCGACCCGTACGCAAGTACGAATTTGTAGTCGTTAACTCCGCTGCCGGTGCGCAATCGGAGTTCCGCCTCCATTCGGGGTGTGAGTCGGTTCCCTCGGTAGAGTTGGTCATCTGCACCGCCCTGCCGTTCTATGAATTCGCCCAACTGTCGTGACTTCAACATCCAACTGAGCATGTCGAAGAAGCGGATGAAGTTGGACTTGCCCGAGCCATTCGCGCCTATGAGTACTTGAGCATCCGGCAGGTCAAGAAGCTCCACATCCTTGAGCGACCGAAACCCGCGGATACGTACCGACTCTATTCTTGCGGGTCGGTCTGCTCGTTGCACAAACGACAGCCTAACCTCCGTTTGTTGGTCATCCGGCAAGCCGGGCCCGCCGGCCTGGCCCATCGGGCTGCTTCGGTGGCCGCTGGGCGGTGCTCTGTCGCGGGTCTTCTAGCTTCCCGAAATACCAGGTCGAGGGACGGATGCCCGTCCGACGGCCTAAAGGCGTCCGGCGCCGTGCTCGGGATACAGTTCCTGGTAGAGCTTCCCCCGCTGGTACGGGTAGGCCTCGAGGACGGTTTCGTCGATCTCGATCCCCAGCCCGGGCCCGGTGGGGACCGCCATGCGGCCGTTCTCGACGCGATCCATGCCGAAGATGGGGTCGGCAAGCAACTCGTCCCGTAGCGGCTGGTACGGATCGGGGTCGTACTCGAGCACCTCCGGCTCGATGGCGGCCCCGAGATGGAGACCCGCGGCGAATCCCACAGCAGTCAGGCCTCCGATGTGGGGGACCACGGCGAGATCGTGCGCCTTCGCCAGGGCTGCCACCTCCATGCAGGCGAGTATCCCCCCGCAAACCGTCGGGTCCGGCTGGAGGACGTCCGCGGCACGATGATGCACCACATTCGTGAACCCGGCCAGGGAGAAGACGCGCTCGCCGACCGCGATACGGACCGGCGATTCAGCGCGGAGCTCGGCGAGTGCCCCGATCATGTACTGGGGAAGGGGTTCCTCGTAGAAGCTCACGTTGTACGGTTCCATCCTCCGGGCCAGCCGGATCGCCTCGCGGAGCGTGTACGTCCAGTATCCGTCAGCCATCAGATGGCAATCATCACCGATGACACGCCTGGTACGGGCGATCAACTCGAGATCCCGATCCGGGTCGTTGCCCAGCCGCACCTTGATGGCTTTGATCCCGACCGCTAGGACGTCGTCGAAATACGTCTCGTGCCAGCCGAGGTCCGCATCGAACGAAGTCGTCCCCGTGGCGTACAGAGGCAAACTGTCGACACCGGCGCCGAGTACCGCCGCAAGAGACACATCGTGCTCCTTACCGAAGATGTCCCACAGGGCGATCTCGATGGCGCCAATGACCTGTGCAGAGACACCGTCCCATCCGAGGTAGCCGTCCAGCCATAGGTGCATCTCGGCGAGGCGGGCCCTGATCGCCAGCGGGTTCTTGCCGACCAACACGTCGGCGAGCACGTCATCGACGATCGTCTCCACGACAGTGGGATATGAATGCCCGTAGGACGAGCTTGCTTCACCCCATCCGACGTGCCCGGCGTCCGTGTCGATCTTGACCAGCGAGAAGCTGCGATGCATCTCCGGATCGGCCTTCATGTAGCCGGCCGAGAAGGCCGTGACCCGGGCGATCTTCATGCGGTCACAGCCGAGGAGCCGGGCCGGAGCGTCATTGCTATGTCCGGGCTTCGAACTTGCCCACGAGGGTGGGAGAGGGGACCTCCTCCGGCGCGTCCTCCAGGTACCCGGTGACGCTGATGATCGTGTCCCTGAACCAAATGTCGAAAGGGTGATCGGATGCGGTCATCTTGTCGAGGATGCCTTCTGGATCGACACCGTCGATGGCGACGATGGCCAGATCCATCCCGGGAAGGCGCTGCTCCCACACCACCTCGCGCGACACGCCCATCCGCCCGTGATGGTCGGCCCACTCCTCGTATCGGGGTCCGGTGACCTCCCGCATCATCTGGCGCCAAGCCTCCCGTTTCCCGGGAAGTATCGGTGCCACGATCAAGAACTCGGTCGTCTCCGCCAACGAGATCTCCTATCGTCCGGCAGAGTCGAAAGTCTATCAATCCGCCGGGTCATCCAACCGCGGGTGCCGATCTAAACTTGGCGGGTGCTGCTGTTGGCAGCTTGCCGCCCGACCGGAAGGTACCGGTGTGAAGGCATTCGAGTTCGATCCAGGCAGAATCCATCTGTTGAGCCTGAGCCGGGGGGATGACCTGGTGGACGCGTTGACGAGATTCGCCCGATCCAATGACGTTCTGGCTGCGACGATCACGTTTACTCGGCTCGGTCAGCCGCGCCGACCTGTCCTGGTACGACCCGGACACCGGCGACTACCGCACCATGGTTCGGGAAGAGCAACTCGAGGTTGTGGGCGGAACGGGCAACATCTCCCTGTACGAAGGGCAACCGCTGGTACACATACACGCCGTGTTCGCCGATTCGACCGGCAAGACCATCGGCGGCCACATCAACCAGGGAACCACGGTGTTCGCGATGGAAGCCACGGTCCAGCAGTTGGTGGGCGATCCGCCGGAGTTCTGGGGAACCCTATGAACCGCTACCGGTCTCCGAGCGCATTGCGCTGCCCGGCCATGTCGGCGGGATGTCACCGCAACCAACAGACCGCTAGTCTCCGATCCCTAGGGACCCCGCAAGGAGGAGCCATTGACTGACCGCAGCCTGGCCGCCGGTTACATGGGTGGAACGATCGCGGGAGGCTCACCGGTCATCTCGCTGCGGGATGTGAGCAAGGAGTTCAAGCTGGGGAGGGGCGAGTCGTTGCTGGCGGTCTCCGACGTCAGCTTCGATGTCGCGGCCGGGGAGTTCGTGGCGCTCATCGGTCCTTCCGGTTGCGGTAAGTCGACCTTGCTGCGGCTGGTCGGGTCGCTGGAGGTGCCTTCCCGCGGAACGGTGGTCGTGAACGGGCGGCAGCCGGCCGAGTTAGCGGCCGCGCATCGCCTGGGAGTGGCGTTTCAAGATCACGCGTTGCTTCCCTGGCTCAGTTCATGGGACAACATCGCGCTGCCGTTCCACGTAGCCGGGCTGAAACCGGACAAGGAGCGTGTCGCCGATCTCATCTCGCTCGTCGGTATGGCGGGGTTCGAGAAGGCAAGGCCGAAACAGCTCTCAGGCGGGATGCGCCAGCGTGTCGCCATCGCCCGCGCTCTCGCCCTGAACCCGGAAGTGCTGCTCCTCGACGAGCCGTTCGGAGCTCTCGATGCAGTGACGAGGCGGCAGATGAACATGGAGCTGCAGCGGATCTGGTCTGCTCACCAGCACACCACGATTCTCGTTACCCATGCGGTGGACGAAGCTCTGTTCCTCGCCGACCGTGTCATCGTTCTGACCGAGCGCCCGGGGCAGGTGAAGTTGGTGCAGGAAGTGAATTTCGAGCGACCGCGAACAAGAGAGCTGGCGACCACACCGGAGTTCCACGCCATAGCCGACGAGCTCACCATGGCCTTGGACTCGGCAGGGACCTGAGAGCCTACCTACTGCGGATCACCCTCCTAGGAGGGTACTGAGCAATCCACCAGCGGCCTGCCAACCGCCGGCATAATCCCTGGTCGGCGGGCGGCAGGCCCCAGCAATCGTCAATGTTCAGCACCCTCCTAGAGAGCTTCGTGGCAGCTTCGGTCGCCAACGCGCGTGCTTCTGTCGCTACCGAACCGGAATGCCGCCGTTTCGATATCTTCCGCGACGAAGCAGACCCGCACAGAGTCGGATTCAACGAGATCTACGATGACGACGATGCCGTCGGCGCCCATGGCGACTCGGCGCACTTCGCCACCTGGTTGTCGGCCACCGATGGGATGCTGGATCAACTGGTATGGGCCACGTGCCGCAACCTCCACAGCACCAGCATGACACCCCGTGATGCAACCGGGAGGGGATCCGACGGTCCCTTAGCCACCGGGGACATCAGGGTCTACCTGGCGCGCATCTCCTTGCCGCCGGACGATGCGGACAGCTTCATCGTGTCGGTTAGGGAGCAGGCTCGCGCCGCAGCCGTCGAGGAGGAGGGCCTTCTCCGGTTCGGCATCAACCAGAACGTCGATCTCCCCACCGAGATCTGGCTCTACAAGGTCCACACCGGTCACGCTGTTGCGCGCTGCGACGCGACAGCGCCCCATACGCTTGCCCACCTCGATCGATTCAGCGAGGTCTACTCGACCTGTTCACCAAGCCCCATCTCGGGACCGAACCTCTGCCCTCCCGACGCCGGCTGGTGGCCGTAACCGGTCCTGTCCCTTCACCGCTGGAGAAGCCCACTAACCTCAACGGCGACTCGACGATCGGCAAGCTATCCATGTCGCAAACCTGTTAGGAGAGTCCGATTAACCCCCAATCCGTAACCTGCGACCTGCTCATCACGGGCGGGGCGCTGGTGACCGTCGATGACCGCCGGCGGGTGATCGATCCGGGAGCGGTCGCGATCACCGGGGACCGGATCGTCGGGGTTGGAACCCCGCACGACCTGGGCCGCTACCGGGCGGATCGGACAATCGACGCCACGGGCAGCGCGGTCCTGCCCGGGTTCGTGGACACCCACCAGCACCTGTTCCAGTACCTGATGCGGGGTCTCGGTGAAGGCCTGGAATTGTGGCCATGGTTGTCGGACTTCATGTGGCCGGTGACGACCTCCATCTCCACGGCAGAGGCCCGGATCGGCGCCCAACTCGGCGCTGTGGAAGCTGCCCGCTCCGGCGTCACCACGATCCTGGACAACCACTACGCGCCCACCGACTTCGAGTCCACCCTCGCAGTTGCAGATGCCATCGCCGAGGTGGGGCTGCGCGGAGCGGTCGCCAGGGGCCTGACGGGGGAACTGACCGAGATGGCAGCCAAGCACGGCTTGGCGGGTGAGTTGTTTCGTTACTCCAACCGGGAAGAAATCGACATCACCCGGGCCTGCATCGAGGCTCGGCCACCCGGCCGCCGGGTTGGCGTGTGGCCGGCCCCGCTAAACATCATCTACGTCGACCAGCAACTCGTCGTGGATGCAGTGGGCCTGGCTCGCGAGGTCGGTACCGGCTGGCACTCGCACTGCTCGGAAGCCGCCAACGATCCGGTCTTCTACCTGGAGGAATACGATCGCAGGCCGGTCGAGTGGCTGGCGGAAAATGGCTTGCTGGATCAGCGAGCGACCTTAGCCCACGGGATATTCCTGGATGACCGCGAGGTCGAACTGGTCGGGGATTCGGGGACCGGCATCGCCTACTGCCCCATCTCTCATCAATACATCGCCTTAGGGGTAATGCGTCTCCGCGACCTGCGCCGCGCCGGCGCCACCGTCGGCCTCGGTCTTGACGGGGGAAGCGGGCACCGGCTCGATATGTTTGCCTGCATGAAGCAGGCGGTTCTCCTGCAGCGGGTCCACACACAGAACCCCACGGAGTCCAACGGTGAGGAAGCGATAGAGCTGGCCACGAGGGTGGGCGCCGAGTACATGGGGATCGAAGCCGGCGTGATCGCCCCCGGAAGGCTTGCGGACCTGGTGATCGTGGACCAGTCCGCTCCCCACCATGCGCCGCTCCATCGTACGGTGGCTTCGGTTGTCTACTCGACCAGTCCCTCCGATGTGACCCACACGATCGTGGGGGGCGAGGTCATCTTCGAGGACGGCCGCTGCACGATGGTGGACGAAGCGGCTGTGATGGAGGAGGCGAACGGACGAGCCGCAGATCTGGTAGCCAGGGCCGGGCTCACTCCCCTCCTCGAGCCGTGGCGCACACCCCCGGTGCCTTCGGGCAAGGAGTGAGATCTCGGCTGGGTGATGTCCACCGGTTGCGTTGGTGTGTGCGGGCCGCGCGCCAACTCTGCTTATCTTATGACCACGGTACAATAGTTCTATGTCTACTAAGACAAGATACTACAAGGTTACCGGGCGGGACTTCCTGATTGAGGCCCGGACCTACCTGGCCGAGGACGACCTGCTGCAAGCCTCCGAGAAAGGCTGGGGCGCTGCCGCCCAGATGACAAAGAGCATCGCCGAAGCCAGGGGATGGCCCCACAATGGGCATCACGAACTATGGCGTGTGGCCAACCGCCTCGTGGACGAGACCGGAGACCGGGACATTCGGACTGCCTTCACGGCTGCCGGCGCCCTGCATACCAACTTCTACGAAGGCTGGCTGCCTCGTGAACATGTCGAGGACTGCCTTACCCAGGTCGAGGACTTGATCTCGAGCCTGGAAACCCTCACCGCCTAGTGTCCCGGGTCTTTAGTGCGGTTGTGTTTGGAAGACGTGCGGTCATGCGACGGGTTGGTTGTGTCACAGGCCTGTTGCATGCTTGTAGATAACCGCAAAGCGCCAACGGTCCGCTTTCGGTACCGACCGGACCGTGATTTGGTTCATGTTGTCCACCCAGCCCCTCGCAGAGGGTACGGCGGGACGCGTTCGACGCCGAGGAGGTGGCGGTTGGGGGAGGGCCCGCCGGAGGAGACCGCCTC
>MKWU01003864.1_pt1 | contig 18789 bp, 20 predicted proteins | sample 809101 | NCBI WGS metagenome assembly MKWU01 (sample SAMN05860141, study PRJNA318959) | sponge metagenome | host: Aplysina aerophoba | place: Slovenia: Piran, Adriatic Sea, Gulf of Piran | collected 2013-05-07
CCTGACTGCCCCGCCGCCTCGCCCAAGTTCCGGGACTGGCTCGATGCCGCCTTCGATGTCTTCGTGAGCCGCGCCGATCACCGCGTGCTGTTTGGGCTGCCGCCCCACCACGTGTCCAGCTCCGCCGGCCCTTCTCCACCCGCCCTCCGGGATGATCCGATCCCTGGCTGGAAGCCGAAGCGCCACGAAGGCGCCTGGGCCGCGATCTACAAGGGCGACACCTCCAAGCTGCCCGACGAGCTCGTCGGCTGCCGCATCGTCGTGAAACCTACTTCTGCTTCCAAGAAATCCTGGATCGCAACCGTGCTCGAAGTCAGGGAGCGCAGCGACCGCCACGTCCTGGTCCGTCGCACCGACCCTCCCGCCGCGTCCTGAAAAGCGATGCGGCCTGGAGCTCACCTGGGCGCGCGGATCCGCCCGTCGACGCGCCGGCGCCGGCGCCATCCGCGCTGTCCGCGATCCATGCTCAAGCACGGAAGATCGAGCATGGACGCCTCCACTCCAGAGTCCGGGGAGTCGAACCCTTGTTTATCTAAAATCAAACACTCGAATCCGGGGGGGCTGGGGGGTCCGACCTCGCGGTGATCGCCGCTCCTACGGTCTCCTGGCGCGACTTTTTTGAGCCGGCGAACTCTTCGATCCGAATTTCTGGGCCCGCGGCGGACCGGACGGTCCTCTCAAGCGCCGCCAGGGAGGGGGGCGCTGCCGTGTGGGGATCGCGGCCAGCAGACGAGCGCCGCGTTCCGCGTGGCTGAGCACCCGATCTAGGGAAGCTCTACTGTTTGCAGGGTTACTGGAAGACTCAACATCTCGCGGATGTCGGCAGGCGTAGTATTGAATCTCTCAGCCAGGAACTTATGCAGGCGCTCTTTGTTGACACTTGACCAAGCATCTCCATCTCCAATCTCTTCCTTGAAATCTTCCAAGTGTCTCTGCCAAGTGTCTTTAAACTCAAGTTGTTCATTCGTCCAGACCGAAGCTTGCAAGTTGGTCCAGATCAATCCGGTGCAATGATTGCCTGACCCTGAAACGCCGCAGCCATCAGGAGCATAATCCGCCGTAGCCAAAACTGTAGTGGGACCTGAAGGAAACCGCACAAGCCATACCGTGACCAAATCAGATCCGGTGGTTGTATAGAAGTGCAGCGCCGCATCCATCGCGGTGGCTACACGGTCTTCAGGAGAGTCGGCAGTCGGAGCAAGGATTCTCACCCGAAGCCTGTCCCGAGTCCCGGAGCTAATATCGTCTAACTTGATCACTTCGTATTCGTGGCCGACCCATTCAGGAGGATATCCAGAGGACGCCGCGCCGCACCCCGCGAACCCGGCACCGGCCCAGACCAGGGCCGCGTAAAGGATTGCTCGATTCATGATTTTCTTCCTCCTACTGTGAGTGATGCCTGCTCTTTTTCTGGATGATCCGGGTGCCGGACTCCGCCGTTGAATAGCGTTCCACGAGATCGATCACTTCAAGCGCCTTATGGGATGCGGCCTCGATGATGCCGCTGCCCTGCCAGCCCACCGCCTCCTGGATCTTCTCCAGCGTCTGGTGCAAGGTGACCGCGGCTTCCACCAACAACTGTATTCTCGGGTCGCGCCGAGATTCGATCACGGCTACGACTTCGTCGACCGACGCGCTCGTGTTGCCTCATATCCGGATGCTACCCACCGTCCTCACAAAGATGCTACCGCCTTTCCGATGAGGTTTGTAGCAGTAGCAACCTCGAATGGTCGCTGGGGACTGCCCCTCCGCCAGGGGCGAGCAGCGGGGGCGCGGTACCGCGCCCCCGCTGAGAATGCGTCGTACGGCATGGTCGGCTACCGGGCGCCGACGGATGCGACCCCACCTTCCTCGCCAAGGCTGCCGATCAAGAGTGTGCTGTCCACCTGAACGGAATCGTCTCTTGCCGCTTCCGGAGCGGCAGCGCGGTCAATTGGGTCGGCGAGTATCAGCCGACGGACCTCAAGTCGGCGCCAGTTCTTGACCCGACGTTGCAGCGTCCGCAACTGGACCGGAACAAACATGCCAGGATGCTCCCGCCGCAGACGGTCGAAGAGTTCTTTCGCCGTTCGATCCGGCTCGGCTTCCAGCCACTGCACCACGCGGGGCCAGGTCGTCTCGAACGGGTCGCGACGGGTGCGCCACCAGCGCGGCGCTTTCGCCGCGGGCCGGTGGGTCGGGCGCACTTCCCCGGCTCGCCAAGCAACGGCCAGACTGCGTAGAAACCGGTCGAGCTCTGCATCCCGTTGCGGCATCGGATGCACCGTCGCGCCCGCAGCCAAGGCGGCCAGGTGGTGTTGCACGGTCCGGATCTCGTCCAAGAGTGCGAGCGGGTCCAGCGTGCCCAGCAGCGCACCAAGACGATCCTTCATTACGACGGGAATCGCATCCGACGCCAGCAGCCGCGAACAGGGGGGCTCCGGGGCGTGATAGCGTTTGTGTACCCGGGCCCCCTCCCGGGTCTTCTCCGCCAGCTTGAACGAGGGCTGGAACACGTTACCCAAGCCTGGTCATTCTTCCGATACGGCCGGGACCGCGTCAGCTCAAGCCCCTGCTCGCGGCAATAGCTGACCAGTTCGTCATTCAGGAACTCAGTCCCGTTGTCCGTGTCGACCCCTCGCAGCGGGAATGGGAGTGCCTTGCGGACTTGGTCGAGGGCCTCCACCACCAAGCGCCCCTCGCGCACCAGCAAGGCCGCGCAGTCTGTCCAGCCGCTGGCGATATCGGTCAGCACCAGGCTCCACACGAAACTGCCGGCCATGACCCCGCCGCAGTGAGCCACCAGGTCGGCCTCGACAAAGCCCGGCTCCGGATCCTGCCAGTCGGCGAAGGTGCGCACCTCCACGCTGCTGCGCAGTCCGTTCCGCGAGGAACGCCGCCGCCGCTGGCCAGCCGTCACCGAGAGTGCTTCCACGAGACGGCGGTCGATTGTCGCTGCACTGACGGCCATCAGCTGTTCGCGCACCCCCGGGTCCAGGCACAAGTGGCCGTGACGTTCCAGCGCCGGGACAAGGACCGGCAGCAGCGCCTTGAGACGCTCCCCGCACACGCGGTCCGAGGCCTCCCACAGGACGACCAGCGCGGCGGTGACGGCTTGGTCGTATAGGCAACGACGCCCGCGACGGCCCGGGAGCTTGGGTGGGTTTCCGTTGAGAATGCGAATGGCGTGCTTGCGGTGGTACCCCGTGAGCGCGCCGAACTCGTCGAGGATAAGCCCCTTGTCCTTCGCCGAGCCGGTCCGATACCTCTCGACCACGGCGGCGATTAATTCCTTCCTCGCTTCCGCGCTGATCTTCGACATCTTGCCTCCTTCGGTAACAGGAATTGTGAGGCAACGATGGTACTCCGGTAGCAGACTTTACGAGGCAATGCGCCGGCCAGAGTAATTGTCGTCGGCCAGTCTCCGACCGCAACGACGCTACCTTCCTCACCCAAGTCACCGAGATCGTCAGCCTCGCCGACAAGCTCTTGAAAGTCCGCGACTCCGGCAGACCCGCTCCCTCGCCGGCTGCCGGTGGTGAAGGTCCTCCAGGCCAGGGGAAGCCACCGAGGTAATGATGATGAAGGTCTCGCCCGACCGCCGTCCTGATCCCAGCGCTCCCACAGCGCCGCCAACGACAGCGGCGAGCCAGCCGCCAGGGTCAGGTAATAGGGCTGCTTGCCGCTTCCCCTCGGCTGCCACTCGAACTAGCCATCCACCGGCAGCAGGCTGCGGCGGTCCCGTGGGGGTTCTTCCCTGCCCTCTGAGCTGCTCGGCGCGGGCCTCGATAGGACTAAGCTGAAAGGGACGATGGCGGAGATATCGATCAGCGCCTGCCGCACGGCCCTGCAGTGGGCCTGGTGCCACCGGCAGGCGGGGATTCCCCTGAAGCTGCCGGGCAGGCAGGTTGTCATCGATCGGCCTGTCGAGGCAAGAGGGAAGAACTGGGTGTGCGGCGAGCTCGAGCTGGGCCGCGCCGAGAAGGTGGCGCTCACCAAGGAGGCGCGCCGGATCATCGCCGAGAAAGTGGCACCGCAGCCGCCGTGGGCGTTTCCTCCGGAGATATCGAGCCAGGAGTGTCTCAAGGCGATCGAGCATGCCGGGGGAGTCACGATCACCCATCGCGGCGAAGAGCTGTACATCACCGAACTCGTGACCCGCGGCACGCATTGGTGGAGCGGTGATAGGCGTCTGACGCCCGGCGCCAAGCGGCGGCTGACGAATGCCGCCCGGGAGATTCTCAAATTCAGGCACTCCTGGCGCGCCGCGGCGACGTAATGTCGGCGCTGTGAGGTCACTAGTGCTGCTATTGACCGCCGCCCTTGAATCCGGGGGTGCTGGGAAGTCCAGTCTCTCACTGAAAATGCCGTGAGCGGGCTCTGAGGGCAAGGTTTTCTGGAGCGAGGTCACGGTCATCGCTGGTTGGTGACTCTTCTTGCTTGTCGGTTTCCCGTTAGCTGCCCGATCTGGCGCAACAGCCTCAGCAACCACCGTATAGCAAGCCGGTTTCGGCTTCAAATCGCGGACTTTAAGGTGCCGCGTTAAAAAACCCTAACGCGGCATCGTAACGCGGCATACCTGACCTTTCGTAACTTGCAGTTTCTCAAGCAGTTATGCGGTTTCACTCACCCTTCCTGTGCCATGCGGGGAGGGGTGAGTGTGCGTGTAGCGACCCCCCACCTGCCGTTACCGGTATGGCACGGTCCTCTTCCCTGCGGTCCGAGGTTCGGGGGGTCGCTACACGCTTCATCGATCCCTGCGGGAAGGCTGGCGCGACTTTTTTTCGCCGGCGAGATCTCGACCGGGGTTTGAGGGCCTCGCAGGCCTGGAGGTCTGCGAGCGGTCGAGGCCTTGAGCGGGTTGCCTTCACCATCGCCGACAGCCGCCGCGGTGGTCAAAACGTCTCACTTTCCGGCACCGGGAGCAGGATGTCCGGATCGTCGTTGCGGACGCTGTTCACGCGGGTGCTGACGGCGCGGCTCTAGAAGGGGCCGTCATGGGGTTGCCGCGCCAGCTCGGGCAGCGCGGGTAGAGGGGTCGTTGGGTCGAGCCAGTTGTTGAACCAGCGGTGGTGGATGATGGCCGGCTGTCGATGGTGGAGGTCTCGAGTGGCGAGTCGCCGTGGTCCCAGCGCTCCCACAGCGCGGCGAACGACAGCGGGGAGGCGTTGTTGAGGGTCAGGAAATAGGGCAGCTTGCGGCGGCCTGATTGCTGCCACTCGAACCAGCCATCGACGGGCAGCAGGCAGCGGCGTTGCCCGCACCCCGTACAGTTCACCAATCTGATCTTGGGACAGCTGCTGGGTGATGCGGCCGCACATCGTCTCTTGCTCAGGCCCGCGGCGGTTCCCAGCCGAAACCACCCTGGTGGTGCAGGGAGTGCGGTTCGGCCTTCCGGCTGGCCCCGTGGGGGTGCTTCCCTGCCCTGTCCGTCATGGTTGGATTGTAAACCCTCGGACCTGGGTGCTCTCCAGCGCCGTCAAGCGCTGTTCCGTGTGGCCTCAACGGCGGCTCTACGCCGCAGAAGTGGCCCTCAAATTGCGGCTCCCCTACTTCAACAGGAGGATTTTTTCAGGTGCGCTTCGGCAGAGCCGAGAGCGTACTGGCTGGGGTTTGGGTTGAGAAGGGAGTTTTTGCACAGTTGTCGTCGCTCTTACTACTTGAGGTTTACTACTTGTGTTTTAACTACTTGTATAGGTGACCCGTTTCAGCGGAGGATCGGGGCTAAAGGTGACCCGTTTCAGCGGGAAGTCCATGTTTATAGGTGACCCGTTTCAGCGGGGAAAACTGCCTTGAGTCATAGTTTTCTGTGGATGAAGTCAGGACTCAAACTGAGTGGCTGCATGCTCTGAACCCCACACGCCGCCGGGGGCCTGTACGGGAGGAAGGGGGGGGTTATTTTGAGACCTGAAGGCGCGTAGGAGCGATGGCGGGCTTTGACGGCGAGAGAATCAGCACGCCCTTGGCCGTCTCGTAGTTCAAATCCGGCCATGCGGTTTTAATTTTGACCAACTCGCGGAGCACCTTGCGGCGGAAAGCTTGAACAGTAGTCTTGTCGTTCGCCTTGGCCGGGTCCACTCCGAACTGGCGGTATAACTGCCGCCAGGAAAGCCGCATCGGTTGTGCCAACGCAAAGGTGCGGTAGGTAAGCCACAGGTATAGATCCAGACCCAGCGAGGAGCGCTTGAGGGCCTTCAAGATGTTCATGTCTAGCGGCACGGGGTGGCTGATGATTTCGTTGAAGAAGTCCTCGCCGAGTCGGATCTTGCTCTCCCACAGCACTGGCTCATCAGGCTTGCGCTCGTTCCACCAAAATTCCCTACGGTCGGCTACTAGCGAACTCATGCTCGCCTCTCCCCGCTCATCCTGGTAGATGAGTGAAACTGTAGCGTGAAAGAGCCGTCTCATTTGGTTGCGTAGCCGCGTCCGATCGCCGCGTCCGCCACCACTATCGCTGCCAATGCCTAGCTTCCGCATGAAAATAGCCAGCGACGTGCCTAAGACCAGTTCGCGGTTTTGGGTCCGCACCGCTTCGGTGCACACCCACGCCAGTAGCAGGCGTGGAAGGTTACCGAAGGGGAGCTTGTTTCCTCCGCCAGCAATCATGTACAGCGTGTAAGGGCCATTAACACGTTTGTATTGAAGCCGATCGCCGGGATTGGTACGGGGCAGGCTGCATAGTGCCATCAGCCGCGCCATGAAGCCCATGTCGGGATCCGCTTCGCCCGCCCCGACGAGTTGGTCCACCTGATCGAAGCGGGTGAAATGGTGCAGTGCCTGTGGCGGGGCCTCGCGGATTTCCTTCAAGGGGCCGAGCAGGACGGAGACGACTTCCCCGATGGGAACCAATTCGCCTCGTTTACGCTCCATGCTTTTCCGCTTCTCCCTAATTTCCCCTTTGGTCTTCCTGTTCTTCCGCCTCGGTGATGCGTCGCTGGATAAAGGCGTTGATTTCCTCGGCCATTTTGGTCTTATGCATAGCGCAGAAGGCTTTGAAGCGGGCGTGGTTATCCTCGGGGACGTCCACGGTCAAACGCTTGGTTGGTCCGGGTGCCGGTGAGGCCTGGCGGCTGACCCATAGGTCAGCCTGCGACGGCACGACCTGCGGCCGTGCGTTCATGGCTATCTTTTTGCTCATAATCTCTCACAAGTTCGGTCACGAAGGCGTCGACTTCGTTTGCGGCAAGGCTATGCGGATCGAGGTCGGAGACGGTCTTGCCCGCGGCGAAAGCCTCGGCGAAAACAACACGTTGCGATATGTCGGCTTGAAGGATGGGCGTGTTCAGCGCTGATAGAGCTTCGCGAACATCGCGCCCAATGACAGTGTTTACGATTTTACGATTAATCGCTATTACAGATATCAGTGTTTCCTTGAAGAAGCGTGCTTCGTTGACAAGGTCCACAGTCTCGGCAGTGGCCCACACATCCGGGGGTGAGGGCTGCACGGGGATAAGGACTAAATCAGCAGCCAAGATGATGGACTTCGCCAGCTCGTGAACACGGGGAGGGCCGTCTATGACAACGTCTATGTAATCGGCAGAGATCGGCGGCAGCTCCTTGTGCAAGGTTGGCTTGGCCATTGCGATGACGCTGAACTTGTTCTCCCCCGCCCGAAAGGTGGACCATTTCATCGCGCTTTGCTGGGGGTCCGCATCGATGAGCAACACGCGAGACCCACGACGGGCCAGAGCGTCGGCAAGGTGAATTGACAGGGTGGTCTTACCCACGCCGCCCTTCTGGCTCAGAAAAGCGTAGATCATTTATTCAGCATAACATTATTTCAGTATTTACTGCAATACGTGCTCTGGCTATGAGGGGTCATGGCAAAGAGTGGGTTGGAGAACGCGCGGCGAATGAACACGTCAACAACAGAGGTCCTGGAAGACCTTATCTCGATACGTGCAATGCTGCCTCGGCGATGGTTCCGAGCATCTCCTGACAGATGACTAAACGTGCTGGCTGGTATGCGAACTCACCCTGTAGGCGTATACAAACAGAGAGCGATCATCACCGCCGCCCGGGCCGCATTCCGTTCCATGCTTTTCAACGAAGTACTTTTCAACCCTTCGGGCAACCCTGACATCAACAGCCCGCTCGTATATCCAATCACTTTTGTCGTCTTTGTTGACATTATGATCATTGAACAGACGCCCCTTTGGATGTGCGGTGATCCCGACATACCAGTTAGGAAAGTCGCAGTCGTCACGGTGGAATCCAATGTGGTATTCAATGTCGTGGATGATCTGCTCCTCGGATTTGCCTTGAGCCATTGGGGAGTCCCTCTGTATGCGATTGTAGCCCGGTAATTTGTCGATTGGTGTTGCCATGAGAAAGCTCACCGCCGTGCAGGCTGCACCATCATGGGTTCTGCCATGGAAGGTTCCGATAGAACTCTGCAACGCGCGCAAAACACCTCTCAAAATCCGGCACCTCGCCTAACTCCAACTCCATCGACCGCCAGGCGGCGCCCGCACGCTTTTTTATCTCAGGATCGTCGAGGGATGCTCGCAGCGGGTTGATCCGACGTGTCTGGCATTTCTCAACCAAGGCATCGAGGATTTGCGCCTGGAGCTCATCGTCAATCTCGTTGCGTGCGATCAGCCGGTCGAGATCGTAGACATCCTGAGGCCGTTTACGGTGGCGCGGCACCTGTTGAAGCATGGCGCGATATTTCTCCGCGATGAGGTCGGCAAGACCGTAGGCGTGCAACTCTTGGCCGCCGGTTAGTTTCAGCACCTGAATCTGCGGCAACGGCTCATTGAACGAGATATCGACATCAATCATGACGTCAGAAGCTTTACCTCCCCGGAGCGCTCTCTCTTGCGGTGTCCTTCGCTTCGCAGAGGCGATCTTGAGCTTCAGGGCAGGGAAATTCGCATCTGGGAATTTCCCCTTTGGCAAGTGCTTCACCGAATGGGTTTTGACGATGAGGTCGGCATAACCGAGTTCAGCGGCGGCCCGCGGGAACTCCGAGTCCAACAGCTTTCGAACCTCGTCACCAACACTGCCTTCGACCTCGAGGGCCGTCGTCAGATCGATGTCGGCCGTCTGCCTTGGGCTGTTATAGGCGAGGCCCATGAGGATGCCGCCCTTCAAGAACATCTTCCCCCTTAGATGCGCTGTCCTTGCGATGGCGTTGAGGGTTATCTCCACCGCTTGGCGCTGCTGGTAGGCGACGGGATCAGCTTTGGCGCTTGCGACCCACTCTGCGACGTTGATTTCCAAGATGGGGTCAGACATTGAGCGAGATCATCCATTTTTCTGAAAAGGTTGGGGCGAAGTCTTTGGCCGGATCAAGCTTGCGGCTTCCGCCGCGCTGAGCTAGTGCCTTCCAGTGATCAATGCCGCGATGATGCAAGCCAAGGCGTTCTTCGAGGATGTAACCGGCGCGGCTTTTGGCCAGCCCGCTTGTGGCAGTGTCGACTGCTGCAACAATCTCGTCGAGATAGATTTCTGCGTGTTCTTCCCAGGCATCGAGAACGTGAGACATACCCCCGCAAAGATCGGGTCTTTGAAGCATGTCGAGGAAGGTCTGCCCGACCGTGGCAAGACGGATCTCACTTCCCCGATTCTTCAGGAACGCGCCGACGGCTTTACTCTCATAAACGTGGACATCTCGCCGGCGCACACGAGGGGGATGGCGGACGGTCTTCGATAGGAAAGGATTGTCTTCGTCCTCGCCCAGGGCTTCCTTTCTGTAAGCCAGAATCCGAGATGTGGCCGTCTTGCGATCGGGGCGCGTCAGCAACAAGGCCTTTGGGCTTCGATCAGTAAGTCCCCAACGCTGCATGGCGGAGAGATGGGAGAGGTAGCATGTCGGGTCAACGAGACAGATGATGTCTTCCGCTGGAAGGTCCGGGATGGTCAGCACCCGAATGCCGCGTGCTCGATAGTCCCGGTCCCTTCCGACCACTCTTGCCTTTTGCAGGATCGATTTCAAGCGGTCATAGTCATCCCGTCCCGGGGTGTCGTTCCGCAGATATAGCCTCTTGCCGGACGACTCGCGATAAATCCGCCAGATCATCCGGAAGAAGTCGAATTGGGTGAGAACCGGCTTGCCATTCTCTTCCAGCAGTTCTGCCAGACGGCGAGCGGCACGGGTTAGCTTTCCGGGGTAATGCTTTGCCTGCATTTACAACTAGTAACCGTTATATGTGTCCTGAGGACACATATAACGGTTACATGCTGAAAAGTCAAGCCCCCTGAGAATTCAGTCTGGAGTGGCCTCAAAAGCACAGAACTAATTTAGCGGGGTACTCCTACCAGAAGAGTCTCAGCCGGAGATATTCCAATCACCAATCCGAGCCGCAGCGGCCCGACGGGCGTCCCCAGCGCGGCGTGTCAATGGCAACTGAAAACTGCACACTTTGGGGGAGGACGTCGCGGGCGGAGCTGACGTTTTCCCGTTATCGATCAGTCCCGCTAGCGTCCCATAGTAGACGCGGTGGTAGTCCGCGAGGAAACAGTTGATGTGGCGGACTCGCGAATACCGTTGCGGGTCAGTCCGCGCGGCTGCAGCCGCGCCATCCACGAACCCGTGCAAGATGCTGGCTCTTAGTCCTCGTATTCGTAGTCGGGGTCATCAACTGGAACAAATCGATGAGTGGTGCGGTTGAACTTACGGCAGAACCTCGATTGGCGCTCGACGCCAAGCCTGTCTTTGTATCTCAAATAACCGATGCAATAGGCATCAAGATTGTTCCCACGGACCCCAAAAATTTCTTCCGGTGCTTGGACCATGAATCTGGCAACCATATCTGAGTGGTAGGTTTTAGGGGTCACTTCCGTAGAGTGAACCGCGCCATGAGGTATCACGATTTCCTCAGACAGTCGTTGGGGCAAGCCAATTTGATAATGGCGCAGTTCAGCGTCGACAGCGAGTGCGATTTGAGCACTACAAACGGTCAGCGTAGCAACAGTGCCGCCTACGTTCACCACTTCGTACACTGGTTGGAATTCAGCGTTGGGGCTTTTGTGGAGAAAATCTTCGATGTCTGGAACGTACACGTTGCGAACGTGCAAGCGGGGTCTGTGCGTAGACACGTACATTTGCCAAGCGAGATAACACTGCAACACGGCTACCACGGCCAACGTGCCAGTGAACCACAAAACCAGCATACGATCCCACCCGATATCCCACCCTGGGGCTACCGAACGGTGACTATCGTGATCGCCCTGGTTACTCCCATCTTGTGTGGACCCTTGCGTTTCCGGCTCATCTACAGATACGGAAAGTGCGGACCCGGCTCCTTCGCCTAACTGACCATTCTCGGTTTGATCTTCATGACGGGATGGTTGTTCTTGTACGGCGTCACGCCCTACCTCTTCAACTGGGGCTGGTGGATCTAACTGCGGCTGAGCGGTCAGCAGCCACAGAGACAGCACGCACCCCATTGCTAGCCGAACCAGCATTGCTCTGGTTTCACCCGAAGTTCTTCTTCAGACTACCCAAGGAATGCATCGTAGCTGAAACACGGTATGACGATGTCCAAGCACTCCTCGATGATCTCCATGCCCCGTCGTCCCGCGTCCGCAGCAGCGCAGTCGGCGTCTACGGGTCGCAGCCGGAGGGGCGGTCGGCGGAGCCGTTCCGTCGTTGAGAGACGTTCATTAACCTCACCAAACGCGATTCTACGGCACGGAGAACCTGACCTGCGACCGAGACTTCTTCGGGCCGCCCGGTTCAGGCACTCCCGGCTGATTGGTCGGCCGGTTGATCGCTGACGATTAGACTGGCATCGATTCCAGTTGGGATGTCCGCGAAGACCGGCGGACGCCCACTTGGGCTCTGGAACGCGACGTGCACCTTGGCGGCCATACGATAGTGAACAAAAGTACTCGGCTGGATAAACGTCTCTCGGGTGGCTCCCTCCTGACGCAACGAGGGAATGAGACCCTCAAGGAGCGCAACCCACGCGACCTGTCCGACGATGTCCACGAGCTGAGACAACGTCCGACCGAACTTGGCCTCTACCCGACCAACTCGATCCCCATGCAGCAACGCGTGTCGCATCGATGATGTCATACGGTACAGCGCATCCGCACCTTCTGCGTTGTGCCGACTAAAGAGCCGCTGGATTTCTTGTGACGGGTACGGACGGTGGGTCGGTGTCACTTTGCATCGAGAACAATAGAGAGGCTCTCGGCACACCGCGCATCTATCTGGAACCTTTGCCTTGTCGCGCGAGCACCTGGCAATTGTCTCGATTGAAAACCAGAAAAGCTGGAACTGCTCTTCGGGCGCGTCGGCCGACACCCCAGCAGAGAACCAATGCACCGCTTGGCTCAGATCTCCGTTCGGGTCGGCGGCGAGAAGCAGCTCGATAGTCGACGCGATCTTCGCGTCAAGCACAAGCTGAGGGAGGTCCGGATTCGGAAAGCTCTTGTAGATGTACCCGGGCCGCCACTCCGCATCCGCGCTCCAGTCGAATAGACAGATTCGACGCTCAACTCGAAATCGCGCGCCCGTCGCAAAAGCCAGGAAGTCCAGAAACCGACCGCAGTGCTTATCGCCTCGTGCCTCCGCATCGTCTAGGTCATCTGCCTGAAACAGGAAAAAGGCGTTAAGAGACGGCGATTCACAACCGGGTTCCATCCGGTGGTTCTCAAGATGGACGGTAAACGTCCCGTCCGGTTGTCTGAAGACCAACTCCTCAAGCGCGGTCTCGACTCCAAGGTCCGCCGCGAGCTCGAACTTCATCAGCCACGCACCCATAGTCAGGTCCAAGGAAAGGCGTCGGCAGCACTCACACCGTCGGTGTTCGTTAGCAGCCCCGTGCGCAGTCGGAACGTCTGAAGATGGATCGGGATAGTCGACGGGTGACGCCTCACTCTGGAACCGGTCTGACTTCGGCGAGAACCACCTCCCGTGCCGGAGCGACCATCAGCACCCGGAAGCTCCAGAAATTGGTCCATGGACTCCTTCGCGCCGGCGTAATCGTGCTGCTCGATCTGACGCTCGGCGCGCACTAGGTAGCGGTCCTCCTGGATGTCCGGCGTCAACTGCACTGCCAAATCGACGGCCGCCCCCAGGATGGCGAGGGCGTTGACTCTCATTGTCGTCAAGCTCATGGGATCGGCTCCCAGGGCGGGGAACGGCCCCAACCATACCACCCGAGACGCGGCATTCCGCCTCCGGACCCCCGGCCCCGCAAAAAACTCACGCCAGGAGCCCCGTAGAGGCGTTTTCAACGCTTCGATGGACCCTAACTACCTGGAAAAATGCCGCTGGGGGGGCAGTTTCCGATCAGCGGCAAGCGTAGCCGATCGGGATCGCCAGCAGCGCCGCGGGGACCCACCCGAGCAGGACGCCCCACGGCATGAACCACACCGCCAGCGAGCCCCAGGCGGCGAAGAAGACGATGGCCGCGACCCCACGGCCGCGGCGGCTCTCGAGCACGTCGATCATCACGTAGCGGAGGGCGGCTTGGCTCATGGGCATCTTCGGTCGGGGGACGGACTAAAAAAGGGGGGAGCGGTCCGCGGGGATGGGCTGGCCTGGGGGCGGGTAGGGTAGCCGGCCGCGCGGGACCGCCCCGTGCTGGGAAGTATAGCGCAGAAACCCCCGATGACGGGTCCCGATCGAGGACGATTTTCGCCCCCTATGCACCCCCCGGATCGGGGCGGGGAAGGGCTTGCTTTTGGGGCTATAATAGCCTATGATAATGTCACTTATCACAGATGAATTACCGGTCTGATCCGGGCGCTCCGCCGTGACCTCCGCCCCTCAAATCCAGCTCCCCCTGTGCTGCCCCTGCGGATCTCCGGATCTCTACCGCCGCGGCCTGTGCAAGGGGTGCTACAACCGCGGCCGGCGTTCGCGGGCCCGCTTCGGCGGGGGCAGGGAACGGGTCCTCGCCCGCGACCACCACACCTGCCGCGCCTGCTGCTCCCCGGCGCCGCTCGTCGTCCACCACCGCCGGCCCTCCCATCGCTCTGACGCCCTGATCACCCTCTGCCGCGCCTGCCATGCGCGGCTGCATAGATTGGCGGCGATCGACCGCTGGGTCCCCGAGCTGCTCTCCGATCTCTGGGCCGAGCAGCACCCGGGAAAACCCCGTCAGCTGCAGCTGCCGCCCACACGCTGATGCAAGAGAGGGACGGGAAGGGAAGTGCGGCTTCCTCGCTGGTCGCGGTCTCGCCGGCGCCGCTCCTCAAACTGGTGCTGGACTCTCTGGCGAGCCCGCACTCCCGCCGGGCGTATCACCGGGCGCTGGGGGAGTTCTTCGCCTGGTACCCGTCCAACGCCTCCGGAGAGGGTTTTACCCGGGCTGTTCTGGGGCGCTACCGCTCGCATCTCATCGAGCGCGGGTTGTCGGCCGCCTCGGTCAACCTGGCGCTCGCCGCCCTGCGCAAGCTGGCCGCCGAAGCCGCCGCCCACGGCGGGCTCTCCCCGCTCACCGCCGCCGGGATCCGCGGCGTCCCCGGAGCCCGGAGCTCCGGCGTGAGGACCGGCAACTGGCTGACCCTCGAGCAGGCCAGCCGGCTCCTGGCTGCGCCCGATCCGGGAACGAGGAAAGGCCTGCGGGACCGGGTCTTGCTCGGGTTGCTGGTGGGGTGCGGGTTGCGGAGAGGGGAACTCGCCGGGCTGGAGTTCCCCGATGTCGCTCAACGAGAAGGACGCTGGGCGATCGTCGATCTCGTCGGCAAGCACGGCCGCGTCCGCACCGTCCCGATGCCGTCCTGGGCCAAGACGGCCCTCGACTCCTGGGCCTCCGCCGCCGGGATCTCCAGCGGGGCCGTGCTGCGGCGTGTGGGCAAGGGCGGGCGCGTCGGGGACGGGCCGATTACGGCGCAAGCGGTCTTCGAGGCGGTCGTCTCCTACGCCCGTAAGGCCGGGCTCGGCAAGATCACGCCGCATGATTTACGAAGAACCTTCGCCAAGCTCGCCCACCTCGGCCGCGCGCCGCTCGAGCAGATCCAGATCAGCCTCGGGCATGCATCCATCCAGACTACCGAGCGCTACCTGGGTCTCAAGCAGAACCTGCACGATGCGCCTTGTGATCGGTTGGGGATCAGCGGGTGGGGAGGGGGAGGGTGACAGCGGGGCAGGCAGGAAACAGTTGACCGGCCTTGGTACGGTGGAAAGACGTCGTTGAGAGGCAAATCGCTCGACCCACACGACGAGGCTGCCGCCTCGGTCATGGCGAGCGCCGCAACCGGACAGTTGCGCGAAATCGGAAGAATGGCGGTGCGCCTTGCCAGGTTGGTGAGGCGGCTTGAGAAATTCAGCTTCCCCTTAGTGGCCGCACCGCTGGCCGGGCTACTGACCCGGCGCGAGAATCACACGGCGACCGCACGGATCGAAGCGCTGATCCATCTGGCTGCGCTTGCTTGCCAGGGCGACAAAGCCCCGGACCTGCGACAGTTGCGCGAGTGGCTGAACGTCGCGATCTACAACGACACCATCACGGAGCTCGAGGTCTCGGTCGAAGACGTATTCGTCTCGAACGTGGACGCGTGGTTCGGAAACGCACGGTTGTTCGAAGGCTGTTGGCAAAACAGCGCAGAGTATGTGCGGGCATGCGTCGAGACACTGCTCAGAATCGCGGACCGTCCCTGGGCAGTGACAACATTGGGACACGTCATGGCCTTGCTGCGCGTGAGTGAGGCCGTGGCCGAACGCGCCGGTGTCGCACGGAATTCCCGCACGACAAGCAGGCCGGGGGAGAAGATTGCGGTCGGTGTTTCAACGGTGACGCAATCGAGTGGCCATGTCGGTTTCAGTGACGAGGAGCTGGTTGCGATCGGAGTCGATCCTGGATTTCTCAATCCGTTCGTCATTCAAGGTGAGCATACGGACTTGCTCGTCGGACAGTCGATGGGCCATTCGGTGGTGGAACGGCGGCCCTTGGTACGGTTCAAGGGCCGGACGACGGTCGTACTTCCCACCGCGATAGGCGCTGCGATCAGGCGTTTCGTGATCGAGCGGGCTGTAGCGGCGGGGGATCTCCGGCTGTTTCAGTCGACATGCCACTTGGCACAATTCACCGAAGTGTTCTTGTTGGGACGAGCCGACTGGGAGATTCAGTACATCGAGATGCTGGAGCCCGATCCCGACGATGGTATCAGGGAGTTCGTCGGACGTTTTGATGATGGCGGATATGTTCATTTAGTCTTTGTTCCCGACAATTTCGCAGCGATCGCCAGGGGCGGGCTCGCCGGCATGCACGTACTCGAGGGTGCGGTACGGGAGCGTGTTCAAGACCGTGCAGCGGCACTTGCAGGCGAGCGTGATTATCGAAGAGGGCTGACGGTGCTCGTGCATGGCGGCATCGGGCGCGAGTTTTCGCCGATTTGGGGAGACCTTCCACACGGCTGGCATCAGCTTTGCGTCTCCGCGCCCGACTTCATGCTCCTGGGAAGTAAGCCTGATTTCACGGCGATGCGGGCTTGGAAGCTGCTCCAACAGGTCGACGATCTGGAGGCAAGGGGCACTGTCTTTCCGAACCTGCGCGGGTTCCTGAACTTGGTGGCCTTCGCGTATCACGTTGACTTCGAACTCGTGCCGGTGCACATGAGCCCTGGCCCGATCTATCTGCACAGCGACTTCATGCTGCCGTTGCGCCACACGGTGCGGACCGCTCTGGACCGGCATGCTTCGATGGCTCCAGATGGAAAATCATGGGTTGGCGTCCAGCGTCACTCGACGGATGGTCGTTCCGACGAAATCCAAGGTCGAGCGGTATTCGTCAGTTCCACACACCGAGGCAATGAGGAATTCCTAGCCTGTGTCGAATCCGCCTCGCGGCCGTGGTGGGTCCAATTCAGCGAGCTTCCGGAAGCGCAGTGGCATCGCGACATCGTGTTCAGAGTCCTGGAAATGGTTCTCGGCTGGCTGGGCCGCTTGGTTCCTGTGCTCGAGAAGCGATTTCCCACGCTACTGCCAGGTTCCGTCGCGTTCCGGATTCGGTTTCCGGACATCGATACTTTCAGCCAACACAACGCTGAGGTGTCGCAAGCGTCGGTGGCACCGGCGGTCACGGTGGAAGACGGAGAAATCGCGATCGACTGCGTCCCGCGTTACCTGCTGAGTTTCCTGAGCCCGAGCAATCTCGGTGACCGTCTGATGATCGCCTCGATGGTGCGAGGTCTTGATTTGTTGTGCGGCAGGGAAGCTGTCTCGGACGCTGCCATGGAGGAATGGGTGCGGACCGTGATCGGATCCGATAGCGCCCGTTTCCTCAGAATGACGCCCAGCCAGACACCTGAAGACGTGATCTATGACGGTGCCGCACTGCCGAAGTTGCGTCTGTTGATGCCGGAGGATCGGGCTTGGAGCCGCCTGGACCTGGCGCGTCGGGCGGGATTCGACGGCAAACCAGGCGCTATCCCGTCATCGCAGGCCGGGAAGCTCCTCAATACAGCGGTGGATGCGGTGTGGGAGCGTGTGAGATCGCGGCTCATGAATCTGTCCCGAGACAGCGTGATCGAACGATCGCTTCTGAACTACGTCGCTGCCCGGAAGGAGCACAGGGACTGGCTGCGTTCGACGGCAGCGCGGCGCGTCCTCTACGACGCTGCACAGGACACGACCGCCTCGACCGAGCGTGTCTTCCGCCGGGATATAGCCGGTTTAGCTTGTCGGGTCATTGCGGAGATGGCGCTGTCCACGTCGCCCTATGGTCGCGGGTCACACTGCACGGGGACGGACCTCGACTTTCTGGTTGCGGAGGTTTCGACGCTTCTGGTATGCGCCAACCAAAGCGACGCGTTGCGCTACGGTCTGGCGACGCGGCCGCCAGACGTGCTCCCGAACGGCTCGTTCGGATTCGACGCTTCGGCAGCGCAGGCGATGAGTCCAATGATGATCGAGCATTGGCGTCGAACGTTTCACGATGCGGCGCAAGATGAGGAAGGCGATTGCGAAGACAGAGTCGAGAAGAGAGTCCCGGACCCGAAATTCCCAGGAGCGTTTGCTGCCGAGTTCGGCCTCACGATGGAACAGTATGCGGCGTTCGTTTTTCGAGTGGCGGTGGAGGCCGTGGAGCTGGAGGATGCCCATCTGCAGCTGCGGAGAAGTGAAGTCGTGCAGCGGCTGCGAGATGCAGGCGCAATGAACCCGGAACGGGCGTTCGAGAGCTTTGCGCTCGCTCCCAGGGCTCGGTGGGATGAGCAAGAACCGGCAAACGCCAAGAAAAAAGACTGGTTTCCCTGGCGGTTCAACAGGCGATTGTCCATCTTGCGCCGCCCGCTCGTCCAATTGTCCCTGAATGCCGATCCGGTCGTGATCGTGGTGCCCTCAATACTTTCCGGGACATTGGACTATCTGGAGCAGGCGGCATTAGGCGATCTTCCGGAAACCCTCTTTGACAGTCCTGAGATGACCGCCTACATCGGGTGGGCTGCGGACAGGAACGGGCATGAGTTCACGCGCAGGGTGGCGGAGCGGCTGGGCAAACTGAAGTGGGAGACGGCACGGGAGGTGAATCTCACCCAGTTCGGAGGCGACGATTCACTCGGAGATGTGGATGTCCTGGGCTGGCTGCAGGAGACCGGTCTAGTTTACGCGATCGAGTGCAAGAGTCTCCGGTTCGACCGCACCTTAGGTGAGGTCGGAGAACGTATCGCCGAATACTCTGCCGGCACCGCCGGAGGGAAGCGCACACCATTGCAGAAGCATCTTGACCGTATGTCCTTTCTCGAAGGCAATCGCGAACAACTCGCGGACTTCACTGGCATCGCGGTAGACCGGCTACAGTTGCGTTCGGGGCTAGTGACGGAGAAACTTGTTTCGATGCAGTTCGGAGGAATCGCGCGAGAGAGGCTGGATCTCGTTACGGACTATGCACTGCTCGCAGAAGCGCTTCC
>MKWU01003865.1_pt1 | contig 18786 bp, 9 predicted proteins | sample 809101 | NCBI WGS metagenome assembly MKWU01 (sample SAMN05860141, study PRJNA318959) | sponge metagenome | host: Aplysina aerophoba | place: Slovenia: Piran, Adriatic Sea, Gulf of Piran | collected 2013-05-07
AGTCAACGGTAAGCGCCATGTCAGACCTCCTCGCGCTTGCGGCGCCTGTAGTCGCGCCAGAGTTCACGGGCCTTCTCGATGTCATGCTGCTGACGGGCCTTCGTGCCCCCTGCGAGCAGGATGACCACCGCGGCCCCGTCCCGGCCGAGGTAGAAGGGTTGAGGGGCGCGCCGTCGGGGCCGCGGCGCGAGACGGTCCAGCGGACCCGCAACGGTGGTGGTCCGGCGAGGACTGACCTCCACCCGCACCGGACAGGTGGGCGCCGCCCAGACGCCGGCTACCGACCACCCTGTCTATTGGGTGGCCGCAGCAACCGGTTCGGTCGCGGCGCGGTCGTCGCCCTCGAGCTCCCCGTGAGCCGCGCTGACCTGCAGGACAAGGCCCTCGTGGCGCAGCAGGCAGGCGATCACGTCGAACAGCTCGCTGGCACGCGGATCGCCCTCCGGGCCGAACATGTGCAGGAGGCTCTCCGGCGACCTGCCCGTCCTGATGCCGAGTTCCTCGAAGCCGATTGTGGGGTCGACGTAGTAGTTCAGAAGGATCTTGGCGACCGCTACCTCCCCTGCGAGCAGGTGCTCGACCACTCCGTTGAGGAGGTGCCGCCGAAACTCCGGGTCGCGACGCACCCGGGCATGCACAGTCTCCTTATGGTCGACGGTGAGCACCATGTCAGACCTCCTAGCGCTTGCGGCGCCTGTAGTCGCGCCAGAGTACACGAGCCTTCTCGATGTCCTGCTGCTGACGGGCCTTCGTGCCCCCTGCAAGCAGGATGACCACCGCGTCCCCGTCCCGGCCGAGGTAGATCCTGTAGCCAGGCCCGGAGTGCAGGCGCAACTCCAACACGCCACCGCCGACGGACTTGAGATTCGCGAGGTTCCCGCCCGCGATCCGGGCGAGGGCAGCCTCGACTCGGTAGGTCGCAGCTGGATCGAGCCCGCCCAACCATCGGCGGAACGGAACACGGCCCCGGCTGTCGACATGCTCGCGGATCTCGACCACGCCCCGACTGTAGCCGTTTTAGTTAAGTTTCAATCATTTTCATAAATGTAAAATATATCAGATGATGTTTAAAAATCATCCGACAAGCGATGCCGCAACCCAAGACAGCAGAGTCGCTGCACTGGACTTGGCGAATGTGAGATCGGTACGCCACTATCTCTGACCTAGCATTTCGCGGCTCCTAGCGATACTGCTGCCTAACTTCGAAGGTCACCGCTACCAACTTCAGTTCCCGAGTTGCTCTGACCTGGCCGTTGACACGCGATTCTCGCGTCACAGCCGCGGCTGCTCCACGCGGGGTGACCGTATTGTTGGTCAACAACGACGTCAACGCCGAGGTCGACGTCGTCTCTGACGCTTGGCCTGGCTCCCCTTTCTTGAACGCGTGGGCCTCCCGGGCTGCGTCGGCCCCGAGGGCTTGGGGCCAGGCTCTCGGGCCAGCGTGTCCCAATCCATGAGTTCGGGGTGTGCTTGCAGGCATCGTCGTGCAATTGCCTGCAAGTGTTCGTCACGTACGCCCTTCCTGCTGGACTCAGCTATAGCACAGACGGCCGCAAGAGCGTGTGGCGACAGCAGAGAGCTGTAGGTGCGTTGCGAACGCTCCATGAAGTGGCCCCACGAGCTGCGGTGCAGTATCCGGTGACACTCTTCGGTGGTGAGGTTTGCGCTGGCCGGGGCGTTGGCGGCTGCGTCTGCTGCGAGACGGTGTCTCCAATAGGCCCGCGAGATGGGCGGGTCAATCGCGACTCGGGAGAGTCGGCGAATGTGCGGCAGTCCGCCGAGGCGACGTAGCAGGTTCCTGGTCGCTTTATCGAGCGTCTCAGATGCGGAGTTGGGCATCCTTGCGGGGTCCGATTCGAGGCTCTTGGGGTTGACTCGCGCATTGAACGCGACGTCGGGTGGGTTGGGGAAGGTGCCCGCCTGCAGCCAGGCGACGTGGCAGATGTACCACCAAGCGCTGGACCGCGCTTGGTGTGCATCCACTCGGCGACCAAGTCGTGCCCAGGTCGAACCTTCAACTCCGTGGTGCACATGCGCCGCCACCTCGACGGAAGCCGTGCCCACGACACCATCTCCTCAAACGCCTCGCCCCGCGATCTGTATCCGGGCAAACGCGGATCGTCGTCATCAGCCGCCGGTTCCCGTCGGACCAGCCTGAATGTCCGCAATCGGGTGTAGCCCGACCGCGTCGCCGCCTCCACCGCGCACCCCTCGCACCACAAGCACGGCACGCCCGTCCGGTTCTCGATCTCTTCGCACACCCTTCGAGCGAACTCGTAGGTGCCTGGATGCTCGGCCGTGGTATTCGCGAAGAGCACTACGTCCCCACGACCGCGCCGAAGCACGCCATCGCACGCGAGTCGCAATGCCATCAACGCAGAACTGCGCCCACCGGAGAAGCGCACGACATGCGGCAAACGCTCGTGGTTGAGTTCCCGGTACGCCAGTCTCGTTTCAACAGCCCTCATCGCTACTCAACCTCACCGACGCTTCGCATGCGACAGTCGAAACTAGAGGTCGCGGGCCAACGCTGCATAGCTCCCTATTGCGTCGCCCGCGGCACGCACCGTTGCCAAGTGCCCTGCGCCTTGGGCTCTACCAGCGGTAGTGCGCGAAGGCCTTGTTCGACTCGGCCATCTTCTGGAGGTCCTCGCGCCGCTTCACCGACGCGCCCACTCCGTTGCCGGCGTCGAGGAGTTCGTTGGCCAGCCGCTGGGCCATGGTGTGCTCGCGCCGGTCGCGGGCGTACGAGACGATCCAGCGGACCGCGAGGGTGGTGGCCCGGCGGGGCCTGACCTCGACCGGGACCTGGTAGGTGGCGCCGCCCACTCGCCGGCTGCGCACCTCCAGCTGCGGACGGACATTGTCGACGGCCCGCTTGAGGGTGGAGACGGGCTCCGCACCCGTCTTGTCCTCGACGATGGACATCGCGTCGTACACGATCTGCTCGGCGAGGGTGCGCTTGCCCCGCTGGAGCACCTTGTTGATCACCTGCGTCACCAGCAGCGAGCGGTAGATCGGATCGGGCTGCAGCTCGCGGCGCGCCGCTGGTCCCTTGCGCGGCATCTCAGACGCACCTCCTCGGGCCGCAGCGGCCGGCAACCTTGCGCGGCATCTCAGGACTCCTTCTTGACGCCGTAGCGGCTGCGGGCCTTGCGGCGCTCGCGCACGCCGGCGGTGTCGAGGGTGCCGCGTATGACCTTGTAGCGCACGCCGGGCAGGTCCCTCACGCGGCCGCCCCGCACCAGCACGATCGAGTGCTCCTGGAGGTTGTGCCCCTCGCCCGGTATGTAGGCGGTGATCTCCACGCCGGTGGTGAGGCGGACACGGGCCACCTTGCGCAGCGCGGAGTTCGGCTTCTTGGGGGTGGCCGTGTAGACCCTGGTGCACACGCCCCGCCGCTGGGGCGCGCCCTGCAGGGCGGGCGTCGACTCCTTGCGGCGCTTCGTCTGGCGGCCCTTGCGGACCAGCTGCTGGATGGTGGGCATCTAGGCGGGGCGTTCCTTCGTGTTCACCGAGCGCCGCGATTGCGAGCATCGCCCAAGGGGTGACGTCGGATCGGGCGTGTCGGGATGGTGGGCATGCGGCGGTGGATCCTCAGCGATGATCGGCGTTGAGCCGGACGGGGCAGTCTAGGGGCGCGCGGGAGCCGTTCGGCGCTCCAGCCGGAGGTTCGGCGCGCGAGCCGGGACGGTCATCCCGGTCGGGCGACACGGTGCGCGAGCCGGGACGGTCATCCTGCCTCGGTCACCGCGCCGGCGGCGTCGCCCGCCGGATAGTCGATCACCTCGGCGCCCTCCATCTCGCGTCTTCGCTTCTCGAGCCAGTCGGCGGGGTCCGGATCCTCGTCCTCGGACGTGTAGTAGTCCATCGGCGTGTGGTCGGGCGCGTGGGTGACGTAGCCCTGGCGGTAGCGGGGCATGCCCGTCCCGGCCGGAATGAGCTTGCCGATGATGATGTTCTCCTTCAAGCCGACCAGAGTGTCGCGCTTGGACTCGATGGCGGCCTCGGTGAGCACCCGGGTCGTCTCCTGGAACGACGCGGCCGACAGCCACGACTCCGTGGCCAGTGAGGCCTTGGTGATTCCCATCACCTCTCGCCGCCCCGACGCCGGCCTGCCGCCGCCGCGCACGATCTCCCGGTTGGTCCGCTCGAAGCCGGCCTTGTCGACCCGCTCGTCGGGCAGGAAGCTGGTGCCGCCCGGCTCGCCGATGGCGACCCTCTTGGTCATCTGGCGGACGATCAGCTCGATGTGCTTGTCGTGGATCGAGACGCCCTGGTCCCGGTACACCTTCTGCACCTCCGCCACCAGGTAGCGCTGGGTGGCGTCGATGCCGCGTATCTCCAGCAGCTCCTTGGGGTCTCGGGGCCCCTCCACGAGGGCGTCGCCCGGCTCGACCTCGTCGCCGTCGCGGACCTCGAGGCGGTACTCGCTGCCGATCCTGCAGTCGTGCTCGGTGCCGTCGTTCTCCACGATCACCACGATGCGCTCACCGCTGCCGTCGTCGCGGATGCGGACCACGCCGGCCTGGCGGGCCAGGGTCGCCTTGCCCTTGGGCGTGCGGGCCTCGAACAGCTCCACGACCCTGGGCAGGCCGCCCGCGATGTCCTGGGCGCCGGCGACGCCGCCGGTGTGGAAGGTGCGCATCGTGAGCTGGGTTCCGGGCTCGCCGATGGACTGGGCCGCGATCACGCCGACCGCCTCGCCCCGCTCGATGAGCTTGCCCGTCGCCAGCGACATGCCGTAGGAGGCCGCGCTGATGCCCGAGGCCGAGTCGTCGCTCAGCGGGGACAGCACCCGCACCCTCGTGACCTGCGGGTCGTCGCGCAGGGCCTCCTGCTCCGCGTCGCCCACCATCGTCCCGGCCAGGATCACCGAGCCGTCGCTGAGCGTCACGTCGTCGGCGAGCACCCGCCCGAACAGCCTGGTGTCGAGGTAGGTGCGCCTGCCGGGCGTGTCCGGGCCGATGTCGTCGAGCCAGATGCCCTTCACGTAGCCGCCGGACTCGAACGGGTCCTCGTTGTTGATGATGACCTCCTGGGCCACGTCCACGAGCCGCCTGGTCAGGTAGCCGGAGTCGGCGGTGCGCAGCGCGGTGTCGACCAGCCCCTTGCGGGCGCCGGGGGTGGCGATGAAGTACTCCAGCACCCTCAGGCCCTCGCGGAAGTTGCTCTTGATCGGCCGGGGGATCATGTCGCCGCGGGGGTTGGCGACCAGACCGCGCATGCCTGCGATCTGGCGGATCTGCATCATGTTCCCGCGGGCCCCCGAGCCGACCATCATGTTGACCGGGTTGAACGCGTCGGACTCGAGCTCGTCCTTCATCCGGCCCGTGACCTCCTCGGTGGCCTCGGACCAGACCTCGACCTCGAGCTGGCGGCGCTCGCCGTCGGTGATGATCCCCCGCCGGAACTGGCGCTCGATCTTGTCGGCCTGCTTCTCGTAGCGGTCGAGGATCTCGGTCTTCTGCTTGGGCGTCCTCACGTCGTCGATGGAGATCGTGAGACCCGACCGCGAGGCGAACTCGAAGCAGATGTCCTTGACGGCGTCGAGGCTCTTGGCCACCTCCGCGACCGGGAAGCCCCGGGCCAGCCGGTCGACGATCTCGCCCATGTCGCGCTGGCCGACCGTGCTGTTCACATAGCCGAACCCGGCCGGCAGGGCGTTGTTGAAGAACACCCGGCCGGCTGTGGTCGGCGCGTAGCGGGCGGCGTCGCCGTTGGCCGGCGCCAACATCAGGTCCTCGGCTCCCCGGTACTCGATGGGCGCGTGCAGCCTGATGTCGCCCTTCTCGTAGGCGAACCGGACCTCGTCGATCGAGCGGAAGGACCGCTCGGGCGCAGGCCCGCCCTCGAGCATCTCGGTCAGGTAGTGCGCCCCGATGATCATGTCCTGGGTCGGCGTCACCAGCGGCCGGCCGTGGGCCGGGCTCAGCACGTTGTTGGCCGACAGCATCAGCACCCGGGCCTCGGCCTGGGCCTCGGCCGACAGCGGCAGGTGCACCGCCATCTGGTCGCCGTCGAAGTCGGCGTTGAACGCCGCGCACACCAGCGGATGGATCTGGATCGCCTTGCCCTCCACCAGCACCGGCTCGAAGGCCTGGATGCCCAGCCGGTGCAGCGTCGGGGCGCGGTTCAGCAGCACCGGATGCTCCCGGATGACGTCCTCGAGCACGTCCCACACCTGGGGCTTGCGCCGCTCGACCATGCGCTTGGCCGACTTGATGTTGGGGGCGAGCTCCACGTCCACCAGCCGCTTCATCACGAAGGGCTTGAACAGCTCCAGGGCCATGATCTTGGGAAGGCCGCACTGGTGGAACCGCAGGGTGGGGCCGGCCACGATGACCGAGCGGCCCGAGTAGTCGACCCGCTTGCCCAGCAGGTTCTGGCGGAACCGGCCCTGCTTGCCCTTGAGCATGTCCGACAGCGACTTCAGCGGCCGGTTGCCGGGCCCGGTGACGGGACGGCCGCGGCGCCCGTTGTCGAACAGGGCGTCCACGGCCTCCTGCAGCATCCGCTTCTCGTTGTTGACGATGATGTCGGGCGCGGCCAGGTCCAGCAGCCGCTTGAGGCGGTTGTTGCGGTTGATGACCCGGCGGTAGAGGTCGTTGAGGTCCGACGTGGCGAAGCGGCCGCCGTCGAGCTGCACCATGGGCCGCAGCTCCGGCGGGATGACCGGGACGACGTCGAGGATCATGGCCCGGGGGTCGTTGATCCGCCTGCCGTAGTTGTCTCGCCGGTTGAACGCGGCCAGGATCCGCAGCCGCTTGACGGCCTTCTGCTTGCGCTGGGCCGACAGCGGGCGCTGGCCCTCGGTGGGGTTGATCTGGCTCCGCAGCGTCTCCTCCTCGGCGTCGAAGTCGAGGGCCGCGATGAGCCGGGCGATGGCGTCGGCGCCCTGGCCGCCCTCGAAGTAGTCGCCCCAGCGGTCGACGAGCTCGCGCCACAGGTCCTCGTCCTCGATGATCTGGCGGCCGAACAGGTCCGAGAAGACCTCCCAGGCCCGCTCGACCCGTTCGAGCTCCTCCGCGAAGCGCTCCTCGATCTCCTCGAGGTCCTTGTCGGCCTGGCGCTGCAGCGCCCGCAGCTCGGACTCCTTGGCCCCGCCCGCCTCGGCCTCGGCCAGATCCGCCTCCAGCCGCTCCTGGCGCTGGGACAGTTCGAGGTTCCGGTCGGCGTCGATGCCGTCGAGCTCGCGGCGCACCTCGACCTCCAGCTCGGGCATGTCGGCGTGGCGCCGGTCGGCGTCCACGCTCACCACCAGGTTGGCCCCGAAGTAGATCACCTTCTCGAGCTGCTTGGCCTTGAGCTCCTCCTTCGGCTGGGTGCCCATGAGCAGGTAGGCCAGCCACGACCTGGTGCCGCGCAGGTACCAGATGTGCACCGCGGGCGCGGCCAGCTCGATGTGGCCCATCCGCTCGCGCCGCACCTTGGAGCGGGTCACCTCGACGTTGCACCGCTCGCAGATGATGCCCTTGAAGCGCACCCTCTTGTACTTGCCGCAAGCGCACTCCCAGTCGCGGGTCGGCCCGAAGATCTTCTCGCAGAACAGGCCGTCCTTCTCGGGCTTGAGCGTGCGGTAGTTGATCGTCTCGGGCTTCTTGACCTCGCCGTTGGACCAGGTGCGGATCGAGTCGGCGCTGGCCAGGCCGATCTTCAGGTCGCTGAAATCATTGACGTCGAGCATGGTTCTGAGTCCGTCTTTCCGTGGTGCGTCCGTTGCGTGCTGCTGCTTGATGCGTGCGGGGCCGGGCCGGCCTTCAGCGGCGGCCGGCGGTGCGGGCCAGGTCGTCCTCGTCGCTGCCGCGCTCGGGACGCTGCAGGTCGATCCCGAGGGACTCCAGGGACCGGAGGCTCTCCTCGTCGAGCTCGCGCATCTCGATGTGCTCGCCCGCGGCCGAGAGGACCTCGACGTTGATGCACAGCGACTGCATCTCCTTGATGAGCACCTTGAAGCTCTCGGGGATGCCGGGGTCGGGAACGTTCTCGCCCTTGACGATGGCCTCGTAGGCCTTGGCCCGGCCGAGCACGTCGTCGGACTTCACGGTGAGCAGCTCCTGCAGGCAGAACGCCGCCCCGTAGGCCTCCAGCGCCCAGACCTCCATCTCGCCGAAGCGCTGGCCGCCGAACTGGGCCTTGCCGCCGAGAGGCTGCTGGGTGATCATCGAGTAGGGGCCGGTCGAGCGGGCGTGGATCTTGTCGTCGACGAGGTGGGCCAGCTTCAGCATGTAGACGTAGCCCGTGGTGATCGGGTTGTCGTAGGGCTCGCCGGTGCGCCCGTTGTAGAGGGTCTGCTTGCCGTCGGTCTCGATCAGCCGGTGGCCGTCGGACGTCTCCGGGTTGAGGTTCGTGAGGATGTCGACGATGGTCGGCTTGTCGTGGGCGAGCTCGCGCTCGTCCCAGGTGGCGCCGTCGAACACCGGCGTGGCGACGAGGGCCGAGGGCGGGGTCACCGGGCGGGTCTTGGTCTCGGTGCCCTTGACGGGCTCGTCCCCCACCCGGACCCCGTCGATCTCCCAGCCGTACCGGGCGCAGTATCCGAGGTGGGCCTCGAGGACCTGGCCGACGTTCATACGCGACGGCACGCCCAACGGGTTCAGGATGATGTCGACCGGCGTGCCGTCCGCGGTGAAGGGCATGTCCTCGACGGGCAGGATCCGCGAGATCACGCCCTTGTTGCCGTGGCGGCCGGCCAGCTTGTCGCCCACGCTGATCTTGCGGTTCTGGGCCACGTACACCCGCACCAGCTGGTTCACGCCGGGCGGCAGCTCCCCGGCGTCGGGGTCGTCGCGGTCGAACACCTTGACGTCGATCACCTTGCCGGACTCCCCGTGGGGCACCTTCAGGGACGTGTCGCGCACCTCCCGGGCCTTCTCGCCGAAGATGGCCCGCAGCAGCCGCTCCTCGGGCGTCAGCTCGGTCTCGCCCTTGGGCGTGACCTTGCCCACCAGCACATCGCCCGGCCCGACCTCGGCGCCCACGCGGATGATCCCGCGGTGGTCGAGATCGGCCAGGATGTCGTCGGAGAGGTTCGGGATGTCGCGGGTGATCTCCTCGGAGCCCAGCTTGGTGTCGCGGGCGTCTATCTCGTGCTCGTGGATGTGGATCGAGGTGAGCACGTCGTCGCGGGCCAGGCGCTCCGACAGGATGATGGCGTCCTCGAAGTTGTAGCCCTCCCAGGACATGAAGGCCACCAGCAGGTTCTTGCCCAGGGCCAGCTCGCCGTGGTCGGTGGACGGGCCGTCGGCCAGCACGTCGCCGGCGCGGACGGCGTCGCCGGCACGGACGAGCGGCTTCTGGATGATGCAGGTGTCCTGGTTGGACCGCTCGAACTTGCGCAGCCTGATGTCGGTGCGGCCCGAGCCGGCGTAGTCCAGCACGATGTGGTCGCCGTCCACCGAGACGACGGTCCCGTCCTCGGCGGCGATGACCATGTCGGCCGCGTCCCGGGCGGCCCGGCCCTCGACGCCGGTACCGATGTAGGGGGCCTCGGTGCGCACCAGCGGCACCGCCTGGCGCTGCATGTTGGCGCCCATCAGGGCCCGGTTGGCGTCGTCGTGCTCGAGGAACGGGATGAGGGCGGTGGCCACCGAGACGATCTGCTTGGGCGAGATGTCCATCATCTGCACCTCGTCGGGCGGCACGAAGGAGATCTCGGTGGTGGCGCCGAAGAAGACCTCCTGCTCCAGCTGGAGCCGGAGATTCTCCAGCGAGGCCGCCTGCGGGGACCGCCGCACCAGCACGCGCGGGTTGACGAACCGGCCCTCGGAGTCGATCGGCGCGTTGGCCTGCGCGACGACGTACTCCTCCTCCTCGGCGGCATCGAGGTAGACGATCTCGTCGGTGACCCGGCCGTCGGAGACGACCCGGTAGGGCGACTCGATGAAGCCGAACTTGTTGACGCGGGCGAAGGAGGCCAGGCCCCCGATGAGCCCGATGTTGGGGCCCTCGGGCGTCTCGATCGGGCACATCCGCCCGTAGTGGGAGAAGTGCACGTCGCGCACCTCGAACCCGGCCCGCTCGCGGCTCAGCCCGCCGGGGCCGAGCGCCGAGAGCCGGCGCCGGTGGGTCAGGCCCGACAGCGAGTTGACCTGGTCCATGAACTGCGAGAGCTGCGAGGTGCCGAAGAACTCCTTGATGGACGCGACCACCGGCCGGATGTTGATCAGCGTCTGCGGCGTGATCGCCTCCACGTCCTGGGTGGTCATGCGCTCGCGCACCTGGCGCTCCATGCGGGACAGGCCGATGCGGACCTGGTTCTGGATCAGCTCGCCGACGCTGCGGATGCGGCGGTTGGCGAAGTGGTCCTGGTCGTCGAGGCGGTAGCCGGGCTCGCCCTTGGCCAGGTTCAGCAGGTAGGTGGCCGCGGCCAGCATCTCGCACGGCGACAGCAGCTTCTGGTCCGGCTCGGGCCGCTCGATGTCGAGCCCGAAGGTGCTCTCGAGGAAGTCGAACTCCGGGCCGAGCTTGCGGTTGAGCTTGTGCCGGCCCACCTCCGAGAGGTCGTAGCGGCGGCCGCTGAAGAAGGAGCTCTCGAAGTAGGAGCGAGCCGTCTCCGCGGTGGCCGGGTCGCCGGGGCGCACCCGCTTGTAGATCTCGATCAGCGACTCGTCGCGGGTGGGCGCCATGTGGCCCTGCTTGTCCCACTGCTCGGCCAGGAAGTCGAAGTGCTCGACGAAGCGCTCGAGGAACCCGGGATGGGTCTCCTCGTCGTAGCCGAGCGCCCTCAGCAGGGTGAACAGCGGCAGGCGGCGCTTGCGGGCCACCCTCACCCCGGCGGTGATCTCCTTGCGGGGCTTCTGCTCCACGTCGAACTCGATCCACTCCCCCCGGTAGGGATGGATCGTGCCCGTCACGAGCTGGTACTTGGCCAGGTTCCGCAGCCGGTAGCGCTCGCCGGGCTGGAAGATCACGCCGGGCGAGCGGACCAGCTGGGAGACGACCACCCGCTCGGTGCCGTTGATGATGAAGGTGCCCTTGCCGGTCATCATGGGGAAGTCGCCCATGAAGACGATCTGCTCCTTGATCTCGCCGGTGCCGGCGTTGAGGAAGCGGGCCCGGACGAAGATCGGCGCGGAGTAGGTCATGTCCTTCTCCTTGCACTCGTCCACCGTGAACTTCGGGGGTGGATGGAGCTCCTCGTCGCCGGGGTCGAACTCGAGCTCGAGCTCGAGCGTCCCGCTGTAGTCGGCGATCGGCGAGATGTCCTTGAAGGTGCGGGCCAGGCCCTCGGTCATCAGCCAGGAGAAGCTCTCCCGCTGGATCGCGATGAGGTCGGGCAGTTCGAGGATCTCCTCGAGATTTCCGAACGAATAGCGTTCGCGTGAAGCGGCGCGTGCGGTCACGTGGTACTCCCGAGGGCCGGTTGATCTGGGATCACGAGGTCGCGCGTGCGCGCGTCAGCATTGAGGAATTAGCCACGGGAGCCGCCTCCCAGCGCGCACAGACGACCACGGTAGGCGGGATGCTAGCCCGCGGCACCGCGAACAGCAACCACCCGACGGCGCGATCCCGGCGCGAGATCAGCGCACGTCTCGACCCGCGTGCCGTTCCTGTCAGGGCGCGGGTGAGTATGCAGCTATGCAGCGGCGTTGGCGAACCACCGGCGGAAGTCATGCCGCGCTGCTGCCTCACCGCCGCCGGGGGCAGGGCCGGGCCCGGTGCGGATCGTGCGGGCCTGGCTGTCTGCTCCTAGTCCTCGGGATCGACGACGACGGTGCCTGCGGCCATGTCGTGCCAGCCGCGGCCGTCCCTGCCCCACATTGCCGACACGTACACCACGATCCAGCCCGCCAAACCGGCCAACGCAGGAACCCGGAAGTCGGCCAGCGCCGCACCGACACTGCCGCCAGCCCCCACCGCCGCCGGAACAAGACAGCGCACGAACGCCCTCTGCGGCGAAGGAACCTTGCCGTCGCCGCGGCCAACCACCCGCACGCGCCTGCGGCGCTTTCCCCGTGTTTGCCCCGACAGGCGTATCGCGGCGGTCTCATAGAGAACGAAGATGCCGAAGACCGCCATCGACACCATAAGATTGGCGCGTTGGACAATGTCTCGGCCCGCGGGGCTGAGGCTTCCTTCCGCGTGCGGGACAAGGGGAGTCGATGCAGTCCCGTCCACGCCCACAATGACGAGAGCAGCCAGCACCAATAGGCACACGACGACAGGATCCAGGAAGCGGGCAGCCAACCGCGCCGGGAAGTCCGCCAACTGCACCTTGTGGCCGTCGCCCAGCACAACCTCGCCGCCATTCACGCCGCGCTTGGACTTGATCGGGGGCTCCGAAGGACCAGGCATCTCTCTACCCCTGACTCGCGGTGTTCGCCGCGCCTGCTACGACACTGCCACAGGGGCCGCGGTCGGGTTGCTCATGGTGGCGGCAAGCGCCTCGACCAATCCCGTGACCAGTCCCGTGAAGCCTGCTCGGACGGGTCGTCGGCTCCACGACCCTTCGGACCCGGCTCGCGTTCGGACGGTTCGGCCGTAGCGAGCCGCTCCAAGACCTCGTCGGTGGCGCGCACCACGATCGTGTCCGCAGCCTTGTCGTGCCATCCGCGACGATGCTTGCCAAACAGCGCCGACACGTAGCACGCAGCCCACGCCACAGCCGCTAACGCGCCGACAGGCAGCAACAGGATCTCGCTATTGGGTAGCCAACCCGCGGCGACGCCAACAAGGACAATCAAGATCGACAAGATCGTCGCGCCGTGCGGGATCGCCCATCTCCTCATGCTGCTGGCTCGATTCGGCGGCGCGACGACGATGCCTGACCGAGCGCTACAGCGGACGACGCAGAGGCCCATAGTCTGCTTTCCGAACGTCTGCCCTCTCTGTGTGGTGGGCACCACCTCATAGCGATACACCGACACGAGAGCGAGCACCATCATCAACACGATCAACATCTCGACGAGCCCCCCTCCCTCGGTGCCAAACACAAGGTCGACCTGCCCAGCAACAGCGAGAATCGCGAAGAGAATGCCAAGAACGAGCCACGCCAGCGCGTACAGCATCAGCATGCACAGCGCGTCGATAGTCCGGGCCGCGGCCCGTCTCCACAAGCCTGCCGGCTGCATTGGTGGTAGGGCGGGTGCATTCATGGGCACCGGCTCTCGCTCTCGCATGCGGCTGTCGTCTCGCCGCGGGCGCAGATGTCGATGTCGGTGCCGCCGTTGAGGTAGTCGGTTCCTTCTCCACCGTAGAGGGTGTCGTCGCCGGCGCCGCCCCAGACGCGGTCCGCGCCTGCGCCGCCGAGGGGCCCGCATCGGCCGGTTCCGCCCGGGGCCGGGCCGCGGGCGCCCCCCAAGCCGCGGTCCGCGCCGGCCCGGCGAAGAGCGCGTCATCGCCTGTTCCGCCCTGGAGCTGGTCGTCGTGACCGTTGCCGCGCAAGGTGTCGTCGCCCAGTCCGCCCCACAGCGCGTCATCGCCGGCGTCGCCTCTAAGGTTGTCGTCGCCAGAGCCGCCCCAGAGGCGGTCCGCTCCAGTCCAGCCGATGAGCGTGTCGTCGCCCGGACCTCCATAGAGAGCGTCGTCTTGCTCGCCGCCGCGCACCAAGTCATCGCCTGCGCCGCCGTGCACGCGGTCGTCGCCTTCGCCGCCAAAGACGCGATCCGCGCCGTTGCCGCCGAAGAGCGCGTCATCGCCGAGGCCGCCTTGCGCGGTGTCGTCTCCGTCGCCGCCGTAGAGGCGGTCGGCTCCACGATTGCCCTCCATGTTGTCGTCGCCGCCGCCGCCCCACAAGATGTCGTCGTCGGGTCCGCCCCGGAGGCTGTCGACTCCGACTCCACCATGAAGGAGGTCGTCTCCGGCATCGCCATACAGGCGGTCAGCCCCCGCGCCGCCGACGAGGATGTCATCGCCTCCCGCGCCGTAGATCGTGTCGTCGCCGCCCCCGCCGCAGATCACGTCGTCGCCGGGTGTGCCCCGCAGCGTCTCCGATGCGGCGGTGCCTGTGATGGTGCAACCCGCAGTCCCCACCATCACCGTCACCTCCGCGGAGGCGCACTCGCCCAGCGCGTCGCACACACGATACGAGAACGAGTCCATGCCGCCTGCTGCCGCCGCGGTGTAGTTGACGACCATGCGTCCGTCATCGGTCACCGCGACGGCGACCGCCCCAGCACCGGGACTGCGGATGACCTCCAGCGAAGCCGCCCCCAGATCCCCGCCGCGGTCATAGTCATTCGCCAACACATCGAGATCCGAACTGGAATCCACATCGACCCACGCCCAGTCGTCAGTCGCCACCGGGCCCGACTGCGCCACCGCCACCGACGGCGCCACCACCATCTCATGGCCGCCCTCGTCATCTATGACCGTGTCCGTGAGATCGGCGCTGTAGACGCGGTCGAGGCCCAAGCCGCCATAGACGATGTCGGCTCCCGCACCCGGAACGATCCTGTCACCGCCGCCGCGGCCATACACAACGTCGGCGCCCTCGCCCCCGTAGACCCACTCCACCCCCGCGCCGCCCAACACGATGTCGTTGCCGCCTTTGGCGTCGATCACATGAAACGCCCTGCGATCCTCCGGATCCGGCACGCAGATCACATCATCGCCGTCAGTACCGGTGATGGTGGTCTCGCCAACCGTGCCGGTGATCGTGCAGCCCGCATCCACGGTGACCGTCAGAGCAGTCTCGACGCCGATCCCCCAGCTGTCGTACACCACATAGGTCGTCTCGACGGTGCCCCAGAACCCCCCATCGGGCGTGAAGGTCACCGCCCCAGTCGCGGCGTCCACGGCGAAGGAGCCACCCAACGCGTCGCGCACCACCACCGACGACGCCTCTAGTGTGCCGCCAGTGGGGCCGATGTCATTGGTCAGCACCGCGATCTGCACCGCAGCGCCCAGCGCCGTGGAGGCGGTGTCGGCGACCGCGCACGGCGCCGCGCCGGGATACGCGACCATCGCCAGGCCCATCAACGCCGTGTGGGTGCCGCCAGCTGGGTTCGGGCCTGATGCGTCGATCAAGTAGGCGCGGGGGGCCGGATCGGTCGCCGCTGCTGGGGCACTGGGCACGGTCCATAGCGCTGACAGCATCCCGTCACCGTCGGCGGCCGCGACCGGGATCTGGGGCGCGTCGATCTGTGCGGCACCCAGCGACGCCGCCTGCACAGCGAATGTCACTGCCGCGTTCGCGGCGAACCCGGCCGCAGTCAGGGTGATCTGCTCGCCGGGAATCACGAACGGCGCACCGCACCCTGACACCGACGTCGCCGCCCGCGGCGCCAGCAGCCCTGCCGACGCGGCAGGTGCAGCCGCGCCCCGAATCCCGGTCCCGGAATCTTCCTGCTTGGCCGCAGCGGGTCGCTGCGAGCCAGCGCCGCGGGTCGCTTCCGACGACGGCGCAGTCCACCGCGGCAGACCTGCCTCGCTGAGCGGCGCGCCAGCGTCGATCCGCGACCGGATGAAGGCCTCCAAGATGTCCGCATACGCCCGCTGCCCGGCTGCGGTCGGGTGGAACGAGCTGCCGTCGGCGCCGCTGCGGTCACGAAGCAGACCCTCCTTGGGGACAAAGCCGTTCATCCACGCGTCGGCGGTGTTGCACGACGAATGCCCCACGAAGCCCTCAGGCGCGCGATCTAGGGGTACGCCTCCGACCACGTCCACGAAATGGGCCCCGGCGCGCCGCGCCGCCCTAGCGACCGCCGCGTTGAGTTCGTCTGCCGCGGCCCACAGCGCCTTGGCTTCCCGATAGTCGATCCGGGTCCGCGCAGCACCAACGAAGAAATGGGCCACCGTGCCGCCCACATAGTACCCCGAGCCGCGCACTACCCCCGTCGCGGAGAGCGAATCGCACTCCGCGACGCCGGGACGATACATGTCCCACTTCTCCTCACAGCCTGCTGGCAGCCCGTCGAAGCTCAACTCGACCCTCGGCGGGCGACCGGCGCGGCGGATCACCTTAGGATTCGCGCACGGATCCACCTTCGGGGTCAGGTACGGATAGCCCAGCACGAATACGACCGCATCGGGCGCTTTCGCCTTGATGCGATCGAGCACATCGACGACCTGGTTCTCGATCTCGCCCAGACGCGTCGAGGACAGCGCCGCATCGCACTCCGACACGAACGCGCACTCTAGGAGCGCCCGGCCGAATTCCGCGTCGTTGCCGCCGATTGTGAGCGTAACCATGTCCACATCGCGCATCGTCTCGACACCGGCGAGCGATGCGCCCTGGCGCTGCTCCCAGCCGGGCTCGCGATGCAGCACGATCTTACTTGACGCGTCCCGCAGCGGGACGGCCCGCGGAGCATGCGGGGACGGGCGATTGGTAGCTGCATGACCTTGCTCGAGGCTGTCGCCGTTTGGGTCGGCGGGGTCGTAGATGTTGAGGGTGATGGCTCCGGTGCAGGCGAAGGTCTTGAAAGTCACATCGACGGTGAGTTGGGGGGTCTTGAGGAAGTCGCGGTTGAAGATGTAGGGGTATGCCTGGTCCCAGCGGCGGCACTCTGCGTCGGCGTCGCTGATGCCGCCTTGGTAGGCGCCCAACTCAGGCGTATCGCCGTTCTCTCCCGCTGAGTAGGAGTCGCCCAAGGCTACATAGTTGACGGCCTTGGCTACGGGAACGCCGACGGTGCCACTGGGTTCGTGTCCGGGCTGACCGGGGGCGTGGTCGTGGGTGCCGTCCTGGTCGTAGTCAACGTAGATGCGCAGGATGTCGCGCCGGCCGCGGAGCCGGTCTGCCGCGCTGATGGGAACCCGGTAGCGGATGACGAACTCACCGTTGGCATCGGTGAAACAAGTGTATCCCGCAGCCTGCGACGGATATGCCGATGGATCTGTGACCCCACAGGTCACAGGTGCATCGCCACCAACTTGCTCTGCCTTGACCCGCAAGATGCCGTCGACGTCCTCCGACTGCTCCGCCGTGAACCATGGGCGCGTATCGCTCGCCAAAGATAAGCTGCAATCGTCACGCGGATTGCTCAGCCGCACCCACGACCCGCCAGCACTCGCGAAGTACGCCCATCCGGCCGAGTCGCAATCATGGCTCGGCCCGGTGCCAAAGAGCGTCAGCCGCGTTGTCCGCTTGTGCCACCACCAGCCCTGCAAGCCAGACATCGAGTGAAGCTGTCTGCCGTTCGGTGGCCGTCCACAAGTGCCAGTCCCCGTGCACGTGTAGCGGATGTACCGAGAGTCGCCAGCGAAGCGAAGGTCATGGCGGCCTGTGACCTCCGGCTTGGTGACCGTCCAGCCGCCAGGCCCGCCGCCGGCGCCCTCGTGGCCGGCCCACCACCACCACGCCGACGACGGCACACCCTCCGCGCCGCGCCCAGTCGGTCCGACAAGCGCCAACGCATCGACGGGCTTGTTCGCGACCGGAGCCCGGACAACGATCGGTTCGCTCAGCGGGCGCTGGATCACCTCGCCCGTCGGAACCATCAGGCGCAACCGCAACTCGACCTCGTGCCCGCCGCGACCAATGCGGTCGCTGCCGGACAGCACATCGATTTCCAAGTCGGCGTGATCGTCGGGCACCCTCACCTTGCCGTCCAGATCCCGCATCATCACTCCCACTGTGCCCGAGGTGGGCAGAGATCGCGCCTCCCCGGTCGTTCCGAAGCAGTAGCCATCGCTATACGACGGGTGGTACACGCACCGCAAGTCAGCGAGCCACTCGACGCCTCCAACGTGCACCGACCAGCCCTCAAGCCGACACGACGGCCGCCCCGATGATCCAAAAACGTACACCTTCCGGGCACCCTCCGACGGGCGCACACCTCCATCGCACGCCGACGTATAGCCGCGGCCACCGCTACCGACCGAGTGCTCCCGCAGCCACGCCCGTACCCCGCCTCCGAGATCCAAGGTGCCGCACTGCACCATGCGCCAGTACGGCAGGATGCTCGTACGGCTGTTCTCCAGCTCATCACAGTTCACCGAGGAGGCTTGCTGTGCCGCCGCGGGAGCCACAGCCCAGCCGAGGCCGGCCGCTACCGCCGCGTCAGACTCGGCAACCAGCCCGACGAAGCTGGCAGCAGCGACGAAGGCCAGGAGGGCCATCCGCCACCAGCCGCGATGTGCAGGGCCAGTTCGCCGGTGGCCCCCAGCGCGCCGCCGAACCCCCCCCCCCCCGCCCGGGCGCCTTGGGGCAACCCTCACCAGTGCTGTGGCCATCATCATGCCGATCCACCCTCTCTCAGCGGACCGTATGAGGACTTCTCCACACCGGAGCCGCACACGGCTACCCCGAACTATACCAACGTGTCCTTACGGCGTGTCGGGCACAGCCGGAACCAGCGACGGCAGGTCGCGCGGCCGCATCCGTACCGGCCCAGACCTCGCCCGGCTGAAGGGGCGCCCAATCCGTCGACTACGACGGGACCACCCACGGCGAGTAATGGCACCTGTCGCGGCTGGGGTCAGGGGAGACGGCTCAGGGTGCCACCGGTGTCTGCCCATCTGAAGCCAAGATCGAGGCTCAAGGGGCTGTGCGGGTAGGTGGTGCGATACTCCACACAGCTTTGATTAGCGTGGGTTGGAATCCACGAGCAGAGCGCCTGTCCGCTTTGCCTGTCATCGTCACGCTTCACCGTGTGTGAAGCTCGGCCATCAATGTTGCTCTGGGAGTTCACCTCGCAGGTTTGCCCGGACGGTGTCGATGTCGGTGTCGTCCATACCCGCCTCCGACAGGTAGCCGGCCGCGCCGCCCCACTGGTCGTGCAGTTGCTGCAGGGTGGCGAGGATGACGGCGGGGCGGGCCTCCCAGAGGGGAGCGAACCCGGCCGGGTCCAGTCCCAGATCCTCGAGCATCGGCTGGAGCGACCGGGCCTCGGTGTGGTC
>MKWU01003866.1_pt1 | contig 18781 bp, 17 predicted proteins | sample 809101 | NCBI WGS metagenome assembly MKWU01 (sample SAMN05860141, study PRJNA318959) | sponge metagenome | host: Aplysina aerophoba | place: Slovenia: Piran, Adriatic Sea, Gulf of Piran | collected 2013-05-07
GCGGTGCGTCATCCGCTCCGGACTCCGTTCCCCGCGCTCCGCACCCGTCTTGGCTGCAACTTCCGCCTCCATCACCGCTTGCACCAACACCGACAGCCCCTCTCGCAGAAAGTCAATGTCTGCCTCCTCTGCCTCCTTGCGCAACAGCTCCAACACATCCATCCTGTTCTTGGCCATCGAGGTCGCCTCCTTCATCGTCGTTGTTGATGAGGATGACCCGATGGCCACTTTCTTGCATAGCCCTCGTCTGCTCTTACACCACTTCCAGGGACACTACTAGGGGTGCCCCTTGTGGGTACACAGGCGTACGCGGTTGGCCAACGCATCGCCAGGCGAGCCCTCCCCGAAGGGCACCCACAAGAGATGCCCCTACACCCGACCGGGCGCACGAAATGGCATCCCCCATCACCACACCCCAAACCGGTTCCGCTCCGCGCCGCCGTCGTCCTCCGGCTCGACGGCCTCCGAGAACGGCGGAGGCCGGTCGTAGCCGAACGCCTCGATCGTCGGCCTCGGCGGCGGATCGTCGTTGAGGAAGGGTTCGGCGCCCGTCCAGATGCCGAACGACGGCGGGACGAGGAACGCGAGCGCGAGGGCGTCGGCCTTGTCCGGCGACGGCATGCCGCGCTTGCGCATCTCGCGCTTGCCCTCCAGCCGCACCTGGCCGGAGCTCGAGACGTCGTACCGAAGCCCGAGCAACTGACCCGCCAGCTCCTCGTCGCGCGGGATCGCGATCGCCTTGAGGGCGAACAGCCGGCGCAACTCCCAGAAGATCTCCGAGCGGCGGTTGAAGAACCGCGTCGGACGCTGCGCCGAGCCGCCGAAGTGCGCCCCGTAGACCGGCGCGCCAAGCTCCCGCAGCCGGTCGACCACGCCTCCGCCGACGCCGCCCTCGTCCACGAACACCGCCTCCGCGTTCCACTCCCGCACCGCGCGCTGCACCTCGAACACCAGCCGCATCGTGTCCATGCGCTCGTACGACCGCACCGCCAGCACGCGCTCGCCCTGGCGTACGCAGAGGGCGGACTTGTCGAAGCCGAAGCGGGCGACGTCGACGCCGATGTAGACCGGCTCATCTGTCATGTTGAGCGCAGCCGCCTGGGTTGTCATGTTGAGCGTAGCCGAAACATCTCTCGGCGAGCGTTCGTCCTCAACGGCATCCGCGCCCGAGAGATTCCTCGGCTCCGCTGCACTCCGCTCGGAATGACAATCCCCCTCCCCGCACAGCGCCTCCCCACGGTCCATCGCCGACTCCACCGCATCCCGACCGAGCAGCGAATCATCCAGCCTGTCCGGGAACTCCGCGAGCACCGACGCCGCGTACAGCGGGTGGTCCAGGCCCCAGTCCATGGCGTACTCCTCCACGTCCTCCGGCGTGATCATCCCCCGCCGACCGCCGTCCTCACCCGTGAAGTTCGGCGTATCGAACGCGGAGATCGCGATGCGGTGGTACAGCCGACGCTTCGCGTGGTGCGACGCGTAGAACTCACCGTCGCGCGACAGCGCGTTCCCCACGAGCAGCAGCCGGTTGGGCTGCAACCGCTTGATGGCCTCCATCTGCGACTGCGGCATCGCGTGCGCCTCCGTTACGACCACCAGCAACTCCCCCGAGTGGAAGCCTTGGATGTTGAGCGAGTTGTTGGTCGAGAACCCCAACGCGAACCGCTGCTCGTCGATGCGGTACGCGGACTTGAACATCCGTCCGCTGAGGCGCTCCCTCGCCCCGGCATACGCCTCGCGCATCTCCTGCCACACGACCTCGTCGACCTGCCGCTGCGTCGGTCCGAGCGTGAGCGCCTTGCTCTCCGGGCGTGTCTCCAGCCACCAGAGCATGGCCCGGCCCGCCGCCCAGTCCTTGCCGGAGCCGTTCGCCCCCACGACGCTGACGCGCCGGTGATGCACCAGCGCATCCAGCATCTCCGCCTGCTTCGAGTACGGCGCTCCGGCGTCGCCGAGCACGTCCGTCACGAACCCGACGGGGTCGTTCGCATATCGCGTGAGGTCTTCTGCCACGAGGTCCACCTCTCTCACCCGGATAAGGGCGGTCCGCGAACCGCCCCTACGCCCGGTTAACACAGAAAGCCCCCTCGCTCTTCGCTGAGGGGGCAGCGTTCTTCCTGCGGCTCGTCCGACAGGGTCTATGTGCGCGTTACCGGTTGCGCTCTATTCATGGTGCGGCATAGATGGCCATCCGCACAAGGGGCATGTGTCACACCGATATCAACATCCCGCCCGTCATTCCCGTGAAAACGGGAATCCAGGGAGCGGCGCAGAGAGCCGCTCGCAAGGCCTCTGCCTTCGATTACACTCCTCCCATGGCCTACCACCAACCTCGGCGAGACCGCCGCCTCCCCTGCGTCTACATCCTCGCCAGCCAGCGCAACGGCACGCTCTACGCCGGCGTTACCTCCAACCTCCCTCAACGCATCTGGCAGCACAGGCAGGGCCTCGGCGAGGGCTTCACGAACAGGTATGAGGTTCATCACCTGGTGTGGTACGAACCCCACGAGAACATGATGAGCGCCATCGCAAGGGAGAAGGCGATCAAGAAGTGGAACAGGGCATGGAAGGTCGAGTTGATCGAGGCGTCGAACCCCGAGTGGCGGGACCTGTATGAGGAGATAGGCTGACACCCCCGCTGCCCCGTCCTCCCGTGTGCCTGTTCGGCACTCTGGATTCCCGTTTTCACGGGAATGACGGGAGGGGCGGTTCGCACAGAAAGCCCCCTCGCTCGTAGCTGAGGGGGCGGCGTTCTTCCTGCGGCTCGTCCGTCAGGGTCTATGTGCGCGTTACCGGTTGCGCCCTACCATCGTGCGGTAGGGGTGGTGTGCGGCGCAAGGGGTTGGTGTCACAGAACCGCATTTCGTTCGTCATTCCCGTGAAAACGGGAATCCAGGGAGCGGCGCAGAGAGCCGCTCGCGAGGCGCCCTAGAACCCAAGGATATCGTCTAAGAACTTCTCTACGGGGTCGCGCCTCTGCGTCTGCCTCTTCTTAGTAGCGGCTCGCTTCTTGGCAGTCGAACCTCTTGCAGCTGTGGGTTTGCCCGTAGTCCCTACAGTCTTCGCGGCCGATTTCGGCCTTGATGGAGAGGACTTGCTTGATGGTGAGGGTTTGACTATGCCCTGTTGGCGCAACTTCTTTCGAAGTTCCCCCATGGTCCCGTTCCCCTTCAGTGAGTTACAGGCACCACAGAGCAACTGGAGATTGGAGAGACGCTCTCCTCCTCCCTTGGAGAAGGGGCGTATGTGGTCGACCGTCATATTCCTGAGATCAAACCTCTTACCGCAGCCGTTGCACTTCCCGCTTTGCTCCTTATGGAGCGCTTCCTTTTCCCGCTGCGTGAATCGAGGTCGCGAGCGCATGGGCTCGTCGAAGTCAAACAGAAATGCCATCGCCAACTATCTCCTCCCAACGGGGAGGCTATGCAACGCTATCGAGGGCGTCAAGACTGGTGACTAGAGTAGCCCCTACTCCCCCACCAACTCGATGCGGTCGCCGTAGCGGCGGAAATCAGCCACATTGAACGTCAGCAGCCGACGCTCACCGTGCGCCAGCATGGTCGCCACGATGTTGGCGTCGTGGATCTGCCGTCCGCCAACAGCAACCTCCCTGCATAGCTGAAGCAACGACGCGGTCACGAGCGGGCCGTCCTCGAGCACATCGCAACCGGTCATTATCCCTTCAACGTCGGCGAGCGCATCTTCCCGTGTGATCGTCACCGGCCATCCCTGGGGTCGCGTGACTACAGAGAGATACTCACGAAGCACTTGCCGGCTTACCCGCAACGGATCGCCGTCCTCCTCGGCGCGTTCCAGCCGGCTCCTCGCGGCTCCGTAGAACGGAGATTCAGGAAGGCGTGCGTAAACGAGGACGTTGGTGTCTACGAACATCGGGATTGCTACACCCGCTCCTCGTACATGTCCTCACGCCGCAGACTCAGACCTTCGGGCCACCGTGCCGTGGGATGGGGCGGCCACCACTCGTTAAGACGAGGCTTGCGAACACCCTCCGAACGGCCGCGCTTTCTCAGCAGCAGCGTCTCGGTGTCCATGTCAACATGGGCCGTCTCCCAGCCCGCGAGGGTCCACGCGAGCGACTGGCTATGCCCGTTGCCATTGCTCTGGTTGCCCCACCAGGGCCGGTGCAGGCGAGCGGACGCAGGCAACTCGAAACCCAGGAGCGACTCGATCTCGCTGAACGAGGCGCTCCACTCTTGGGATCCAAGGTTGCAGAGGTGCGCGTAGAGCTTCCGGTACTTGCCCCGCGCCACCATCTCGCCGTACTTCTGTCCGCGGTCTATAGTCATCTCCCGCCTCCGTCGCCTGCCGGGGCAGTCTCACTGAACATGTTAGTTAGTTAGTTACATTTACGCAAGCGCCCAACGTCACCACTGTGACACCAGACCGTTGCGCGGTAACACCCCGCCTCCCTACCCTGTCTCCGACGGCCCGCCGCCCCCGCCAACCACCGCCGGGGCGCAGCGCCGAACAACCAGGAGGCATGTTCCACAATGTTGCAGAATGTGACAGTCAGAAATAGCGAGTCCCTCTCCCCGCGCCAGCTCGTGGCCCTGCCGTACGTCGCATCGGAAGCCACCGTTTCAGAGGGCGCACGCGCCGCCGGCATAGCCCGCATGACCCTCACACGGTGGCAGCGCGACCCCGCTTTTCGCGAGGAATTGGAGCGGATGAGGCGTAACATTTCAGAACTCGCCTATAGCAATCTGGAAGGTCTCACGCTCAAAAGCGTCATCCGCCTGCAACAATTGCTGGACGACCCGGACCCCAACGTCAGGCACCGCGCCATCAAGACTGCTCTCTCACTGTCGCTGAGCATCCGCGACAACCGCGAGTTGCGCCGCCAGATGGAAACGCTGGAGAGGGCCCTCACTCTCATAAGGCAGCAGCGATGAGAAGCGCCATCAGGGCGCCCCGCCGTCCCTGCCTCGGCGTTCCCCTGCCCGGTGTAGGGGCATCCCTTGTGGGTGCCCTGTCCGCCGCGCGTCCCGCCGTCCCTGCCTCGGCATCCCCCTGCCCGGTGTAGGGGCATCCCTTGTGGGTGCCCCGTCCCCGCGCAGCCCCGCCGTCCCTGCCTCGGCGTTCCCCTGCCTGGTGTAAGGGCATCCCTTGTGGGTGCCCTGTCCGGGGCGCCCCGCCGTCCTTGCCTCGGCGTTCCCCTGTCCGGTGTAGGGGCATCCCTTGTCGGTGCCCCGCCCCCCGCGCAGCCCCGCCGATCCCTGTGCCATTCTCCCGTTGACCCGCCCCAACCGGCACACCTACACTGAACCTGCTCTCGGGGGTGCACATGGCCCGTGCGATATGGAAAGGCGCGATAAGTTTCGGGATGGTCGCCATCCCCATGAAGCTCTATATCGCCACCGAGAGCAAGGACATCGGCTTCGTCCAACTCCACGACTCCTGCCACACCCGCCTCAAGCAGAAGCGCTGGTGTCCCTCCTGCGAGGACGAGGTCGAGTACAGCGAGATCGTTCGCGGCTTCGAATTCGCCCGCGACGAGTACCTCGTGATGGAGGCGGAGGACTTCGACAACCTCCCGCTCAAGTCCACCCACACCATCGACATCGTCCGGTTCGTGGACATCGCCACCATCGACCCCGTCCACTACGAGAAGAGTTACTACATCGAGCCGGAGAGCGTCGGCGTGAAGCCGTTCGCCCTCCTGAGGAAGGCGCTGGAGGCTACGGACCGCGTCGCCATCGCAAAGGTCGCCCTGCGGCAGAAGGAGCACCTCTGCCTCATCCGGCCGTACGTAGACGGCCTCATCATGGAGACGATGTACTACCCGGACGAGATACGCGGCACCGCCGAGCTCGACCTGCCCGGCGACGTCGAACTGAGCGAGGCCGAGATGCAGATGGCCGTCATGCTCATCGACCAACTCACCGGCGAGTTCCAACCCGCCGAGTACCAGGACGAGTACCGCGGCGCGCTCCAGCAGGTCATCGAGGCCAAGCTCGGCTCCGGCGCGCCCATCTCCGCCGCCCCGGAGGCCCCGCAGGGCAAGGTGCGCGACCTCATGGAGGCCCTGCGCGCGTCCATCGAGGCAGCCCGTGCCCCCGATGCAGAGGCTGAGTCCGAGGAACCCGTCGCCGCCGCCCGCAAGGCGAGGAAGGCGTCCTGACGCCCATGACGACAACCCCGCAGACCGGCTCCGAACGCGCTGCCCTCGCTCTCGGTCTGGTCGAGCCCATGATCCCCACCCCCTCCCCCGAGCCGACGGACGCGCCCGACCGCCTCTACGAGATCAAGTGGGAGGGCATCCGCGCCGTCTCCGTCGTCAACGGCGACGAGGTGCAGATGCACACCCGCGGCGGGACCGACATCACCGCGGCGTTCCCGGAGGTCGCCGACGCCCTGCGGAGCGCGGTCGGCGGCGCCAGCGCCGTGCTCGACGGCGAACTCGTCGCGCTGAGCGACGATGGCATCCCGGAGCGCTACGCCGTCGTCGAGCGCTGGCTCGCCGGAGCGGGCGCGTCCCGCCGCACGCCGGTCAACTACGAGGTGTTCGACATCCTCCACCTGGACGGCGAGCCGCTCCTGAACCGCCCGCTCTACGAGCGCAAGGCCCGCCTCCACGACGCGCTGCACCCCAACGCCACCGTCCACGTCTGCCACTTCGAGGAGGGCGAAGGCGTCGCGATGTACGCAGCCGCGCGGCAGCTCGGCCTCCACGGCATCGTCGCCAAGGACAAGCACAGCCTCTACGAGCCCGGCAAGCGCTCGCGCCACTGGCTCTCCACGAAGCACGCCCGCACGATGAACCTCGTCGTCGGCGGCTACACGTTCGGCGGCAGCAAAGAGCCCTTCGACTCGCTCCTGCTCGGCGTCTTCGAGGACGGCCTGCTCCGCTTCACCGGCGCGGCGGGCGCGGGCACGGCGCGAGGCGACCAGCGCTTCCTCCACCAGATGCTCTCCCAGCGGCACACCACCCAGTGCCCCTTCACCCGCGAGCCCCGCGTCAGCCTCTTCTCCCACTGGTGCGAGCCGTCCCTGGCGGTCGAGGTCGAATTCGGCGAACGCTCCCCCGACGGCACCCTCCGCTTCCTCGTCTTCAACTCCCTCCGCCCCGACATCAACCCCCGCGACTGCGACGTGCTATCACTGGCCTCCTAGCCGGGGCGCGGCGACTCCAGGACGGCGCGCCCCGAGCGTATCTCCCACGCGCACCAAGTGCTGTAGACGCGCAGGATGAATCAAGGGAGGGAATGCCCCGGCGGTCGAGTTCGGGTTGTTCCTCCCTCTCTCAGGGTAGGATAATGAACGCGTGACCAGCGAGGAGTTCATCAGACGCGCGAGGGCCTATGCCCGTCGTACAGGACAGAGAGCCCGTTTCGATCCCAAGCACGGGAAGGGCAGTCACGGAAGAGTCTACGTCGGAGGCCGGTTCGCTACGTTGCCGCGTGGGGAGTTGAAGAAGGGCGTATTGGCTGCAATGCTACGCCAGTTGGACATCGACAGGGGAGAGTTCTGAACATGATCTACGCATACCCATGCCAGTTGACCCCCGATGAGGACGGAGGTTTCGTGGTCACCTTCCGCGATGTGCCGGAGGCGATCACCGGCGGGAGTGACTATGCCGAGGCTCTGGCGATGGCCGAGGATGCGCTCGCCACAGCTCTCGCCGGCTACGTCCAGGAGGAGTGGGAGATCCCGATGCCCAGCGGCATTGAGGATGGGGACTTGTCGGTGGCCGTGCCGAGCGTGGTTGCGGCCAAGCTCGCGCTGTACTCGGCCATGAAGGCTCAGCGCGTCAGCGGAGCGGACCTTGCCCACAGGCTCGGCATCAGCGAGGCGGCGGTGCGTAAGATGGCCAACCCTGACGACCGCTCGGACATGGATCGGGTTCAACAGGCCCTCAGGGAGTTGGGCCATAGATTGAAGGTCGAGGTCACCGCCGCTTGAGTAGCAGGCGCTAGGATCAGACACCCCTCACTCGCACCCCTCACAACCCGCCCAACCACCCCACCAGCACCCCTGCCGCCTCGTCCCACACGTCCTCCCGCGAGCGTCCGCTCGACTTGAGCACCGCGAACCCATGGTCCGCCCCGTCGAGCAGGTGCACCCGAGCGTCCGGCACGAGGGCTGCTGCCGCAGCGAGTTCGTCCGGCGTGGCGAACGTATCCCGCGTGCCGGAGCAGAAGAGCGCCGGACACGCGATGCCCGGCAGGTGCGCCGTCCTCGGCTGTTCCGGCCTGCCCGGCGGATGCAGCGGATACGCGAACAGCGCGAGCGCGTCCACCCCCGCGTCCTCCGACGCCAGCACCGAGGCGATGCGTCCGCCCAGCGACCGACCGCCTATCGCGATACCAGTCTCGTCCGAGCGCGCCGACTCCAGCACGGCGCGCCACGTCGAGAGCAGAGTCGCCGGGCTGTCCGGTCTGCGGCTCCCCGCCTCCTGGTACGGGAACTGGAAGCGTGCGAGGGGGATGCCCGCTCTGTCCGGTCGCCGGCTCCCCGCCTCTGGGTACGGGAACTGGAAGCGTGCGAGTGATATGCCCGCCTCGGGCAGCGGCTCAGCGAGCCGCTGCCCGAACGGGTCGCGGAGGTTCGAGCCCGCGCCCGGCGCGTAGACGAACGTCCACCCCGCACCGTCGACCGCGTTCCGCAGAACGCTCACCCCGCCGGCGTGGTCCAGCGTCTCACCCACCGGACTCCCCTGCGTTGCCGCCCTGCCGTCCGCCTCCCAGGCCCCCGCCCAGTCCACGCCCGGCGCCGCCACCGCCAACGGTCACGCTTGCCGCCGACAGGCTGCCGTCCGCCTCCCGCTGCACGAACGCCGTGACGGTCACGCCCGCCGCCAACTCGTCAGCGGCTTCAGCCGCCGTCGTAGTGATGCGCACGGGAACGTCGTCCCCCACGACGAACTCCGCTTCGCTGTCCGCCCCCTGCAACGTCAGCACGCCGTCCGCATACGACAAGATCGTTCCCGTGACGACCGCTGCGAGGCCACCGAAACCTCGCCCGCCGCCAGCGCCCTGCCCTGCAGGGCCAACGATGATTGCCGCAGCCACGAGGCCGCCCGAGCCGTCCGGACGCGCGACCACCGACACCTCCGCTCCGTCCACCAGGTAGTTCGCCGCGTCGACCGCCGCCTTCGTCGCGTTGATCGGCGCATCGTCCGGCACGGCGATGGCAGCCTCGCCGTCCGGCGTCTCCAACGTCAGCGTCCCGCCCTCGAACGACACTACGGTGCCCGACAGCGGCTCGGCATTCCGCGCGCCCGTGTCCTGCGTGCCCGCGCCTGTTCCCGCGTCGGGGGCGCCAACGCCGGGCGCCAGGCCGAACGCCTCCGGCGGCACCTGGCCGGAATCGATAGCCATCTGGATCTGGGCGCGGACCATGGCGGCGTTCTCAGGGTTGTTCTCCAGGTCCCGCCGCACTTCCTCCGGCATCGTTGCCAGCACGTCGTCCACCGAGATCTGCCCGCCGGTCTGCCGGGCGCGGCCTGTGTTGCCCGTGCCGGGCTCCGTTGCATCACCGCCTGCGCCCGGCGCGACGAGGTCCGCTGTCTCGGGCGGCTGCTCTTCTTCCTCCGCCGGGACGAGTTGCGCAGCGCCGTAGCCCGCGCCCGCTCCGACAACGGCGAACAGCAGCACCATCAGGATGAACCCCTTCGCGCCCATCAGCGTGAACCTCCGTTATTCATGCCGCAGCGCCTCTATCGGGTGCAGCTGCGCGGCCCGCGCCGCAGGGTAGATGCCGAAGAACAGCCCTATCGCCGCCGACACCACGAGCGCCAGCGCCGCGATGTCGCCGCTGAACACCGTCGTCAGTTCCGAGCCCGCGAGCGTGAACCCGTCCAGCACGCGGGAGGTCACGACGCCCGCCCCTACGCCCAGCAGACCGCCGCCGATGCTCAGCAGCACCGCCTCCGTCACGAACTGCGCGAGGATGTCCCGCCGCTTCGCCCCCAGCGCCTTGCGGATGCCTATCTCCCGCGTCCGCTCCGTCACCGACACCAGCATGATGTTCATGATGCCGATGCCCCCGACGACGAGCGAGACGCCCGCGACCGCGCCCAGGAACAGGGTCAGTGTTCCCGTCGCCTCGCTCAGCGTGTCGATCACCGACTGCTGCGTATCCACCCGGAAGTCGTCCGCGTCCGTGACCTCGTGCCGCAGGCGCAGCACCGTCGCCGCCTCCTGCTGAGCCTCGTCTATGCGTTCGCCGTCCGCCTGGACGTTGATCAGGTCGACCGTGATGGCGCCTTCCGCGGTGCGTTGTCCGCTCAGCCGGAAGAACGCCGTCGTCAGCGGAACGAGCACGCGGCTGTCCTCGTTCCCGAACGCGGTCCCGCCCTTGCTCTCCAGCACGCCGATGACCGTGAAGGGGATGCCGGAGACGGCGATGTCCACTCCCACCGGGCCGCGCTCGCCGAAGAGGTCCTCCGCGGTCTGCGAGCCGAGCACCGCCACATTCTTCCGGTTCGTCACGTGCGCCGCGGATATGAACTCGCCCGACGCGACCTCGAAGTTCCGCACGTCCGCGAATTCAGGCGTGACGCCCGCAACCTGCGAGAACGTCTCAGTTGTGCGGTACGTTACCGAGCCGCCCGTGGACACCTCCGGCGCGACGCTCACGATGGACGGTGCGAAGACGGGGTCCACCAGCGCCAGCGCGTCGTCCAGCGTCAACTCGCCGTCCAGCGGACGCACGTAGAGCAGGTTCGAGCCGAGCGACTCGATGCGGCTCGTTATCTCCTCCTGCGCTCCGCGACCGATCGACATGAGCGCGATGACCGCCGCCACGCCGATGATGATGCCGAGCAGCGTCAGCCCCGTCCGCAAGCGGTTGCCGCCGATGGACGACAACGCCGTCCCGATGAGCGCGAAGAGCGTCATGCCGGCACGCCCTCCGCAAGCTGCGCCTGCAGCGGCTCGGCGACCGGCTCATCGCCCACGATGAGTCCGTCGCGCAGCGAGATGATGCGCCGCGTGTGCCGCGCCACGTCGGCCTCGTGCGTCACCAGCGCGACCGTCAGCCCTTCGTCACGATTCAGTCGCTGCAGGATGGCCATGATCTCGGCGCTTGAGCGAGTGTCGAGCGCGCCCGTCGGTTCGTCAGCGAGCATGATGGCCGGGGTCTTCACCAGCGCCCGCGCAATCGCGACGCGTTGCTGCTCGCCGCCGGAGAGCTCCAGCGGGCGGTGCTTGTAACGATGCCCCAGCCCCACCGACTCCAGCGCCTGTAACGAACGGGCGCGGGCGTTCCGTCGGTCGCCGTACTGAAGGGCAAGCTCCACGTTGGCCAATGCGGAGAGCCGGGGCAGCAAGTTGTACGTCTGGAACACGAACCCGATCTTCTGGTTGCGCGCCGCCGCCAACCGCGCGTCGCCCCAGCGGCTTACTTCCTCGCCCTCCAACAGGTAGCTCCCTGACGTCGGCGCATCGAGGCAGCCGATGATGTTCATCAGCGTCGACTTGCCCGAGCCGGACGGCCCCATGATGGAGACCATCTCCCCGCGTTCCACGGCGAGACTCACGCCGTTCAGCACCGGAACGTCGAGCGCGCCCAGGCGGTACGTCTTGCGCAGGTCGGTCACCTGGATAACGCTGGCCATGGCTACCGGCCACCACCGCCGCGGATGCGTCCCGGCCCGCCGAATACTGCCCCGAACCCACCGCCGCCCTGGGCTGCCGCCGCGGGCTCCGGCATCACCACCTGCTCGCCCTCCGACAGCCCGTCCAGCACCACGACCCAGAAGTCGTCGCTCGGCCCAAGCGTTACGCTGCGCTCTTCGACGGCGCCGTCGACCGACACGCGCACCACCGGCGAGATGATGCTGCCGCTCACCGCCGACGTCGGTATCAGCAGTTCACCAGCGTGCTGCGCCAGCACGATCTCCGAGACCGCGCTCAGCCCGTCGCGCAGGGTCAGCCCCGCCGGAACGTCGAGCCGTACCGTGACCGGGAAGGTCACCACACCCGACTGCCCGGTCGATGCTGCGCCGATCTCGACGATCTCGCCGGTCAGCGTCTGGCCCTCCAGCGCGCTCAGGCTCACCGCGACGGGCATCCCCACCGACACTGCCAGTACGTCTATCTCGTCTACGGAGCCGTCGACCTCCACCACGGACGGGTCCAGGATGGTGATGGACGGCGCCTGTTGAGCGCCCTGTTCGCCCAGGCGGTCGCCCGCCTCCATCGAAACACCCTCCACGATGCCGGACACCGGCGCGCGCAGCACCACGTTCTGTACGGCATCCTGCGCCGACGCGAGCGCGTGCTCCGCCACTGTGATCTCCGACCGCAGCAGTTCCACGTCCAGCGATTCCGTCTCGACGGTCAGGTCCGCCGCCGCTTCCTCGTCGGCGATCAGCGCGTTCTCCGCCTTCTCCACCGCCTCCTCAGCCGACAGGATCTCTCGCGCCGTCTTCGCCTGCGTGTTCTCGAGCGCCGCATGCGCGTCGTCCACCAGGGCACGCTTGTCCTCGACCACGGCGCGGGCGTCTTCCACCGCCGTCCACGCCTCCTCCATCTCGTGCTCCGCGCATCGCCCCTCGTACGGCGGGCCGTCCGGGCACGTTCCCGCCAGCCTGCCGACGTACAGCGTCTTCCAGGAGAAGACGACGAGTTCGTCCCACAGCGTTGCCGGGTCGTCATCGGGCGGGTCCATCCACGATATCTCGTGGTTCAGCACCTGGCGGTCGTCGAACAGCACGTCCAGGTCCAACTGCCAGGCATCGAGTACTTCCGTGGGGCTCTCCGCTGTGTTCACGCTCGACGCCGGTACTCCCAGCCACTGCACGAACGTGTCCGCGTACTCCTCCGCGTACTCGTCCACCACCTCGAGCGCGTCCTCGACTACGTCCATCGCGTCCTGGATCGCATCGCGCGCATCCTGCTCGTCCCTTGCCGTGTTCCTCTTCGTCAATTCGAGGTCGGCCTGCGCGTTCTCCAACGCCTTGCGGCTGAGCGCTATCGCATCGCTCGCCGCCGCGATCTCGGTCGCGTCCGGCAGGCCGAGCGCGTCGGCGAGCGCCTCCTGGGCGTCCCGCAGGTCCACCTCCGCCTTCGCTATGTCGCGCTCCAACGACGCCATCGTGGCCGCGTCGAGCCGCGCAAGCACGTCCCCCTCCCGCACGACGCTCCCCACACTCACCAGCACCTCACCCACCTCACCCGCAACCGAGAACGAGGCCTCCTCGCGCATCGGGAACACGACCGTCCCGCTCGTGGCGATGGCGTCGGTCAGTGTCCCTCGCTGCACGGGGACGAGTTGCTCGCCCTCGGCGAGCCCCCCAGCCGGAGCGGTCGACCGTTCAGGCGCATAGTAGAACGCAGCGAGTCCCGCCCCAGCGAGAACGGCAAGCAGTACCGGAATCTGCCAGACATAGAACGGCCCCGCCTTCGCGGACAAGAAACGCATGCGATGCTCCTGGACGTGCGCAGAGAATGATACCCGTCTCGAACCGAGGGCGAGCGGCGCGGCGAAACCCCACCCAAGCTCAGTTACGACCACCGCGCCGGATCGGATTCATCCGGTCACGAGATCGGCGTTGCGAGGGCTGGGCCTAGTAATCCGCGTCCGGCAGCAGGTGCGGTGTCCCCGCATCCGGCGTGACCGCGCCTGCATTCAGCACGCACGCCAGCATCGAGTAGTAACCCGCCGTCGCCGTCAGGTCCGTGACCGTCCGCGTCCCGAACCGCTCCTGCACCTGCGCGAAGACGTCGTCCGGCACGCGCCCCTTCTCCAGGAGGGAACTCACGTACCGGTACACCAGCGCCTCGTCGCCGGAGAGTCCGTCGGGCGCGGTGCGGTCGCGCACCGCCGCGATGGTCTCTGTGCTCAGCCCTTCGCCCTCCCCTATCGGCTGGTGGGCGGTCCACTCGAACTGGCAGTTCCACTCCCGCGCGACGGTCAGGATGGCCAACTCGCGAAGGCCGCCCTGAAGCGTGTTCTCGAACCGGACGTACGTCCCCACGTGCGCGATGCGCTGCGCGAGGTCGGGACTGTTCAGCAGCACCGTGAACGGCCCGACCACGTGGCCGCGGCTTCCCGCTATGTAGTCGTAGTGCTGCTGGTGCTCGGGGGACACCTGTTCGCGGGTCGTGACCCGTGGAAATCGCGCCATGGCGTGCTCCTTTATCTCCTGAGTCCAGGCGTTTGCGAGAGACCAACCGCCTACAGGTAACCCAACTCCATCGCCCGCTCCTCGTCCAGCAGCGCCTCGGACACCTGCCTGCCGGAGCGCTCGTCGTGGAACGGCTGGCGGTAGAGCACGCCCTCGTCGCACAGTTCGCCGATGGCGTCGCGCTTCTCTTTCGCCGTCCCGGGGATGGCCTGCCGTGGGTCCTGGCACCAGGAATCGATGATGCGCAGGCTCCAGTAGTGCAGGGGCGCGGGGCCGCGCTGCACCATCGCCACGATGGCCGCTTTCAACGTGTCCGGGTCGACGCTCTCCACTTCCGGCGTCTCGTAGTAGTCCGTCTCGTTGCCCGCCGCCGAAACCAGGTCGTTGCTCACGCTCTCCGGCACGCTGCAGATGATGACGCGCTGGCCGAAGCGGTTCTTCACCTGCGTCACCAGCCGCATGTAGTCCGCGTCGCCGGACACCATCAGGAAGACCTTCTCCTTCCCGCTGGTGTCCGCGTCGAACGCCTCCACCATCATGTCGAGCGACAGGGCCATGTCGGCTGCGTTCTTCACGCGCTCAATCTGCTGCCCGCCCTTCGTGACCAGCGACCGCTTCACCGGGATGTTGATCGCCTCGATGCCGCACATGGACAGTTGCCGCGTTATCTCGGACGGGTGCTCGCTGAAATCGGCGTAGGCCCGCATCATCGTGGGCCGTCCATACTTCTGCGCCTTGTCCACTATCTGCCGGAAGTCCGGCTCCATACCGTAGTGGTTCAAGAGGCCGTAACGCAGATTCTCCAGATCGATGAAAACAGCTACTTCCCCAACCATAGAATCAACTCCCTTCATCCAGATGTCTGTACTGGAAATGCAAGCTTGTTCACAAACCGGCGCGCATTGTACGCCCCTCCCGCACGCTGTCCAGTCATGCGCCTCACTTCGCCATCGAACGTCCCGATTTCCGGCGTGTGCTATCGTGCAAGCGCATACGGACAGTCGGGAGAGCATACATGAGGAACATCCGCAACACCTTCCTGATATCCGCCGCCGTCCTGGTGGCGGCCTTCACCATCGCCTGCGCAGAAGACCCGACTCCCACGCCTACCGCGGCTCCAACCCCCACGCCGACGCCGGAGCCCTTCACCATCGAGGTCATCTCCGCCTTCCCCGCCAGCCTCGATACGGCGGACACGCTGGCCGAGTTCGGCCGCATCGTATCCGACCTCACCGAAGGCTCGGTCCAGGTCGTCTCGGTGGGCGGGCCGGAGGTGGTCCACCCCTTCGAGCAGTTCGTCCCCGTACGCGAAGGCGTCTTCGACGCGGGCTTCAGCGTCGGCGCGTACCACACGGACATAACCCTCCTCGGCCTCGCCGACCTCCTCGCCGCGAACCACAAGGACGCGGGCGACAGTTTCGCCCTCAGGGAGCAGTGCGGCCTGACCCAGGCGCTAGCCGAGGTCTACCGCCCGCTCGGCGTGGAGTACCTCGGCACCATGACCGGCGGCTACGGAGCGCGGCTCCTGACGGCCGACCGCTACGATTCGACGGACCTCGGCGGCATGACGCTCCGGGCGGTGGACGTCTACAGGCCGCACCTGCTGACGCACGGGGCGACGACGGTCAACATGCCGTTCGAAGAGATATACGTCGCCCTGCAGAACGGCGTGCTGGACGGCGTCTTCTGGGGCGCGCCGGGCGCAGTCACGGGCGGGTGGCACGAGATCGTCCGCTACCAGTACCCGGACTCCTTCGTCGGAGGGGGAGGCCCGTCCCTCTACGTCAATGCAGGCACCTGGGCCGCGCTGAGCCCGGACGAGCAGCAGGCCGTGCGCGAAGCGGTCGCCGCCACTTCGACCTACTACGAGGAGGCGAACCGCGAACTGGAGCGGGCGGAGCGCGAGGCGCTGTTGGCTGCCGGTGTGGAAGAGATCGAATGGAGCGCCGAAGACGCCGCCCGCTGGCAGACGGTCTTCGCAGAGAGCGCTCTCACCTTCTTCATCCTGCCGGACGCCACGCACGGCCCTGGCATCGCGGATGCCGTCCGGTGCGTCAACGCAGAGGTCGGACCCTAGGCGAACGGAGCGTCGCAGGGCGTCGATCTGTCCTGCCTCGCGCTATAATGCGCGTGGCCGCGCCCAACAGGCGCGGCCACGCGCCCGACAGGTGCAGCCGCGCGCCCGAGCGCAGGAGCAACCGATGCCAGAGATGACCGGCGGACAAGCCCTCATACGCTCCATGCACCGCGAAGGCGCGGAGGTCATCTTCGGCCTCCCCGGCGTCCAGATGTACCACGCGCTCGACCCCATCCTCGATGAGCCGGGCATGCGCTTCATATCCGTCCGGCACGAGCAGGCCACCGCCTACATGGCCGACGGCTTCACCCGCGCGGGCGGCGGCACCGGGACCGCGATGGTCGTTCCCGGCCCCGGCCTCCTCAACGCCTCCGCCGCCATCGGCACCGCGTACGCTGCGTCCTCACCCATCCTCGTCGTCTCCGGGCAGGTGCAGAAGGACCTCATCGGCAAGGACGTCGGGATACTCCACGAGGTCAACGACCAGATGGACGCGATACGCCCCGTGACGAAAGCGGCCTACCGCGTCCTCGACGCCGCCGGCGTGCCCGGCGTCGTCCACGAGGCGTTCCGCCAGCTCCGCACCGGGCGCCCGCGTCCGGTCGAGATAGAGATACCACCCGAGACGCTCTCCGAGGTCGCGGACATCGACCTGCTGGAACCCGGCGACTACCGCCGCGACGCCGCGTCCGACGCCGACGTCGAGCGCGCAGCACGCGCGCTGGCGGAAGCGAAGAACCCCATCGTCTGGGCCGGCGGCGGCGTCATCTCCTCCGGCGCGTCCGAGGCGCTGCTGCGCGTCGCCGAGCACTTGCAGGCCCCGGTGATGACGACGCACGAGGGCAAGGGCGCGATACCCGACTCCCACTACCTCAGCATGGGCACGCTGAAGTCGCGCGCCGACGACTTCCGCAACCACCTCAGCCACCACGACGTCTTCCTCGCGGTCGGCACCCGCTTCGCCACCGCGATGCTCACCCACGACGCGCAGATCGTGCAGATAGACGTGGACGCGGACGAGATCGGGCGCAACTACCCCGACAACACGCTCGGTGTGCTCGGCGACGCAAAGGGCACGCTGGAGAAGCTCGCCGACGCCCTCGCCGACGCCGTGCCCCCCGACACCCCCGCCGGTGCGCCCGGCGACGCAAGGGGCGCTCGGGAGAAGCGCCCCGCCGCCCGCGCCGCCGCCGTCCCCCCCGCCGAGAGCAAGCGCGAACTGCTGGGCAAACTGCGCGCGGCGCGCTTCGGCTCGCTCCGCCTCGAACCGCTCGACTCCTACATGAACGCCGTGCGCGCCGCCATCCCGCCGGACGGCATCTTCGTCGCCGGCATGACCCAGCTCGGCTACTACAGCAGGCTCTTCTACCCCGTCGAGCAGCCCGGCACCTACCTCAACTCCTCCTACTTCGGCAACCTCGGCTTCGCCTGGCCGACCGCGCTCGGCGCGAAGGCGGCCCAGCCGGAGCGTGCCGTCGTCTGCGTCTCCGGCGATGGCGGCTTCCTCTTCAACTCGCAGGAGCTTGCGACTGCCGTCCAGTACGGCATCAACGCCGTATGCGTCGTCTTCAACGACAACGCCTTCGGCAACGTCATGCGCGACCAGGAGGACCGCTTCGGCGGCCGTCTCGTCGGCTCGCAACTCCACAACCCGGACTTCGTGAAACTCGCCGAGGCGTACGGCGCGCGCGGGCTCCGTGTCGAAACGCCGGCTGCTCTCGAACAAGCGCTCCGCAGCGCCATCGCCTCCGACGACGCCCCAACCCTCATCGAGGTGCCATTCGGCCCCGTCCCCTCGCCGCTGTAGGGTATGAGTGCAGCGGAACTGGGAACGTTCGACGACCTGCTTACGCGCTGGCCCGTGGCAGTCCATCCGGTGGCGGTCGCCCTTCGCGAGGCTGTCTTTGCGGTGCATCCAGGGGCCTGCGAAACCGTCCGCCTCGGTTACCATGCCGCGACCTACGGCACCGGACCGCGCATGACCGACAGCTACGCCTACATCATGCCGCACGCGCGATGGGTGAACCTCGGCTTCTACCAGGGCGCGGTTCTGCTGGACCCGGAGGGTCTGCTGGAAGGAAGGGGAAAGCAGTTGCGCCACACGAGAGTGCGAACCGTCGAGGAGGCGGAACGCGCGGCGCTGCAGGCGTTGCTCACGGAGGCGCTTGCCAGACGGACGCGCAACGCTTGAAGCGAGCGGCGCACACTGCTATAAGCGTAGCCCCACCATGCCGCCAACCCAGATCACCATCGACCTCCCCCAAGTCAGCGTAGCCGCCCTCCGCACCGGAAGCGGCCCGCGCCTGCTCTTCATCCACGACGAGCTCTCTTCCGCGTGGACGCCGTTCCTCGACCGCCTCGCTGAGCGCTTCGCGGTCGTCGCGCCGGAGTTGCCCGGATTCGGCTGCAGCGAACGCCCCGAGTGGGCCGACACGCTCGACGACCTGGCATTCGTGGTCGCCGACCCCGCCGTGGTGTGCGCCGTGCCCGCCTCGGCCGCCGGGCCCCCCCCCGCGGCGGCCGGGGGGGGGAGCCTCGGCGGATGGCTCGCGGTCGAGGCCGCGGTACGCGGCGCGCCCGCATCGGCGCTCGTGGCCATCGGCGCGCCT
>MKWU01003868.1_pt1 | contig 18771 bp, 12 predicted proteins | sample 809101 | NCBI WGS metagenome assembly MKWU01 (sample SAMN05860141, study PRJNA318959) | sponge metagenome | host: Aplysina aerophoba | place: Slovenia: Piran, Adriatic Sea, Gulf of Piran | collected 2013-05-07
TGCAAATAAAGTGCTTGTTACACAGAGAATGAAGCGCTCCGGAATGCGATGGCGCATCCAGGGCGGGCAGGCCGTGCTCACCGTCCGAGCCCTGCTCAAATCCGGCCGCTTCGAGAGCGCCTGGAAGACCATGATCGGCGAGCACGACGCTCCGGCCAACGACAACACCAGCCTGAATCACCCCCTGGCGCTGGTAGCCTGAAAAAAACCGTGGGTGCTGCAACTACAACTGCCATGCGAGACTCGCACCCGACAGGACTCGTTTGAGGTGACTCGTTTCGGCACCTTCGTCCGTAAGCCGAATTACAGTCCCCTCAGCGATGTTGTCATCATTGATCAACTCAACGAGTTCGGAGGTCCGTACCAGCAATTTCGCGACGTGTTCGATCGATTGTTCCGCTACCACGAGCCCGGCCCGTCTTGCTGCGATGATCTTGTGGAATTCATCAAGCGCGTGCTCGTGGTCATCCTTGATACGACGCTCCTGCTCTTTATCGCCCTTGGTATACAGGTGCTCGGTGCAGTGGAGACACTGGACGAATTTGTCGCACGGCTGCATCGCCAAGTCTCGCCCGCAGTTCCCCCACAAGGTACGATGCGTAAGCTGACCAGCGTGTAGTGGGGCATCGTTTGTCCGCACGGGGGCCTGAATTTGCACATCCTGGCGTCCCGGACACGGAGCCATCGCAAGGATATCTATTCGCGCCTTTTCTGCACGCTCCCGGGAGCTTCGGTGGTCGTAGTAGATGTTGTCGCCGGCATGCGCCCGCGCCGCCCATCGCGCCTTGTCATCCTGGCTCATGGCACCCCGCTCGCTCAATGTTCCGAGTAGGTGTCGTGGCATGTGGGTCGTGAGCTTTATCGGGGTGCCGTCGTCCTCCGTGAAACCGTGCTTCCACAGGACGCCCGCCTTTCCGTCCTGGTGTCCCAGCAGGTCGTTCACGGTATTGGGGGTGATCGGTCCGAGCTGGTACCAGTCCGTCGGGACGGACGCGTGCAGGAAGTGCGCATGTATCGAAAAAAGCGCTTCCGACCATCTCAACCCGGTTTCCTGGTCGTACACGGGGAAGTTCAGCGGCAGGCGTGTCCTGCGATCTTCCCAGTGTTCGCGGAATGACCGAAATTTCCAGTAGGCTTGGCGCTTCCACCCCCGTTTCGGGAGTTTGCGGCGCAAGAACGCTGCCTTTTGCTTCGGGCTCAACTCATCGTCGTAATCGACGTCCGGGGCATCGTGGTAAACGAACGGGATCTCGGGCTGCCTCTCCAAGTGTAGAGCCAAGTTCCGAGCAGACTCCGTCAACTTCCGGATTCGGGCGAATGCCTCCCGCGCGACGGATTCCATCACTCTCGGTATCCATTTGACGTCGTTCTCGAACCCCTTCGATCCGTAATAGCGCAGGCCATAACGCATGACGCCGCGACGATCTCTCTGTTCGCACTCGGCGTTGACGTGCAATCGCAACACCTCGCTGATCCGCCATGGCGCGCAATGCAGTAGAGCCCAAATCGCAGCGACCATCGCCGTCGGTGTATCGCTGCTGTTCATTGCGAATAAGTCGGCCACTGCGCGCAGACCCGCTTCGGATGGAAGCTTCTCTAGGCTCTCTTCGTCCGCCTTGGTACCGACCTGGCGTACCGACGTGGGTCTGTCGAGACCTGAGTTCCAGCTTCGGAGATCGGTCCTCGATATGTGGTTCTCGGTAAGAAATCGTGCGATCGCCTCAAGGTGGCGTCCGACCTGGTATTGGACGCCCTCACTGAAGCGGTCGCGCGCCTGCTGCACCGCCTGCTCGAGGACGTTCCAGGATGCGTCTACGACCGAGGCTCGTCCATTCACTGCGAGCAGCGCCGCCTCAAGGCATTTGAGTGCTTGGCGCTCAAACTTCGCCTTGCTCGGCCGTTCGGAGTTGTGCCACCGGTAGTATGCCTTTGCGAACTCGATGAACTCCGCGTCGAGCACCTCGTCGGGGCTGAATTTGCGTCGCTGCGCGACGTGAATCTTCGACCACCGCACTGTTGGCCATTCCGCCGCGTCCCAGTTGAAACCCGGCTCGTCGGAGAGCCAGGTTAGCTCGTCGCGCCCGAACCGGATAAACTCCGCGAGATTGCGGTCGGCATCCAGTGCCTCCCGACCGCGGAACGAAACTTGAATCACATTACCCATCGGATGCCTCCGAGAGTTCCGCGTTGCGCTCATCGCATCTGGCAATCACTTCGATTGCCGCGATGATGCTGCGCTCCAACCCACTCACGACCTCTTCACTGACGCTGGCGTCAATCGCCCGCTGGTAGTCGCTCTTGAACCGCGCAAGCATCTCGCGGTGGGGTCCGTCGAGCCAGGGCTGAAACAAGGGACAGGTGTAGCAAGCCCGCGCCAAGGTCGTGCACCGCGCATGTCGGCCACATGTGCCAGCGATTGCGGTTCCTTCACCGATGCGGTTCAGCGGCTCGTGGCCGTTCCGTGCAAGTCCTTCGTGGTCGACAAGCGTTCCAGTGAACGCACTCGCTATTCGTTCAAGGAGTGGCCCGACGGTAACGTCTAGCCGTGACGCGAAGTCCGCGTGATCGGCCGTATAGATCCCCGCACTTTGCGTGTCCTTGTGGCCCAATATCTGGGCGATTACGAGTACGCCCGCTCCGGCTCTTGCTGCCCGCGTCCCGGTCGTGTAGCGAAATCGCCGGAAGTTGATCTTCATCCGCTTTCCGGTGCGCGCGAATCTCACCACAATCTTCGAGGCTCGGTATTGCATTGTCCCGACCCTCACGTGAAGCTCGTCATTGGAGAGCTTGTCGCGCAGGTCCTCTGCTCCAGTAACTGATGTGAGCATTCTCCATGCGGGGAAGAGCGGGAGGTCTTGGTCAAGCGCACGGGGCAGCGCTCCAAGCAGCGCCTCGACCCTTTTGATCACCTCTGCCTTCTGGCGTTCGAGAATCACCTGAAGGTGCGAGGTCACGGGGACGTCGTCGAACGATTGTCGGGGCCGTTCCCCCCGTTGTTTCCCGCGTGGAACGGGAACGATGTAGCTTGTGCGTTCCGGCGCGCTCTCCTTCGAATCGATGTCGCACGTCCGGAGTAGAGTGAGTTGTTCTGGACGCTGGCCGGTGTGACACAACAGCATCATGAACGCGAATATGTCCAGCTTGATTTCGCTTCGCTCAAACGCTGAAACCGTTGCGTCGATGACGGCTCGCAGTTCGTTGTCTTCGAACGGTCCCTTCTCGGGATCGAGGCTCTTGACTGCCGCGCCCGTCTCGTTCTTCGGGAGCCGAATCCGCGAGAGGTACGCCACCGCGTCTTCCGAGATTCCGCTGTAGCCCATTAGGTGCCAGCGCTTCAGGGATCCTCGAATTGTTCCGAGCTTGTACAGGTCCCGTCGTGATAGCTGTCTACGGTAGTTGCGAAGTCCGTCTTCGTCGAACCCTCCGGCTCTAGTCGCTCGCAGGTATGCTTTCGTTTGCTCGTGAATTCCGGCGCAAAGGGCTGCCGAGCGGTGCCGCGCGTAATACTCGAGCACGGAGCGATAGGACTCGTGCAGATTGGGGTCTAACAGTTCGAACACCGCTTCGAAGCGTACGGTACGTTCCTTTCTGAGCACCCATCGGTTGGAGGCGGGATCGAACGAGCGCCCGGCGCGCGAAAGTCGTTGCCTGCTCGGCGCGAGAGCGCGGCTGCGGGTGTGCTCAACCATTCTCGGTGATTACCGCTGTCTCGTTTTCTTCCTGCAATCGCAAGACCACCTTGCGCGCTTTCTCCTTGATAAACCGCCGGTTGTAGTGCCGCATAGCGCTCCCACCCGGAATCCATCCCAATAGGTATGCCACGGTATCGCTCTGCTCGGCTTCGCTGGGTCGTTTGTCAACCGGCAATGACTCCATCCTCCTCGAATACCGATCCACCCATGTGTGGCGGAGGACATGTGGATGCAGATCAGCGAGCCTAGTGTCCGTGCCCCTCAGCTTTGCGAAGATCTTGTCCAGTGCGGGGAGACTCAGTGGCGCGCCCTCCCCAGGTCCCCGCTTGTGGCTGACCAGCAGGAAACCGTGCCTGCGTGCTCCCTTTGTCCTTTATCGATCGTTGACGACGTACTGGTAGATCGCTGTGATGAGCCATGAGCTCGCTGGTATCTCGCGCCCCTTCGTCTTGGTACGAGGACGGAGGTGGCGCGGATCGGCTGAGTCGTCTGGCCGTTTACAAATTTTGACCGTGGCCGCTTGGAAGTCGATGTCACCGAGCTGAATCCCATGGAGTTCGCCTGCGCGAATTCCGAGCTCGCCAAGCATGTGCATGATCACTACGTTCCGACGTGCCACCACCGGGTCGCGAAACGGGTTATCCGGCGCCTCGGGACGGATGACGTCGAACAGTCGGTCGAAGACTTCGTGGGTGAGTGATTTGGCCGCGTCGGATTCCGTATCGGGAATCTGAGGGCGTCGTGCCCGGATGGCCTCGACGAACGCGGAAATTGCGTTCGCGTCGTCTCTGGTGCCGTAGATTCCCAGTATGTGGTGGCACAGCCACTGGAGATACGACGCTATGTGGCTCAGCCGCCGGTAGTATTGATTGGTGCTTACCGTATCCGAGCGTTCATGGCGAGTTCGTGGCGTGATGGCAGTGACACTCCCCTTCTGCGCGGTCCGCTTCCGTCGGCGGCGCGTGGCGTCGTCGCACAGCCCATCGATTTCCGCCACGCTGAAGAAGTCGGGTCTTCGGATTCTCTCTTCCAGGTCGATGTCGAAGCGATCGTTGTAGTCGAGCAGAATCATGATGTCGCGCAACGTGGCTTCGATGGTATTTGGTGATCGCCCGATGTTTCGTAGCTGAGTCGTGCAGTACAGGTTTGGGTACCAGACCGATAGCCCCGTTCGTTGATCGTCAAGCACCCTCACGTGCTCACCGTTCGCCATGCGCATTCTGTAGATCCGGTATGACACTGCAGCACTCCTCTCCTCTTGACCCCACGTGTCGACTCAGTCTCGCTGGGCGGGAATTGCGTGAGCAGTTTTCCGTCCGACAGCCGGAACAGAGGATACAGGCGGATGAGTACCTCCCGTTCGGGCGACCGTTACCGGTTGTCGAGTCCTCAGTTGATTTCGCGTCTGCGGGCCGATATTTTGGGGTTTCCACCTCCTCCCCTCTCGCCTGTTGTCCACGGACTGAAAGGCCACGTTGGTGCCGCTCCGAGTCTGGTCTCCCCGTGAGTGGTCGTGGCATTGTTGGCGCGCCTCGCCCACCCTTTCCGCGCCAATCCGTCGATGACCTGAATGCTGAGTCACCGCTACCGCTCGGTGACGCGAATACAATCCTCGTGAGGTCGTTGGCCGCATCGGGAATTTTCGGTGTGCGGATTGTCGCCATCGCCAATCGGTGCGTATCGACACGCGAAATCTCGTTTCCGTCATCGTCAGACGCATTCCAGGGACGCCACACTCCACGCTGAGCGCTGCGTAAGGACACTCACCGAGCCCGCTAGGCAGGCAGCACATGCTGCCCCTGCTCGTACAGAGCACCACTCGACCTGCCGTCTTGGTAGAGCACCTCATGGCTGATTTTATCAGTCATTTGTCTGGTAAGATCGATTGTGCCAGAAAACCTATAGTCTGTTTGGTACGATGGTTGGGTACGTCAAATCAGTGGTTTAGCGGTCCTCATCCGCTGAGGGTTCAATTGGGACACCGAGCTGCCATCTACGCGCGGGTCTCCACCGTCGGTCAGTCGTGCCAGCGCCAGGTAGCGGAGTTGACCGCATTCGCCGCGCGCGCTGGATACAAGGTGGAGGGAGTGTTCGCCGAGACCGGTTCCGGCACCACGCCGAGATTGCCCGAGCGACGGCGGGTGATGGCCTTAGCGCAAGCGCGCTTGATCGATGCTGTGCTCGTAACCGAGCTGTCGCGATGGGGACGTTCCACCGTCGATCTTCTGCGATCTCTGCGCGAGCTCGAGTGCCGGAGCGTCTCCCTGATCGCGATGAATGGTCTTACGTTCGACCTCGCGTCGCCGCACGGCAAGATGCTGGCCACGATTCTCTCCGGAATCGCGGAGTTCGAGCGCGATCTGCTCAGCGACCGCGTGAAGTCGGGATTGGCAGCCGCGAAGGCCCGCGGGAAACGCCTTGGGCGCCCGCCTGGTCATAGGCCCAAGTCTGATCGCCTCGCGCCTCACGTATTGAGCGCCATCGAACAAGGGCGGAGCTATCGCTGGATCGCGCGTGATCTTGGTTTGAGCAAGAATACGGTTGCGGCAATCGTCCAGCGTCACCGAGCCTCAGCCCGATTTGCGGAAGCCACGCCGGCGCAGTGATCCGCTGCACGCGCCGATCCACCCGTCCGTTCGTTCACGACGTAAGCGCCTCGCGAAGTACGTCCTTCACCGGACGAGTGGAAGGACGATTTCGCAATCGCCGTCGTTGATCGCTACGATCTTCTCTTCGCTCGCGAACCGCAACCGAGCGTCGCAGAGGACATCGCTGGAGTCGGACTACGTGTCGTTGATCGAGCGGTGAGCGATGCCCTTGATCTGACCGCGGCCCTCGCCGCTATCAAGGGACTGGACGCGCCGATATTCGTGTTCACTGTTCGGGATCGCATTACGGGCTCCGACAGCTCAGTTCGCTCCCTTGTTGTAGCCGCTCAGTCGAGTGGGGATGGTGCATGGGAGCTGATTCGTGATTGGGAGCTAATACAGCGCCTGAACCCCCTCGCTGACAGACCCCGCAGTCTCGCGATTACCGATATCCGTCCGACTCATGACGTTCTCGACATGATGACCGACGCTCGCGCCCATGTCGTTTCGCATCTCGATGCTCTCGAACTCCCATTTGAGTTGCCGGTTGTCGAGAACCTCGCTTGTCTCGTGCCCGGCGCAGCAGCGGTGCCTGAATTCTGACGTATTGCGTGCACGTGGCTGCCTGTCATCCACGCTCCGATCGAAACGCCCTCCACTTGAACATTCGTCTTGGCGGTGTGGCTGTTCGATGTCTGCCGTGCCCGCGAAAAGCTCGGCCGTGTCTACCCGAGTTACCGGAAGCGGGGAATCGGGCAGCACGTTGAGAGAACCGGGACGCCGCGTGCCGAAGGCCAGGCGCGGCGAATCCGCCCTGTCGCGTGGCGCGAAGGTTATGGGGAGTAGTCCGAGGCGGCTCCGCTCTCGTACAGCGCCCTAATCGAAGCGGCCGACGCGACGGCCGCGCGTACGTCCCGTTCGGTCAGGTCGAGCACCCGGAACGCGTCGCCGATTCTGGCCACGGCCTCTATACGGCGAAACACGCTGGCATGGTCGGCGGCGTACCGCGCGAGCCCCTTGAGCTTTGGCCCCGCATCGCTGAACTGCGTGCCGTGCGGATCGACGATGTCCGCGACGACGGTGCCGTCGCCGAGCAAGCCGAAGAAAACGAAATCCGGGCGGACGATCTTCGGCTCGCCGTCCTCCTCGTAAACGATGCCCACGGAGTCCTGGCTGGCGCGGGAGGGGTTGCGGTACCAGGCGACGGTTCCCGCCCGGGCCAGCTCGGCCCGCAGCACTTCCGTCTCCCAAGTGTTGAACGCACCCGGGAAGAGGCCGTCGTCGGCGCAGAGCACATGTCGGTCGAAGCGCGGCAGCGGCGTCTCCGTGCCATCGGTCTCGCGGCCGCTGGCCGGCTGCATCCAGGAGGTCGGGCGCGCGAGGTCCACGTCTAGCGGGCTGGTGCTCATCTCGCGGATCTGGCGGTAGACGTCCTGGCGCTTGTCCGAAAGGCTCTTGACGTCGATGCGGTACCGTGCGAGCCACCGCTCGGCGAGCCGCTCGGCCTCCGCTTCGACGTACTCGGCGGCTTCGGGGGACAAGCCGAGCGCGGCGACGGTGGCGTGCGCCTGCATCAGCGACTCCTCGATGTCGTCCGGCTCGCCGTCCCTCCGGGCCAGGCGGTCGCTGTACGTGTTCGCGAGGTCGGGGCCGATGGTCCGGCCGGCGCGGCGGTAGGCGTCTTCGACGACCGCGTAGTCCGCGGCCTCCACGAAGTCGTCGAACGACATCTCGCCCGTTCTCAGGTCAGTCCGCAGGCTCTTCCCGCCGACTGTCAGCACGGCCTTGCGGGCCCTGCCGATCTTCTCCGCGTAGCGCGCGGCGGCCGCGTCGAGCACGTTGTGCATTTCCGAGTGGGCGGCCTTTCCGGCGTCGGGTAGGAGGCCGTCGGCGGCGAGTTCGTGGGCGAGCAGGGTCAGCCGCTTCACCGGGCGGGCCCGCTTCCTGGGGAGCGACTGTGAGGGCAGCGAGAGCAGCTTGTCCCACACCGGTTTGGGGATGTCCGGATTGGGGATTACCTCCTCCGGATTGACCAGCACGCGCCGGCCCGGCAGTTCGCCGCCGCCGTCGCCGCCGGACATCAGGGTGTCGGCGATGTCCCGGACGGACTGCGCGTCGAAGAACGGGAGCAGGCAGTTAACCGAATTGAGACGCTCATTCCCCGGAATGCGCCGCGCCAGCGGCGTGCGGACCATGCGGCCGAGCAGCTGCGTGATGTGCGTCCTGTCCCTGGCCGGCCGGAACGAGACCATGACCTCAGCGCGTGGGCAGTCCCATCCCGTGCTGATGGCGTCCTTGGCGACCAGCACCCGTACCCAAGTCGACTGCTGCACGCGCTCAGGGGGAATGTACGGAACCGAATGGCGGCCGAACCGCTGGGTTGTGTGGTCTCCGAAGACGTGCGCAACCGCGTCCTCCGGCAGGTCTGGCCAGCGCTGGTAGATGCCGTCGAGCGCGTCGCCGATGTCGTCCGGGTCCGGCGTGTTCGGGACCTGCAGGACCATGAGCGGCTGGACCGCGTCGGCGTCGTCTTGCCTTACGGCATAGTCCTCCCACGCGGCCGAGCTCTCTTTAAGCTTGTCCGTGCCCCGCCGGACGAGGACCGTGTCGTACTGCCCGGCCCCGCTGGGCACGTCGAGGATGATGGTGTCCTTCAGCAACCCCGACGCCTGGACCTTGCCCGAATCCACCTCCACGTTCGGCAGCGTGGCCCGGCCGCGCATCTCCGCCATCGCTGCGTCGAAGCGCTCGACGGTGGCGGAGACGCCCCAGACCACCGGGATTCCGGGCACCTGCCCGAAGCCGTTGATCAGCCGCCGGACGATTGTCGGCTTCTCGGCGCCCCCGTTGCGGCTGGAGGCGCCCATGCCACGGTGCGCCTCGTCGAGCACGAGGTACAGCGTCAGCGAGGGGTCCTCGACGGTGTTGCGGATCGTGTCCCAGATCGTGAATGATCGCAGATCCGGCATGACCGTCTGCCGGCCATCTGTGTGGGGATCGTGTCCGCGCACCAGCAGGCTCGACCGGCTGAGCTTCTGCGTGTTGAGGAAGTAAATCTTGCCGGCCTCCAGCTTGTCGCGGTTGAACGTATTCTCGATGACGACGAGACTGGAAATGGAGATGCGGTCCGACGCTTCGAGCAGCCGGAAACGCGACTGCTCGTTCAGGGACGGGTCGTCGCTGAACCAGATCGCAACCGCGCCGGGATCGGGCTCGAAGTCGAAGTTCTCGTCGCCGTGAAACAGCGCCTCGAACACCGCAGCGGCCATGACGGTCTTGCCCGCGCCGGTGGTCGCGGTGAGCGAAAACGCGTGCCTGTCCCCTTCCTCGCGCCACCGCCGCGCGGCCTTCTCGAAGTAAGTGAGGACGTCCGCGACGGCTTCCTCTTGGTAGTCCTTGAGCCTGAACTTCATGGTCTAGCGGCCGATCGAGAAGCGGAAGTTGGTTAGGTAGGACTCGTAGAGCCGGACGGGCTCGACCGACGCCGGGAGGCGGTCCGCGACGGACTGGAAGCGGCGGTCGTCGTCGGTGACGACGTAGGCCGTGCGGATGTCGTTCCGTTCCGCCACGGCGTCGCAGAACTCGGCCGAGCGGTCGAGATCGGCCAGCAGTCCGTAGTTGTCGGCCAATTCCCAGCCGTTCACCGGGAGGCTCTCGATCCGCCTTCCCCGCGACCCCGCGCGCATCCAGAGCAGCGGCGCGATGCGCCGGAAGGCGAGGTTGTGCCGGACCGAGACGGGACTCTCGTAGGTGAGCGTGAAGAACTCTGCGTTCTCCCGGAAGCCGTCGACCATCGGGAACTCGTCGACGAACCGGTAGTTGTCTGCGATCTCCTTGCCCTCGGGGGTCTTGCCCGTGATCGCCGCCTCGATGCGCGGCTTGGTGATGTGCTCGCAGATGCCCAGCCGCTCCCACTCCGGGTCGCCCGGCCGGTGTCCCCTTTGCGCCAGGTCGTCCGCCTCCTGAGCCGCCACTTCGTTGTTCGTGACCAGTATGGTCTGCCGCCTGCCTCCGTCCTGCCGGTTGAGCCTCATCACCGCGTGGGCGGTGGTCCCCGAGCCGCTGAAGAAATCGAGGACGACTGCGTCCAGGTTGTCCTCCAGAAAGAACCGCAGGGAATCCTCTACCGCATACAGCGACTTCGGAAAGGGGAATTGCCTCCCCGGCAGGAGGGACTTGAGGATTCCCGTGCCGTAGTGCTCGGAGCTGTGGGAGCCGAGTTCCCACTGGGTCGTCGGCGTCTTGCGTGTCTCGCCTTCGTAGATAGCGTCGATCGAGCCGTCCTCGTTCCTGCCGAGGACCGTGGCGGTGCCGTTCTCGATGTCGGCGATGGGTCCGGTCTTGAGATATTGAATGATGTACTGCTGAGGCTCGTTGGTGCGCTTGCCGGCCCGCGCGTAGCCCTTGGCGAGCCTGGACCGCAACGTCGGGGCGATCGTCGCCCAGTTCATCTCCGTCCCGTCCGGCCTCACCGGGAACACGGCCACACAGCCCTCCACCTTCGGCGCGCTGTCCCTGGGGACGTCGTGCGGCAGCGCCTCGCCAATGCGGGCGACCCTGCCCGTCGCGACGTCGACGTAGATGGGATAGAACTGGGCCCTGCCGCCCTTCTTGGTGCCGCGCGCCGAGGCGAGATCGCGCCGCCTGAAGGTCTGCCAGTCGAGACCCACCGCCTTGCCGGCGGTGTCGACGCGCGAGGGGAAGATCGGCTGCTCCCCGAACACGAGCATGAACAAGTACTCGTTCGTTCTGGAGAACTCGTTCTTCCGGCCCACCCCCTTCGGGTTAATGACCGTGGAGATCATTTGGATCTGGGCTTCGGGAAATGTCTGCTCCAGCAGTAAGCCCAGCCGGAGGTACTCCTTCTCGTCGATGGCGACGATGAGCGCGCTCCGGCTGGGGTTCAGCAACAGCGCTGCCACGCGCAGCCGCCGTTCCATCATGGCGAGCCACTTGGAGTGGCGATAGAGGTCCTCGTTCTCCACGTAGTCGTTGTTGTACTTCCAGTCCCGCGCCCTGGAGTTGTACGGCGGATCGATGTAGATCACGTCGACCCTCCCCCGGTGGGTGAAGGTCAGCGCCTCGAGCGCATGGAAGTTCTCGGCGTTGATCACGGTGTGGTAGGGCTTGTCGCCGCCTCGCTCGACCTTGCCGGTGCTCTTGAGACCGGGGTAGAGGTAGTCCTGGAACTCGGCCACCGCGACCAGATCATCGACCGGCACGTCCGCCGTCTCCGGTTCGGCGGACTCGAGGAGGGCGACATGTGCCACCCGGCGGTCGCCGGACGGTCCGACTCGGAGGACCTGCCAGAGGCGCGGGTCGGCATCGAGGGCCGACCCGCGGGGCGGCAGCACGCGTACCTTGTCGCCCCTTCGGATCGGGTGTCCGGGGCGCTCGACCGTCTCGGGTATGTGCCGTTCGAAATTCAGGCCGAAGGCCCGACGCGACGCCAGCACCTTGAACTCGCGTTCGAGTTCCTCTCCGAGCACCGGGTTCTGCGTCTTGGCCCGGGCTATAAGGTCTGTGAGCCTCGACACTGTCGGTTCCCTTCGCTTCTCAAGTCCATTGGGGTTTGGTGTCGCGCTCCTTCCGCCGACCGCCCTGGCCGCGCCTGCGCGGCGAGGGTGGCTTCATTCTTCGATCTGCCAGGCCCACCGCGGACTCCCCTCCGCCGTGTGCGAGGACGAACCTCTCACGTGAGATGGGGCCGACCTGCGCCGTTCTCCGGGGACCGGGGGCTGCAGGCAGGCTGTGCAGTGCCGGTTACAAGCGAAACGCGTGTGCCGGGCGGATTCGGGCCTCTGGGAACCTGAACGCGCCGAGTATGGCTGCCGCCGCATCGATCGCCAAGTCCTCGCCTCTGCTGGTTCGGGAGCGTAGCCGGCAACGAGCCAACGGTCGGCGCTTGGACGTTCGACCGTCGATGCCGGCTACTTAGACCCCACGGATTTTGGTACTCCCCAACAATGCGCCCCGCGGCCATGCGGCGTTCACATGAAGAAGCGGAACTGGTACGGCGAGCGACGCAACTGCGGGATGCGCTTAACGACTCTGGACAACACCTTCGCGTAGCTCATCGTGACCGGCAACTGGTCGTACAACGCGTCGTTGTTCCAGTTCATCTTCGAAAGCCCGAGGATCGCTTGCGCCGTGTCGTCCCACGACCCGTGGCCGGCATGTCGAACCAAGCGCAGCGGTCGCGGAGTGCTCCGGCTGCCCTGGAAGTAGGACCGCGCCGTCACCCCCATTGCATCGCCATGGTTCCAGAGCAGCGCCTCGCGGTCGCCGACCGGGAGGACCGTCCCCCGCGGTACCGGAAACCGCGCGGGAGTGCCCTTGCCCCTTCCCTCTCCGTCGATGCGTACCCCCCGCCAGTCCACATGCTCGACGACCTGCACCAGGTCCACCGCCTCGCATACGCGCAATGCCTCCAGGCACCCGTCCCTCTCCCCGCGCTTGAACTCCGTGCTCTTGTGCACCATCACTCGCGTCGGCGAACGACCGGCGTGCCGGCGGCGGTACAGATCCATCGACCGGGTCATCACCCTGAACATCTCGTTCTGGGAGAGGAAGGGATTGTCCTGCTGGACGTCGACCTCCCGCGCGTCGTAGGCCACGAATTCCAACCCGGCCCCGTCTGAGTCGAATACCTGGCTGCAGCACGTGACGAAACGCGGCAGATCCGACTCCGCACCGCGGACGGAGTAGGAAATGCCGATGTACGCCGTTTCCGGATCCGCTTCGGCGAGCTTCCAGGGAACACCTCCGGCCTTGGCGTAGATCGCCAAGCCAATGCGCCACATCACGCTCGCTTGGCAGTCGTAGCTGATGGCCCTGCCTTCGCGAACCAGCTGGACCGGGATCCCCGCTCCTGCGGTGAACGCCTTGATGTGGTCGTGCAGGTCAAAATCGTCGCCGGCCCCACCCGCGAATCCCGGTTGCCACCGCTCCGGGACGTATATGAACACCAGATCGAACTCGGTCCGGTGTGCGGAAAGCGTCTGGAGGGCCCGCACGAGGTGCTCTGCAAGCGCCACGTGCGGCGTGTCCGACATCTGGACGTCGGCGTCGACTCGATCCTCTAGCTGGATTCGGCACGAAGAGCGCGCCGCCTGCATGTCAAGCCCGAAGACCTCCCTGAACCCGGGCCAGTCCGGCAGGTAGTCCGGCCGTTCGCTTGGCTCCCACCGCCGGCGCAGCCTCCTCATGAACTCGTACAGCGTTTCGCTCTCGCTCGCCGGCGAAATCGTCGCGATCCGGATCGGGTCCGGCACGAGCCCCGCCGAGTACGGACCGTTGTCGCATAGCCCTCTGAGAGGATGACGCGCCTGCCTCGATGTGCCCTCCGCGCTGAACGCCAGCATCGGCTCGGGCAGCCACGCGTGGTTGGCAAGCTTCAGGTTCACGTGTGAGCGCGCCTTGAGAAGGCAGTGGTGTTCCCTATCCGGAACGCGGCGTCGACGCCATCCCCGATACCGAAGGCCCGCAAGTCCTCCTGCGACTCTCCGAGATAGCGTGACCAGAAAACCAGCAGACCGTTCAACTGCGTGTTGTAGCGGCGCACCGTGCGTTCGCGCGAGAAGTCGGCGGCCACCGCCTTGTTGTCGCCCGTCACTCCCTCGAACACCGTGCGGGGATTGAATACGAGCCAAAGCCGATCACCCGACCATTCCAGTCTGGTGCTGATCCCTTCGTGCCACCGGAGGTCACCGTCAGCAAGTTCGCCACCGAGCGTCCTGACCATGTTCCGCAGAGGGTTCCAGCAGGAATCACGCGGCTCGGCCGGCACCAGGTCCCAGCGGTTGTCCGGCACCGCAGCGAGGCCGCCGCCGCGAATCAATGCGGCACGCAAGGCGTCGTGCAGCAGGCCGCGTACCGTCCGGGAACCCGCGTCAAGCGCATGGAGGTCGAATTCCGTCACGCCAAAGGGAGCGAACGCCCGGCGTACTTCCACGTCCGATCCAAACGCAAGCACGCCGACGCCCGACCGGACGGCGATCACCGAGGCGTCCTTCGCGGCCTCGCGAACCGCCGCCGTTCCGCCGATCTCGCATTGCACCCGCCGGCAGTTCGTCGGCACCTCAAGCAGCGGCAACGCGTTCAGCCGCACCACCGGCCAGGTTCCACGGCCAGGCGACTGCGGCGCCGGGCTCCAGTAGCGGCGGTTCACCGCGAACCTGGTGAGCACCTCCTCATCGACTTCATCGCACAGGTTCACCAAGCCACGCAGCGCCTCGTCGAAGTTCTCGATCTCCACCAGCGCCGCGTCCACCCCCGCGTCGACCGCACGGTTCAACAGTTCTTCGACGCGAGCCGCTGGCCTGCCCCCGCTCCGCTGCAGCCAGAACAAGCCCGCCGGAAAGGGCTTTGCCTTTGACAACCCCTCCTCCAGCGCGCTCATGACGGAGCCGTCCCGACCGCTGTACCCGACCACCACAAGACCGAAGCGCGCCGAGCAATCGACCAGCATGCGGCGCAATTCGCGATCCTGTCTGCGCAATTCGTCCCCTGTGTTCTTCAGCCGGTGCGACCTGAAGTCCCCGTGCAGCTTGACTTCCAGCGGCCACCGCTCCGCGGTGATCCCGTGCCGGGCGAGTTCCGGCGCGTCGAGCGTTGTCGTCGTCAAGCTGCCCGTCGTCCCGAAAACGGCCGCGCACGCATCTGCGACCAGTGTGTCGAAGTTCGTCGTCCACACCAGCCGACAGAGCCCCGCCGACATTAGAGACGCCATCGCCATGTGGCCGTACGACGGCTTAGCCCCGCCGAGCTGTCCGTCGATGAACTTCGCCCGATCCGTCTCATCCGGGAATGCCGCCTCAAAGAACGCCGCGTACTCGTCGGCATCCCCGCTCTCTGGAAGCCCGAGGGACTCGACATGCGCTTCGATGCGATTGCGAATGGCCGGTTCCGCCAGGTCGCCTGATCGGACGATCCGGCCACTTTGGCTGACGTAGAGCATCCGCTTGAATTCCACCACCAGATCGTGTGCCGTCGGCAACCCCGCCGCGTTGGAAGCGCCAGCACCGAGCAACCACATCAGGTTCGCACCCCGCAGCGAGTACCGACGGGAGAAATCGTCCTGGCCTAGCGACCGCATGCCCGCCCCGCGCGCCACCGCCGGCAATTCGCACGCCCGCGAGTTTGCCCGGGCGTTCTCCCCGACACCTTGATGCAATGCGTTGCGAGTGTACGCCTCCGCAATATGACGCACTCACCCGCTCCGGCATTCATCCGTTGCCTCCGCTCAGGGACCGCCCGGGCTCTGTTGGGTCGGCTGCGGAAAAGAGCGAGATGACACTCCAAGCCATAACTCATGAGAGTGTGGGACCGTCATGTCGTCCCTCCGAGCTGCCTCCCGTCGGCTGAATCAGCTGATTGAGGTCCAGGGGTTGCGTCAGAACCTGGATGCCCGTCGGTGCCTTACCGGTTGTGAAGACCTTTTCCCAGAAGTCGAGATTCTGCTTTGGCCCGAAGACCGTCGTGCTTAAGTTCCTGTCGAACCAGCAGGGAAGGCCCGCCAGATTCGTGAGGAAGTTCCGCATGTGGTCCCAGAGCGCGTCGGGTAGCCGCCGGTGAAGCACCCGATACTTGTCATACATCTGAGCCGTAAAGGCAAAGTAGTGCTCAATGACAAGCCGAAGCCAACGCAGCACGTTCGCCAAGACTTCCTCGCGCGCCACGCGCCACGCCCGGAGATGCCCTTCCTGTATCGCGTCGCCGCCCTGGATCCGATTTTCGAGCCTGCGGCCCCCGGTTTCCGGATCCCAGTTCCCAATGAAGAAAACCTCAGCGAAAAGACTCATGATGCGGACGAGCTGCTCGCGTTCGAGCTGTCGCGGGTTCGTGCCCTGCTCAAACATCTGATCGATCGGGCTGTCGAGCGCTTTCTTGTAGAGGAACTCTTTGAAGAACGACCGCTCGACGGCGTTATAGGAGAGCGGTCGATCCGCTCCCTTTCCGGCCCACTCGACGAATTCCAGTAACTTGTTCGCGGACGCATGCATCACGGCGTCACGCTGCGCGTCGACGATGTAACGTTCCATCTCGCGGCGCTCGCCACGGAAAAAGCGCACGAGATCCTGCTCGGAGAACGAGTAGTCGTCGTCGGAGAGGCCTCGAAGATCGCGGTATTGGTTGACACGTTCAGCGTAGAGCGTGCTTCCCAAGTGCCGCATCACGGCCGTGTCGAATGCGACTTGGCGCAGTTTGCCTCCAGCGTTCGTGTTGGCCTGGAGCAACACGTTCGTATCAGGCTCGACGAAGATCCGCACGGGCAATTCGCGCACGCCCAACAGAATCTGTGCTGCCGCCTTGTGCTGCCCATCGAACACCTTGATCTCTCCCGCGCCATCTTCCGACGGCTGCCACCAAGCAAGTGCGACATGGAGCTGGGGCCGGGAGCCCTTGAATTCCTCGATCAGGCCGCGGATGTTAGAGCCGATGGTTCGAGGGTTGATGCGGTCATCGTGGTGCAAGTACTCGAGAGGTAGTGATGTGAAGTACGACTGCATGCCGCTCAGTTTGTCGTGAAAAAGCGGAACGCGACGGATTTCGTTCCGGTCGACATCGGGAAGGCTGAATTCCACATTCCCATCCTGGCATCTGATTCGAAGCCGTGCCCTGGCTCCTCCGTGGCGGTCCAGGACATCGCCAAGATTCGCTCCGCGCTTCCCAGCTTGGCGGGCCTGTTCTTGGAGCCGCTCGAACTCAGCCAGTCGGCGGGCCACTTCAAGATTCGACGCACCCTTGCTTCGATTGCATGATGAGTAGGTCAGCGCGAAGTTGTTCTCTGCGTCCAGGCCGTCCTTCGCTAGCGGATCGATGTGGTCGATGTCGAGCTGCCCCTTGTGCAACACCAGATCGATCGCATCGTTGCAGATGAAGCAGACCTTGGTCTGTCGATCGTACAGCCGTTGTTCGAGCCGCTGACGCTGCTCATCGGGCAGCGATGCCAGGTACTTTGAGCGTGCCACCCTTAAGGTCCTTCTACGGGATGTCGAAATCCGGGCCACTGGGCATTGTGTCCGGGCCTACAGCCATCAAGCCAATGGCCAAACGAAGCTCACCGCTCCTTTTCGCACGGTCCCACTCTCGCACAGCCGCGCTCAGATGTGGATAGGCTCGATCTCGTCGAGCGAGATCTCCGCGGCGAGCCAGTTGTAGAGCTGCGGGGTGCGGGTCAATTCGTGCCCGGCGACCTGAGCTCCACTCCGAGGGATCCTTCTCCTCGCTTGTCAATGACGCCGTTCACGGGGCGCGTACTTCTCGACAACCAGTCGTTGGCATTTTCCGACGGCCGCGACTCTCCTCACGGCACAGGATGAATCCCAACGTGTCGATCAGGTGTCCGTGCGGTACGCAGCGCCCGAATCGCCACATGCGGCCGTGGGCCGTCGGCTCGTCGGGATCGAGGTACGCGAAGTCGCCCGCCGCCGCGAACAACGATGGCGCGTCGTCGCCGACGCGCTCAACGAACGTCTCCCGGCCGAACACCGCGCCCATCGTGATTTCGGTGATGCGCGACGAGTTCACCCCGGGCGAGATCCGCAACCTGTTGCCGTTCGTGAGGTGGGCGCGCCGGTTGAACGCTCATTGGCAGCCCACCAATCCGGTCGTTCTGCTTACCGGAGTGGAGCCTTTTCATGAAATCGGTATCGAATCGACCTGGAGAAACCGAGGTGGTCCATATGAGCGGTTCGCTGACTACGACACGACCCGCAGCCTGCACAGGTTCGCCGAGGCGACCCAGGTCATCCATCTTGAGCTGCCCCTCTTTGCTGAAGACCAGCGTGTCGCCGAAGAGAGACGGCGCCGTCGGTTCGAACCATAGCGCGGCGGATGCACGAACCGCCCTGGGTGCCTCACCGAGCGGAGGTCCAGAGCGACATCGAAAAGCATCACGCTTTCCCGGTCGCCACCCGCGGGCGGCGTGGACGTAAAGGAGGTTGGTCATGACCCGCATCGCAATCCTCCCGTTCGGCTCACGGCGCCGTCGACAATCACGAATTGTGCGTGGTAACAGCATCGGGGCGACCACTGCATTTTGATCCTTTCATCGGTCCACTGTTGACTCGTAGATTTATCCGCCGTATATGTTCGGCATGCAGGTTGGTCTCCGTCAGTTTGATGCTGGAACGCTGGAGTGGCTGCGTGGGGCTGTGACGCAGGCCGGGGCGACGCGCAGCAGTCTGGCGCGGGGTCTGTGCGAGCGTTCGGACTGGCGTGACAGTTCCGGCGCCTGTGCGGAGGCGTCGGCGCGCAAGCTTTTGCCGCGTCTTGCCGAGCGTCTGGCGATCACGCTGCCGGTGCCGGGGCGGGCGATTGGTCCGGGCCGGTCCGGGATGGCTCCGCCGGTTCCGACCCGGGAGATCCGGTGCGCTCTTGAGGAGCTTGGGACGGTTCGTCTGGTTCCGGTCGAGGACACGGCCTCGCGGCGTTGCTGGGAAGCGATGATCGATGCCTGGCACCCTCTGGGCTGGGCCCGGTCTCCG
>MKWU01003870.1_pt1 | contig 18758 bp, 11 predicted proteins | sample 809101 | NCBI WGS metagenome assembly MKWU01 (sample SAMN05860141, study PRJNA318959) | sponge metagenome | host: Aplysina aerophoba | place: Slovenia: Piran, Adriatic Sea, Gulf of Piran | collected 2013-05-07
TTTTATTGTCACGAGAGTAGCCATAATTAGAAAGAGGACACTTTGTTCCTTCCATATACACCGAAGTAAGATCATAAAGAACAAGAGCTCCTTCTTTCAGATGTTTTTTTGCCAGTTTTTTTTCGATGTTATCTTGCTTTTCAAGCAACCAGTCCATCGCTTTATAAAGATCATCTTTCTTTGATTTTGTTACGCCAAACTCAAGGCCTAACGTTGATTGAGGTAAGTGATGGCTTGGATTATCATCATTGTTCTCTAGATCTTTTTGATCACATTCCCAACCTCCATGCGTGAGAATTTTTGTTTGTGGATCAATGATGCGAGATGCGATCATTGCCATACAAATGGAATGATATTTTGATTTTTGATCCCCGATTATTCCAGGGATATTAAGTTTATTCATAAAGCCTTTCACCGCTGCCACATGGCCGTGACTCAAAGTTCTTGTAACTTTCATGATGTCTTCAAGCCCATCTGTTAAGATAGTAGCATTTTTATTTTTAAGAAGACACTTAATTTGTAAGATGCGTTTTTCGGGCAGCTTAGTGATGTTAGCTAGAGTTTGTTTATGACTTCTGCCATTTTCCCAGTATGAACGGCGAATGAGTGTGGTTTTTTTGTCTGATCCATGATTTGGAACTACCTCAACATACATGTTTGATCCCTTTGGTTTATGACGGCGTTAAGCAGGCTAATACATGGCTATGATTATAGCATAAAAAAAATAAAAATGCAAATCAAATCTGAAATTTGATGTGCATTTTTTCTTCAAATTACATGAACAGTTTTTGAGGCAAAAAAAAGCAAGAAAAATCCCTCAATCCCTTATGTAAAAAGGGATTGAGGGATTAAAGGGGGTGGGTTTCTTGCGAAACTTCAGAGGTAAGTTTTCAAGAAGATTTTATCAGAGCTATAATGCCCATAGTATATAATGTGTTTAATTCAGAATTTATATTGTATTTATGATTCTTGGAAGTGATGAATAGCAAAAAAAGAGGGTTTTTTATTTCTATCCATTTTTTGTTAACAAATTATCACTGAATCTATATGAATAATATTGGTTTAAATGCGTTTAATATAAGTGATGATCATTAGTGGTTTTCTTTGAGTTTTTGTAGTAGTGCCATGTGATAAGGCGTGTGTTGTTGTTTCACAAACCAGCCATTACGATACGGATATTCTTTTAAAGAAGCTGTATAATGGCCAAGGCTTAAAGAATAGGAGCACAATCTATCTAGCCATCCTTGCTCAAGAGTGATCTTTTGCTTGTTGTAAATAATAGAGCATAATTCTTTGCTGAGTTTTTCAAGAGCTGGTTTATGGTTTGTGACAATATATGTGACAGAAGTGTTGTAGATATCACAAAGCAAACCAAAAGCACTGAGCCATATGAGTTTTTCATAAGCACACTGGCGATATCTTAGCTGGTCTAATAGCTTGAGGGATAAGTCATTATAATGAAAGATATTTTCCATAATATGACTGTATGGTCCTGTGATAACACTTTTTTTTCCATCTTGAGGCTTATGGCCTTTTGAGGCGATGGCAAAATAGATCAGTAGTTGAGTAGGGGAGGTGATATGATGTTTTAAGAGAATATCATCATAAATGCCGTTTTGTAGAAATATCAATTTATCAGTAACTTGGGTAGGGAGTTGAGAAAGAACGGTATGGAGTTGATCTATGCGTACACATAAGAGAGTGGGACGTGATGGATCCAAAGAGGATAGCTGGCAGTTGCGAGAGTATCCTTTACCTTGGGTGATGTGTTGAAAAAAACCACCTAATCGACCTAATCCTACGATATTGATAGCATGATGGGGATGAATGTGGCTCATAGAGATCATAGTGATGTGATGACGTTATCAAAGGAGCAAAGAGGCATGTTGTGGTTAAGGTAGTAATAGGCATGCAGGGTGTTGGTTAGTAATATGGCAATGGTCATAGGGCCAACTCCTCCTGGTACGGGAGTGATGGCATAAGGAAGATGTTTTACCTTGTTAAAATCCACATCGCCCACAATACCATTGTCGGTGCGATTGATACCTACATCGATAACGACAGATCCTTCCTTCACCCATTCTTCTGTTATGAGTCCTTGTGATCCTGCTGCCACAACAAGGATATCGGCTAGGCAGGCGTACTGTTGGGGTGATTGGCTTTCTGAATGTAGGGTAGTTACGGTACATTCACTATGAAGTAGCATTTTAGCAAGAGGAGCCCCTACTAAAGCGGAATGGCCTACCACAATAGCATTCAAACCAGAGAGTGTGTTTGCAGGGTTTGGTAAGTTGTGTTTGATGAGATGCATGCATCCTAGAGGTGTGCATGGAAAAAGGCCTTCTTGATTGAGAGCTAGTTTGCCTTGATTCCAGGCAGTGAGACCATCCACATCTTTATAAGGACAGAGCGTTTGGATGATATCCATTCCCCTAAGAGGTTCAGGGAGGGGAAGTTGTAAGAGCACGCCATCCACTGAAGAATCTTCAGATAAATCATCTATCAATGCTTCAAGCTGCTGGCGTGATGTTGTGGTAGGTAGATGGTGGAGTAGAGATTCCATACCGATATCTTTGCAGGCTTGTTGTTTTTTGTTCACATAGATTACAGATGGTGGGTTATCTCCCACAAGAATCATGGCCAGTTTGGGCGGTCTATATCTTTTAAGCCTAAAAGCAGTGATGTGCTCTTTTAGGTTAGCCATAATGCGGCGAGCGTAATCTTTGCCATGGATGAGTTTTGTCATAAAGAAAATGAGGCAGTTATGGGAGATGTGGATGGATAGGAATATTTCAAAGAGTTTGCGAGTTGTTCAAGGTGGAAGCTGAGGTTTGTTGGTTCATCAAAATAAGGGCCAAAACCTTGGGAACAAAGGAACATGTTTGCTTGCAGGTTTGTGCTTTGTGTTGTTGGTGTTCCACCGAGTCCTTCTGTAAAAGAGGGACGTGCATAAGGCGTAACCTTAACACACTTTTCTTTAAGGCATCTAGCTTTGTTAGGGCTGAGGTATTCTTCAAGACGTTTTTGGGCTCGTCGGAGGCGTTTGATGGCTTTGAGAGCTCCTGGTGCATGAACACTGGTTTCAAAAGAAACCAGTGTATTTAAAATGAGAGTGGAGTTGCTTTTTAGAATATGAGTTTGTTCTTGGGGGATAAATATGAGAGAGGGTAAGTGGTCTAAATCATCGTTGATGGTGTTACTTAGACCACTTGCCACAAGAGAAATATAGGAAAGCGGTTGTGGGCGAGTGGCATGGATAAGTCTTTTGTGTTGTTTGCTTGTGAGTGATCCTAGATCAAACCATCTCATCAGATCCCAGGGATTGCTAGCACATATCAGACGCTTGCTTTGGTAATGGTTTTGGCAAGTGGTAACAGAAAAGTTGTGATCTTGTTGTATAGCTTTCATGGCCGTTTCTTGAAAATGGATATCAGGGTTACATGGTGTGTTATGAAAGATGTCAGCACAGATATGGTTGAGTTGTGCTGAGTGGAATGGGGCTATGTTTTCGTCCTGATCTTGGGGTAAGCATGCACAGAGCTGTTTGATAAAAGCTATGATCTGATGAGGAGGCAAGAGTCCTTCTTTTGTGGGTTGTGGTAAGAGCCCTAGAAATGCCATCAGTGTGTGGAGGAAGCCTTTATGGGGAGGTGATGAGAGATGATGGATGAGGTTATTATAGGTTTGGCGAAGAGTATGGAGTGATAGGGCTATGTGTTTTTTGGTGGGTTTTTTCTCAAGTAGAGCTATGGTGATGGGATCATGGAGCAGTGTGGTGAGTTGATCGAGCGCTTTAGCGGTTTTTCTATCACTAAAAGCGGTGATGGTTTTGTGTGAAAATAGTTCATTATGGCAAAAACGATGCAGTCTTTGAGAGGTTATCACTCCATAGGTTTTGATGGGTGTGATATGGCTGAGTTGTTTGGCACCAAGGGTGTTTTTGATGACAGCGATAGTGGAGGCAGGTAGTAAAAAGAGCCCATTACCCCAGTTGGTGGTATTTTGCGATGTGGCTGTTTGTGATGTGATGGGATGAGGTGGACATCGTCTTCCTCCGGGGCCACAAAGCGTATCGATGATTAAAACTTTAGAGTGAGGAGAATATTTTGTTAGGGTATGGAAGGCAAGGGCTCCAGAGATGCCTGCTCCAACAATGACATCATCATAGATCATGGGGATAGGGTTCCGTTGAGTGGGTAGGATGTTATTTGATGGTGTTTTTTCTTGAGGATTGACGTTACAGTGGATCATCTTTAGAGTAGATGATTACATGATGTTTTTTAAGAGATCTATAGTAAATAGCAAAAATAGTGAGCCATAGATGAATCACCCAGCGTTGGTGGCAAAGCAGATTTGTAAGAGTTTTGGTTCGAAGTTGGTACTTGATAAAGTCAATCTTCGTATTGAGGCAGGAGAGTGTGTTTCTTTGATCGGAGCTAATGGTGCTGGAAAAACCACTCTTTGTGAAACGTTGCAGGGATTTTTGTTACCAGATAGTGGAGAGGTTTGTATATTTGGTTACTCTCCTAGAAAGCAACGCTCTAAGGTGCTTCCTCTGTTGGGGGTCGTGTTACAGGATACGGTTTTGTATAAGCGTTATACGGTGTTAGAGACTTTGGAGCTGTTTAAGAGTTTTTATAAAGATACGCCTGGTTTTGATGATATTATGGAGAAATTACAGCTTGATAAGGTTAAGCATAAGTATTTGATGCATCTCAGTGGTGGGCAGAGACAGAAAGTGTATTTGGCTTGTGCATTGATTCATAGGCCGAAGTTGTTATTTCTTGATGAACCTTCCACAGGATTGGATCCTGAGTCGAGACAAGTGATGTGGCAGATGATTCAAGAGCTTAAACAGTTGGATTGTTCTGTTCTTTTAACCACTCATTATCTTGAGGAAGCTGAGTATCTTGCAGATACTTTGGCTATTATAGATCAAGGTAAGATTTTGGCTTTAGGTCCTCTACAAGATTTGGTGGGACGTTACGCTCAATACACCACTCTTTCTTTGGTTTTTGATGATCATCACCGCAGGGGACCTGCGGTGATGGATGAGATGATAGGGAAGTTGCTGGAGCGTAAAGAGGTGGTTAAGATTAAGAGTCAGGTGCGGCATCGTTTAGAGGTTTATTTACAGCCCTCATCGGCCTCTCTTGGTGAGGTGTCTGTTATGCTTGAGGCTTTGGATATGAAGCCATGTTCTTTGCAGTTACGACGAGGCTCTCTTGAGGATGTGTATATGCATTTAACAGGTAAGCTACCTGTTGTGGATGAAGTTCCTTTCTTTCCAAAAGATCAGACTTGAGGAGAGATGATGAAGATGATGAAGATGTTTTATCTTTTGGTGCTTTGTCGTTTACGGGAATTTCGCCGTGAGCCTTCTGCTATCTTTTTTGTGGTTTTTTTTCCACTTGTATTGATGACAGTGATCTATTTCATATTTGACTTTTCGGCAGGTGATAAAGGCGATAGAGTTATTGATTTTATTGTTCCAGGTTTGTTGGCTTTTAGCATATTTACTACATGTCTTTTTGGTCTTGGAATGACTTTTGTGACTCATCGTCGAGAGCAATTGTTGAAACGTTATCTTATGACTCCCATGCCCACATTTGTGTATATCCTTTCACATCTTGTGGGGCGCCAGCTGATTATGTTAGTTGAGATGGTGGTGATTATGGGATGTGCTATGGTTTTGTTTGATTTTTCTTTTAAAGGCTCTATATGGTTATTTCTTGTGTTATGTTCTTTGGGTACGGCGATGATGAGTTTTTTTGCTCTCGTTCTTGCCTCACGTACTATTCAGACAAGTTTTTATAATGGACTGGCTAATTTGATACTGTTGCCTTTGATGTTATTGGGAGAGGTCTGGCGTCCATTAGAAAATCTGCCTTATTGGTTGCAGATGGTTTCAGAGTATTCTCCTTTAACCCCTTTGGTCACAAGTGTGCGAGATGTGGCTTCTTCTGGTGCCACAGTAACGGATGTTTTGCCAAGAATTGTTATCATGGCTGTATATACAGTGGTCTTTGCACTGTTAGGCCATCGTTTATTTGTATGGTATAGCCATAAGTAACTATTTGTGAAAAAGGAATATAAAGAAGTCAAGAGACATGATGACGACTATGGTATATAGCTAGGGCATATAGCTGTGGTATATAGCTAGGGTATATAGCTAGGGTAGAGCTATGATAAGAAAAGATGAAGAGAACAGAAAAGTGAGTATAAGAAATATATAAGAAGGGTAAAGTAAGCATATAGAGATATATGATCATACGGGGCGTGGCGCAGTCTGGTAGCGCGCGTGCTTTGGGAGCATGAGGTCGCTGGTTCGAGTCCAGTCGCCCCGACCATTTTTTATCTGCTATCTGTTTGCGTGTTTATTCTTGATGTGTGGTTGATGGTTAGTTGTAAGAGTAATGAGTTGTAAGAGTAAGATGTTTTTTTCTTATCATCATCACCCATAGTGGCAGACACATCCATAGCCACCACCAGCTGAGCTGGTTATGTTCTGTGGTGGTGGGTTCTAGGCTTTGAGCATGGGCCACAGACTTGAGTCTGAGTGTTCCGCTACAGCCATTACCAATGGGCTTTCGTAGGCTTTCCGTGTTGGTATCTTGTGGTAGAGGGACGTCAACACCAGTGGCTAGTAGTTGGGAGAGATCACTTTGAGATGAGCATGTGGTTGTTACGGTGCCGGCTACACTAAATGGCTGAGGTGCTGAAGCACTGGTTGCATCGACATTTTCCTCAGTTACTTTGTAAGTGTAAGATCCTGGAGTTACAGGGCTAGAAGATTCACAAACTTGCTTCATTTTGGTGATGCGATCTTTTGTGGTTTGTTCTGTTACGTTAAGCAGTTTATATTTTTCAGCACCGCTGAGTATGTTTTTGCAAAATTTCTTATTAGCAATTTCAGCATCAGATTTTAAGATAGCAGCGATGATATCTACAAATGAGACAATGTATTTATCGGCATAATCGAGGCTGTTAAGAATAACTTTGTCAAAGAGTCGTTTGTCATCACGGGAGGTTTGCTTTCGGGCTTCCCATAGTGTTCCGCTGAGGAGCTGTCCTAAATAGTGAAAACCATTTTGAAGTACCAAAAAGTTGTATAAGTTCAGAGGGTTTCCGTTACGATCTTCATAAGTACCTGTTTCTGGTCCTTGATATGTAAACGTTGGATGGTGAGTTCTTAGACATTCTCCTTTAGGTCTTGATACCATGCCATAATCTTGATGGTCTGGTTTTATGGCCGATTCACCTAGGCAGGTATCTCCTGTGGCAGCAAAGGTAAAGTAATCAGCGAGTCCTTCATGTATGGCTGAGGTATGGTATGCGTCGGGATAATTATCATTGTATCGTTTGGGTTCAGGTTTGCCTTTGCTTTCTATGAATACTCCACGAATATTATGTGTGATGATATAGTGCCCGAGTTCATGTGCTGAGATATCAAAATCATATGCGATATTTTGCATGTCTTTGTTATCGTTTCCGTAAACAATCATATGAAGCGGTTCACTTAAAGTTTGTCCTCCAGGGTTTTTTTTGGCTAAATCCTCTGGATATATACCGGTATAGAAAGCTTGACCGGGTTGGGCAAAATCCCCGGTTTCTTGAGACTGTATAATCAAAAAAATGGGAGATGGATCCGGAGATTTGAAGCCTAAAGATACAAACCATTCATACATGCGATTGACATAAGAAAAGACATGAGCTTGGCGTTGAGCAAATGTATCACTGGAATAATAACTAAACACACCATTACTAAAATGTAATCTGGAGGGTTGGAGGTTGCCAAGTAGTGACGAATTTTCTGGTTGTTCGGTTTCAAGTTCAGGATTTCCTCTGAATCCATAAGGTTTGAAGGAATCCAGCAGAGAATTTATAGAGAGTCTTTGTGAGGATAGTGTGTATGCTGCTATTGCAGCATACAGGCGAGCTGGTTTACACTCATTATTATTTCCTCCTAAAATCACCCTTTCATTGGCCAAGGCATTATTGGTAGATCTTTGTGAGCATACATTTACTAAAAAATTCTGTTTTTGTGTGTTGGGATTGAATGTGTAAATGTCTTTGAGGTTGGCGCAGGCATGGCTTGCGATACGAACGTAAGAAGCGAGTCCGAGGTGATGGAATGTGGCTTCATAGTAGCTGTAATTGTATAAAAACTGAGCGCATATTCCTGGTACAAAGTGATCATCTAAGGATAAAACACAGGAATGCTTTGCAACCAAAGATAGCTTTTGAGGATCAAATGACGCGTCATCATCAGCAAGAGCGGTTGTGAGCATATCTGTAAGGGCCTGGTTTTTTTGGTCATGGATATTCATGATGGCTTTTTCAAAGTGATCTGAATCATAAATTGATGTGGGGATACCTCCGACAATACTGATAGCATCGTTGTGCATTTTGATGGCTTTGATATGAGATTTCCAGATGGGCAGAGAATGAATGGCAAGTGTGTATTCGTAAGAGATGCGTCCTGTGGGCTTGACGGTGGAGCGAATCAAGGCAGGAGTGATAGCGGGATTGTCTATTATTTTCTCGAGGGTTTTTTGTATGTAGCTGTCATCAACAGGCCCATCAAGACTGTTATTGTTAGAGGCTTTGGTACTTTCTAGCCATGCTTCAAGATCTTCGTTATCTTCATCTTCGCTATCATGAGTAGATGAACTGGACGATCCTGGAGCTTCTTTGTAGAAGCGTATAGAGCGTCTTTTCTCATCTTGTCGAGATACCGCTGGGGTATTTTCTTTGAAAGTTGAGAAATCATGAGAGTGATTTAGGGATGCGATGGCAGAATTGAACGGGTTGAGTGTACCGAACATCATAACTGTCCACATACATAGTGTGACAATTTTCACACAACATTTCTGAGCGATATTTTGTTTTGTTTTGTGTTGATATAAAAAGTTCATAGATGAGGCATGAGTTGTGTGTAGTATATAGAATAGTGTTTGCTTAATGGTTCAGAGCTCTTTCTTACTTCAGTTCTCCTTTTTGAGGTCTTCCCTAGAAGAACTCATCTGAGAGTTAATCGGAATTTCTTGTATAAAACAAAAGTTATTTTTTTGTTTAATTTGGATGACAAGCTATACAAAAAAAGAGATCATTTCAAGCACAATTTACATCGTCAGATATGAATGCTCAGATCCATAGATGTTTTTTACATAAGCAGACCAAAAGTAGGATATTAAGGTTTTGTGGGTACTTTGAGAGTTAAAAATGGCTCTAAGTCATTGGTTCATAAGTCTATTTTGAGATCTCAGATGTAGAAAGCTCAGATGTAGAAAGCTTCTTTCTTATTATCATGATTACCCATAGTGGCAAACACATCCATAACCACCACCAGCTGAGTTGGTTGTGTGGGTTGTTCAGTTCTGATGATGTATCAAGAGCTTGGCCATGGGCTATAGAGTTGAATGAAAACATGTCACTACAGCCACTACTGCTGTCGGTGTTTTCAGGTAGTGTTTCACCATTTGAGTTGTTTTGACCTGCTTGACTTGTTTGCTCTGTACTTGTACTACTACTACCTCCATTGCTTGGGGCAATGCTTCCAGTACCGCTACCAGTACCGCTACCATAGGTCAAGATAGTGTCTTGACGTCGGTCTCTTGGAGATTTACATGTTCCTGTGGAAGTAAGTGCTACGTCAAATGAGCGAAGTCTAGTTGCGCTGTATGACACTGTTGAGGTTAGAGCATACGTTGTTGTAGTGCTTGTGGGACAGTTGTTACGCATTCTATCGATGCGAGCTTTTGTGGTGCTTTCTGTGATGTTGAGCAGTTTATACTTATCAGCAGCATCGAGTAGGGGTTTGCAAAATTGTTTGCCAGCTATTTCATCATCAGAGCGTAAGAATGCTTCGATGATATCCACAAACGAGACATTCTTATTTGGTGAAAATTCTAGGCTATCGAGAATCGTTTTATCAAAAAGCTTTTTTTTACGGTTATTTTTTAGGCTTTTTCTGGCAGTCCATAGCATGCCTGAGAGGAGTTGTCCTAAAGAATGAAAATAATTATTTACTCGAAGTAATGTATATGTATTTGATTTGCCGGACGTCTCTGAACCCTGGTATGTAAAAGGTGGTTCTGCAGTTCTTAGACAGTTTTTATCAGATAGCCCTATACTTGCTATAGGCTTTGTTTTGATTGTTTCAGCTAAACAGGAATTTCCTGTGGCAGCAAAGGTGAAGTAATCAGCGAGTCCTTCATGTATGGCTGAGGTATGTTCTGGGTTGGGATAGTTATCATTGTAGGCCTTGGGTTTAAATTTGCCTTCTGAGTCTGGTTGTGTTGTGAATTGTGCATTAATATGATGTGAAATGACATAGTGACTGAGTTCATGTGCTGAGACATCAAAGTCATAGGCAAGATTTTGTTTGTTTTTTTTGCTGCTATTGTTTCCGAAAGCAATAAAGTGCTTTTGTGTAAGTTGCGCTAGACTTGGATTATTAAAGATGCCGCTATAGAAAGCTTCGCCGTCTTTAATAAAGCTACTGGTTGTAGGAGTTTGCACTATCAAATAGATGGCATCTGAAGTCCGAGATTTGAAGCCTAAGGATACAAACCATTCGTACATGCGATTGATATAAGAAAAGACATGGGCATGACGTGAAGAAAGTGAGGAGCTACCTTTATGGGTGAATGTACCATTCTCAAACGTTAGTGCCGATGGCTGAAAATCACTTCTCCTTGGTTTACTTGTTGATCCAGTGCTATGACTCACTCCATAAGAAGGCAAGAGTGAATTCAGTAGAAAATCTGTGGATTCTAGAGAGTTCTCAAGCAGTGTTTTCTTATCTAAACTTGAAGCAATAAGCGGATCTGTGGACCTACATTCTTCAGTGCCTCCTGCTATGATGCGTTTGTTTGCCAAGGCATTTGGGGAAGATCTTTGTGAACATACCTCCACAGCAAAATCTCTTTTTTCTGTTTGGGGGTTAAGTGTGTAGATATCTTTGAGGATGGCACAGGCATGACTTGCTATACGGGCGTAAGAGGCTAGTCCAAGGTGATGAAATGTGACTTCATAATAGCTGTAATTGTATAAAAAATAAGCGCATATTCCTGGAACAAAGTGATCATCCAAGGATAAGACACAGGCATGTTTTGCAACCAAAGATAGCTTTTGAGGATCAAAAGATGTGTCATGTTCAGCAAGTGAGTTACTCATCATATCTATGAGTGTTTGATCTTTTTGGTCATGGATATCCATGATGGCTCTTTCAAAGTGATCTGGATCATAGATAGATGTGGGGATATCTCCGAGAATAGTGATAGCATCATCGTGCATTTTGATGGCTTTGATATGAGATTGCCAGATGGGTAGAGAGTTTATTGCCAAGTGGTATTGGTAAGAAATGCGTCCTGAGGGTTTGGCAGTGGAGCGAGTGAGTACCGGAGTGATGGCAGGATTGTCTATCATGTTCTTTAGAATTTTTTGCATGTAGCTATCATCAACAGGCCCATCAAGGCTGTTATTGTTAGAGGCTTTGGTGTTTTCTAGCCATGCTTTAAGATCTTCACCGTCTTCATTATTTTCGCTATATGGTGCTTCTTGATAAAAACGTACAGTGCGTTTGTTTTCTTTTGGAGGTGGTGTGATGTTTTCTTTGAAAACTGAGTAATCATGTGAGTGATTTAGGGATGCCATGGCAGGCTTTAGTGGGCTGATTGTGTTGAATACAATGAGTACCCACATCCACAGTGTGAATGTTTTGAGGTAGCGTTTCCGGGATGGGGTGGGTTTTGATTTTGTATAATGTGGATATAGAAAGTACATAGAGGAAGTGCTCTTTGTGTATTGTGTAAGTAGGACATATGAACATATACATATGAAGGTATGGAGAATGTAAGTAACTCGGAGCTTTTCTTTCTTGTTTTCATTTTTCTTAAACCACCACATGCTCGTAACTCGGAATTTTCTGTATAAAAAAAAGCAATTTTTTGTGATGTGATAAAGGCTGAGATACAATGAAGAGTTCATTTTTCATATCAATAGGATGTAGATGCATATCAATACAAAAGCAAAGCTAGAGGGCTGATTGATTCTTTTGTGGATGTTTTGAGAGATCTTTGAGAGTTTGCTGTGAAGGGCGTTTATATTTCTATAAGTTTGTGGCTTGTAGAAGGTAGAAGAGTCTTTTAAATCATTGGTTCAGAAGTCTTTTTTTCCTTGCTGTCATCACCCATAATGGCAGACACATCCATAGCCACCACCAGCTAAGTTGGTTATGTTTATTGGGGGAGGACGATGATGCATGAAGAGCTTGGCCGTGAGCTGTAGAGCTGAGCTTAAGTGTTCCACTGCAGCCATTGCTGTTGGTGTTTTGACGGATAGAGTCTAGAGTGCTGCCTTTAATATTTTTAGCATCTGAGCTGTTTTGTTCAGCTGTAACTTGCGAAACTTTTGTTATAGGGATCATGTTCTGAGGTTTGTCAGTTGGAGATTTGCATTTGCCTGTGGAAGTGCGTGCTACATCAAATGGAGGAGTTGTTATTTTCTTTGCACTGTGTGCTCTTGTTTGGGGAGTACCAGTTGAGGCTGGACAGTTCTTGCGCATTTTGTCTATGCGAGCTTTTGTGGTGCTTTCTGTGATGTTGAGCAGTTTATACTTATCAGCAGCATCGAGTAGGGGTTTGCAAAATTGTTTGCCAGCTATTTCATCATCAGATTGTAAGAATGCTTGGATGATATCCACAAACGTGACATCATCTTGTGGTGAGTACTCTAAGCCATTGAGAACCATTTTATCAAAAAGTCTTTTTTCTTCTTTATTTTTGAGGCTTTTTCTGGCAGTCCATAGCATGCCTGAAGAGGAGTTGTCCTAAAGAGTGAAATGAATTTTTTTGTAGCAAAGATACATATATATTTTCTGTTGTGCCAGATGTTGTGGTATAATTTTCTGTACCCTGGTATGTAAAAGGTGGATTTGCAGTTCTTAGGCAGTTTTTGTCTGATATTGATACCTTTTTTTTAGGGGCTACGTTCATTGTTTCACCTAAACAAGAATTTTCTGTGGCAGCAAAGGTAAAGTAATCAGCTAGTCCTTCATTTATGGCCGTGGTATGGTCTGCGCTTGGGTAGTTATCGCTGTAGCGTTTTCTACTAAACATTATATGACCGCTTTGTCGTTGCAGTCGTCCACGAATATAGTGTCCATTGACATAATGAGCGAGCTCGTGGGCCGAGATATCAAAGTCATATGCTAAATTTTGCAGTGTTTTGTTGTCTCTTCCGAAACCAATGATGTTTTTTCGTTTCTTATCGTCACCTGTCGGTGAGAAGGAATAGAAAGCATTTCCGGCTTGGATCCAATTATTGGTGTTATCGGTATGTACAACCAAATAGATGGGATCTGGATAAGGTGATTTGAATCCTAATGATGCGAACCATTCGTGCATGCGACTGGTATAGGAAAAAACATGTGCTTGACGTGAAGAGAGGTCATCTTTATGGGTAAATTTACCGTCATTAAAGGCTAGTGCGGTTGGCTGGAAATGCCCTGTTGGTTTGCCCACTGATTTTTTTTTATTAGAGTTGCTAGCTGCATAAGAAGGTAATAGTGATTCGAGTATAGAGGTTGTTGTACTTTTTTTTGTATCTGTAGCTGCAAGCTCTGAAGAGCTTGTGGCTCCACACGTTTCTGTTCCTGCAACGATGAATTGGTTTGCTAAAGCATTTTTGGCAGATCTTTGTGAGCATACCTCCACAGCAAAATCAGTTTTCTTTGTTTTAGGGTTGAATGTGTGAATGTCTTTGAGGAGGGCACAGGTGTGTTTAGCATGACTTACGAGTGGATTGTAAGAGGCTAGTCCGAGGTGATGGAATGTGGCTTCATAGTAGAGATAATTATATAAAAATTGAGCGCATATTCCTGGTACGTAGTGATCATCCAAGGTTAAGACACAGGCATGTCTTCCCTCTAAAGATAGCTTTTCAGCATCAAAGGAAGCGTCATGCTGAGCAAGTGTGCTACTCATTATCTCTTTGAGAGTTTTGTCTTTTGTATCGTAGTTTTCAATGGCTGTTTCTTTAAAGTGGTCTGGATCATAAGTAGATGCGGGGATATCTCCGACAATGACGATATTGTCATTGTGCATCTTGATGGCTTTGATGTTGGTATGATGAAGGGGTAAAGACTGAATTTCAAAGTGATATTGATAAGAGACGCGTCCTGAGGGTTTGGCAGTGGATCGAATCAACACGGGGATGATGGCAGGATTGTCTATCATTTTAGTGAGGGTTTTTTGTATGTAGCTGTCATCAACAGGGCCGTTAAGGCTGTTATTGTTAGATGCTCTGGTGTTTTCTAGCCATGTCTCAAGATCTTCGTCGTCCTCATTATCTTCGCTATCAGATGAGGTTAATGATCCTGGAGCTTCTTTGTAAAAGCGCACTGAGGTTCTGCTTTTATCTGGAGATGATGTTGCATCGGAGTGTGTTTCTTCTGTGTGAAGTGATGAATCATGTGATGTATCTTCATCTCCATGAGCATGAACCGGTCCTCCCCAAACATCTAGTGGGCTGATTATGCTGAATATAATGAATATCAGTATATGTGGCATCAATGTTTTGTTGTGTCGATGTTTCAAGGCAGTATTCGTATTTTGAATTTGGGTGATTTTTTGAAAGTGCATAAAGTGGTTTATAATGTCATTATAAAGGGTGTTATATTAGGGTGAGATATTTACGTGGTTCTAAGTGATATAGAGCCATCTCGTGCCTTAAATTTTTTGTTCTCAAGCATGACCTATCATCTGGTTCTTTTCAGTTCATCGGATTTTTTGTTATAAATCATAGTGATTTTTTATTGTTTGAATATGGTGGAATGGGCTATGATGAGACATATAGACACAAAGACAGGTTGATATGTATCTTGTGTGCGTGTGTTGGTAGCTATTTTGATAGCTATGTTTGATAGCTATGTTTGATAGCTATGTTTGATAGCTATCTGATTGCTTACCATGAATGTGGTTGTTGTTTTGTGACAGATGTGTATGGAATACAGAAAAGATGGTGTTTTCAGTATGCTTAAATGTTAAAATAGACATAAAACGAGATTGTTGAGAATATTGTTGAGAATGAGAAAATCAAAGAGCAAGAGAATGAAAAAACTAAAGTAGGTCATATGAATCTTTTGTTAGCTGATGATTCTTCTGCCATTCAAAAAGTCATCACTTTATCGCTTCAAAAGAGTGCTTATAGTGTGGTTGTGGTGTCTTCTTTTGAAGATTTGAAAAGTGAGCTTAAGCGTAAGTCTTATGCTTTATTGATTTGTGATGGTAAGCTGTCTGGTTTGAGGTCTGCTGAGATGCTCAAGGAGGTGGTTCAGTCTTACAGCTCTCTTAAAGTTTTGATGCTTAAGGGGAGTTATGATGGTTATGATGAACAGGCATTTTGTGATGCTGGATTTGATCACGTTCTTGCTAAACCCTTTTCTATGGCTGATATTGCTTCTCATGTCGCTTCTTTGGTTCCTTTGACAGATCATCAACACAATCATTTGCCACCCACAGATTCTCAACTTTCGCGTCACGGTGCGACTGCTGTTGCAGATAGTTCTTCAGCATCATCGTTTCAGGTAGCTCTTAGAGAGCCTGATAGTCGGTGGCAAAAAGCTTTTGAACCTTATCCTGGATCTCATCAAGTCATGACTCATCAGGTTAGAGATTATTCAAAAGGGTCAAAAAATCTTAAAGGTCAAGAACAGCAGCAAAAAAAAGCTAGAGAGGACTTGGAGCGGTATGGGTTATCAGAGCCTTCTAAAGATACAAGAGAGCCTCATCGAGACGATGTTCCATCATCTGCAGATACTTCAGTGCCTTCTTTATCTTCACAGGCTTTATCTTCACAGGCTTTATCTTCACTGGATATGGATCTGATTGCTGCGGAGGTGTATTCGCGATTACAGGCAGGGATAAAAAAAGAGATTTATCATCAATTGGAAGTGATGGTAAGGGGTGGTGTAGAAAAAGATATTAAAGAGCTTATTCGTGAAGAGTTGCAGAAACTTGCTGAAGAGCGTTCTAGGCTATAAACACAAGTAAAAAGCATAGAGATGTTTTTGAGTGATATCTATTATTTATCAGCAGTATGACCAGTGCATCATACAAAAAGAATAGATGAATAAAACCTGAATAAAATATTGAGAAATAAAAGTAGAGATATATATGCCAAAAGTTGTAGCTTTTCTTGATGAGATATATTTGAGAGAGCTTGCTCAACGTTGTCTTATGGAAGATATACCCACTAGAGATATCACCACAACGAGTTGTGTGGAAGAGAATCTATGTGGAGAGGCGATGATTATTTCACGTCAGTCAGCTGTGGTGGTGGCTGGTTTAAAGCTATGTGAAGTGGTATTTCAGCTCTGTGATGTTAAGGTGGAATTTACCTCTGAGGTGGAGGAGGGTGCTTGTTTGGGTTTTTGCGATGTGGAGGTATCGCAAGCTTCAGTCCCTCTTGTTATCGCCACTGTACGTGGACGAATGAGTGCTTTGCTCAAAGCTGAAAGGGTGGCCTTAAATCTGCTGGCTCGGTTATGCGCTGTTGCCACAGCGAGTTATCAGCTTTCAGAAAAGTTGACAGGTTACAAAGCGCAGTTACTTGATACCCGCAAAACCACCCCTGGACTTAAGTTAGTTGAAAAGTATGCTTCTGCTGTGGGAGGAGCTCAAAATCATCGTTATCATTTGAGTGATGGAGTGTTGATTAAAGATAATCATTTATTGGCTGCAGGAGGTATTACGCAGGCTATACAAAGAGTGCGTAGATGTGCTCCTATTTCTATGAAGATAGAAATAGAGGTTACGAGCTTTTTGGAGCTAAAAGAAGCCTTAGATGCAGGTGCTGATATGATCATGTTGGATAATATGAGTTGTGAGGATATGGCGAAGTGTGTGAAATATGTTGCAGGAGCTGTACCTCTTGAAGCCTCTGGTGGTATTAGCTTGGCATCTATATCTTCTGTAGCTCAAACAGGAGTGGATTATATTTCTACCAGTGCGATGTTTCGCGCTCCTTCCGTGGATTTATCGATGTTAGTTACAGCTGTGGATAAGACATTTTCTTCATAAGGGCGTTTGTTATGCGGGCGTAACTTGAAAACAGATAGGTACTCGTGGATCTTATTCATTAGAAGCTGTACTCGTATATCCAGTGACTCGTGAATACCTAATAGACGAGCTACCTACAAAATCTTCTGATAATACTGCAGTTAGACATAACACAATGACTATCATGGCCCCCGATACCGTCTGCTACTCCATCTGAGCAGCTAGAATAGCTATGTAAACATAATGATCCATTTACTTGTGGTATCCATTTTAGAGAAATAGAGCTACGCGAAACCGGAATCACTTTTGAAAGCTGTGTTTACAGTCCCTTGAGCGATGACTACCGCCTTGAGATATGGTGCTGAATACGGTTGTGAGATTCATCTTTTGTATTAAACTTGGCTAAGTTGATAGATATGTACAAGAAATCTCTTTATTCCATCTTTAAGAAACCGAATACTCATAGCAAGAATATCTCAAATATTTTTTCCTGGATAGCTCATCTTGATTGCTATCCATCAAATAAGAAAAGGGTAAATGACAGTCAGATAGAATCTCACTATCTGCTTATCTTTGGCAAAGAAACATGTTACTATGCTAATGAAGTGTTTTCAGATGAGTTTGACAGCATTCTAGGCTATTAGTTAGTATGAGAGTAGAGTTTGGTATTAATCAAAAATTAATCGAAAATAAGTTCCGATAACTTATTAGAAGACTAGAAGACTAGAAGAAATCTGTGTGGTACAGTTTTCAGACAATATCTTTATTAATGCCCCGATAGATACCCTAGAAATCTTCTGAATTGTTGCCATATAAACAAAAACATAAGCTTGCTACCAAGAATCCCTTCAACCCTTCATACGCGTGAGAGAGCTCATGGAATTTCCTTCAGGTGATCCAGATTTTAAAAGCATTCGTGAAAATAACTTCTACTACGTTGATAAGACTAAATATTTAAAAACTCTTATCAAGAAAGGAAAGTACTATTTTTTATCGCGGCCGCGTAGATTTGGTAAAAGTCTTCTGGTAAGCACCTTGGAAAGTCTGTTTGATGGAGAAAAGGAATTATTCAAAGGTCTGCATATCTATGATAACTGGGATTGGAACAAAAAGCATCCGGTGATCAGAATTAGCTTTGATGGTGCCTGCCGAACCCCTGAGTTAATTAAAAAAAACATTACGCTTGACTTAAACGAAGTAGCAAAAAAATATGATCTGAATCCGTCTCAATACAAAGGACTTGAACCCTTTGAGTACTTGCATACTCTGTTTTATGATTGTCGAAAAAAAGCGGCAGATCAAACAGTAGTGCTTTTAATTGATGAATACGACAAACCCATTTTAGATGTTCTTCATGATAAAAAAGAAGCAGAAATTAACAAAGAATACCTTCGAGGTTTTTACAGTGTTATTAAGGGTTGTACTAAGCACATTCGATTTGTGTTTGTCACTGGCATCACCATGTTTTCAAAAACAAACATGTTCTCTGGGCTTAACAATCTTGTTAACATGAGTTTAGAAGAAGAATGTAATGCAATCTGTGGTTTTACCGAAAGTGAGCTAAGCACCGTATTTAAAAAGGAGTTGAAATCATTCAATTTAGAAAAAATTAGGCATTTTTATAATGGCTATAGCTGGACTGGAGATCCCTCTGATCCTCGGGTGTATAATCCTACGAGTATTCTTAATATG
>MKWU01003871.1_pt1 | contig 18751 bp, 21 predicted proteins | sample 809101 | NCBI WGS metagenome assembly MKWU01 (sample SAMN05860141, study PRJNA318959) | sponge metagenome | host: Aplysina aerophoba | place: Slovenia: Piran, Adriatic Sea, Gulf of Piran | collected 2013-05-07
TGCGTGTGAGCATCGAAAAACCAGGCTAAGCGGTCCGTTCGGCCGAAATATCCGCGAGAGAATCGGCACGGCCCCGTGTTGTAAAGAACCGATCGATTTGGGGAGCATCAAAAACCGTGGGGTCAAGCAGCGAGGTCGTGTTCTGAGTGATCTGGAGTCCGCACGTGGAAGAGACCGGGATACCAGCTCTGGAACTTCGCCCTCAGCGTGTCGTCGAGCACCCGGGTTCGGGTCTGAAGCATCAGGTGCGCACCGCGCTTTGACCAGCGCATCTGCTGGCGTTTTGCGAAGCGCTTTCCGACGACCGCATTGACGGTGGACTCCGCGAAGGCCGTCGAAACCCGCTCGCCATAGCGATGGCGCTCGGCGTAGTTCGGGATGGTGTGGGCGTTACGCCTGACGTAGGTGTGAAATTCGTCGACGCCCTTGCGGAACGCCTTCATGCCCGAAGCGGACCGGCATCGAAGCCGCCGGCGAGCGCCCCCAGGGAGCGCCGGGAGGGCGCCGCCGCGCGGTGCAGGGGATCGCCTCCGGCATCGAGGCCGCGAGCGCCGGATCGACTGGCGGGGATCGCGCCCGCTGCTGACGGCAGGATCGCCGCCGCCGTCCTGTGCATCGCGGATTACTGCCGGGATATGGATTCGCCGTCGAGGTTCGTGTGAGACTTGCGGCAATCCAAGCGGCCAGAGCCCGGTAATGCGCGCTTTCTGACCGTCGCCTACAAGGATGCGCTGACAACGGGAGGGGAACCCATGCGTACAATGATGATTGCTGTTGCCGCCTCATTTTTGCTCGCCGCGTGCGGCGGTGGCGGCGGGAAGACTGCCATGACGCCATTACCGCCAAGGACTGGCCCGGCTGTTGTTGACACGGACGGCGACGGCGTAGCGGACGCTCAGGACGCCTTCCCGAACGATGCTTCCGAGACGATGGACACGGACGGCGACGGCACGGGCGACAATGCCGACACCTTCCCGAACGACGCCTCCGAGACGATGGACTCGGACGGCGACGGCACGGGCGACAATGCCGACGCCTTCCCGAACGACGCCTCCAAGACGGTGGACCCGGCTGTTGTTGACACGGACGGCGACGGCGTAGCGGACGCTCAGGACGCCTTCCCGAACGATGCTTCCGAGACGATGGACTCGGACGGCGACGGCACGGGCGACAATGCCGACGCCTTCCCGAACGACGCCTCCAAGACGGTGGACCCGGCTGTTGTTGACACCGACATGGACGGCGTAGCGGACGCTCAGGACGCCTTCCCGAACGATGCTTCCGAGACGATGGACACGGACGGCGACGGCACGGGCGACAATGCCGACGCCTTCCCGAACGACGCCTCCGAGACGATGGACTCGGACGGCGACGGCACGGGCGACAATGCCGACGCCTTCCCGAACGACGCCTCCGAGACGATGGACACGGACGGCGATGGAACGGGCGACAATGCCGACGCCTTCCCGAACGACGCCTCCGAGACGATGGATTCGGACGGCGACGGCACGGGCGACAACGCCGACGCCTTCCCGAACGACGCCTCCAAGACGGTGGACACGGACCCGCAGTTAGAGCTAGCGAAGACAGGCTCAGTTGCTTCGTCGTCGTCTAGCGTCGTCTCTACGGAGGTTGCGATCGTCAACGGTGTTGCGGTCACGCGAAACATAAGCGTGCAAAGACAGTCCATCACGATCGCCGGTTGGGGCTATTGGGGGAAGAAGGACGACGACACCCTGTTCAGGGCGACCCTGAACGCTACAGGGACGCTGACCAACGGCGTGCCGAGCCAGTCCTACAGTTCGGCAGTCACCGGCTCGCGAACCGGCTCCAACCCCGTTGCAGGTTCAGCGGTATGGACCGGCGGGGTTCGAGGCGTTACCGCCGACTTCACACGGGTGACGGGCGAGTCGCGCATCGAGGCAGACCTCGGCGCGGCGACGCTCGATGTCGCGTTCACCGCTTTCGACAATGGCCAAGCCAACATGACATGGGACGGCTTGAGCATGGCCAATGGAGCGTTCCGCGACGGCACAAGGCTGGAAGGCGCGTTCTACGGTGCCGAGCATGAAGGCATTGCCGGCAAGTTCAACCGCGACGGCTTGCGCGGCGTGTTTGGCGCGCTCCGCGAATAGCGAAGCCTGTTCCCGGCCCCTCATACCCCCTGCCGGCGCGAAGCTCCCCCGCTCGCGGCTGGCCCGGCTTGCCGCCGTGACGGGGCAGGGAGCCGCCGCCAGCGTCGCACGGGCCGATGATCCGGCAGGGATTGCCGCCCGAAAGGCCGCCATGCGCCTCTGCGGCGATTTATGGTGGTCTCGCCGCCTGGAAGATGCCGGGCTGTCGCGGGAGGCTTCCGAGGCCGTGGCCGCCGGGAACCTTGAGGCCGTCGAGGCGGACCGGGTGCGGCCGATGACATGACGGCGGCGGCATTGGCGGCATTGGCTGCGGTTATCGTCGGTTGGTCCTATGCGTTCTATCGCCTCGGCAAGTGGCGCGGACGGCGGCAGGCCCTCGCCCGCATGGGGGACATCGGCGGCCCTACGGGAAGGCAGCTTGCCTATCTCGGTTTGCTGGCGTCGGAGCTTGGCGTCGAGGAGCCCGCCGTCTCGACAATGGCGGAAGCGTCGCGGGAGATTGACCGGCTCAAGACGATCAAGCGCGGGCGGGCATGACGGCGCTTCGCCCCATGACGGCGGCATTGCTGCTATTCGCGCTCGTTGCGCCCCTGCCGGCGGCCGGGCAAAGCGCCGAAACCTGCATTGCCTACATGGAAGCCGATGACGCCTTTCGGCAGGCCATGCAGCAGGCCGAGTTATACCCCGACTATCAAGCTGCGATCCGGCGAGCAGAACGGACGGCTAGACAATCCAAAGAGGCGTTAGAACGCTACAAGGAAGCACTGCGAAGAGCCGAGCGGAAGCTTTCCAACGACAATCTCCGCTCCGCAAAGCGGGCGGAGGAAGTAGCAAGGGCGGCACATTCTTTCCACGCAGACACCATCCAATCATTGGAACTCGTGGAAGCAAAGCTATTCGCTGCCTTGGAACCGGCCAGCGACGACAAGGCGGACGCTTATGCGGCTGCCTACAAGGGACCGCGCAGCGACAATCCGCGAGTCATGGCGGCATTGCTGCAAGCGGACCGGAAGCGTTGCCGGGCGCGCGGTATGTGACCAGCCCACGCGGTCTGCGGCGGTGCGGGGAGCCGCCGCCAGCGTCCGCATGGGCCGCCCCCGAGCGCCGCGCCTCGACCGGGGCCGCGAGGGGCAGCGCCGAAACCTGCAACCGCTGGTTTTGCTACTCGCGCTTCGCCCCGAAGGCGCCCCTGATATTGTGGTGCTGAAAGACGCCACCGGCTTCTTCATGGTTCGGGCCGTAGAAGGTGCCGTGGATATAGTTGTCCGTGTCGTCATACCATCGTGCGGCTCCTTTGCTGAACGATCCTTCGACCATCGGCATGTTGCGCCAGCTTATGTCCGCCTCGGCAGCGCCAGTCGCCACGTCCGCGATGTTGGTGAAAGAGACGGAAGCCGACGAAGCGGTGAAGTTCACTTCGACACTGGCATCGCCCTGGACATAGCGGCCCCGGCTGGCCGTAGTCTCGCTCACATCAGCGCCGAGCATGGAGCCTTCCCACCGAGCGGACCCGCTGACCGGGTTCCGGCCTGTGCTGTCTCCGACCGAGAACGCCCCCGCCCAAAGCACGTTCTCGATCGTCAGTCCTTGGCGGGTGCTCTGCCGCGACCAGACATGGAAGAAACTATGATCCTGCCATCCGGCGTAACTCCGAAGATCGTAATGCCCGGCTTCGGTTGGGTGACTCTCAACGTGCTGAACTAGTGGCAGCGCCAGCTCGATGCTGGACTTCTCGTAGGTGTGATCCTCGCCCATTTGCAGGTCCCGAAGGCGATGTGTCGGCAATGACGGCAGCGAGCGCGGAGAGCCGAACGTGCGGGCCTCCAGCACCACATCCGCGGAATCAAGGCGAGATTGGAGGGTTTCGCGGACCTGTTCATCGTCGAAGGACTGGTCTTCTGGCTGCGGCACGACGCAATCCTGGCCGGCAGGGACGGTCGTGCCGCCCGGGCACTGCACCGGCGTTTGCACCACCGGCCTTGCCGGAGGTCTCGGCAGCCCTGACCGACTGCCGCCGAAACCTGCCGCCAAGTCGGTCCGGTAGAGCACGCCGCCAACGGCTTCATGGCTACTGCCGAAGAATGCGCCGGTCAGCTCGCCATCGTCGCCGCCGGTGCGCAGCAGGTAATTGCCGCCGACGCGAACATCGTAGCTCAAGGCTCCGGTGTTCCAGAGGCTCCCCGTGCCGACGGCCTTGATAGTCTGTCCGGCGCCCCATTTCTCCATGTCCGTGAAATCGAGATCGCCTGTCATGGTCGTAAGGCTGATCGTCATGTCCATACGCCCGCCGACGCTTTCCCGGTCGGGCGTGTAGCCAAGCAGCCGCCCCGCCCATGAAGCCGAACCGGACAGCAGCGGGTTGTCCGCCAGCGGGAAAAGCGGAGGCGGCCCCGCCGCCCATGCCCGGGCGAAGCCGTTGCGCTGCACGACGCCGAATTGCACATCGTCATCGGGAAGCGAAGCGGCCAGATAGGACGATGCGTCCGTCCATGGGCCGAGATCGGCGGCAAGATCGGCGTTCAATGTCGTCATGCCCAACACGCCGTAAACCGCCGCAAGCGCATCCTGATCCAGCCGGTAAAGCACATGGCCGTTCTCGGCGCTCAACACGGGCTGCATGACAGTTTTCGGGAAGGATGTTTCGTCCACATGACCCCGCCCGAGCGCATGAAGAAGCTCATGGATCAGGGCGGGAATACGATTGTTTCCCTCTGTCCTACCGGGGTCGATCCAGACTTTCGCCGAAAAGACCTCCACGGTGTATTTGCTGAACCACTTATGTGCCCATCCTATCGTTTGAGCGCCCACAGGCTGGCCCCATGTCCCACGGTCCGAGAATTCCACGACGATAACGCCGTCGTCCGGCTGGCCGGATTCATGCTCTGTCGGGCGAAGGTCCAGATCCAGTTTCCAATCGGCGGGCAGCCAGTAGTTGATGAGCTGCACGGCATGGGCGGTTTCGCGGATTTGCGCCGGCGTCGCCCCCTTCTGGATTCTGACTGTCGGCGCTTCCCCGAAGCGAAGCACGGCGATATAGCCGCTATCCAGAGCATCGGCCGTCAAATAACGGCGAAGCGTCTCAGCGGTTACGCCGTCCTGGATGCGCCCGCTATACAGCACAATCCCGTCATGCTCGCCCTGCCGGTCAAGGTCGTCCAGGGCCGGTTCCCGGACCGCGCCGATCTGCACCCGATCATCGGTCGCAAGGATTGGAGCTTGCGTCGCTCGCAGGGACGCTGGCGCAATCTCATAGACCCGTTCCTGTGGACCCGTGACCGTGGGCGGGTTTGCCGGAGGTTGCGGCCCACCAGTCGTTTGCTTCGGCCACGCTGCCGAAGCGGTGGGGCCGAAATCCGTGCCGTCGCCATATCGGACCCAATACCAATACTGAACGCCTTCCATGACGCTATGGTCAACGACATACCCTATCCAGGATTTTCCGAGTAAGGTTGCCGTCGCGAAATTATTTTCCGTGTTTCTATAAACATAGCCGTATGTGAAAGTCGAAACGCTTAGAGGATTGTCCCACTGGATCCATGTGCCGCCGACGCCGTGTTTCGTCACCGTCAAATTCATCGGGGCGGGATAATTCGTTTCGTTTCCAGCCCCCAGGGAAACCCTGTGCATCGGGACAGACGCGGGAACGCTTCCCAAGCCTGGCGCAAAGGACGGGCCGTGCCCTGCATTACAGCCAGCCACGGCCAGCATTGCGACAAGGCCGACGGCAGCAAGATAGAAACGGTTGAATATGGCGACCTCCCACTGGTTCCGCGGCCCGACTCCGGCTGGCGTCGGGCCGGAATGCGCGCTGCCAGCGCACGGCGGCAATCACGAAACGCAAGCAGCGCGCCCGCCGCAAAGCCGGAAGCGCGTTTGACAGAAACAACCGGCAGTAAGCACCAATCGGGCGCCCCTGTCGAAGACGCGCGGCGGGCTTGCGTTGCGACGGGCGCGGGGCAACCCTGCTACAGGCGTTCTATGACGGCAAGCGTCATGTAGGGGCAAGTGCCGCCTCGACCGGGGCCGGCAGGAGCCGGGGAAGCCGCGCCAGCCGCGAGCGGCGGAGGTTCGCGGCCCGCCGCGCAGCTGGGGACGAGCCTGCCGCCCCGAACTATGGAGCGGAATGGGGCGGGTTGCGGCGGGCGCGGCCGTGCCGCGCTCCTGTGCGCTCCCTGGCGGCGCACGGCAACAATCCGTGGGGCAGTCAGCGCCGGAAAGGGGGGCGCGGCGGAACAGGCGGAATTGCATCCAGGCAGACGACGGCGGCTCTCCAGAGCCGCCGTCGTCTGCCCTCTTTCTCCCTTCCTCTCCTATCTGTGTAAGCCCCTCCGAAATCGCTCCGCATGGGTGGAGCCAGAAGAGCTGTTATGGCAGTAGCTCGGACGGCTCGTTTGGTTGAGTGCGCCGACTTAAACCTTCTGGCGGAACGATTACTGTCAGCCCTTGGCCGCGAGCCGATGCGCGCGGGCGCGGGCTTGCTCCGGGCGACGGCGCAAGCGCTCATCGTGACGGCATTCGACCAAGCGGCGCGGGCCGCTATCGCTGTCGGCTTCTATGCCGTGCGCATCGAAGTAGCCGCATTCGAACTCGGCCGCTTCCCGGCTCGCGCACTCAAACCAGAACAGCGCGTTGCCGCCGGCGTCCCGGATTGTCACCACATGCATCTCCGCGTTGGCGCAGCGCACAGCATCGGACAGTTCCTGGCGGTTCATCGGTCAAGCTCCTTGCGCACGGCTTTGCGGGATCAGCAACTGCACCGACGGGAAATACGTCGTAAATCTGGATGTGTCGGCGGTAGCCAGCGGCCAGCTCATGAGCTCGGCATGGGCGCCAATGAAGAAGTCCGGCAGCGGCGTGCGCGGCGAGTCCTTGCCGGACTGGCTTTGCCTTCGGCTAAGGTATCGGCGATAGGCGGCAGCGCAGATGTCCGCCGCGGCGGCCGGAACGTCGAATATCCGGACTCCCCAGCCGCGGATACGATCTGCTGCGGTACCCGGCTCTGTCTCGCCGACGCAAATCTCGGCGAGACAGACCGCATTGATGGCGGCCCCTTCGGTGGAGATCGCCCGCGCAATCGTCTCCCTGGCCCAGTCCCGATACTGCGATCCGCTTTCCGCCGCGTAGAGCAGCACGTTCGTATCGAGGAGCATCATGGTTCGCGGGTGATCTCTCGCAGCTGCTCCCATGAGAGAGCCATGTTCAGCGGTGACCGGTCCATCGCCTCGAGACACGTTTCGCGGGTCATTTCCGGCGCCTCGTCCGCCCGGTGCAGGCGAACGAGAACGAAGCGCTCGTCGCCCTGGCGTTGGACGTCGAAGATGTCTCCCGGCTTGGCTCCCGGAATGACGACACGCTTCTTGATGTCGGCTCGCACTGCCTTCATGGGTGGGAATGTCCCACCTGTGACCGCTTCAGTCAAATGCAGGTCGATTCCGTCAGGCGGTCGGGCGCTCCCACATGCGCGCGAGGAACGTCCGGGCCTCGATGCCGACGGCGGTGGTGTAGATCGCGGTCGTGGCGATGTCGGCATGGCCGAGCACGGCCGCGATGGTGGGCAGCGGCACGCCGGCCGTGACGGCGGCGATGCCGAACGCGTGGCGGAGCCCCTTCGGGCAGGCCTGGGGCCCGGCGATGCCGGCGCGCTCCATGACGGCGACGATGCGCCGGTGTCCGGTGGCGCGAGACCAGGGCCAGAGCGGATCGCTGGCGCGCCGGGGCGGGGTGCTGCGCAGCCCGTGGACGAGCTCGAGCGCGCGGAGCGTCTCTGCCGGCAGCGGAACCTCGCGCCAGTGCTCGGCCCGGCGCTTGAGCGTGCGGATGCGGATCGCGGCCGCGTCCAGGTCGATGTCGCATGGCCTGAGCGCCAGGATCTCCGAGAGCCGGGCGCCGGAGTGCGCAAGCACCAGGGCGAAGGTCTGCCGCTCGGGGCGCGCCTCCCGGGCCGCGGCGGCCAGGAACCGCTCGCGCTCCCCGGCCGTCAGGTATTTGCGCCCGCGCCCGTCGACGAGCCGGATCGTGCCCTGGACCATGATTGCGACATTACCACAGAAGTAATGCCCGACCAGCGGATTCCGGGGCCGCCTGCAAGGCTCCAGGAGGGCCGATCCGGCCTCGCGGCGGGCTGAAGTGCAGCCGGGATTGAGACACTACTGCAATAGTGTAGCAGACATGTCGCAATACTCGGGGCCAATTACTCCAATAAGCAGATGCTCCAACCGGGCAATCTTCTGCATGTCTTCATCGCGTCGGAACGCGATAGTCCACAGACAAGATTGAACGATCTCCGCCTTATAAGCCGCTTTTTGGTTGTCTGGATCGTGATTGTGGCCGTACTTCCTGAGCCACGCCTGCGGCAGCGTTCCTCCCTTCTTATCTCCCACTGTTAGGTGTTGCCTTACGCGCTCCTTCAGATTCTGTTGTCCGCCGCCGCACTTCCCCACATAAATGACGCAACCGCGGAGTTGGAAGGCGTAGACGCCTATGCAATCACAAAGGCAGTCTAGACAGGTGAGCCTGTTATTTCCGCATGTCTTCACGATGCCTGTGAGTGGCAAGCTTCTGATGGTCTGTTCGTCAAGCGCCAAGTCCACATGTCGACAGAACGCCGCAAGACGATCGCATGTTAGGTTGTGTGGATTACGGATCGCTTCATGGATGTCCATAAATACCCCTTGAGATCAGCCCTTGATCTGCGCTCGTTATCCACCCAGTGCCTTCAGGCGCTTCCGGAGCGCTTTCACTTGTGATGGTGGCAAGGATTCCGCTACAGCGACAATCAGGTCCAACAGTGGAATGTCTCCGCTTCTCTCAACCCCGAAATAATCGAGATGGACTTCGTTGCGGACGTTGATGCGCATCTTCCGACTGGGGGCCTTCCCGTACCGGGCCAAGAACCGTGACAGCTTCGAGCTCAGCTGGTCGTACAACTCGGTGGACGGGTCCACTTCTCGATACCACGCTTGGAGACAGGCCTCGGTCTTGCGGCCGTCGAGGAGTCCTATTCCTGTCAGATTGATGTATTTCTTCGCATCCAGGTCCTCATAACCTGCCCATTTCGAGGGCGCAAAGCGCCAGCGTCCGCTTTTATTCCGCTCGGCATACCATGCCCGCGCGTAACCAAGACGATCCGCCAGCGCGGTGCTCTGCGCGACCTCATCAGCAAAGCGATGTATGGCTTCCGATGCGATGCCAGAATGTGAAGCAAGTGTATACATCCCATTTTCCTCATGTTGTCCGGCGGTGCACATGGACAATATGGGGAGGCATGAAAACCGAGTCAAGTAATACAGCAGAGGAAATGATTAAGTTTAACCATCGAAGTTGTCTTGTTATCTGTGTCAGTCAGTGACATTCTGTCAAAAATCGACACAGAGAGCGCGATGTGGATACAGGCGGCACCACCGAATTCTCCGGGCTGATGACCCGGGCAGGGCTGGGCATCGGAGAGGCTTCCGGCCTGCTGGGCGTCAGTCCCAGGACGGTACGGCGCTATATCAACGGCGAGGCTCGCCGGATCGATCCGCTGAAGCTCGAAAGACTTCGCGAGGTCGCCAACGCCCGCTGTCCCGGTGACAGGCCGGAGGGCTTCCGTTTCATCGACCTGTTCGCCGGCATTGGCGGCCTGCGCCGGCCGTTTGAGGAGATCGGCGGGCGCTGCGTGTTCACCTCGGAGTGGGACCGCTTCTGCAGGGAAACCTATACCGCGAACTTCCCGGAGCCGGCGGACAGCGACCATGAGTTCATCGGCGACATCCGGCCCCGGGCGGCGAAGCCGGAAACCATTCCGGAGCACGACGTCCTGCTGGCGGGGTTTCCATGCCAGCCCTTCTCGATCGCGGGCGTGTCGAAGAAGAACGCCCTCGGGCAACCCCACGGCTTCCTCTGCGACACCCAGGGAACGCTGTTCTACGACCTGGCGAGGATCCTCGATCACCACCGCCCTCCGGCCTTCCTGCTCGAGAATGTCAGGAACCTGGAGCGTCATGACGGCGGCCGGACGTTCGCGACAATCATGCACGCGCTCGAGAAGGATCTCGGCTACAGCGTCAGCATCCGGGTCATCGATTCCTCTCCCTGGGTGCCGCAGAAGCGCGAGCGGATCTTCATCGTGGGCTTCAGGCAAAAGACAGGGTTCGATTTCGACCGGCTGGCGATCCCGGCCGGACCCGGTCCTGTCCTCGGGACCATTCTCGACACCGCGCCTCCCCCGAAATACACGCTCACCGCGCATCTCTGGAAATACCTGCGGGATTACAGGGAACGGCACAGAAGGGCCGGCAACGGGTTCGGCTATTCCCTGTTCGGCCCGGGCGACGTCACCCGCACCCTCTCCGCGCGCTATTACAAGGACGGCTCGGAAATCCTCATCCGGCAGGAGGGCCGGCGCCCCCGGCGCCTGACGCCACGCGAATGTGCGCGTCTGATGGGCTTCGAGAAGCCTGGCGAGACGGGGTTCCGGATCCCGGTGTCCGACACACAGGCCTACCGCCAGTTCGGCAATGCCGTGGTCGTGCCCGTCGTCCGCGCCGTGGCGCAGCTCATGAAGCCGCATATCGCGGAACTGCTTGCACAGGAGGGGCGGGTCCCGCCCTCCGCGCGACAGGCGGAACTCCTCCTCGCCGAACCGGCTCTCGCCGGCTGACCCGTGGCCGCCGATATCGTTCCGCCCGGGATTCGCTCGCGGATGATGGCCGGCATCCGGGGCCGGAACACGAAACCGGAAATCGCGGTCCGGTCCGCCCTGCACCGCCGCGGCTTCCGGTTCCGCCTGCATCGCGGGGACCTGCCGGGGAAACCCGATCTGGTGTTGCCTAAATACCGGGCGGTCATTTTCGTGCACGGGTGCTTCTGGCACGGCCATGGCTGCCACCTCTTCAGATGGCCGAAGACCCGGGAGGAGTTCTGGCGGGACAAGATCAGCTCGAATGCAGAGCGCGACCGCAGGCAGTTCTCGGCCCTGCGCGAGGCGGGCTGGCGCGTGGCCACGGTCAGGGAATGCGCACTGAAAGGCCGGGCGCGGCTGCCGGTCGAAACGGTCGCCGACCGCTGTGCGGCCTGGCTGGAATCGGACAGGATGGAACTGGAGCTCGACGGCGATGAGACGCGGACAGCTGCGTGACCATTTCAGGGGGGTGGGCGTCAAGCGCCTGTCCGCCGTTGACGCTGAACCCGGGAGTTCCAACCAGCATGAGGTCGGTACGACCCGGGACATGGTGACCCAGTTTCTGGGCGAGGTCCGGCGCCGGGACAATCCGGCCGTCTATATCTGGCTCGGCCAGGACCAGGACGGCATTACCGTTGAGGGAACCGCAACCCACTACGACACGCGCGAGCGGAAGCCCGACAGAAGACCGGAGTGGCGGCTCTACTACCCCTCCAATCCTGTCACGGAGGCCATGCGGGGAGGCGATACGCTGTTCCTGGCGATGAACGACGCCGAAGTCCTCTATTTCATCGTCGCGCCGGGCGGCTCCACCAGCGAGCGGCAATTGTCATGGCTGTTCGGCGTACAACCCGCCGGCGACAGGTTCATATCGAGGGAGGTGCGGGACGACGGACCCGAGCTGGATTTCGCGGCGCGCTACATACTGGACGAGCTCGGCATCGAGTTCGAGGAACCGGATGCCGACCGGCTCGACGGGATCATCGAGAGATTCGGGATGGACTTTCCAGGCACGGCGGAATTCTCGGACACCGCCCGTCTCACCCTTCCCCATGTGCGCGCGGAGGATGATCCGGACGCGGCCCTGATCGCCTGGCTGACCCACGAGGAGGCGCTGTTCCGCCGGCTTGAGAGGAGGATCGTCTCGGCCCGGCTGGAGAAAGGCTTCACCGGCGAGGAGGGCACCGATGTGGATGATTTCATCCGGTTTTCCCTCAGCGTCCAGAACAGGCGGAAGTCACGGATGGGCTACTCGCTGGAGCACCACCTGGAAGCCGTGTTCCGGGCATTCGACGTCGAACATGTCCGGGGCGCGGTAACGGAAAACAACCAGCGGCCGGACTTCCTTTTTCCCGGCGTGGAGGCTTACCGGGCCGCGCCGGCCTCGGGCTCGACCTGTCTCACCATGCTCGGGGCCAAGTCGAGCTGCAAGGAGCGCTGGCGGCAGGTTCTGGCCGAGGCAGCCAAGATACCGAGGAAGCACCTCCTGACGCTTGAGCCGGGCATATCCACGACGCAGACAGCACAGATGGAAGCTTCGGAGCTGCAGCTGGTTGTCCCGCAAGCGATCCAGGAAAGCTACACGGGCGAGCAGCAGGCCTGGCTCTGGAACCTGGACGGGTTCATCCTGGATGTGAGAAACCGGGCCGGCAGGTAGAAACTGCTCATCCCGTATGGCGCACAAGCGAACGCTGAAGGTTTTTTCGGACTGTTTTCCAGGGTCGATCGGGCGCATTTGGTCGGTCATGCCCAACGATAGAGGAACGTCTCATGTCCGTACGTTCAGTACTCCGGCGCTCAGAGAACGCAGATGCAACGACGGAACGGGAACCGGAGATCCCTTGCATTGCTCCTCGCCGGCCAGACCCGGATTCAGTCGCCTTTTGCATCGCATGGTCCCGTGCACTGAAGCAGTTGTCCATCCAGGCATTGGCAAGCATGGCCGATGTCTCGCCGTCCAGCATCGAGCGTATCGAGCGCGGCGAGCGCGTGAGTGACGACACTCTCCGGAAGGTCGCCGTGGCGGTGAACCAGGACGAAGACGCATTCACCGCCGAGCGCATTCCTCTCAGTCAGGATGAGACGAAACGGGCGCTCGAGGCGTGGGCGGCACCGTACGAAGGAATGACCATGGTGCAGGTCAGCCATTTCACAAAACAGCGCCAGGTCCGGGAGCTGTCCCGCTGTGATGGCGCCCTCCTCTACAGCGCGCTCTTGCGAGACGAAGCCCGGTCCCTCGTCGAAGGCCTCCGCGAATGGATAGACCTGGCCGGCTTCATCCGCGCCACTCACGAGCACGATGCCTTCATCACAAACGAGCCCTTCACCCGGATGCGCGAGTTCAACAGGGAGGTGCTTGCTGCGGTGCGCGAGGTCGAACGCGTCGGCCGTGCTACCGCATTAACCGGCTGCTACGACGCAGAGTGGGTGATGCCGGACCCGGTCAATGCGGCTTCCGACACCATGCCCGTCAAGGTGGGGCTCGTGGCGTTCTTTCCCAGGGAAACCGACCCTTGCGCGATCAAGCGCCGGATTCTGTGGGCCCCTGAACAGATCGTGCTCTGAACCCCCGGGAGGGTGCACCCGCGCATTGATGATGATTCCGCAAATCCGCTGCGAAAGCTGCCGCAATCATGACCGAAGTGACGACCACGGGTGGAATCGAACCACCATCCGGGCCTGGGCCGCTGCTCTCCCACGGAGGCGCGTCATTGCCGATCTTCGATAGCCTGGATGCATCGCGCGATGCGCCTGCGCTCCCGGTCGATTTACGCGAGCCGGGCGCGGCGGGCCGGCGTTGGCGGCTGGCGGCGCAAAGCCGCTTCCTCGACAGTCAGGCGGACGAAACTGTCTCGCAACGCGCCTTCCTCGCGGTCGCGCACCGTCATCGGCACGGCCTCCGCTTGTGTGGGGACGCACACGATACAGCATTGTCGGGAGGTCGTTTCTGTAGAAACAGGGAGGCCGGACGCACAGGAGAGAGTATATATGACGAAGAGATGGCAAGAGCAGGCCCTGGCCGACGCTATGGCTGCCAACCGGGGGATGATATCGAGCGAGCGGATGACCCTGAGACTCGCCAACCCGGCCGAGGAGGCGCGGCTCGACGACATCATCCTGTCCCACCTCTGGCCTGGAGCGGAAAGAGGACTGTACGGGACGCAATGGACGTTCCGGGCCGGAACGGAAGAGAACCTCCGGGACAGCATCACGACGGGGTATGGGCACCACACACAACGGAGCATTACGGCCGTCATTGCCGATCCGCAGCGACCCATCGGCCCGGGACAATCGCCGCCGTGGTATTGTCGGATCGAGATCGGCGTCCAGACCCACGGATACCATCTGCACCGGGACACAATCCTGTCATTCCCTGACAGTTTCAGCTGGACGAAACTCAAGCAGCTGCTCAAGGAGCCGGAACTGCAGGGATGTCCTCCGGAGTTGTCGTGGTCGGGCCCCTGCGCGGACAGGCAGGGGGAGTTCACAGTGAGCTTCTCGGGCGGGAGCGGGCGAACCTGGCTCCCGGTCGACCTGGATGTTGCCGAGCAACAGGACGGAACACCGATGGCGCACGCCGTCGAGGACTACTCGAACCTGCTTGAGTGGAATGCGGCGCGCATGGCGCAAGCCGCCGATGAAACCGAGAGGCTCGTGCACGGACATGTTGGAATCGCACAGGCGATGGATGCGCTCTGCGCAGCATGGCAGAGCACAGGGCGGTTCGGTTCTCTGCACGACGCGGTGCTTGCGGTATACGAAGCGTGGTGAATCACCCCTCATGCGGGAATGCGGGCCCTGCCGTGACCGCCAGCGCTCATACGACTGGCGCGGCATGCCCGACCTGCCCACCCGATACACCGTGATCGGGATCGCCTGCGGCACGAACCACGGCACATGGGACACGCCCATGGAGGTCGCCGCGGCGCTTGCCTTCGCGAAACACTCTCCCTCGACGATGTCGAGATCGTCACCGACGCCGCGCCCATGGCCGCCATAATTGCCGGCCGCTGACGGTCCCGCTCCCCTCTCCCGCCCCGGCGGTGTCGACGCCGCGAAGGTCGGGAAGGGGTTTGCCGGGGTATCGATGCGGGTCCGCCGTCCGACCGGCGCCCGCGTCTTTCCCCAACCGGAGATATCGCACATGACCGGCATGACCGCTTCTTTCCTTCGCTCCGACGCGAATACCTTTCTCACCCATGTCTTCGGGCGCGGCCTCGAGGACAAGACCTATGTGGTCGAGCGCTACCGCACCACCGTCGACGGCGCCATCCGCCAGCTGCCGGGCGGCAAGGGCCATCCCCTGACCCTGTCGCTGGCGACCGTCCGCAAGCTCCGTCCCGCGCGCAACGAGATCCTGATCTGCAAGGGCGAGAGGTCCGCGGACTCCGGGATCCAGTATTGGGGCGACCGCGCCGCCTGGGGCCATATGGTGCAGCGGGGCCGGTTCCCCGGATAGGCGCCAGCCCGCCCGTCGGTCCGGCGGCGTTCCGCAGGGGCGCTGCCGTTCCGGCCCCGTCGTCCCCTTCGACCTCACCCGCCGGGTGGGTCCGGAAGCGTCATTCGCCCGACATGTCCATCGCTGCCTCCCCTTCCCGGCCCTGCGCGGTATCGACGCCGCAAGGTCGGGGAGGGGTTGTTCGGGGTGAGTTGTAACGGCTCGCGATCAACCTCTTGCACAAGGAGCAAGCACCATGAACGGCCTGAACCGCGTGGACCTCATCGGCAATCTGGGCGCGGACCCCGAGTTCCGTAGCCTCCCCGGCGGCGGCGAAGTCGCCAATTTCTCCATCGCCACCTCGGAGCGTTTCAAGGACCGCCAGAACGGCGAATACAGGCAGCAGACCGAGTGGCACAGGATCGTCGTCTTCCAGGACGGCCTGGTCGCCATGCTGCGCAAGCACGCCGCCAAGGGCCGCCAGGCGCACGTCACCGGCAAGCTGCGCACCCGGAAATGGCAGAACCGCGACGGCAACGACCGCTATACCACCGAGATCGTGGTCGGCCCGCGCGGCTCCATCAACTTCCTCGACCCCAGGCCGGAGCAGGCGGGCAACCGCCCGCCGGCGCCGCCCCCGGAAGCATACGAGATGGACCTCGCCGCCTGAGGCGCCGTCCCTCCGCCCCGGAGCCTTCGGGTTCCGGGGCTTTTCGCGTTTTCCTTCGCAGCACGCCGTCCCGACCTGCTACCGCCCCGAGGCTTTGGCCCGGGGCGTTTTTCCCGGCGCTCCTCCCACGCCTGTCTTCATTGCGGGGAAATACGCGCAGCGGGCGCTGGCCGTGGGCGCCACCGTCGCGCTGGCGCCCGGACATGGCGCCCCAGCGGGGTGTGTGCGCCGGCCGCCAAGGTCAACACCATGTGGTGTGCGGCCTGGAGCCTCCTGCTGCCGTTACGCCGCTTCGAAACGCTCCACCGCGATCTCGCCGGCGCGGGATCGGGCCTGCCAAAGATCGCAGGCCATCTGCATCCCGAGCCAGGTTTCTGGCATCGACCCGAAGGCTTTTGAAAGTCGGAGCGCCATCTCCATAAAAACTCCCGCGCGTTCGACACGGCCGACGCAGCGCCACGGCAAGGTCGTGAGAAATACGGCCGCCCGACGCCGAAAGGCGTCGGGCTTTCTTCATGTTGCGGTCGCCACGACGGCTTGTCCTCAACGCCGCGTTGTGCCCCGTCCGGCCCCCGCATTATCTGCCGGGCCCCGGGTTTCCCTGTCGGTCCCTTGCCCATCGTCCTCGAATCGCATTTCCACCCCTTGCCTCTGACAGGCCGGCCGGCCTATCGTGATAGTGCCGGATGGAAATCGACGGAAAGGTATGTCAAACCTCTGCACTGGAGTGCGATTGGTCAGGAGGTTCTGTTGGCGGTTTCCATGGGATCCGTCATTGGTTGGCGACGGGGACCGAAGACGCAACGCCGGGGCCCCGACGAAAAGGGCGAAAACACGGAATGCAGGGATTGCGCATAACAATTCGGCAATATCGGCCGGGACTTTCCCTGCGCATTTGCCCTGACGCGCAGCTGTCCCGCCCGGAGGTGTCGGGAGATCGAACGACGGCCTGCCGCGAGCCTGTTTCGGAGGCGTCATGGTAGCGACGCTCGCGAAAATGGCGGTCCCGACCTACTACATCGAGAGCCAGGCCGCCCATGAGGGTCACGAGGTCAAGGGCCCGGATGCGCGCGAGGGCTACTACACGGGCGGCGGCAAGGAGCGTCCGGGCGAGTGGTACAACCCGACCGGGCTCTTCCGCCTGAAGGACGGCGGCATCGTATACGACAAGAAGTTCTACGCGCTGGCGAAGGGCTTCTCTCCCGAGCTCGACGGCACGAACCTCGTGCGCAATGCCGGCTCGGAGAAGCGCTCGCCCGGCTTCGACCTGACCTTCTCCGCCGACAAGTCGATCTCCGCACTATGGGCGATCTCTCCGCGAGAGGACCGCGAGGCGATCGAACGCGCCCTCATCGATGCGGCGCGCCAAGCTCTCGACGACACGATATTCAGGCATTGCGCAACCACGCGCACCGGCGCGGCCGGGAAGGACCTTCGGGTCGAGACCGGCGACATGCTGGCCGCGACCTTCCTGCACCGCACCTCGCGCGACGCCGACCCGCAGCTGCACGTCCATTCGACGATCTTCAATGTCGTGAAGACGCATTCCGACGGGAAGTTCCGCACCCTGCACGGCCATCCGCTCTACGCCTGGCAGAAGGCCGCCGGCGCCGCGTTCCGCAGCCACCTGGCGCATCTGATGCGCACGCGCCTCGAGGTCGGGATGGAACGCCACGGCCCGGAGGGCCAGTACACCCGCGTCGCCGCCATGGATCCGGATCTGGAACGGGAATGGAGCAAGCGCAGCGCCGATATCGTCGCCACGGTCACCGAACATCTGGGCGAAGACGCCCTCACGGACCCGGCGCAGATGGCGGCCGCGACGCTTGCAACGCGCCGGCGCAAGGCCGAAGGCAGCACGACCGAAGAGGACATCGCGCGGTTCCGCGAGGAAGCCGCGGAGATCGTCGATATTGCCGAGCTGCGCCAGCGCATCCGCGAGACGCCGGTCGCCGAAATCGGGCAGGAGTTCATCGACGCCGCCCATGAGGAGATCACGGCGATCCCGGCGAAGCTCGCGCAGATGGACGCCGTCTTCCGGCAGCCGGACATCGTCGAGAAGGTCGAGAACGCGCTCGGCGGCGCCGTCGCGGGCGATGCGGTGGAACGATGGCACGAGCTCAGCCTCGCCGGCGCCGACCTGGTTCCGCTCGAATACAAGGAGCCCAATCCCGACGCGCAGGCCGGCATGGCGCACAAGCGCATCTTCACCACGCTGGACACGCTCAGGGCCGAGCACACGCTGACGCGGCTCTCGCACCTCTCCGTCGCGGACCGGGCCCACGCCGTGGCGAAGGAAAAGGTCGACGCGAAGCTGCAGGCGCACCAGGACAGCGGACGCCAATACAGCGACGAACAGGTCCGCGCCATCCGGCATGCCGCCTCGCGTCCCGGCCGCCTCGCCCTGGTCGAGGGCGCGGCCGGCAGCGGCAAGTCGCATATGCTCCACCCGCTGGCCGAGCTCTGGCGCGGGGAAGGCAAGTCCGTCCGCGCACTCGCTGTCGCCTGGAGGCCGGCGGTCGAACTCGCCACCGCCATGCGGGCGCCGCCCTCGGCCGTCTATCCGTTCCTGCGCGACGTGCGCAAGGGCGCGAAGACCGTCAATGCCGATACCGTGCTGGTGGTCGACGAGGCGGGCATGCTCTCCACCCGGCAGGCGCTCCAGCTGGTGCAGCTCTCCGAGACCACGGGCTGCAAGCTGGTGCTGGTCGGCGACACGCAGCAGCAGCAGCCCATCGAGGCCGGGCCCGGCATGCGCATCGTGCGCGACGCCGTCGGCAGCGTGCGCGTCGACCGCATCCGCCGCCAGCTGCCGGACCTCGAAGACTGGCTCCGCGAGGTAGACG
>MKWU01003872.1_pt1 | contig 18750 bp, 19 predicted proteins | sample 809101 | NCBI WGS metagenome assembly MKWU01 (sample SAMN05860141, study PRJNA318959) | sponge metagenome | host: Aplysina aerophoba | place: Slovenia: Piran, Adriatic Sea, Gulf of Piran | collected 2013-05-07
CTCGCGGTCGACGTGGCCGCAGATGGCGACCTCGAGGGTGGTGCGCAGCAGCAGCTCGATCTCGGGGTTGCCGGCCATGACGGCGGCAGCGCTCTGGCCGGGGTCGCCGCGGGGGACGAGGGGGCGGGAGGGGTCGTCGGGGCCGCTCTCGCTGCCGGTCACGACGCCGAAGGTGAGGTAGCGGCCTTCGCGCACGGCGAGCATCTGACCGAGGGCGAAAGGCTCGCTGGTGTAGCGCGCATAGGCGCAGTCGAAGGCGCGCACGCTGGCGGCCACCACGCGGCAGGTCTCGTTCACACCGACCTCCTGCGCTTGCTGTGCTGCTTGCCGTTGACGCGCTCGTGGATACCGGCATCGCCCGCGAGGCGGGCCACCAGTCGTTCGAACTGCTGGCGGTCGCCGACGGAGATGACGGCCTGTTCGTGCGCTTCCTGGAGGGCGCGGGGGTAGCCCTCGCAGCGCTCACACTGATCGACGAGGGTGGCGTGCAGGCGATCGACCTGCTGAGGCGTGGCGGCCCAGGCGGGGAGCTCGACGCGGGCGATGTCGTCGTCGATGCGCAGGTAGAAGAGAGCGACTTCGTGGCCGGGAAGGAGCGACTCGACGCGGCCGGGGCGGCCGCTGCGGGAGTGGAAGAGGGCGCTGCGCTCCCCGGGGGCGAGGAGGCCGCGGAAGACGTCGCCGTCGGTGAGGGGCGGGGCGGAGGGCGGGGGCGGGGCGAGCACTTCGAGACTGGCAACGACCTCGCGGGCAGCGGAGGCGGAGATGTAGGCGCCCATGCTCAGGGGCTCGCCGCAGGCCTTCAGGCGGTTCAGGGCCTCGACAGTGCGCTCGCGGTAGGGGGCGAGGGCCTCGTCGGAGGCCTGGCGGGTGTGGAGGTCCCAGGGGAGGAGCGTGCCGTCGAGGAGGAGGACGGCGGGGCCGGCCCCGGCGGCGGGGAGGGCGAGTTCGACGCCGCGTTCCAACTCGCGCACATCGCGGAGGAGGCGGGTGGCGAGGCCGCGGGGCGCCTGGCGCATGTCAGGGGCGCCTTCGAGCAGGTCACCGTCTAGACCGACCTGGGCGACGGCGTCGAGGGAGGGTTCGAACGGAACGCCGTAGGGGAGCACGGCGTGGCCGATGTTGATGGCGTAGCAGCGGACGGTGGAGAAGCGATCGGGCGTGATGGAAGAGCCGTCGGCGGCGACGACGGTGACGGGGCCGGGCGCGGGGGCGGGGAAGGTGGCGGCGGGGTCGTCCTCGGCGAGAGCGTAGGGAGTCGCGTGGCCGGCGAGCGCTCGCTCGATGCGGGCGGAGGCGTCCACGGGGTCATCGCTCCATTCGCGGAGGGCGGCACGGGCGCCCTCGATAGCGGCGCCCGCGGCGGCACGGGTCTCCTCGTGGCGGGCGATGAGCGCGGGCAGCTCGGCGGCGACGGTGTCCCTGCGCAGGGGCACCGGCGGGGCCGCCGCGGGGGGGGGGGGCCCCCGGCAACGCCCCCGCCGGCGGGCCTCCAGCGGGGAGCGGAGCACGCGGACATCGCCGGTGCGGCGGGTCACGTGGGTGGCGTCGAGGTGTTCGAGGATGGCCTGGGCGTACTTGCGGCTGGTGCCGAAGAGGTCGCGGACCTCGGCGAGGCTGACGGAGCCGTTGGCCTCGATGTGTTCGCGGATGCGCTGGACGAGATCGGCGTACACACCCGCCTCGAAGACCACACCCGATCCCGTGTCCTCGACGAGCCCCTCGCCAGAGAGGTAGGCGAGCAGGTCGGGGGGCGGGGGGGATTCGGTGGGGGGGCTGGCGCCGCCGGCCCTGATGGCAGCGACGAAGGATTCGGCCTGCTCCTGCTGGGCGCTGCTGAGGGTGACGGCGTAGCCGGGCGGGTGGAACCCGCCGCCGGGGCGCTCGACGAGGTCGCCGGCGGCGACGCTCTCGGCGGCGACGAGGTCGAAGAGCTGCGGTTGGAGGGCGAGGCGACTGCGCAGGTGCTCGCGGGGGGCGGAGGGACGGAGGGGGTGCTCGGCGAGGTGATCGCGCACGGCCGCGAGGAGGTCGGCGGCGGCGGCGGCGAGCCAGGGGCGGCCGACGAGGAGGGGGCCGTGGTCGAGGGCGCGGCCAGCGGCGATAAGGCCGTCGGCGGCGGCGGTGGCCTCGTCTGGCTGGAGGCCGAGGGCGGGACCGACCTCGGAGCGGGGGAGGGGGGCGCCGGCGAGCAGGTCGGCGAGGCGCTCAGCGGGGGGCGCCTCAAGCTGGCGGTCGAGCGCCTCGAGGGTGGGGAGGTGGTTGCGGCGGTGGCGACGGGGGTTGACGGCGGCAATAGGACCGCCGGCGACGGTCTCGTTGGGGGTGCGCACGATGCAGCTGTCGTGGGGGAGCACGGCGACGGGGGTTTCGAGCACGAGCTGGGCCCAGCCGGTCTCGGCGGGGGCGAGCTCGTCTCGGTCGAGGAAACGGACCTTGGCCTCGGACTCGGCGGTGGCGGAGAGGAAGGTGACGCCGGCATCGTGGGCGAGGGGGTGGGTGAGGATGTCGGTGGCCTTGAGGCGGACATCAAGGGCGTAGGCGGGCTTCAGGACGTCACGGGCGGCGAGGACCATGCCGCGGCGCAGCTGCTCGGTGCGGATGCCGCTCACGTTGACGGCGGCGCGCGTGCCGGGAGCGAGGCGGTCGACCTTCCCGCCGTGGCGCTGGAGACCGCGGATGCGTCCCCGCAGGCCGCCCGGCTGGACCTCGATCTCCTGGCCCACCTCGAGGCTGCCGTCGAGGAGGGTGCCGGTGACGACGGCGCCGAAACCCTGGATGGTGAAGGCGCGGTCGATGGGGAGGCGGGGGCGTCCGAGGTCGCGCTTCGCGGGGGTGGTGTCGAGGGCGGTATCGAGGGTGACGACGAGGTCGTCGAGCCCCTCGCCGGTGGTGGCGGAGGTGCGGACGATGGGGGCGCCTTCGAGCCGCGATCCCAGGAGCGTCTCGGCAACCTCCTCCTCGACGAGATCGACGTACTCCTCCTCGGTGAGGTCGCACTTGGTGATGGCGACGACTCCGGCGGGGACATCAAGCAGGTCGAGGATGGCGAGGTGCTCGCGGGTCTGGGGCATGGGGCCCTCGTCGGCGGCGACGACGAGGAGGGCGAGGTCGACGCCGCCGGCACCGGCGAGCATGTTCTTGATGAAGCGCTCGTGGCCGGGAACGTCGACGATGCTTATGTCGCGTCCAGAGGGCAGGGCGAGCCAGGCGAAGCCGAGGTCGATGGTAAGGCCGCGCTCCTTCTCCTCACGGAGACGGTCAGGGTCGATGTTGGTGAGGGCGCGCACGAGAGCGCTCTTGCCGTGGTCGACGTGACCAGCGGTACCAACGACGTACATGGGCGTGGGGCGATTATGCCACGCCGGGGGCGGGACTTCGGGGAGCGGAGGGCGAGTCCTCCACGCGCTGCTGCAGGTGGAGCATGACCTGCACCGCAACCTCGTTGTGGAGGAGGCGGCCGCGAGGCGTGAGACGGAGGCGGCCACCGGCGTCTTCGAGCAGGCCAGCGGCGCGGCAGGCATCGAGGGGCGGCCCGGCGGCGGCTTCGAGTGGCTCACCGAATGTGGCGGCGAACTCCACGGTATCGAAGCCCTCGACAAGGCGGAGGCGGAGGGCGAGCCAGTCCGACATGGAGGTGGCGGTGTCGGGGCGGACGGCCTCGGCGATGGCGCGTCCCTCGCGACGGACGGCGTCGATGTACTCGCGGGGGTGGGCGACGTTCTCGAAGCGCTCACCAGCGAGGAAGCCATGAGCGCCGGCGCCGATCCCGAGGTAGTCGCCCCAGGTCCAGTAGACGCGGTTGTGGCGGCTCTCGTGGCCGGGACGGGCCCAGTTCGAGAGCTCGTAGTGACGGAAGCCGGCGGCGGCGAGGCGGCCGGCGGCGTCCTCGTACATAGCGGCGACGGCGTCGGGGTCGAGGGGAGTGACTTCGCCCCGATCGACGCGGGCCGCGAGGGGGGTTCCGGGCTCGACGGTGAGGGCGTAGAGGGAGAGGTGGTCGGGGGCGAGGCCGAGGGCGTGGTCGAGGGTCGCCTGCCAGGCGGCGGGGGTCTGGCCGGGGAGGCCGTACATCAGGTCGAGGTTGACGCCGAGGATGCCCGCCTCGCGAGCGAGTTGGAGGGAGGCGGCGGTGGCCTCAGGGGTGTGGACGCGGTCGAGGAAGGCGAGCTCGGCCTCCTCGAAGCTCTGGGCGCCGAAGGAGATGCGGTTGACGCCCGCCCGGGCGAGGGAGCGCAGGGACGGGGCGGAGGTGGTGCCGGGGTTGGCCTCCAGGCTGACCTCGGCCTCGGGGGCGAGGGGGGCGGCGGCGCGAACGGCCTCGATGATGGCGGCGAGGGACTCGGAGGGCATCTCGCCGGGCGTACCGCCACCGAAGGCGATGGACGTCACCTTGCGGCCGGCGATGTGGGGTGCCCAGGCCGCAATCTCAGCGACGACAGCGCCGGTGTAGGCGTCCTTGACGGCGTCCATGCCGGCGTAGGTGTTGAAGTCGCAGTAGCCGCAGACGCGCACGCAGAAAGGGATATGGACGTAGACCGCGAGCGGGGCCGGGGGGCTCACGGCGCCGGCGCGAGGGCGGCGCGTATCTCTTCGACCCGGTTGGTTGTGATGGCGTCGACGCCCCAGCTTGCGAGTTCGCGGGCGCGGTCGCCGTCGTCGACGGTCCAGGCGACGACGGCGAGACCGGCATCGTGGAAGTCGGCGATGGCGTTCCGGTCGAGGAGCGAGTGGCGGCAGGAGACACCGGAGGGAAGGGAGTCGTGAAGCATGACGGAGCGGAACAGGTCGAACTGGTCGGGGGTGTCGATGGAGTAGTAGAGGTCAAGCTGGGGGCAGGCGACCTTGACCTCGCGGAGGAGGGGCCAGTTCTGCGAGGAGGCGACGGCGTTCACGCCCTGCCCGTAGCTGAGAAGCGCATGGCGGAGGAGCTGGGGGGTCTCGCCGAGTCCGTTCTTCAGGTCGAGGAAGACCCCGGTGCGCCCCTGGCAGGCCAGCAGCAGGTCGTCGAGCTCGTAGGGGGGACGAGGGGCGGGGGCGAGGTACCAGACCTCGTAGAGGATGGGGAGAGGGCCGGGGAGGCGGCGCTCGTGGCGAGCCTCAAGGCGGCCTCGGCGGACCCAGAGGTCGACCTCGATGAAAGCGGGGTTCGTGGCGAGCGCCTCGCGGGCGAGGCCAGGGCCGTTGCCGCCGCCGTGGGCGATCAACGTGGGGCGCGAACCGGCACCGGGCAGGGAGGGAGGGCGGCCGCCGGCGGGAGCGCTCAAGACTTCGGTGCGGTCGGCTGCCCCCGGGCGGGATGGCGGGGCGAGACGGTGACCGCGCCGCTGGATATCTCGCGCAGCAACTCCTCGTTGACGAGACGGTAGCCGTCCGAGGTGGACTCGATGGCGCCGAGGGTGACGAAGCGGCTGAGGAGGGCAGTGACGGTCTCGCGGCTGGTGCCGATGGTCTGGCCGAGCTCCTCGTGGGTGAGGCCGAGGCGAACATCCTCGCCATCGACGCGATCGAGGAGGGCGTCGGCGAGGCGCCCGGAGACAGGCTTGGAAACGAGGTTCATGAGGGTGCGCTGCACGCCGCTGAGCCGGCGGGCCATGATCTCGGCCATGGTGAAGGCGAGCCCGGGGGAGTGCTGCACGAGGTGGAAGAAGTCTTCCCAGCAGATGGTGACAACGACGGTGTCGTCTAGGGCGCGGGCGTAGACGGTGTGGTCCTCGCCTTCAAGGATGGCCATGTCGCCAACAAGGTCGCCCTTGGCGGCGATGTCGATGATGACCTCCTTGCCGTTGCTGGAGATGTGGTAGAGCTTGACCCGTCCCTTGAGCAGCAGGAAGACGCGTTCGGGAACCTCGCCGGCGGAGAAGAGGAGCTGGCGAGCATCGAAGCGGCGCTCACTGAGGAGCGGGATGAGCCGATCCAGCTCCGCATCGGTGAGGACGTTCATGAGCTTGGAAAGGCGGCGCAGCGAGCGGGCGATACGCAGGTAGGTATCGACCTGGATCTGGCGGCGGAGGGGCGGCTTGCCGCCGCCGGACGGGGCGCAGGGTAGAGCGCTCGTCACGGATCTCCCCTTTCCTGTCCAAGCCGCAATCGGAGGTCGTCGAGTACGCGTAGCGCCCGAGGGCTTAAGTCCGGTTCACCGCTGCCAACGTACCGTTCGAGATCAGCCAAGGCAAGCGACTCCTCGCCCTGCTGGTAGTGGAGGAGGCCGCGCTCAAGATGGAGGGCGGCGTTCCAGGGCTCGAGGCGAAGACGGAAGCCGAGGGCGGCAATCCAGCGGAGGGCATCGCCCGTGCCCTGGTAGGCCACGCAGAGGTTGACGAGCATGCGCTGCAGGATCTGCCGGCGGGTGACCGCGGCGAGGAGGGAGTCGATGCTGGGGAAGTTCGAGGCGCTGCCGTCGAGGCGCGCGAGTAGGTCCTCACGGGTGAGTTGCTCGCCCCCGTTGAAGGGGTCGAGGAAGAAGCCATCGTCGCCACCGCACCGCACGAGGAAATGCCCCGGGAAGCCGATGCCGTCGCACTGGAGGCCGACGCGCTGGGCGACCTCCATGTAGACGAGGGAGAGGGTGATGGGGATGCCGAGGCGGCGCTCGATGACGCGATCGATGTAGCTGTTTTCGGGATCGGTGTAGTGCTCGCGGTTGCCGCCGAAGCCGCGGTTCTCGAAGAGCTCAGCGGTGACGGCGCCGGCCAGGGACTCAGGGGCGGGACGGTCGGGGGCGCGCCCGCGAACGGCTTCGGCGATGAGGGCAAGCTCGCGGGGGGGGGGGGGGGGGTCCCCGGCATTACCGCCCCGGGGGGGGGGGGGGGGCGGCCCCCCCGCGAAGGGGGCGCCCGGGGGAACGGCTGCGGCGATGAGGTCAAGCTCGCGGGCGAGGGCGTGGGAATCCACGTCATCACGTCCGAGGCGGGCGATGGCGACGGCCCCGCCGAAGAGGTCGACCTCGTGGTCGTGGCCAGCGATCGCCTGGGCAAAATCGCTTTCGGGGGTGTTTTCCACCGTTGGCCCAGAATAGGCGGGGCGGAGACAACGGACCAGCGATCGGCAGGGGGCGGGGGCTCACAGGAGCGAGCGCGGTTAGAGTCGCGCAATGCGCCTATGGCTGGCCCTGCGCATCTGGCTGACAGGGGCGCCCCACGCCCTCGGGTTCGCGATCTTCTGCGCGCAGGTGGCGCTGGGGATCGTGATCTTCGCGGTCTTCCAGGAGTTCGTGCCGAACAACCTGGGCGCGAGCGACGGATTCGGGGGCTACCTGCTGGCGCTGTACGGCGGCGCGCGATTCCTCTCGGAGACGCCGGCGGGGGCGATCAGCGACCGCATCGAGCGGAAGTACGCCCTGCTGCTTGGATTCGCGTTGATGATCCCGGCGCTGGCCCTGATGGGGATGATCCAGCAGGAGTGGGCCTACCTCGGGTTCTCAGCGCTGCTGGGCATCTCGACGGCGTTCATCTGGCCGGCCACGTACGCGATCGGGGCGGACCTCTACCCACCCACGGAGCGGGGCAAGGTGGTGGGGTTCCTGAACGTGGGGCAACTGCTCGGATTCGGGCTGGGATCGCTCGTGGGGGCGCTGCTGGTGGAGACGGTGCCGAATTCCCTCTTCATCATCGGCATCGTGGCGGTGGTGGGGGCGATGATCACAGCCCAGCTGGGCGTTCCCGCCTACCGGCGGGAGCTGGGCGCGATACACGAACAGCGCCCGCCGTTGCGCAGCGTGGTCTCGAAGCGGTTGGTGTTCCTGAGCGCGCTCATCCTCTCGGCCACGATCGGGATCAGCTCGCTGGTGCCGGCGATCCGGCCCTACGGCGACAACGTGCTCGATATCTCGTTCGCACAGCTGACAGTGTTCCTGATCCCCGCGGTGGTGGCGGGCGGCATCCTCTACGTGCCCTCGGGGCACCTCTCGGACCGGATCGGGCGAACGCTTCCGCTGCTGCTGGGCCAGTTCTTGATCATCGCGGGAGCGCTCACGGCGGCGGCGACAGTCAACATCTTCCTGGCGGCGTTTGCGACGGCGGTGATCTTCAGCGGGCACGTACAGCAGGTTCCGGCCCTGAACGCCTCCATGATGGACCTGGCGCCCGAGTCGTACCGGGGCACGTTGATCGGGTGGTCGGTGGCGCTGAGCGGGCTGGGGCTGGCGGTCGGGCCGGCACTCGGGGGAGGGGTGGTGGATGCCTACGGCGCGCCAATGGCGTTCCAGACCGGGGCGATGGTCGCCGGGTTCACGGCCCTCCTGACAATCGGGTACGGGCTGGTCTACGGGTATGCGCGGCCAACTCACCCACACGAAGCGGGCGACGAAGCGGAGACGAAAGCGACGGAGGGCCAGGGCTAGCTCTCAGCGATAGTGATGCCACTGATCGCGACGGGCTCGGCGGGCCGGTCATTGGCGCCCGTCTGGGCGCCGGCGATTGCGTCGACGACGTCCTCACCAGCGGTGAGCTTGCCGAAGATGGTGTAGTTCGGCGGCAGCGGGTAGTCCGCGTGCATGATGAAGAACTGGCTGCCGTTGGTGTTGGGGCCAGCGTTGGCCATGGCGAGCGTGCCACGGTCGTAGGAGCGGGTGACGGGCTCGTCGTCGAAGCGATAGCCGGGACCGCCACGTCCCGTTCCTGTCGGGTCGCCGCCCTGGATCATGAAACCGCTGATGACGCGGTGGAAGATGACCTCGTCGTAGAAGCCGTCGTTGGCAAGGAAGACGAAGTTGTTGACGGTGTTGGGGGCGTCGCCGGGAAAGAGCTCGGCGACCATGGAGCCGGCCGAGGTCTCGATGGTGGCGGTGTAGCTCTTGGCGGCATCGATGCTGAGGGCTGGGGGCGCGTCGTACTGCTTCACGGGTGCTCCGATCGGTGTGGGGGTGGGCCAAGCATACGAGAGGGCGGCGTTTCGCTCGCGGTCAGGCGTCCTCGGAGATCCAGCGGTCGGTATCGCGGCTCCAGGCGACCAACTCGTCGGCGGTGAAGAAGAGGCCGACCTCGCGTTCGCCGCTCTCGGGGCTGTCGCTGGCGTGGACGAGGTTGCGTCCCACCTCGAGGCCGAAGTCGCCGCGGATGGTGCCGGCGGCGGCCTGGGAGGGGTTGGTGGCGCCGACGCTGTTGCGGACGGCGGAGGTGGCGGAGTCGCCCTCGAAGACGGCGGCGACGATGGGGCTGCTGGTGATGTACTCGACGAGGCCGGTGAAGAAGGGCTTGCCCTCGTGCTCGGCGTAGTGCCGGCGGGCGAGGGCTTCCTCCACCTGCATGAGCTTGAGGCCGGTGAGGCGCAGGCCGCGGTTCTCCAGGCGCTGGATGATGGTTCCGGCGAGGCCGCGCTGCATCGCGTCGGGCTTGACGAGGACGAGGGTGCGTTCAGTTGCCATGGCGCTATCGTGCTGGCAGACGGTCCTGCGCGCCAGCGGGGCCGAAGGGGCGGCGGGGAGCGGTGATGTTGGGCTCGCGCAGGTAGACGGGGGCCAGCTCGGACACGGATTCGAGGGCGCCCTCGCGGTAGCGGGCAAGGGCGGCGGCGACACGTTCGCGGGGCGGCACCTCGCGACCACCGAGGGCGCCAGCCCCTTCGCCGGCGAGCACGGCTCCGGCGAGCTCATCGGGGGCGACGATACGCATGGGGCCAGCGGGGGCGAGGTCGCGAAAGTCCTGGGCGGCGAGGTCGCCGCGGCCAGCGGGGTGGACGGCGGTGAGGGCGGGGAGGTCCCGGCAGGCGGCCGCCACCGCTTCGAGGGTGGAGATGCCGGCGAGGGGGCAGGCCTGCGCGAGGGCGAGTCCCTGGGCGGTGGCGATCCCAGCGCGCAGCCCCGAGTAGCTGCCGGGGCCGCAGACGGCCACGACTGCGACAAGGGGAACACCGCGCAGGTGCTCCTCGACGGCGGCGAGGAGGGAGGCGTGGCTGAAATCGTCGGCGCTCTCGAAGAGGCGGGGAGGTTCGCCGGTTGCGGCCCCGAGGGCGAGGGCGAAGGCGGGGGAGGCGGTGTCGATGGCGAGGACGGCGCTCACGCGAAGTCCAGGGCGGCAAGGAGCTCGCGGCCACGGTCGTCGCCCGCGCGGAGGCGGAAGGTGCGCTGCTCCGCGCCATCGACTGTGATCTCGACGGTGAGGGTGGCGGCGGGCAGGTGGCCGGCGGCGCGGTCGGGCCACTCGACGACGAGGACGCCGCGTTCGGCTTCTTCCCAGAGACCCAGCTCGGAGAGGTCGTCGGCCCCAGCGATGCGGTAGAGATCGGCGTGGAACAGGCGCTCGCGGCCAACGTGCTCGTTGACGAGGACGAAGGTGGGGCTGGTGACGGGTCCGGGGCAGCCGAGGCCACGCCCGATGCCCTGGGCGAGGCGCGTCTTGCCGCTGCCGAGGTCGCCGCTGAGGAGGACGACGTCGCCGGCGCGGAGCGCCGCGCCGAGGCGTTCGCCGAGGGCGCGGGTGGCGTCCTCGCCAGCGGTCGTGGTGACGGTCTCGACGGCGGCGGTCATGGTTGGTCCAGTATAGGGAGGGGCGTGGCTGCGCCCCACGGGCCAGCGAGGAGGCGCTCGTGCGAATCGCGCTCATCTCGGACATCCATTCGAACCTGGCGGCGCTGGAGGCGGTGCTGGCGGATGCGGAGGGGCACGGGGTGGAGGCGGTCTGGAACCTCGGGGACACGGTCGGGTACGGGCCCGACCCGAACGGGGTGGTGGCGCGGCTGCGGGAGGTGGGGGCGGTCTCGGTGCTGGGGAATCACGACGCAGCGGCGACGGGGCTCATGGGGACGGAGTGGTTCAACACGCTGGCGGCCACAGCCGCCGATTGGACGCGGGCGCACCTGGAAACGGAGGCGGCAACCTACCTGGCGGGGCGGGCCGAGGTTGTGGTGAAGGGGGAGTGGAGCCTCGCGCACGGGACGCTGCGGGAGCCGCTGTGGGAGTACCTGACCACGGAGGAGGCGGCGGAGGGGCATTTCGAGCGGCTGGAAACGGCCTACAGCGCGGTCGGGCACACGCACGTGCCGCTGCTGGTGCGCCGGGGGGCGCGGGGCGTGGAGGGGGAGACACCGGGCGAGGGGAGCGAGGCGGTGCTGGGGGAGGGGCCGCTATGCGTGAATCCGGGGTCCGTAGGGCAGCCACGGGACGGCGATCCGCGCGCTTCGTACGCGCTGGTGGACAGCGGGGAGGGCACGGTGACGCACCATCGCGTGGCGTACGACATCGGGGAAACGCAGCGGCGGATGAGGGCGGCGGGGCTTCCGCAGGCGCTGGCGGAGCGGCTGGCGGTGGGAAGGTGAGATGCGGCCCGCGAGGAATTGACGGTACTAAAATCCGTTTGTACACTATTTCACAATCTTCTCTAACCCTCTGCGCGAATGAGCCGGGAGGCGAACGCAGCCCGGGGGTGATGGTGGGCAAAATGAACGAGAACGGCAAAGATCCAACTTCGGCAGTACTGGGCAATCGCATCCGGCAGGCGCGCAAGGACGCGGGCCTGAGCCAGGTTCGGCTAGCGCAGTTGCTGAATACGACGCAGAGCGCGATCAGCCTGTATGAAGCCGGGCAGCGGTCAGTGGGCATCGACATGCTGCTGAACGTGGCGCGCATCCTGAACCGGCCCCTGCACTATTTCCTGGGCGCCATCGACGTGGTGCTGTACGTGCGCGACAGCCGCATCGCCAACCTGGCGAACGAGCTGGAGAAGCGTCCGCAGGACATCGAAGAGCTGCTGGAGTACTGGGAGTTCATCCGCTGGCGGAACGCGCAGGAGCGCGAGCAGGGGATGGAGATGGTCGGCGGGAGCTAACATAGGCAGGCCCCGCACGAAGCGGGCGCCAAGATTGAGCCAGGAGCACCCCGGTGGGGCGTCGCCTCTACGATCCCACGGATGCCCGGAGACTGCTGAATCCCGGGCCAGTCAGCATCGTCACGGCGAGCTGGCGGAGCGAGGCGAACGCCGCGCCCGTCGCCTGGACCGCGCCAATCTCGATGTCACCGCCGATGGTGGGCGTCGTGCTGCACCCGGTGCGGCACACAGCGGACATGATCCGCTTCAGCGAGGAATTCGCCCTGAACATCCCGGGGCCGGAGCTGCTGCGGGAGACGGCCTACTTCGGAAGCGTCTCGGGAGTCGACGAAAACAAGGTCGAGGGCAGCAAGCTGGACACGTTCACGGCGCTGCGCGTGGACGCGCCGCTGCTGGACGGCTGCCTGGCGTGGATCGAATGCGGGCTGCGGGATGTCATCCCCGTAGGTGACCACGTCCTTTTCGTGGGGGAGGTGGTGGCGGTACAGGCGCTGGAGGAGGCCTACGCGGAGCGCTGGCTGCTGGAGGAGCGGAACTTCAGCCCGCTCACGTTCCTGGGAGGCAACTGGTACGCGCAGGTACGCGACTCGCGCGAGGCGGAGTTCGAGGTGGACGCGCAGGGCGGCCTGATGGCGGAGAGCGCCGAGCAGCGCGAGGAGCGCGAGGAAATGGAAGCGCAAGAAGAAGAGTTGCGCGAGCAGGAAGGCGACGAGGGCTACGAGGAGATGGTCAGCGAGGAGTAGACCTCTCGCCCTGGCCACGGGACTCGATCGGTTCGTACACGCGGTGTTTCTCCCCGGCGTAGACGGCGTTGGGGCGCACGAGCCGGTTGTCGGCGTACTGCTCGAGCAGGTGGGCGCTCCAGCCGGCGATGCGGGCAACGGCGAAGATGGGCGTGTAGAGGTCGTGGGGGATGCCCAGCATGCGGTAGACGGAGGCGCTGAAGAAGTCGACGTTGGGGTAGAGGGGGCGGCCGCTGAGGCGCTCGGCGAGGTAGTCGCGCACCTTGCGGGAGAGGTCGAAGTACTTGCGATCGGGTGAGGTCTCGGCGAGCTCCTCGCCGAGTTTCTCGAGGATGATGGCGCGCGGGTCGGTGGTCTTGTAGACGCGATGCCCGATGCCCATGACGCGCTCGCCACGGGCGAGCATGGCCTCGATGTGGCTCTCGATGTTGGACTCGTCGCCGATGGCCTCGAGCATCTCGAAGACGGCGCTGTTGGCGCCACCGTGGAGGGGGCCCTTGAGCGTGCCGATGGCGGATGCGATGGCGGAGTACATGTCGCTCATGGTGGAGGCGGTGACGATGGACGAGAAGGTGGAGGCGTTCATCTCGTGTTCGGCGTGAAGGGTCATGGCCACATCGAAGACCTGGGTCTGGAGATCGCTGGGCTCCTCGCCGGTGAGCGTCCAGAGGAAGTTGGCGGCGTGGCCGAGGTCGTCGCGCGGAGGGATGATGTCGAGGCCCTGGCGCTGGCGGTGGAAGGCGGCGACGACGGTAGGCATGCGGGCGGTGAGACGGGCAGCGGTGCGCTTCAGCTGCTCCTGGGAGAAATCGCTGGAGAGGGGATCGAGGGCGCCAAGGGCGGTGACGCAGATTTCCAGGCCGCGCATGGGCTGGGCGGTGCCGGCGAGCTCGCCAATGAGGATGCGGTTGAGGTCGGAAAGCGGGCGCTCAGTGATGAGGAGCGATTTGAGGTCCTCAAGCTCCTGGTGGGTGGGAAGCTGGAGGTTCCAGAGAAGGAAGGCGGTCTCTTCGAAGGAAGCATGCTCGGCCAGATCGTAGATGTCGTAGCCGGCGTAGATGAGCTGGCCCTTCTGGCCATCAATGGTGCAGAGCTTGGTGGCGGCGACGTTGACGCCTTCAAGGCCACGCTGGATTTCGGCAGCAGTCACGGGGAATCCTCGCTCTCAGGGCGCGCCGCGGCAGCGCGGCCGTGCGCCCGATTAGGTGAGTCGTGCAGCGCTCTATCCTACCAAGTTGGCAGGGGGCTGGCGTTCCGTTCGTTCATGGGGAGAGACGCTCGGCGACGAGCGTCCCCATGCGGGCGGTATCGACGGGCGTTGCGCCCCCGAACTCGATGTCGGCGGTGCGGTAGCCCTCGGACAGCACATCATCGACTGCCTGCTCGATGGCGGCGGCCTCGTCCTCGAGGGCGAGGGAGTGACGCAGCATGAGGGCGGCGCTAAGGATCATGGCGATAGGGTTGGCGATGCCCTGACCAGCGATGTCGGGGGCGGTGCCGTGGATGGGCTCGTACATGCCGATGCCGGTGCCGTTGCGGCGGCGGCGTCCGAGGCTGGCGGAGGGGAGCATGCCCATCGAGCCGGCGAGGACGGAGGCCTCGTCCGTGAGGATGTCGCCGAACATGTTGCCGGTGACGATGACGTCGAAGGTGGCGGGGTGGGTGATGAGGTGCATGGAGCAGGCGTCGACGAGCAGGTGATCGAGCTCGACATCGGGGTACTCGGCGGAGAGCTCGACGGCGATCTCGCGCCAGAGGCGGCTGGTATCGAGGACGTTGGCCTTGTCGACGCTCGTGAGCTTGCCGCGGCGGCCGCGGGCGAGCTCGAAGCCGGTACGGAGGATGCGCTCAATCTCGCGTTCGCTGTAGCGCATGGTGTCGACGGCCTGGCGGCCGCGGCTGTTCTCCCAGCGCTTCTGGGGGCGGCCGAAGTAGATGCCTCCGGTGAGCTCGCGGATGACGACCATGTCGACGCCCTCGAGGATCTCGGGCTTGATGGCGCTGTCTCCCAGGAGGAGGGGATTGGCGCGCACGGGGCGGATGTTGGCGAACAGGCCAAGTCCCTTGCGCAGGCCGAGGATGGCCTGTTCGGGGCGAATCGAGGCCTGAGGGTCGTCCCACTTGGGCCCGCCCACAGCGCCGAAGAGAACGGCGCGGGAGCGGGAAGCGGCCTCGAGGGTCTCGTCCTTGAGGGCGATGCCGTACTCGTCGATGGCGGCGCCGCCGACGACGGCGTCCTGGTACTGAAACTCGTGGCCGAAGCGGCGTTCGACGGCGGCGAGCACCTTCAGCCCTTCTTCGAGGACCTCGGGGCCGATGCCGTCTCCGGGTGCGAGGAGAATCGGGTAGGAAGGCATGTTTCGAGTCTACTGGTTCGGCTGTGCAGGGGCGCGCACGGCAGCGACGAGTTCGAGATAGCGGTCGCGTGGAATGGCCTCGGCGCCCAGGGAGGCGAGGTGGTCGGTGGGGAGCTGCACGTCGATGAGGGAGATGCCGGCGCGGGGGGCGTGCTGGCAGAGGGCGAGGAGGGCGACCTTGGAGGCATCGGTGGCGCGGTGGAACATCGACTCGGCGCCGAAGAGGCCGTCGACGCGGAGGCCGTAGAGCCCGCCTACGAGGGCGCCCTCCGAGCTCCAGACCTCGACGCTGTGGGCCCAGCCGAGGGTGTGGAGGCGCAGGTAGGCGCGCATCATGCCGGGGGTGATCCAGGTGCCCTCGGGACGCACAGCGCAGGCGGCGATGACCTGGGCGAAGGCGGCATCGAGGGTGACGCGGAAACGCCCCTGGCGGACGCGCCGGGCGAGGCGGCGGGAGACGTGGAAGCGCTCGGGCGGGAGGATGGCGCGGGGGTCGGGGGACCACCAAAGGGTATCGACGCCGTCGTGGGGCCAGGGGAAGAGGCCGGTGCGGTAGGCGGCGACGATGGTCTCGGGGGCGAGGTCGCCGCCGGCGGCGACGAAGCCGCTGGGGGGCGCACCACGGGGGTCGGGGAAGCGGAAGCGGGAGGGCGGCAGGGGCTGGGGCGGGAGCCGCGTCTGGACGGCGAGCGGCACCTCAGGCGGAGCGGGCATGGCGCCCTAGCTTGCCGGGGAGTCGGGGCCGTCCGCACCGGACGGCGGGGCGGGCGCTCAACAGCCCGGTTGGCCGTAGTTCCCGCAGCACTCCTCGAGGCGCCGGAGCTTCAGCCAGTGGTTGCCCGCGGCGATGCGAGTGCGCGCCATGAACTGGAGGCTGGAGTAGTACCAGTTGCGCCAGTACCAGACGGGGCTGGGGCGAGGGTGACGGCCACGCTGGCTCATGCCGGCGCCTCCGCGGGTGTGGTGGAAGGGTAGCGGTCGGGGCGAGCGGCCTCGAAAGCGTCGATGTCGGGCTCGTGTTCGAGGGTGAGGCCGATGGCGTCGAGCCCTTCGAGCAGGTTGCGCTTGACGGCGGGGTCGATCTCGAAGGAGCGGACGAAGGAGCCGTCGGCGGTGGCGACGGTCTGGGACTCGAGATCGACGATCGTCTCGGCCTCGGGCAGCTCCTCGGCGCGAGCGATGAGGAACTCCACGTCCTCGGGTGCGAGGGTGATGGTGAGGAGGCCGATCTTGGCGCAGTTGTTGCGGAAGATGTCGGCGAAGGAGGGGGCGATGAGGGCGCGGAAGCCGTAGTCCTCGAGTGCCCAGGGGGCGTGCTCGCGGGAGGAGCCGCAGCCGAAGTTGGCGCCCGCGACGAGGATGCGGGCGCCGCTGAAGACACCCTCGTTGAGGATGAAGGCAGGGTCCTTGCGCCAGTCGTCGAAGAGGAACTCGCCGAAGCCCGTGCGCTCGATGCGCTTCAGATACTTGGCGGGGATGATCTGGTCGGTGTCGACGTCGGCGCGGTTGAGGGGCAGGGCCTTGCTGCGGACGGCTTCGAACTTACGCATCAGCGCATCTCCCAGTCGCGGATATCGACGAAGTGGCCGGCGACGGCGGCCGCGGCCGCCATCTGGGGGCTGACCAGGTGGGTGCGGCCGCCGGGCCCCTGGCGGCCCTCGAAGTTGCGGTTGGAGGTGGAGGCGCAGCGCTCGCCGGGGAGGAGGATGTCGGGGTTCATGCCGAGGCACATGGAGCAGCCGGCATCACGCCACTCGAAGCCGGCGGCGCGAAAGACCTCGTCGAGCCCCTCCGCCTCGGCGGCGGCCTTCACGAGGCCGGAGCCGGGCACGACCATGGCGCGCACGCTGGAGGCGACCTGGCGGCCGCGCACGGTGGCGGCGGCGGCGCGCAGATCCTCCAGGCGCGAGTTCGTGCAGGAGCCGATGAAGACGCGGTCGAGGGGCACGTCGGCGAGGGCGGTGCCGGCTTCGAGGTCCATGTAGCGGAGGGCGCGCTCGGTCTGCTCGCGGGCGGACTCGCTGGTCGCGTCGCCGGGGTCGGGGACGCGACCGGAGACGGGCACGCTCTGGGCGGGATTGGTGCCCCAGGTGACGCAGGGCTCGATGTCGGCGCCGGCAAGCTGAACGGTCGTGTCGAAGTGGGCGCCCTCATCGGTGGCGAGGCCGCGCCAGTGGTCGAGGGCGCGCTCCCAGGCGGCGCCGGTGGGGCTGGAGGGGCGGCCTTCGAGGTAGTCGAAGGTGATGTCGTCGGGGGCGACGAGGCCGGCGCGAGCGCCCGCCTCGATGCTCATGTTGCAGATGGTCATGCGGCCCGCCATGGGGAGGGAGCGGATGACCTCGCCGCGGTACTCGACGATGTGGCCCGTGCCGCCGCCGACGCCGATCGTGTTGATGATGGTGAGGATGACGTCCTTGGCGGTGACGCCGGGGGCGAGTTCGCCGTCGACCTCGATGGCCATCGTCTTCTGGGCGGCCTGGGGGAGGGTCTGGGTGGCGAGCACGTGCTCGACCTCGGAGGTGCCGATACCGATGGCGAGGGCGCCGAGGGCGCCATGGGTGGAGGTGTGGCTATCGCCGCAGACGATGGTCATGCCGGGCTGGCTGAGGCCCTGCTCGGGACCGACGACGTGGACGATGCCCTGGCGGGGGTCGTCGATGTCGTAGAAGGGCACCTCGAACTCGGCGCAGTTGTCGCGCAGGGTCTCGACCTGCTGGATGGAGAGGGGGTCGTCCCAGGGGCGGTCGCGCCCTTCGGTGGGCACGTTGTGGTCGACGGTGGCGAGGGTGCGGTCGGGGCGGCGGACGGGGCGCCCGGCGAGCCGCAGTGACTCGAAGGCCTGGGGGGAGGTGACCTCGTGGACGAGGTGGAGATCGATATAGAGCAGGTCGGGGAGGCCTTCCTCGCGGCGAACGAGGTGCTCTTCCCAGATCTTCTCGGCGATGGTCGGCATCGGTTTCCCTCGCGCGGCTGACAGGTGGCGGCGCGCCGCGGGCGCTATTGTCGCCCGCCGGGGCGAAACTCGCACGCGCCGCAGGCTGAGAGGCTCAGGAGAGGGGGCAGGCGCCGCAACCGCCACGGGAGCAATGGCGGGCGTGGAGCTGGAGCGCGCCCTGGAGGGAGGCGGCGCGCGCAAGGGGATCGGCCTCGCCACTCTGGAGCCAGCCGGCGAGGGAGCGGAGCTGGCCGTAGGGGGCGGGAGCGGGCAGGGCGCGGAAGCGGGCGAGGGCGTCTTCCTCGGGCCAGAGGCGAGCGCCGAGGGCGGCGGGAAGGACGGCGTTGACGGCGAGCTCAAGCGCGGCGGCGGTGCCGATGCCGGGCACGCGCAGGGCGCGTGGAATGGAGGCGGGCGTGGCGAGGGCTTCCGGCCAGGCGGCCCGGGGCTCCGGCCAGAGGCGGGCGGCGAGCGCGCCGAGAGCCTCGAGGCGGCGCTCGGGGGCGGCGGCGGGGCGGCCCCCGTGGCGGGCGAGGGGCAGGCCGGCGGCGGCCTCGCGCAGGGCGGCGGCAAAGGTTTCCGCGCGGCCCGTCTCCCCGCCCCCGGGGGGTGCGCGGTCAAGGAGGGCGGGGAGGGGCAGGCGGCGGGGGACCTCGGCGAAGGGCCCGCCGCTGCGGCGGACCGCGAGGGTGTGGGGGCGGGGGGGGGGGGGGGGCGAGCGCGGGGCGACCTCGGCGAAGGCCTCACGGTTGCGGCGACCCGCGAGGGTCTCGAGGGCGAGGGCGTAGAGGACGGGCGCGGGGCCGCGGGCGGCGGCCCAGTTGGCCGCGCGCGAGGTCTTCGCGCGGAGGCGATCGAGGCCGAGGCGTTCGAGCACGGGCGCGGGGGAGGTGCGGGAGGCGGTGGCGACGCAGGGGGGCGAGAAGCCGGGCAGGGGCGGGGTGGAGGGGGGC
>MKWU01003874.1_pt1 | contig 18747 bp, 13 predicted proteins | sample 809101 | NCBI WGS metagenome assembly MKWU01 (sample SAMN05860141, study PRJNA318959) | sponge metagenome | host: Aplysina aerophoba | place: Slovenia: Piran, Adriatic Sea, Gulf of Piran | collected 2013-05-07
CGCCGCAGATGGCGGGGTCGAAGACGGTCTGCGTGGTCTGCCACTGCTCCGGCTCGACGACCACGTGGTCGACCAGCACGCCGGGCACGTGGACGGCCGTCGGCTTCAGCGTGCCGGCGTCGGCAAGGCGCTTGACCTGGGCGATGACGATGCCGCCGTTGTTGCGCGCCGCCAGCGCCTGGTCGAGCGCACCGAGGTAGGCGCCCTCGTGCTCCCAGGAGATGTTGCCGCGCGCGTCCGCCGTGGTGCCGCGGATGATGGCGACATCGGGCACGATCGCCGGGAAGTAGAGCCACGTGTCGCCGTCGAACTCGGTGCGGCGGACGATGGGCGCTGCCGCGGCCGCGCCATTCATGGCGCAGCCTTGCAGCTCCGGATCGACGAAGGTGCCGAGGCCGACCTTGGTGAGCACGCCCGGCCGCTTGGCCGCGGCCTCGCGGGTCATGTCGAAGAGGATGCCGCTCGGCACGTTGTAGGCCGGAATCGCGTTGTCCTCGATGAGGCGCCAGATGGCCGGCATCGGCAGGGAGGACGGGCCCGAGGGAAAGGAGCCTGCGATCACGCGGGCGAGAAGACCGGGCCTGGCGAGATGGTCGATCCCCTTGATCCCATACATGTCGCCGGCGGCGATGGGGTGCAGCGTCGTCAGCCCGCGCGGGCTGCCGGCACTCTCGAACCGCTCCCCGATCGCGCGCAGAACGCGATCCGGGCAACCGAGGCCGCTGGAAGAGCTGACCGTGACCACGGTGCCGTCGGGGATCAGAGCCGCCGCTTCGTCCGCTGTGATCACGCGGGTCACGATGTCACGCTTCCGCCGACACGGGACCGCAGGAGCCGCGCACGATCAGCGAGGGGGCCAGGATCTCCTGCTGCGGCGGCTCGCTCGGGTCGGCGATGCGGCGCAGCAGCGCGGCTGCCGAACGCCGGCCCAGCTCCTGCGGATACACCGCGACGGTGGTGAGCGGCGGCAGGGTGTGGCGAGCGGCGGCAATATCGTCGAAGCCGATCACGCTGAAATCGCGACCCACCTTCAAACCCGCCGCGGCCGAAGCATCCAGCACGCCGAAGGCGACCACGTCGCTGAAGCAGAGGGCGGCCGTCGGCGGGTGGTCGAGGGCAAGAGCTGTCCGCCACGCCTCGATGCCACCGCCGGGGTTGACTGCTGCCGGTACGATCAGGCTGGGGTCTGGCGCGATACCGGCTGCGTCGAGCGCGGACCTGTAACCACGGACGCGCTCGGTCGTGACGATGTTGCCTTCAATGCCGCCAAGAAAGGCGATGCGCCGATGGCCGAGCGACAGGAGACGCTCGGTAGCCATGCGCATGCCGAGCGCATAGTCGGGCACGATCGCACCCAGTCGAGCACCCGGCAGCCAACGCATGACCTGGATGACGGGCACGTTCCAATCGGTCATCGCCGAGACCTGGCGGGTCTCGGTACCCGTGGCCGGAGAGAGGATGAAGCCCGCCGCGTCATGCTCGCGCATGGTCTCCATGACCCGCCGCTGGCGTGCCGGGTCCTCGCCGGTGTTGGCCATCAGCGAGACGTAGCCGGCGGCGTCCAGCGCTTCTCCCAGACCGACCGCCAGCTCCGCAAAGAAGGGGTTGGTGAGGTCGTTGATGACCATGGCGACCATGTCGCTGGTCTGGCGACGCAGATTGGCGGCGTTGCGGTTGTAGACGTAACCGAGGCGGTCGATTGCCTCTTCGACCCGACGCCGGGTCTCGCGCTTGACCAGCGGACTGTTGCGCAGCACCAGCGAAACGGTCGACCGCGACACTCCGGCCGCACGGGCCAGGTCGGTCACCGTGATCCGCCGGCTTGACTGGCTAGTCACCTGCGCTCCCTGGCCCATACGCTCTGCCGCCGCTGTCCAGCGAAACGGTTCTCGGGGAATAAGATCGAACCAATTTTGGTAGAAATTGAGCGCTCTTATCCCGCTCACAGAAACAGGTTCATCTATTGGAACGATCTAATACATTCGCTCCAGGCGACCGTCAACCTGTCACGATGCGCTTGGTCGTTCTTGGTGCGCTTCGCCTCAGGATCGCGGTCCCCGATCCGGTCGAGGAGGCAAAGGCAACGCGAAGTGCGCTGCCTGCCGTTTCCACAGTTTGCGGGAGGAGTCGTTGATGAACGGGTGGCGTCGCGCCCTCCCGAGTAGTGGTATCCGAGAATCAGATAGATTTCCTGGCGAAATGGCTCGCGCATCGGGCCGATTTCCGGACGACGGCCTCGGCAAGGCCAGTTGCTAAGCTTGGAACCTCGTCCCACCAGATTTGCCCAGGCCGGTCGGACCATTGTGCCGATCCGCATCGAACGCACCAATTGGAAAACATCCGATTCTACCTCACTCTTCTGGTTGGCGGAGTTAGGCTGCAACAGGGGGCTAAAGCATGTCTCCGTCAAAAAATATGATTTGAGAGATTCAAGGAATTTCTGTATGCATTATCAAATTTTTTGATCACTCCTCGGTAATGTTGAAAATGCCTCATCAGAAGTCGATCAATGCTCTGACTCGACGAGCTTTCGTGGCCGCTGCCATGATTGCCGCCTTGGTAGTCGCCGTCGGGGGACAGCGGGCCACCGCATCTGACGACCCGGCTGTCGCGTATGTGCAGAGTCTCGGCAGTGACGTTATCGTCATCCTTGGGGACAAAGAAAACAGCACCTTTGCGGAGCGCGAAGCCGCGTTCCGTGAAGTGATGGTGAAAGGCTTCGACATTCCGACAGTCACCCGCTTCGTTCTGGGGCGGCACTGGAAGTCGGCAACTCAAGATCAGCGCAAAGAATTCGCAGCGATCTTCCTCGACTTCCTCACGCGCGTGTACTCACTCCGATTCGATTCTTATTCATATGGTGGCGAGCAGTTCACGGTGCGCTCGGTCATCGCCGACGAAAGCGGCGACAAAATTGTGCGCGCGCAAGTCGCCCGGCCCTCCGGTGCGGATCCCGTCAAAATGGATTTTCGCGTACGTTCGAAGGACGGAGGCTTTAAGGTCGTCGATCTCTATGTCGAAGGCATCAGCATGCTACACACTCACCGGGTAGAGTTCAGCTCGGTCGTCAATCGCGACGGAATCGACGGCTTGTTGAAAGCCCTTCGGGCGCGAATCGAGACACCCATTGAGGACACGACAAGATAGCGCGCCATAGTGGCCGAGGGTTCGGCGCCGTCCGGGTCGTCGGGGTAGCCACGGAGCAAGCGAAGGTTCGTGTGCAAGTTGTCGATAACCACAGAGACCCTGGTGCTCACGACCTGCGGCGGAATGCCTCACCCGAGAGAATGGAAGAACCCTCCGGTGTGATCGTGGATGCGCCGCTCCGGAATTCCTGGTGCGATCGGCAGCAGCGGTAGCGTTCAGTCAAGAGCATGGATCTGGTTCGATGCGTCGGCGCTCAGCGCAAGCGTCGGCTCCGGCAAAGTTATTTCAGCTCGCTGAGCTGTTCGCCTTCCAGAATCCGCTCGTAGACTCCTCCATCAGTCAGCTCATGCCGCCCATCATCTGATGGAACAATATACACGCAAAATTCCTTTGGGCTGATTGGCAGAGTGGGGTAGTTTGTGCACAATTCTTCCCGATCGTTGAAATAGTGTGTTCCCTGATAGCTGAATGTCATGCCAAAGCCGTCCGGCTTTGCTTTCAAGTGTACGGCCCCATCCGGAGAAAAATACTCCGCCCGACTCACTTTTCTGTGTTCGTCCCTGACGAAAACAGTGTTTCCCACGATAAGCTGGCTGACGTCAGCGACGGACATCGTGTCCGCCGAAGCAGCCGTCTCCGCAGCGGGCGGGCTCATCTCGTACGACTGGCATGCCGCAACGGCGAGACCGAGAGCTGTGGCCAAAAGACCGGCCACCGAAATCTTCCTGAGACGAGCCATTTGATTACCTCCTGGCGCGTAGAGCATGTGACGCAGCGATGACTATTCTAGAGCTTTTGCTCGGAGGCTTCTATTCAACATCGTCGTCGGTGCCGCGTATGTCACGACAGAAGGGTATTACCGGCTCCTGGATGTCATCGGCAATTTCGCACGGTGGAAGAGGCGGGACCCGCAGTCGTAGGCTTTGATGTATCCGCTCAATTACGGCTCCAGAGCCGGCTGCGCACTCGGGTCATGAACAAGGTGTGGAGTTTCGTGCAGGAGCGCGATGTTCGCCAAGACATCGAAATCCGGAGACGAAAGAGCTACCGGCCTCGCCCTGCCGAACGTCGAGATCAGCCACAGCGAATCGCCCTCGCCGCTTAACCCCTCGGCGTGAAGTGGATCGGCAAAGCCGGCGGCACCTCGTAGCCTCCGGAGCCGGGCGAGGCGAGCCTGGCCACCTCAGATCGGCAGAACGACCGGCTCCAAGATCTCAAAGTCGCGCCGCACCACCCAATCGGGACGCCGCGAGCGGCCGTGCTTGTTGTCGATGGCATTGTAGGTGATCGAGGCGAGCGTGCGCGGCCAAGGCGACATGTTCGGCCCCGAGCCATGCACGATGTTCGTGTGGGCGAAGATCACCGATCCCGGGCCGCCCTTCGGCGCTTCGATCCCCCGCTCACCCGCGAGCCTGGCGACGACCGCGTCATCAGCCGCCCGCAGCGGGTAGCTGGTGGTGGAATCGTCCACGTCGGTCTCGTAGGCCGGCGCCTTGTGGCTGGCGGGGATGATCATCAGCGGCCCGTTGAACTCGCGTACCTCGTCAATGAAGACCAGCGCGTTGACCAGGCGGGGCTCGGGCATCTCATCGTCGTGGTGATAGGTCGGGAAGTCCTGATGCCATTGCCAGACCGCACCGTGGAACGGGCGCTTCATGTTGATGACGCACTGGAACAGGTAGATCTCGCGTTCCAGAAGCTGCCGCACCGGCCCGAGGAGCGCCGGAAGCCGCACGAAGCGTTCGAACAGGTCGCTGAACGCCTGCGGGTTCATGACGGAGCGCACCGTGCGGCCGTCATTCTCCAGGATCACCTCGTCACGGGTGAGCTGGCACAACGAATCGAGCTCGTCCCGCGCACGGGCTATGTCAGCCGCAGAAATGAGATTCGGCAGGAACAGGAAGCCGTCTTCGCGGTAGCGGGCGCACTGCTCCTCGCTCAGGCGTGTGAGATCGAAATTGCTTGTCATCGAGCCTCGCTTTGGAGCGGTGTCCCTCCGACCACCCCGCCTGTTGCGTCGCGATAGTGCGTGGTCAGCCGACCGGAGAGCGCCATCACCGTGTCCAGCGCGGACATCCCGAACCACGTGGCGAGTTCGTACAGGTCGATCACCGTATCGCGTTCGCTGCCGAGCAGCCGGACGGTATCACCCACCACAGCGCCCTCGACAGCGGAGAGATCCAGGACCATATGCTCGAGCGACACGGCAATGATGGGCGCCCGACGGCCGCGTATGAGCGCTTGCGGCCGGCTGCCAGGTACGGGTCGAACCAGGCCCTGGGCGACCCCAATGGGCGCGACTCCGGTGCGTCGGCCGTGCCTCAGTCCGTAGCTGCCGCCGATCGCGATGTCGCTGCCCTGCGGGTGTTCCGAGACCTGTATCAGCCGGCTCCCGATCTCGGCCAGGACAGGCCGGTACGCCGAGAGGTCCGCGAGCGAGTCATCGGCGAATGGCGAGAGGCCGTAGAGCAGGTGGCCCACGCACACCGCGTTGGCCCGATCGGACAATCCGGCGGCGACGCACGCGCTCCCGCGCGCCTGGGTGACGGGCGGCAACCGCCCTCGCTCTTCGAGACGCGCGAGCAGCGCGTCGAAGGCGGCGAGCCTTTGCTCCGCCCAATCACGACCGTGCGTGTCACCGAAGGGCAGATGCGTGTAGATCCCCTGGACCTGGAGGCGCGGCATGGCGGCCAGCTCATAGAGAAAGCCCTCGGCCGCCTCAAGCGGCACGCCAAGCCGCCCCAAACCGGCATTCACCTTGACGTAGACCGGCACCGTCTGCCCCGGTGGCGCTGCCTGAGCCGCGGCGTCGGCGCTCGCACGATCGACCACGGTCGGCACCAGCCCGGCACCGACGAGATCGGCCATCCCCGTCGGCAGCGCGCCCGCAAACATGACGACCGGGGTCCGGAGCCCTTCCGCGCGCAACAGGCAGGCTTCGTCGAAGGAGCCGGTCATGAAGGCCATGAGGCCCTCGCCGTCCAGTGCGCGGGCAACGGGCACCGCTCCGTGTCCGTAGGCGTTGGCCTTGAGGGCAGCGATGCAGGCCTGATCGGATCCAATGCAGCGGCGAATTGCGGCGAGGTTCGCGCGCAACCGTTCCAGATCGTAAACCGCCCAACCGGGATGCGCGTCGTCTGACATGCGACTGCTCTCCCCAGACCATCCACCAGCGCCCCATGCTAGCGAGACTCTCGATCCGGGAGAAATCCTCAGGAACCGCCCCGCGCTTCGGCCAACATGGCCGGCCGAGGCGGTCATCCGTCAAGGGCCCACCCCAATCGAGGTCAACAGTTAAAGCCCACTGATAGAGTTGCGGATCTGCGAGATTCCCGTGCTCCCTAATCCAGAACACTAAGTGCCGGACTACGCTCGGACTTGAACCTTGCCGAGTCTTGTGGGCGTCGCTAAGCTCCGCAATTGGGCATTAGTAAAATCCAGGGGAGGACAAAATGACAGCATCAAACAAAAAGGATATACAAGTTTGCTTTAATCCCCACTTCGACGCCGTGTCGCTTTGGCTCGGTTCGTTTGGTGGTGCCGATTCACCGTGCGATATCTCGCGAGGTGTCTTCGCAGCGAAGCGCGGTGTCCCGCGCCTGCTGGACTTCTTCCGGCGCTACGATATTACGACGACGTGGCACATCACCGGGCACTCAATGGAGAGCTTTCCCAAAGCGAGCGAAATGATTGCAAAGGACGGTCACGAGATTGGCGTCCATGGCTATTCTCACGAGAATCCGATCGCAATGAGCCCGCAACAGGAGAGGGATGTTCTCGACAAGAGTATCGAACTCTCCCGGAATTTGACCGGAAAGGACCCTAAAGGATATGCGACACCCTGGGCCGAATTTTCTACCATCACCGTAGATTTGTTGTTGGAACGCGGCTTTTCACACGAGTACAGCATGATGGAGGAGGACTGTTTTCCATACTATTTGAGAACCGGAGACCGCTGGACGAAGATCGACTACACGAGAGAAGCCGCTGACTGGATGAAACCGTGGGTGCCGGGGAAAGAAGTCGACATCGTCGAAATTCCTCTCAGCTGGCATCTGGACGATGCGCCGCCGACCATGTTCGTCAAGACCGCGCCCAACAGCCACGGCTGGGTCACGGGTCAGGAGATCGGCCAGATCTGGATCGACTTTTTCGACTGGACTTACCGAAACCACGACTATGCTGTGTATCCTTTGGGGCTCCATCCCGACGCTGCGGCCAAGCCTCACGTGATGTTGGCGTTGGAGCGGCTCGCTGACCATATCCTCAGGCATCAGGGGGTGAGAATGGTGACGCACGCTGAAATGGCTGCGGACTTTCGCAGGCGGGTGCCGTTCGGGTCGAACAACACGGTCGGCGGCGAAGCGGGGCTTTAGACCGCCCGACCACGGCGAATACCTGCGCCGTCGCCAAGAGGAAGCAAGGCTCGAGAAGCGGAGAGAGCGGAGCCATGCTGAAGATCGAGCTCATCGTCGATGCGAAAAATGAGCTGGGCGAGGGGCCGGTTTGGGACCCGGCCGAGGGCGTACTCTACTGGATCGATAGCAAGGCGCCGTCAATCAACCGCTACGATCCGCGCTCCCGCTCGGTGCGCGCCTGGCCGGTGCCGGCCGACATTGGCTCGATGGCCCTCAGGCAGAATGGCGGTGCCGTCATCGCATTAGGCGACGGTTTCTACACGTTCGACTTCGACTCCGGCCAAGCGGCGCTGATTGCCAAGGTCGATGAGACCGAACCGCGCACGCGGCTGAACGACGGCAAGGCCGACCGAAGAGGACGTTTTTTCGCGGGCGGGATGGACGTAGAGGAAGCGGATGGCCTGGCGGGGCTTTACCGGCTGGATCCCGACATGACGGTGACGAGAGTTGCAGACGGCATCGTCGTGTTCAATGGGCCATGCTGGAGCCCAGACGACACGATCTTCTACTACGCCGATTCGTGGACTGCGATTTACGCCTGCGACTACGATGTCGAAACTGGAACGCTGTACAACCGTCAGAAACTCTACGACTTGGCGGCCGCAGGCTTTCCGGCGGACGGCTCGACGGTCGACGAGGAGGGATTCATCTGGAACGCCCAGACCGTTGGCGGAAAACTCGTCCGCTACGCGCCGAACGGCGAGGTGGACCGCGAAATTTCGTTCCCTGTGAAGAACCTGACCAGCGTGATGTTCGGCGGCGACAGGCTCGATGTCATGTACGTGACCTCGATGGCGCGCATTGTCCATCCCCCCGGCACCGGCTTCGCCAGGCATGACAGGCCCGAGCCAATGGCCGGTGGGCTGTTCGAGGTGCGTGGGCTGGGCGTCCGCGGGTTGCCGGAACCCCGTTTCGCTGGCTGATCCGCCCCAAGAGGCGGGGCCTAACCCTGTGCCCGCACTGGGTCCGGCGTAGCCAATCGTCTGCGCTTGGCTCTGGCCATGGCAATCAGACCGACGACCGCGAACAGGCTGAGGAAGATCATGATGACCAGGCCGGCCGTCGACACGTAGGCCCATTCGAGATCGAAGAAGGTCAACTTGTATATGTAGACAGATATGGTTTCGGTCGAGAATCCGGGCCCGCCCTTGGTCATGATCCACATGATGTCGAACAGCTTGAACGCCTCGACCGAGCGAATGACCAGCGCGATCACCATGACGATCTTCATTCTGGGCAGAACGATGCGCCAGAACTTGTGGATCCAGTTGGCACCCAGCAAGGTCGCCGCCTTCAACTGATCCTCAGGCACCGAGATGATGCCGGCGAGCAGGATCAGGAACATGAGCGGCGTCCATTGCCAAATGTCGGCAACCATGATCGCGATCATCGATCGGATCGGGTGTCCCAGCCAGACAACATCGAATTCGAGGCCGGTCATCCCGCTGATGATCTGGTTGATCGGGCCGTTGCTTTGGAAAAGCATGAAGAACATGTAACCGGCCACGGAGGGCACGATCATCATCGGCATCAGCAGGATGACGTAGAAAATGCGTTTGCCGTGGAAACGATCGACGAAAAGAATTGCGAGACCGAGGCCCAAGAGGAACTCGATCGGGACCACGATAGCCATGATCAGGAAGGTTCGTCCAACCGAACCCCAGAGGCGGCCATCCTGGAAAATCTCAATGTAATTATCGAACCAGTTAATTGATTCGTAGGCATGAATCCATGTGGTTCCGTCGAGAGGACCCCACCAGGTCAGGCTCAGATAAATCAGCATGAGCGCGGGGAAGGTGACGATGAAAACCAGCAGAAGCTGCGCCGGAATCGTCATCTTGATGCCGAGCTTCCTGCCCAGCCGCTCAATTGACGGGTGTTTGGTGCTGGGCAGCGGCTTGCCGGCTTCTTGCGCCAGTTCCGTCATTGCTTGAGCGCCCCGAAGGTGAGCCCGCGAACCAGGTGCTTCTGGATGATGATGCCGAGAACCACCGGCGGAATCGCGGCCACCAGGCCCAACGCCGCCTTGGCACCGTACATCGGACCGGTCATCGCAACGCTGAGCTCGCTCATGTAGACGGGGATCGTCACCCAATCCTTGCGAGTCAGGAGCAGGGCGATGAGGTAGTCGCTCCAGTTCAAAATGAAGACGAACAGGCACGTCGTCGCCAACGGCGCCTTCACCATAGGCAGAGTCACCCTGTAGAACACGCGCCAGTGGCTGCAGCCTTCGACCAGCGCTGCCTCCTCGATTTCAAGCGGCACTTCGTCGAAGAACGTCATCATCAGCCAGAAAGCGAAGGGCAGGGTGACGATGCCGTAGATCAGCGCCAGTCCCCACCAGGTATCGACCATGCCGAGAAACGTCCACATGACCATCACCGGGATCACGACGGCGATGGGCGGGAACAGGCGGAGTTGAAGGACGCCGAGAGGCAGGTTCCGACCGACCGCAAAGCGCGATACCCCGTAGGCGCCGAGCGTGCCCGCAAAGACCGCGATCAGCGTCCCGAACGACGCGATCAGCAGGCTCGACAGGATTGGGCGGATCGCGATGCGATCCAGCGTGACGATGACCTCTTCCGTCTCGCCGGTGAAAATGTACTCGAAATTGCCGAGCGTGGGATTCTTGGGCCACCACGTCACGTCGGCGACGGCGGTCGTCCATTCCGCCACCGGCTTGAACGCCATCGTTGCCATCCAGGCGATCGGTATGAGGGCAATTACGATCGCAAGGAGTATGGCAAGATAGCGCAGCCCTTCGAAAACGACACGATTCGACAAGGGCATTCGATTGCTCACCGTGGTGTCGCGGGCATTATCGCAAATCCAGAGGAGGTGCGCCATGTCCGAGAGCCCGACCGAGTCTCCCTGGGTGGGTTACCCTCTGGAGCGCAAGGAAGATTATCGTCTGACCACTGGCGGCGGCCGGTACATCGCCGACTTGCTTGTGCCTGGCACGCTCCACCTTGCCTTCGTGCGCAGCGCCTACGCCCACGCCCGACTCCGGTCAATCGACGTGAGCAAAGCCCGCGCTGTGCCTGGGGTGGTGGCGGTAGTCACGGGCGAGGACATCAGAGACGAAATCCACCCGTTGCCGTTGCCGGTTGTCCTGCCGGCGTTCCCCGCCCGATATCCGACGTTCTGGCCGCTTGCCATCGACAAGGTGAAGTTCCACGGCGAGCCGGTCGCAGCCGTCGTCGGGACAGACGCTTACGCCGCCGAGGACGCCGCCGAGCTGGTTGAGATCGAGTACGAGCCGCTCCCGGCGGTCGTCGATGCGGAGGCCGCGCTCGGGCCCGACGCGCCCCTCGTGCACGAGGACTGGGACGACAACCTGATGTTCGGAGGCACGCTGACGGGCGGCGACGAGGCCGAAGGCCAGGCACGCAACGCCGCGGAGGTCGAGCGCCTGATCGACCAGGCGGATGTCGTGGTGCGGCGGCGCTTTCGCGTCCACCGCACCGGCGTGACACCGCTCGAGACTCGCGGTGCGCTCGCAGCCTGGGACCCCGACGGCGATCTCACGGCCTGGATCACGACCCAACGCCCGCACATCGACCGCCTGGCGCTGGCGGATCAGCTGCGCATCCCGTCGCACCGGATCCGCGTCATCGCCCCGCGCGATCAGGGCGGCGCGTTCGGCGTCAAGGCACCCTTCTATCGGGAGCCCACGCTGGTCTGCCACATGGCCCGGACTCTCGGCCGCCCGGTGCGCTGGATCGAGACACGCGAGGAGCACCTCATGGCGGTCAGCCAGGAGCGTGACCAGACCCACGACATCGAGGTCGCCGCCACCGCCGATGGCCGGATCACGGCCGTGCGCGATCGCGCGCTTGGGGACGCCGGCGATGGCTGTTCCGGCGTCTACTGGGGTTTCGTCATGCCGCTCACCGGCGCCGCCTATCTTCCTAACGCGTACGACCTGCCGACCTGTGACATCAGCATCCGGGTGGCCGTGACCAACAAGTCGGCGCTCTCTCCGGCACGCGCCTTCGGCCGCTTCCCGACCCGTTTCGTCATGGAACGGTGCATCGATCTCGTTGCGCGTGAGCTGGGGATGGAGCCGGCGGAGGTGCGGCGTCGCAACTTCGTGCGCAGCTTCCCCCACGTCATCTGCACCGGCGTGCACTACGACAGCGGCGACTTCGCGATGACCTTCGAGAACCTCGTGGAACAAATCGATCTGGAAGGTTTCCGAAAGGAGCAGGCCGCGGCGCGCGCTCGCGGCCGATACCTGGGAATCGGCTTCGGCGTGGGTGTCGAATCCTCGGGCGTCGCCTCCGAGGTGCTCGTCCCCATGGAGAACCAGCCGGGCTATGGCGCGGCGACGGTAAGGCTCGACCCGCACGGCAAGGCGTTCGTGTTCGAAGGCGACGCCCCCGGCGGTCAGGGCCACGAGACGATGCTGGCCCAGGTCGCGGCCAACGAGTTCGGCATCCACCCCGACGATGTCGTCGTGACCGTCGGCGACACGGAGAAGACCCCGTTCGGCTCAGGGACGATCGGTGCCCGCGCGGGCTCCTACACCGCCAGTGCCGTCGCCGTGGCCTGCCGCGTCCTCAAGGAGAAGATCGGCCGCTTCATGATCCACGATCTCGGCCTCACCGGCGCAGAGCCGGCGGACTTTACCTTTGCGAACGGGCAGGTGGTCTACGCCAGGGACGACAATATCCGACGCTCGTTTGCGGAGATGACTCAGCGGATCATCATGCGGCCCATAGACTTGCCGCCGGATGAGAGCGGAGGCCTCGAGCACACCGCATTCTTCGAGGCGGAAAAGCCGCTCATCTGCTTCTCGTGCCACGGCGCCATCGTGGAGGTCGATCCGGAGACCGGCCAGTTCACGATTGAGCGCTATGTGACGTCGGAGGATTTCGGCGTCGTGATCAACCCCCGGATCATCGAGGGCCAGGTGCAGGGCGCCGTCGCGCAAGGGCTCTCGAACACGATGTTCGAGCAGTTCGTCTACGACGAGAACGGGCAGCAGCTCACCGCGAGCCTGGAGACCTACCAGATCGCGCGGGCTCCCGACGTGCCTCCCATTGAGGTGACCCACGCGGGCGTTCCCTGCCCTTACACCCCGTTCGGCGCGCGCGGCGCGGGCGAAGGACTGCCGGGGCCGGTGCCGGCCGCGCTCGCCAACGCTGTCTCGGACGCGCTTCAGCCGTTCGGTGTGGAGATCGACGAACTGCCGCTCCGCCCCGACCGCATCTGGGCCGCGATTCGGCGCAGCGAAAGAGCCGCGCGCTGATCTGGAGAAAGGGGCGACGGGCGTCGCGCGCCCGCCCGTCGCCCGTTTGCCTTACGCCTTGTCGACGATGGTCGGCCAGGCCGCCTTGTTGCTGGCGCGGATGGCCTCGATCATCCTGTCCTCGCCCTTTTTCCTGATGATCTTGCGCCATTTCTTGGAGGCGTTCTTCATGGCCTCTTCGGGCGTGATGTCGCCGATCAGGGCCCGCTGTATCTCCTCGTCCAGGCCGTTGTCGAATGCGGACTGGCCAGCGAAGTTGATCGTCGGTGCGGAGCGCTTGATGGTCTCCTGAATCACCTCCACGTGATCCTTGTGGTAGGTTTGCTGCACCAACGGATCGTCGAAGTTGGCCTTCTGGAACGGATCGAAATAGCCGGCCGGATTGCCCGACATCCAGCTGAAGATGCGCGAGCAGCTCGCCCACTGGAGGAAGAGGTAGGCGGCCTCCGGATACTCGCTCTGCGCCGAAACCTCAGCGTTGATGTTGAGGTAGAGCACGCTGCGGCGGATCAGGTCGTCTCCGAACCAGTTGCCCACCGGGAGGAACGAGCCGAGCTTGCCCGACGCGGGCGTGGCGGGCGTTCCGTCGGCGTTCATCCGGTCGTTGAACTTCCGCAGGTTGGTGTAGGTGCTCATCATCACGCCGGTGCCCTGAGCCATGCTCCCGTAAGCCTCGGACCAGGTCCAGCTGAGCGCATCCTTGTTGGCCCACTGCCGGCTCCTCACATGCTCCTCGGCGGTCTTGATGCCGAGTTCCGTTTCGAGCAGCGGGTTTCCGTCGTCGTCGAAGTACTGGAAGTTGGGCTTGTCCTGCCCCACATAGCGCATGAAGTAGGTGCCCAGACCCCAGAACGGGCTGAACAGATTGACGGTGCCGTTCATGCCCTTGTCGAAGAAAAACTCGGCGATATTGTCAGCGTGCGCCCACGTCTGCGGCTTGCCCAGCTCCCAGCCGTAGCGGTCGCTGAACTCCTTCACGTTCTCGGGATCCTCGAACAGGTCCTTGCGGTAGACCCAGGTCTGGAAGTCGCCGTCGAAGGAGATCGTGTAGTAGGAGCCCGCATACTTGTAGAGAAGATCGGCGATCTCCGGAGTCGGCGCCCCGCGCTCGGGGTCGTCCCAGTCGGGCTTATATTTCGCGACGTACGGGTCCAGATTGACGATGCCGCCGGTGGCCACGAGATCGCCGACATTGCTCCAAAGCGCAGAGTAAATGTCATAGACGCCGGCCTGGGTGGTGATGTCCTGGAGGACCTTGGTCACCATTTCCACTTCGCCGGAGCCGCTGAACTCGACGTCGATCCCGGTCTCTTCCTTCCAGACGTCGCGGACGGTGGGCGCGCCCTCCGGGAAGGGCTTGGTGAACTGGCCGATCGCTCCCGAGAAGAGCAGGAAGCTCAGCTTCTCCGGAGCTTTACCTTCGGCTTTGAGCTTCTTGATGCCTTCGATGGCCCGCCCTTCGGGCATGTCTTCGTTGTACTGATAGCGTTCGGCCCCCGGAAAGCCCGTGGGGCCGCCGGTCATCCCAGGCGCCAAGCCCGCCGCCCGAGCGGGCCGGATATACTTGGGCGCGATGCCGATCGGTGACGTGAGCACTACGCCTGCGGCGCCCGCCTTCAGCGCCTGCCGTCGCGTTATCCTGATCCCCATTGATGCCTCCCTTGTTTAGGCACGGTGAAGAGGGTCGGTGCCATTGCACCATCGCGGTTTCTTAGCGCACCTGTGATCCCAGTATGCGTTCGCGCTATTGCGCATGCTACATTGGAATTCAAAGGGCGACCAGAGAATGCTCAGAAACAGACGCGCACTGGTCACCGGCTTTGTCGCTCAAACCGGGATCGGCGACGCCGCTGCCGTGGGTCACGCCGCGGTCTGCGTCGCGCTGTGGCAGGCGTTGGGGGCGAGATACTAGCGACGCTTCGAGGGAGGAACGCGGGATGTTGCGAGTCGGAGTCGACACGGGTGGTACCAACACCGATCTCGTTGCCATCGACGAGGACGGCGGCATCGTCGTCGCCAAGCGGCCGAGCACTGCCGCGGCGCCCGAGATCGGAGTGCTCAACGCCCTCGATGGCTCAGGCATCGCGCCGGAGGCGGTGCGCCACTTCGTCCTCGGCACCACCATCGCGACCAACGCGCGCCTCCAGAACGTGGGCGCCCGCGTCATCTACCTGGCCACGGCGGGCTTCGAGGACATTCCGCTGATCGGCAGCATTTCGCGCCCCCATGCCTACGATCTGAGTTGGCGCCGGCCCGAGCCGGGTGTGGCGCGGCGCGACTGCCTGGGCGTGCGCGAGCGGATCGACTACCACGGCGACGTGATCACGGCGCTGGAAGAGGGTGAAATCGCCCGAGTTCTCGACGAAGTGGCGGCCGTGCTCGGCGAGGGCAGCAATGGCGCCAACGGCACGGGCGCGAGTTGCTCCATCGCGGTCAATTTCCTGTTCAGCTACCGCAATCCTGCGCATGAGGCGGCGCTCGGCGCGGCCCTCCGCGAGCGCTTCCCCGGTCTCCCGGTCTCCCTCTCGCACGAGGTGGCACCGATCTGGCGAGAGTACCACCGGGCGACGACGACCATCCTCGCAGCCTCGGTCCGGCCCATCCTGCAGAGCTTCATCACCGATCTAGAGCGGGAACTGGAGGCACGGTCGCTGCCGGCCCGGCTCGCGATCATGAAGTCGAACGGCGGCCAGATGCTCTCCGAACGCGCGCCGGACCGCACGGCTGAAATTTTTCTCTCCGGTCTTGCCGGCGGTGTGATTGGCGGACACTACTTCGCCGCTGCCGAGGGGGCGGACAATGCCGTCACCTTCGACATGGGCGGCACGAGCTGCGACGTGGGCATGATCGAGGGCGGCGACTATCGCTCGGTGCCGCAGATCGACCTCGACTGGGGCATCCATGTCGTTGCCCCGCACATCGACTTCACCACCATCGGCGCGGGCGGCGGCTCGATCGCCTATGTGGGGCAGGACGGCCTGCTCAAGGTGGGGCCGCAGAGCGCCGGCGCGGAACCCGGCCCGGCCTGCTACGGCAAGGGCGGGACGGAGCCCACCGTGACCGACGCCAACGTGGTGCTCGGCCGCATCGACCCGGACTACTTCCTCGGCGGGCGGATGCCGCTCGACAGTGCCGCGGCACGCGCGGCGGTCGCCACGGTGGCGGAGCCACTCGGCCTCACGGTGGAGGAGGCCGCACTGACGATCGTGGAGACGGTCAACGACAACATGGCGACGGCGGTGCGCCGGGTCACGATCGAGCGCGGCCTCGATTATCGCGATTTCGACCTGATCGCCTTCGGCGGAGCGGGCCCGGTCCACGGCGCCGAGCTGGCACGGGCGGTCGGCATGCGGCGAACTTTGGTGCCGCCCTATCCGGGGCTTTGCTCCGCCTTCGGCACCGTGGTCGCCGATGTCCGCGTCGAGAAGAGCCGGACGGTCGCATTCCGCTCCGACGCGATGGCGCTGGACGAAATCGCCGACGCCTACTGTGCGCTCGAAGAACAGGCCGTGCGTGAGCTGCTGGAGGAGGGATTCGAGGGCGAGCCGGTGATCACGCGCAGCGCCTCGGCCCGCTACCGGCTGCAGAGCCATGAAATCGAGCTGCCGGTGACGCCACGCGTGCTGGCCGGCACGGCTGCGGAGCTGGTGGAGACCTTCCACGCCGAGCACGAGCGCCGCTTCGACTTCAAGACGCCAGGCCACCCGGTGGAGATCGTGCGGCTCACGGTGCTCGCGCTCGGCGCGTCGGCGCCGCCGCGCCTGCCGGAGCTCGAGTCCGGCGAGACGCCCGAGCCGGCGGTCAGGCGCGCGGTCTGGTTCCGCGGCGCGGGCTCTGTGGAGACGCCGGTCTATCAACGGGAGGCACTGGGCGCAGGCGTCACGATGGAAGGCCCCGCGGTCATCCTGGAGGAAGATTCCACGGTGATCGTGGCGCCCGACGACAGGCTGATCGTGCATGGTTCCGGCGTGCTGGAGATCGCGCCCGCGAGCGGTGAGAGCCGCATGCGGCGACGCGGCAAGAGCGCGGCCGACGACATGGTGACGCTCAACGTTATCCGCAACCGGCTCGATGCGATCTGCGACGAGATGGACCTGGAGGCGCTGCGCACCGCGCACTCGCCGCTCTTCAGCGAGTCCAAGGATTTCTCCTGCATGCTGTTCAACCGCGACCTGGAGCTGATTTCCCAGGCGCAAAACAATCCGGCGATCATTTGCGCGGGCTTGAACACGGTGCCCTTCGTGGTCGAAGAGCTGGGTGAGGACTACTTCGAGCCGGGCGATGTCGTCGTGCACAACGACCCCTACCGGGGCGCCTGCCACATGCCCGAGCACATGCTGCTGGAAGGCATCTTCGTGGACGGCGAGCTGGTGGGCTACGCCGCGATCATCGCCCACATCGCCGAAATCGGCGGCATGGTGCCGGGCTCCTTCGCGGTCACCGCGAGCGAGGTGTATCAGGAAGGGCTGCGGCTGCCTCCGATCAAGCTGATGAAGCGCGGCGAGCATGTCGAAGAGCTGTGGAAGGTGATCCTCGCAAACCACCGCACCCCGGATGCGACCTTCGGCGACTTCCACGCCATGCTGGCGAGCCTCAAGGTCGCGGGCCGTCGTTTTCCGGAGCTGATCCGGGATTACGGCGTGGACACGATCGAGGCGGCGACCAAGGCGCTGATGGCGGCCTCCGAGCGCTGGATGCGGGAGCAGATCAAGGCGATCCCGGACGGCACCTATTCCTTCGAGGACCGCTACGAGGACGATCCCCGGAGCAGCACGCCCCATGTCTTCCGCGTGGACGTGACGGTCGACGACGACGAGATCCTGGTCGACTACAGCCGCTCCGACAAGCAGGTCGATGCCGCGATCAACCTGACTTACGTCGCGACGGCGGCTGCCTCCTACACCGGCATCCTGCAGAGCATCAACGTTCGCGACGTCCCGCTCAATCAGGGCGTGTTCCGTACCATCACGATGATCTGCCCGCCCGGCAGCCTGCTGAATGTCGAGCATCCGGGCAGCTCGGTCGGTGGCAACTCCGATGGCCAGCCGCGCGTCATAAACGCGATCTGGGGCGCCATGTCGCAGGCCTTGCCGGAGCGAACCTGCGCCGCCGATGGCGGTACCAACTGCCTGTTGCCGATGGGCGGCGTGCATCCGGAGACCGGCGAGTATTTCGCCCACCTCCATCTCGAAGGCGGCGGCTGGGGCGCGCGCCACGATGCGGACGGCAACGCCAACCTGTTCTGCGCCCACGGCAGCACGATCGAGATCACGCCCATCGAGATTCTCGAGAGCCGCTTTCCGCTGCTTCATCACGCTTGCGCGCTGCGCCCGGATTCCGGCGGGCCGGGACGCAACCGGGGCGGCCTCTCGGTCATGCGTCGAGTGAGCGTGCACGCCAAGGAGCTGACGGTGAGCGCGCTCTCCGACCGCCACTTCGTCGGCCCCTGGGGGCTGTTCGGCGGAAAGGAAGGCGGCACCCAGGCGTTCCGGGTCAAGCGGGTGGGCGACACGGCATTCCGCACCTTCTCCGAAGCCTTCGGGGTGGAGAGCCCGACCAAGTTCGATAACGTCAAGGTCCACGAAGGCGACGAGTTGCTGCTGGAGGCGCCGGGCGGGGGCGGGTACGGAGACCCGCTTGAGCGCGCGCCGGCGCGGGTGCTCGCCGACGTGCTGGACCGCAACGTCACGCGCGAGGCGGCCGAGGCCGATTACGGGGTGGTGCTCGCCGCCAGCAACGGCTCCCTCGCCGTGGACGAGGCCGCAACCGAGGAGCGCCGCGCCCGGATGGGCGCCGCGCGGCCTGAGGCCCCGGCGGCGCCAGAGACGGCGGCGCCCTCCGCAGTGGCAGCCGAGTAGGGGGCAGCCATGGGGCATTGGGAAGAGATCGAAAAGCCCTGGTATGAGGTGAAGATCGTCAACTGCTCGT
>MKWU01003879.1_pt1 | contig 18699 bp, 11 predicted proteins | sample 809101 | NCBI WGS metagenome assembly MKWU01 (sample SAMN05860141, study PRJNA318959) | sponge metagenome | host: Aplysina aerophoba | place: Slovenia: Piran, Adriatic Sea, Gulf of Piran | collected 2013-05-07
TTGATGGCCGAGTGGGGCCTGCGGGGATCAATGAGCCGGCGCGGGAATCCCTACGACAACGCTCAATGCGAAAGCTTCATCAAAACGGTGAAATACGAAGAGGTGTATCTGAACGACTACGAGACCTTCCAGGACGTCGTGAAGCGCTTACCGCGGTTCCTGGACCAGGTCTACAATGAGAAACGGCTCCATTCGGCGCTGGGTTACCTCAGCCCGATGGATTTTGAGGAACGACATGCTCGGCAAGTGGCCTAAATCCGAGTCCGTCAGTGTCCAACCTCAGGGGGTCACTCCAAAAAGTGTGCAGTTTTCGGTTGCCATTGACACGAGGAACTCGTTCCGATGCTGAAGCAGACGCCGGGCATTCGCGCGGTGGCACTGTTTGAGGAACTGATGCGCCGCCATCCCGAGCTCGGCCCGGGCGTTCGCCGGACACTGGAACGGCGGGTGCGGCAATGGCGCGCGGTGCAGGGTCCGGAGCAGGAGATCGTGTTCCGCCAGACCCATCCGCCCGGTCAGCTCGGGCTCTCGGACTTCACCGACGCCGGTGGCCTGGGGGTGACGATCGCTGGCGCGCGGCTCAAACACCTCCTGTACCACTTCCGCCTGGCCTACTCCGGGTTTTCTCACGCGCACGTGGTATTGGGCGGGGAGAGCTTCACCGCCTTGGCCGAGGGGCTTCAGAATGCCCTGTGGAGTCTCGGCGGCGCGCCGCTGGAGCACCGCAGCGACAGCCTCTCGGCGGCCTATCGCAATCTCAAGCGCGACCAGCGCGAGGACGCCACGGCGCGTTACGCGGCGCTGTGCGCACACTACGGCATGGCGCCGACCCGCAACAACCGCGGGGAATCGCACGAGAACGGCGCCGTGGAAGGTCCGCACGGGCATCTCAAGCGCGCCCTGGCCGACGCGCTGCTGCTGCGCGGTTCCAGTCACTTCGACGCCCTGGGCGGCTACCGCGCCTTCGTCGATGAAGTGGTTGGGCGGCGTAACGCCCACCACCGCGCGCGCATCGATGTCGAGCGCGCCGTGCTCAAGCCTTTGCCGCGCCAGCGCACCGAGGACTTCGACACCGCCCATGTGCGTGTGACCTCCTCCAGTGGCTTCATCCTGCGCAAGGTGTTCTACTCCGTGCCTTCGCGTCTGGTGGGCCATCAGCTGACGGTGCGCCTGTACGACGAGCGCCTGGAGTTGTTCCTCGGCGCCACGCTGCTTATGCAACTGCCGCGCGGCCGCCCCCAGGCCAACGGGTGCAACGGCCATGTGATCGATTACCGACACGTTATCCACTCCTTGCGACGTAAGCCCATGGCGCTGCGCAACCTCGTCTACCGCGACAGTCTGTTCCCGCGCCAGGCATACCGGCGCGCGTTTGACGCGCTGGTGGAAGCCCGGGGCGAACGCGCCGCCTGCCGCGACACCGTCGCCTTGCTCTCGCTGGCTCACGAACGCACCTGCGAAGCCGAGCTCGCCCAGGCCATCGAAGCCTGCCTTAAGGCCGGCGCATTGCCCGATCCCGCCGCCCTGGCCGCCCGGTTCGCCTCGGCGCCGGGCCGCTTGCCGGACATCCGCGTCGCGTTGGGCACGCTCGCCGACTACGACGTCCTGCTGACGGCGCCGACCTCCGCCCGCTCCGCCGCACCCGCAGGAGACGGCTCATGAGCGCCGTGGACACCGCCCAGCTGGACCTGATGTTCACCGAACTGCGCCTGCCCACCTTCAAGGCCGCCTGGGCGCAACTCGCCGAACGCGCCGATGCCGAAGGCTGGCCCGCGGCCCGCCTGCTCGGCGCCCTGGCCGAACAGGAGATCGCCGAACGGGCACGGCGGCGCTTCGAACGCCATCTGGCCGAGGCCAAACTGCCGCCCGGAAAAACGCTCGCCAACTTCGACTTCAACGTCGTGCCCATGGTCTCCAAGGCCCATGTCAACGCCCTGGTCGCCGGCGATCGCTGGCTCGAGCAGGGCGCTAACTTGATCCTGGTGGGGCCGCCCGGGGTCGGCAAGAGTCACTTGGGGGCGGCGATCGGCCTGGCGCTCATCGAAAACGGCTACCGGGTCCTGTACGCGCGCACCACCGACCTGGTGCAGAAACTCCAGGTCGCGCGTCGCGAACTGACCCTGGAGGCCGCCATCCGCAAGCTGAATAAATACCACCTGCTCATCCTCGATGACATCGCCTACGTCCGTAAAGACCAAGCCGAAACCAGCGTGCTGTTCGAACTCATCAGCTCCCGCTACGAAAACCGTTCTCTGCTCATCACCGCCAACCAGCCGTTCGGCGAGTGGGGCTCGATCTTCCCCGAACAGGCTATGACGCTGGCCGCCATCGACCGCCTCGTGCATCGGGCGACCATCCTCGAACTCAATGTGGAAAGCTATCGGCGGCGCACCGCGGTGCAAACCAAACGAGGCCGTGGACGGGTCGCCTCCCGCGCGACACCAGCCAACACCGAGGTCACGCTCCCCGGCAGCGACTCATCGAAGAACCAACAAAATCGGTAAACAATCCGTGACAACCCAACCCATCGCAATCCCTAAGCGGCGTTATGAGCGCCCCTTGCCTCGTCCACCCCCGACAAGGCATCATCACAACCGTCGCGACACCCTCTCATCTTGATTGTCGCGCTTGTCTCACACTGATTGTCGCGCCACAAACGCTCAATGATCGCCGTCTCAAAGGCCTGACGCCGAAGCTTCGGAACCTTCAGCTCGACCTCCCCGGCCTGGGTGTGCAGCTTACGGCTGTAATGCCCGGCACGCGTGTCAATCCGGTGCGGAGAACGCTCGTAACGCTGCGCACGGCACATCCGGTCCGCCTCTTCGTCCAATAGCGCGTTCAGCGTCTCCTCAACCGTGCCCCGAACCAGCTTGTCCAGGTGGCCGCGGACCTCGCCCTCGTCAATCCGAATTACCTTGCCCAATGCCTTCGTGCTATCTTGCTCCATGGTGGTCTCCTCATGGTCTGGTGGTTGCTGTCAAACAACATTTTTACCAGACCGAGACCACCACCTCTCAAAAATGTGCGAAAAATAATTTACGTTATCTTCCCGGACGGTCAATCGGCGCTGATGCTGGTGGCCGCGAGGCTACGTCACGTCTCAACGACCCAATGGGGCTCGCGCAAATACATGAATGTCGGGTTGCTCAAGGAGATGGACAGAGAAGTCGTCTTCGCGGCAGCCTGATCAAGTGACCGGGACCACCGCCAAATCGAAAAGTGCGAAACATTCTTGACACAACCGGTGCGATGCCACATCACGCGGTTTTTCCACCTATGGTCAATTCGGGGAGGGCCGAGGCAGGAGGCTCCTCCAATAAACATGCGATAACTGTTGGGCGCCGGTTCGTAAAAAAGCGAGGCGGACACCAGGTCCGCCTCGCTGCAACGTGAGTTGCTTGTTGGGGGTTACGCAATATCGATGTCGTCGATCGTGATCACGAACTCGTCGAGCAGGTCGTCGATGAACGCGCCGCCGTCATCCGGAGGAATAACGGGACCGTCGGTGTCGTCGTCGTCGGCGTCGTCATCCAAGCCCGGAACCTCGGGATCCGGAGCGTCGGGCGTCTTCGGCGTCGGCGGAGCTGCCTCTTCCTCATCAGTGATCTGTATCGAGAAGTACCCGACTGTCTTCAGGCCACCGCCGTCCGTAGCCGTTACGGTTACAGTCAGCGTGCCCTTCTTATCGCCGTCGTTTTCGTAGTCAAAGACCGCGTCTTCCTTGAGCTGCAGAACCCAGGTGCTGCCGTCCGTATCGGTGTTTCCATCCGTATCCGTGGCCACAACTTCGAACCGCTTATCACTGACCTCCCAAGTATGCGTTCCAAACGGATCGGTGTTGAGGTTCTGGTCCTGCACATCCAGATCGGCCAGATCCACGGTAGGCTGATTCCTCACATTCTCCTCAACCGTAAACGCATCGGGATCGCCGTCGGCGTCAGCCGGAGTGTTGGTGTCATCCGCCACCGTTACTGCCGTGGGCTTCATCTTATCGGTTGACAAATTCGCCGCGGCGGTCTCGCCATCGTCAAAGTTGATGGCCGTCGGCTCAACGTTGATGCGGACCATCACAGTTGCCGTAGGAGCAGTAGTGTCCGGATCATTGTCCGTGGCCGTAATCGTGAACGTCAGCGTGTTGCCTGTTCCATCCGTATCGACGCCATCGTGGCGCTGATCCATATCGGTGAAGTAGGTGATCTCACCCGTGTTCTTATCGATTTTGAAGATCTGCCCGACATCGCCCGTCCTGTCGCCAGGAGCAGTGCTTGTAGCGGTAGCCTCGGTCTCATAAACGCGATAGACATCTCCCTCCAGCACTCCTTCGTAACCGGCCGCAGCTTCCACAGCCGGCGACGCCGTCGCATCTGCAGGCACGGCGTTCACAGCCGTAAAGGGGTTACCGGCAGCGGGAAAGCTAATCGAGTAGGTCAGATCGTCGCTGGGGTCGTCGGGGTCGTGGAACAGTTTCGATGCATGGTACGTTACAACCTCGTTCTCCTTTTGCATGGCGTCCAGTTGGACCCGGATCTCGTGGCTCGCTTGAGTCGCCACAGGCGGGTCATTGGTCACGTCCGTTCCTGATACGGTCAGTTCTTCCGTGTACTCCACCCAAATGGGCCAACCCTCCTCATTCGTGTTGCGGGTAGTCGGATCATCGTCATCCGTGTAGGTGACCTTGGCGCGCAACATCTTGCCCGCATGATCGCTTGTGACCGTCAGAGTAAGCTGGTTGGCGCCGCTGATATCCTCCCACGGCATGGTTTCGCTGTCCCGGCTCTGCCATTGTACGTGTGCAGCCTCGCCGGCGGTGTCGACTCGCAGAGTCTCTCCCACATCCGGATTGTCGGTATCCGAGCCGCCGATGATGTTGCCGTTTGGCGTGGTAGCCGAAGGATCGCCTCCAGTCAAATCGCCCAACTGACCCACGTCATAGTTGGCCGTCCTCGGCTGGTTATTGACGGTATAGGAATAAACCACCCGGTAGTAGAGTCCACCGCCGTCACCGTCCGTGCCGTCGGCGTTCTCATCCACATTCAGGTCTACATTCTCCGCCAATCCATTTGCGGCTGACGTATCCGCGTCACCCGTGTCCACATTAATCCAGCCTGACTCTCCATCACGGGAGACCTCGAGCCGGACATTCCCGGTAGCCTCGGCAGCGGACTTAGCGGCTCCCACGGCGGTTATGTCCACCTGAAGGCCAGTCGCGTCTGTCTCTACCTTAAACGAGACATCAGGATCCACCTCGCGTTCCTCCGGCGTCACTGTGGGATCGTCGGTCGAGTCCACGTATGGGCCGTTCTCAATGATCGCCCCGGTGTCCGGATCCATTTCGTAGTAGTACACGGTGGCAGTGAACGTGACGCCCACATCGTAAATTGGGGTACCTGCCGGAAGAGTTACAAGCGCCAAGTCCTCGTTTGTGGAAGTAACCGAAATCGTCACGTCGTCGGTGTCGTCTTCTGGCGTGGCGTTGTCATGCGACCAGGTGTAGACCACCAGAACCGCATCATCGGCATCGTCCAGGTCCGGATCCTGCCCCAGATCAACTTCCATAGTCAGAGGCTCAGTGCCACTCGGATCGCCTTTGATCGAGACAACCGGGTCATCGTCATCCGCGGTGATAGGCACATCGGTGTCCATGACCTTGATCACGATCTTCTCGGTCTCGCGCCGGTTTTCCTCGTCCCACGCTTCGATTTCGAAGCTGGCAAGGGCATCGCCAACACTCTCGTTATCGCCAGTAGCGGCGGTGCGGTCGATCACGATCACGACGACCTCATCATTGCCACGCACATCAGCGGGCCTATGAGCTGAGGTGACGTCGTCCCTGCGATCGACAATATCGTCCCATTCGTCGTCGCCATACACCTGAATCCAGTCCGGAAGATCGCCCTGGCCGTCAACATCAAAGGAAAGATCATCGTCGTCGGAGTCGTCGTCTGCCCATGCATCGGCGAGTTTCACGACAATGACCTGCTTTGCCGCCTCTTGCTGGTTCACCGTGATCGTGGTCGTCTTGGTCTTCGAATCACGTGCGGCGCCACCATGTTCAGGATTTGTTGTGGCTGAGTCCTTTTGAAGGATGCCGCTGGTCATGAACTCGGGGGCTTCGTCCGGATCATCGTCGATGTCAATGGAAAAAGACCGTGCATCCTGCTTGCGGTACTGGTCGTCCAACCCCCGACCATCCTTAACCGTCACTGTGAAATCAATATCGTCCACGGTCTCGTGATCCAAGGCCTCAACCGGCGTCTTCAACTTCATGCCCTTGTCGTCCAGCGCCAATTCCGCGATCGACTTGGTGTGGATCTCGTACTGCACGGTCTCGGGGTTGTCGTCCATGTCTCCCTCGAAGTCCTCGTGGTCCTCGCGCACCAACTTGAAACGATCCTTGAAACTTACGTCTCTTCCGTTCACCTCTCCTGTAGCCGTCCAGGTGACTTCAAGCACACCATAAGGATGCGGCGCGATTGGCAGGTCCTCGTCCCGGACGGTGAATTCCGCCACGACCTGCGGGGGGTCGTTTTCCGTGTAGTCCGAATCATCAATGTTCCGGATGTCCGGCTCGTCGTTGTCGCTGTGGTCCGTTTCGCCCACCGCCACCGCCAGCTTGAACGTCTTCTTCTGCGGTTCGGTCTCCCCGTCGCTCGCCATCACCGTGATCGTGTATACGCCAGGCTCAGCCAGCATGTCCGCCTTATTGGTTATCTTGCCGGTCTTGGACATCATCAGCCAATCGGGCGCATCATCGCCGAGGGAATAGGTCAGCGTATCGCCGTCCGGATCCGTGAACGCGGCGTCGCTGCCGGTCGTATCCAGTCTAAAGCTCAGCCATTCACCTTCATCCACATCCTCCGCATCAAGGTCCTCGTCAATCGTCACCCACCAGTCGCCGAGTTTATCGACGGCAACGGGGCGGTCTTGCTGGTTTTGGACGTCGATCGTGATTGTCATCGATATGGACTCTCGTGTGTCCTCATCCTCGTCCACCTCGCCCACGGCCCTGTCCGTGGCCTTGATCATCAGCTCAAACTGGCCGTCGTCGTCATCGTAGTCTTCATAACTCAATGACTCATCTTTCTTGAGCTTGAGAACTCCGTTGACGACTTCGAACCGGTCGTCCTTCTTACCGCCAACGTAAAACGTGAAGTCATGTTGTCCGTGCGGGTGATCGGCATCGTCGGGATCCGTAACGGTCACCGTGCCGAGCCTCGCACCCTCGACCTCCTCGTTGACGTCCACGGTGTCGGTCCGGGTATCCTCGCTGGTGCTGAATGTCAACCGGGTCGGCGCTGCATTGGCCTTGTCCACGACCACCTCAAACGTGGCCGCGCCCGTCTCGCTCCCATCGGAGGCAACAATCGACACGGTGACGGACGTATCCTCGGTCGCGGCCGGCGGATCGCCGGTAATAACCAGGGTCTGGGTCTGTTCATCGCCCGTACCCTCCCGGACCTCCTTGAATGTCACCCAATCCGGATGGCCCGAAAGACTGTACGTGAGCGCATCGCCGTCCTCGTCCGAGAACAGGGCCTTTAGATCCACCTCGATGCTGTTCTCTTTCCCGCTGACCAACGCCAGCGTTTCAATCGCCATCTCGGCGTCGGCCACCGGGGCCTCGTTCACGTTATCGATCATCACAGTGACGCTCGCGGTCACGTTCCGATCCCCATCGCTCGCCTGGACAGTCAACACATGGCTCTTGGTCGCGGACTCGTAGTCCTCGCCCATGCCCACGTAGGTGATCGCGCCGCTGGCCGAATCGATCGCGAACAGGTCGTCGTCATTGCCGCCGGTGATGGAGTATTCGATGGCATCGCCGTCCGCATCGGTCGCAGATACCATGCCCACATCAACAGCCGTCTCGCTGCCGTTGGCAGCCTCATCCAGATTGAAGGTATAGAAGGTCGTTCCCTCGTCGAACACGAACTCGGGCGCATTGTCATTGGCGCCCGTTACCGTCACTGTCACCATGACTTCAGAACTTTGGCCGCCGGGGTCGCTGGCGCTCACCATCAGCTCATAGCTGGTGTTACCGGACTCGGCATCCTCGCCCATGCCGACGTAGGTGATGGCGCCGGTGTCCGCGTCGATCGCGAACAGACCGCCGTCGTTGCCGCCGGTAATGGCATAGGTAACCGTGTCACCCTCGTCCGTATCGGTTGCCGAGACCATGCCTACGGACACGGCATCGGTGCTGCCGTCGGCGTTTTCGGACAGGTCAAACGCGTAATCGGACTCGCCGAACATCGGCGCTTCGTTCACGTTCAGGATCGTGATCGCAACCGTTGCCGTGTCCATGGCGGTTCCGTCGCTGACCTCCACGGTCAACGTATGGGAAGCACCCGTAACCGCAGAACGATAGTTCTCGCCACTGCCCACGTAGGTGATCTCGCCAGTGGCCGAATCGATCGCGAACAGACCGTCGTCGTTGCCGGCCGTAATGGAGAAGGCATGCGTGTCGGCCGCGTCCTCGTCGGTTGCCGAGACCATGCCGACCATTACAGCAGTCGTGCTGCCGTCCTCGTTCTCATTCAGGTCGAATGCGTACTCGGACTGAGCGAACATCGGGTCGTCGTTGGCGTCGGTGACCGTAATGGTCACGTCCGCGCTGGCGGACATGGCGGGATCGCCGCTGTCGGTGACCGTTACCGTGACCGTCATCTCGGCGCCGTCCTCGTAGTTGAGGTAGGCGTCGTCGGCAAGCGCCAGCCACCAACCGCCGGCGGCGTCTTGCTTGGTGACGAACTTCGGATCGGAGGTGCTCAGCGTATGCGTTTGCCCGGCGTCAGGATCACTCAGGGTAATTTCGCCGAGCAGGGCACCGGTAACGTTCTCCTCCACGGTCGAAACCGCGTCCATGCCGTCCGGCGTCATGCCGTCGGCGACCATGATGGTCGGCGCCTCGTTGACGTCGTTGATGGACACGCTGACCGTGTGGGTGGCGGAAGCGCCAGCGCCACTGGCGGTGATCGTGACTTCGATCGGAGAGTCGTCGGTCTCGAAGTCCAGCGTGGTGCCTTCCTTCAGCTTGAGGTTGCCGTCGGCGATCTCGAAGCGTTCGGCACTCGTGTCATCCAACGTGACCGAAGTGGCGTTCTCCGTTGCTACCGAGGTAACGACGCCGCCGTCTGCGTTCTCGTCCACGGAGCCATCGGCGTCTGCCGTGATGACGGCAGCCGGAGGGGGAGGTGGAGGCGGAGGCGGCGGAGGAGGTGGCGGCGGTGTCGGCCTCTGCGACCCTCCACCCCCACAGGCGTCGAGCGCGAGCGCCAGTGCCGGGATTACAAGGATGTCCGCGCGAGACGGATTCCCCTTGCGCCGACGGATCGCCCTTTCAAGGCGCGCCTGCAAGAGTTGAATTACGGTTCCTGACTTAGACATGAGCCTGCCTCCTAAGTAGCAAGGTCGGTTGGTTGAAAATGTGTGTTCCTCCAAGGACATCTTGCAAAAACGACATACTGCCGCAGCTCGCAATGCATCCCATCGGGTCAATAATACAACAAGGAAGATTAAATATGTATAGGTATTTCGTGCCAGCCCCTGCACGGAGCGTGAAAAGATTCCGCAGCAGAATTTCCCATCTACCGCCTACCCAGCCACGCTTCCCTGCAGCACTTTGCGTTTCCCTTCTCATCCCCGGAAGCACCGATAACCGTTTCTCACGGGTGTTGTCATCGACATGGGCCTTTATTGTAACACCAAGAAATGCGATCCACACATGCCCATACATTAGGGCTTGCCCAGGCCCAGGAGGTCACCAGAAGTCTGCCAATCTGGATCGTCCGGCGGGCGGCGAACGCGACGGGGTTGGCGCACCGAGGCAGGCTCTGCTGCAAGACACGCGATCACCGCACGCGGCGCTACCACCGTACCCCGCCGTCACGCCGCGCACTTGGCCAGCGTGACGGCGAACGGCCGCGATCGCCTGCGCGAGCAATCGGCGCCAGCATCAGGGCCCTCCGCGCTGCTGCGGGGCAACCAAGAGCACTTGACGGCGTACGTGGTTCCGTTCGGAATTCTCCCCGCTGGCGCGGGGCAACCAGTACAGGCTATTAACCAGCAAGGGTCTATCCCCGCTGGCGCGGGGCAACTTGCCGATCTGCGGCTCATTCGTCAATTCCGTGTTCGTCGCACGCTCGCGCGTTGCGGCGGGCGCAAGAGAACCATGCCATACCCGTACGCACGGTGTCGACCCACGCCGCGTTGCAAGAGACGCGCGAACGCCACGGGGTCGTTCACCGTCAACTCGCCATGAAACACAGCGTCCGGGCCGTCAATAATCTTTCTACCTCGCAACACAGGGACGCGCAGATAGCGGACCAGCCGGCTTGCGGACCTGTCGAGCCGGGCCGCTGAGTCCAATCGCTCCGCCAACCAATCCAAGTATACGTCCTGGCGCGTTATGCCCGCCTCCGAATCGCGCAGCTCCTTCAACCGGAAGGCATCGAGTTCCATGGGTCCGCCGCCCGGTTTTTCTCCCACGAGCTTGCCCTCCTTCGTGCGAATCGGCCGGCTGACGCGGCGCACGGGCCGGGTCTGCACATCAAACCCCAGCCGCTGGCCCTCGCGCCATTGCTTTGGCATGGGCTTGGCGATGATCCCAGCCGCGTCCAGCACGGACGAGTGGTCGGGCCACGCAAAGTGCGCGGCCGCGTCCCGCAATGCCTCGCCATCCTTATGGGTGTACGCGTAGAGATTCCCTGACAGACTTCCCGGCGGTACCATCAGGCGAAAGGGGCGCATTACCCCAGGACCGAAAACCTCCGTTAGCAGGTGATGGAGCGCACGGCCCCGGTCGATGCCTACGCGCGAATTGCCGCGCCGCGCCCAACCTCGCTCGCTCGCCCAACGATCCAGGTCGCTCAAACGGATGGGGGCTCGAACGAGATGGAAGCGGCTCATGGCACCCAACCCTCCACGACGCGCCGGCTGCCACCGTGTACTCCGATACGCCAGTTGCGCAAATCCGCCCGCTCCACAAGCCGGTCTACCTGGGCACCGCGCTCCGGTCCCTCGCCAAGCGGCCACAGCGCGCGCCTGCGCGCTTTCGACGGATCGCCGGAAGCGACGAGACAAAGCGCCGAATACGCATTGGAGGCCTCCACCCAACACTTCGGACTCGGCGCGAGCAGCGGCAACGACGGCAGGCAAGTCTTGCGCCCGACAAACAAGGGGCGGGCTGGACATTGGAGGGCATGGGCCAGTGTCTCCATTGTGGGTGGCTCACCCGTCCGTTGCAGGCGGAGAACAAGGCGGACCGCCTCATCGGCCAGGTATTCGCGCCGGCGCCGGTGCGGACTGTCATAAGTCCTGTGGGCGCCGCCACGTTGCTCCGAGGCTGCTCGCGTAGTCCAGCCCGTGTCCCCCCGGTTCAATTGCGCGTTTTGCATATCGGTCAGCAGGAAACCGTCACGCTTCTTGTATGCAGCGAACACGAGCCGGTCTTGCAGGCCCTGATGCTGCCCGCCATCGCACCAGTGCCAACCCAGCGCGTTGCCGATCAGCCCGGTAATCATGGAGGCGGCAGGGAAAGCCCGAATCGGGCGTACATGGTCCACGGCGATGCCCCCGAACGCCATCAGCGGGGCCTCGAGACGCAGCACCAGCCAACGGTGACTCATGCAGTTGATTGCTGCGGCAATTTCCTGGCCCAATCGGCAATGTCGGCCAACGAGCCGGATTCCGCGCCGGCAAATGGCACATCAGCGATCGACAGCAGGCGGCGCTGCTCACCCGTGGCGTACACCTCGTCCAGTTTGCTCAAGTGCGCCGCCAATGCCTGGGCGGCCGCCTTGAGTTCCGGCGCACACGGCGTGCGGTACGCTTCGGCCAAGCTGCGCGGCTGCCGGTCGCCGGCCTCAAGCAGCATCAGCGACGCGCGCGAGTAGGGCGCGGTGGAACCGCGTTTGGCGCCCGGTGAGATCTCGGCAATGAGATGAACCAGGCTGTCGAGCACCTTCCCGGTCAAAGGGGCCGCGGGGAATACTTCCCCCAGGTTGGCCGCCAGCGCCGGGATGTCCACGACAACATACCCGTAGAACAAGGATGAAGTCAGTTCCGTTTCCTGGATGGTGGCGGCGCCCGATCCGGCATTGAGCAGATCATCCACTGCCGTGAGGTAGTCGGTCTCGGACTCTTCGGCGTGAACCGTAAACGAATGGGCCACATGCAGCGGCCCTGCAATGTTGGCGGCCGGGTCGGACGTCACCAGCCGGCCGCACAGCGCCGCCGTCAGCCCCCCGGGGAGCTGCGTGTTTTCGCGCATGGCCTTCATATTGGCCCGAAACGACTTCGCGGGGCGGCCTGTGCCCTCGCCAGCCACCCATCGCTGGGCCAACCGAAACGCGTTCTCCGCGTTTCCGTCCGCTTCGGCCATCAACCGCGAGAATTCTGCGCCGAGCCATTTAATTTCCGGCAATCCAAACAATACCGGCTGGCGTATTTCCTCGATCCTGGACCTCTCGCCCTGCTTCGTTGGCGCATCCTTGGGGTCGAATCCATAAATGGCGAACTGAAACCAGGGCGCGAGGGCTTCGGCTACATCATCCTCCCAGCGCACGCCGCTTGATCGAGCCTGCTCGATGATCCGCTCCACGAGATGGCGCGAACGGAAAGACGCAACACTGATCTTCTCTAGCGCTCGCGGATCATCCGCCATGCGCCAATGCCGTTTCAGGCATTGCGAGGCAACGCGCGTGCGCGACACACCTCCGTAGAGCAGGCGCTTCGGCAGCCCGCTGTCGTCACGGTTCAGCAGGACCGCTGTGTAGGGACTTAGGGTGTGGACTTGGAGAAAGCGAGGACTCATAAGGTAGCTCCCTTGCCGTAATCGGATGCGTACTGCGCCTGCGCCCGGTCCATGCAGCGGTAGTACGGCCCGGCGATACGGCGCCGGTCTTCCGGCGTGAGCAGGACCGCGGCGATATCGTGGACATCGACTCCGGAACCGGGCGTCATGCGCGCGCTCAGCACGCGTGCAGCCCATTCGAGTTCACTCGCGCGCTGGGGTCCGCGCGCGGCCAGCAATCGCAGAAATCGGGCTTCGCTCACGAGAGGCCGTGCGCCGCGCCCCTCGCTTTGCAGCCCGCCAACATTTCCGCCGTCCCATAATACGGTGCCGAATCGACGTTGCGGGTCATGCAGCGGCGGGCGCTGGGCAGGATCGCACACCGGCGTGAGAATCGCCAGTGTGCGCACGATCGCAGACCACTCCGTTTCGCGCTCCTTCCCGCCGATCGTATTCGGGTGGCGAGCGGCCAAGAGGTGGAATGCCGACGCACCCGTGCCAATGGGCTGTCTACGCAATGCCAACAGCTCCACCGCCCCCAATTGCTGCAGGAAGGCCGCCGCTTCGCAGGCACCCGCCATCGGTGCGTTCTCATACTTCGGCTCCACTCCCGATAGTGCGGGAAAGCGCTCCCGCACGGCATGGCGGAAACTCTTGCGCGCACGGGCTTCCGCACGGGGCCGGAGTACCGAAGGGCAAGGTAGGACAGGTAATTCGATCTCGAACACCGCCCGCGTCGCGTGAAGGAGAGCCTCCAGAAAGGCCTTGCGAGCTCTATCAATGGCGGTAGCGCCGTCTTCGTGCGCGGCTGCGCGCTGCCAAAGCGCGCGAAAAAACAGCCGGTCCGCGCGCCGGTCAAAGCGGCGATGCGCCAGTCTGGTGTAATCGTAATGCGAGCTGTCGATCCGGCGGAAGTCGCCTCCGGCAGCCACCACCGCCAATGCGTTTCGCAAGATCACGGCGAATGTCCGGATTTCCTCAACCAGTTGGACCGCACACTCGGCGGCCACCGGGGACTCGTACAATTCCCGCCCCGGCACCGGCACGCGGCGCGTGTGAAACCCCTCCGACTTGTGCCTGCCGCGCGCGAAGGCCGACGCAACCAGGACCATCTCTCCGGTTTCCTCGCGCCCGTACCGGGCCAGGAACGGTCGTCGCCAATCGTCCGAAAACACCAGTTCCGTCAACCGATCATAGGCGAACCCTGCCCGTCCCAGCGTAAGACTCTTGCCGTTCTTCTTTTTCTCCACGGGAATCCAGGGATCGCCCACGTTGCCCCTGAAGGGCTTGCCATTGATGCGCGGCTTTTTGGAACCGCCGCGCCGTGCGGAGAGACACCCGCCTTTCTGTTCAATCCGCACACGCCGGCACACTTCAATGAACCATGGATCCAGGTCCGCAATCTGCAACTGCTCGTCTTCCGGCCAGGGGAGGCACCACAGCAGCGCCGGGCCGCCCACCGTGCCGGTGTCCGAAGCCCGGCGGCCCTGCAGCAATCGGCGAACGTCGCGCGCCCACCACGCCGAAGCGTCTACGGTCCGGTCCAGCGCGGAGCCGGGCGCCAGCCCTAAGAGCGGGCGGCTGGAAAGGCCGCTACTCATCCGCGCGATGCCTTGATTGCCCTGACCGGAGTAACCGGCCATGGTCTGCACCGACACCAGCGCATACAGCCAGTCTTCGGGTGCATTCGCATGCGCCACCGCGTGCTTCACATCAAAATTCTTGGACGAGTTCAGCAGGTCCAGGTTGTCGGGAGTCGGTACCGGCTTCCATCGCAAACCGCTTGCGCGAGGTGGCTGCAGGAAAGCTGGACGATTGGGATTCTCGACGACCAGGCACCAAGGATCATCATGCTCGAATTCCTCCGTCCATTTTCGCAACAGGACCGCCCAGGTCTCGCCGTCCTCCTCCGGGCAATCCTTTCCCGCCTTCCACAACGCCAGCGCCGCCAATTGCACCAGGAACATATGCCAAGCGGGGCGCTGGTGGGGGCGCAAGGCCAAGAATCCCGCCACCTCCTGCCGCGCCATAGCCGCGAACAACTCCGGCAGCGACAACGCTTTTTTGCGCCCGGACCGTCCGGACACGGTAACCATGGAATCCGTCAGCAGATTGTGTTGCATGCCACCAATCCCTCGGGGTAATACTGGAATTATCTCCCCTTATTGCCATCGGACATCCGCTCACCGCGAGCGTGGCGAAATAGGGCCAGAAGCGGTGGGCGGGATCCTGCTCGCAATGCGAGACGAAGGGGCACGAAATTACGGGACGGAAAAGGTAGTCTCAAGTTCCCGCGGCTCCACTGTTATTTTATTCAGGACTGCGTGAGCGGGAATCTGGATCATGCCAGACAGGAGGAGACTATATTTCCGGAATTCAAGACCAACGTTCAGCGCCAAGACCCGTGGCCTGTCCAGCGTGAATCAACCCGCCCACGCAGGAGAATAAGGCCACCAGGTGGACAGAACTTCGGTAAGCCAATGTCGCAGGCTGATCGTTGGGAATTATCCACTGGACTTCCCCACTGCTGGCCGATGCCGCGGATTGTGACAGAAGCAATCCAGTCGCGCGAGCAATTGCACGAGCGGGCCGTCGTAGGCCAGTGCGTCAGCCGTGAGCTTCAGTACAAAGCGTTCCCGCTGGTTGGCCTTGTGATAGATCGGCTCCAGCCCCGCATCCCGAAGCTGGCCGTCCAGGTCATCGCGGCGCGAGCATCGCGGCTGAAGGTTCGGCCCGCGAACCGCACGATTGCCCCACCGCACGAAAAGGTGGAAGTACAGCGGCGGCAGTTCGCTCCTAATGCCGATCAACATGATTTTCCCCAGAATCGGGCCACCTGAGCTGAGGGGAAAAGCGATATATCAGGCTGCCTTGGCCGCGTATTCCGCCGGGGTGGTGTAGCCCAGAGAACTATGCGGTCGTTCCTGATTGACGTGGCGCCTTCAGCTCTCGATCAGGTGCCTGGCCTCGCAAAGATCGCGGAATCAGTGCTGGTTGAAGAAGTTGTCCCGGAATCGGGCATTGAAGCTCTCCACGTAGGCGTTCTGCATGGGCTTTCCCGGCTGAATTAAGTGCAGGGTCGCGCCGCTTCGGCGACTCCAGAAGAACATGGCTTTGCTGGTCAGTTCAGTGTTGTAGTCACAGACCTAGGCTTTGGGCAGTGGTTACCGCTCGCCAGACTGATTTAAGTAGCGTGCCAAACGAGCGCAGGAGATCGAGGTGTCACGACCTGTCCCGCGCACTTCCTCGAATAATCGTCCACCAGGTCGAGAATGCGGAACCGCCAGCCATTGGCCAACTGTTCCAACATGAAGTCCATCAACCACCGTTCCTTCCGTCCCGAAGAAGCCTATTGCTGCGTGGCAGAGCCGCGACCCGGCAGAACGTCCTCGACAATACTGGCGGCGATTCGGGTCGCCGCCTCCTTAACCGACTCTCTTTCCAGGTGGGCGTAGCGCGCGGTCGTCTGCGCCTTCTTGTGGCCGAGCAGCTTCCCGATCATGGGAAGGGGCTCCCCCAGCGCCAGCGCTCTCGACGCGAACGAATGTCGAAGATCATGAATGCGGACATCGTTCAGGTCTGCGCGCGCCCGGACAAGTCCCCACGAAGAACTGAGGTTTTTCAGGTGCGTGCCCTTGATCCGTCCCGCAATGACCCAGAGATTATCCGGCACACGGGGCAGATCGGCCAGCACTTTCACTGCCGCTGCCGCCAGCGGTATCGCCCGCGGCCCGGTCTTGCTGTCGCGCAATCGGACCTCGCTGTTCGGCAGATCCACGTCACTCCATTTCAGCGTCAGAATCTCGTTGCTCCGGCATCCGGTCAGCATCAGGAGCCGGATCGCCCCCGCTGCATGCACCGTAACCTTGCCCTCGGCGACCGCCCCGGCCAGCTCCTCGCCCAGCCGCCGGAACTCCCCGTCAGTCAGGAAGCGCTCGCGGCTGCGGGCGCGGTACTTGACGATCTCGCGGCAGGGGTTGGCGCCGTCCGGCACCATGCCCCACGCTTCGGCCAGGGTGAACATGCGCGAGATCACGCCCACTACGAAGTTCGCCATCGCCGGCGTTTCGCTGAGGCTGCCGTGCAGCGCCATTATCTTCTGCCGCTCCACTTTCCTCAGGGGAACGGTTCCGAGTGCGGGCAGAATGTGCTTCCGGATCGCTGACCGAGCGGCCTTTCTCGTTGTCGGTTTGCACCGGATTTCGAGATGCTCGGCCCGGTAGCGTTCGGCCAGAGCGGCCACCGTCGGGCCGGGCCCCCGCTTACGCTTGGACGGTAACGGCACCTGATACTCGCCCGCTTTCACCCGCGCGACAATCAAAGCCGCTCTCCGGCGAGCCTCCTCCGGCGTGAGCACGCCGTGCCGGCCCACCGTGACGCGCGTCGTCTTTCCCCGCGCCCTGCTCTGTACTATGTACATAAGGGTACCCGTCGGGTAGACCCGTACACCGAATCCCGGCAACTCCGAATCCCAGAACACGGTGTCCTTCTCAACGCGCAACCCCTTCAAGGTGCGCCGCGAGATGCTCATGGATTGAAGTTTGGCCATCCTCTCAGTGCGCCCCTGCCGCAGCCGGACGGGATCCGGCGTCCTCCGGCAAGATGTCCTCCCCAATGCTCCCGCCGACCTTTGCTGCCGCAGTCTTCTCCGTATCCCTCATCAGGTGGGCGTAACGTGCGGTCGAGGCAATCTTGCGGTGTCCGAGCAGCGCCCCGATCATCGTGAGACTTTCGCCAACCGCCAGCGCACGGCTCGCATACGAATGCCTCAAATCATGAATGCGCACGTCATCAAGACCGGCCCGCTCACGCAGTTTCTTCCATTGGCCGAAAAGGCCGCTCAAAGGCCTGCCCGATTTCCTGCCCGCAATCACCCATGGATTGCCGGCCACGCGGGGCATCGCGTCCAGCAGGTCCGCCACCGCGGGCGACAATGGCACCATGCGCGCACCCGTCTTGCCGTCGCGCAGTCGCAGCTCGCCAGACGTACGGTCGATGTCGTCCCACTTTAGACCCAGAATTTCCGCCTTGCGGCAGCCAGTCAACAACAGCAGCCGGATTGCCGCTACCGCCGATTTGTGTACCGAGCCCTCAGACTCCGCCTCGTCAAGCACCACGCCCAACCGGCGAAACTCCTCGCGCGTGAGGAACCGCTCGCGCTGGGGCTCCGGGTAGCGCCGCACGAACCGGCACGGATTCGTGCCTTTCGCCCGAAGTCCCCACGCCTCGGCCAGCGAGAGCATCTTGCCCAAAATGATCAGCACCGCGTTGGCCGTAAATGGTTTCTCGCGCAGGCTGTAGTGCAGGTTCGCAACGTGTTTCCGGTCCACTTCGTCCACGCTGATATCCCCAAGCGCCGGGACAATATGCACATCGATCGCTACTCGGTAAGCCCCTACCGTGGACGGTTTACAGTTCACCCTGGCGTGCTCGCGCATGAAACGTCCGGCAAGATCCGTCACATTGGCCACCGGTTCCGGTTTGGCCGGTTGCGGAGGCAAGGGATCCTTGCCCTGCTTGATGCGATCAATGGCCGCTGCCGCCTCTCGGCGGGCTCGGTCTGCAGCCAGCGGTCCGTGTCGGCCAAGCGTCGCGCGCCGAGACCCGTGTGGCCCCCTGGATTGGACGATGTACAGCTTGCGTCCCGAGGGGTAAACGCGCACACCGAACCCGGGCAGGCGGCGATCCCAGAATACGGTGTCCCTGTCCTGGACAAAAAGTGCGTCCACGCTTCGCTTGCTGATAACGAGCTGATTTTGTTCCGGCATCGTGTCAAGTTGAAAGCGTTCGGTCACGCGGTGATGAGCATGGAGGATTCAACGATTGAGCGTTCGCTTCCAGTCCTTTCGCAGGGGTCGCAACCAGATGTCCTTTTTCGGCTGGGCTCGTTTCGTATGCCTGTCATA
>MKWU01003881.1_pt1 | contig 18696 bp, 16 predicted proteins | sample 809101 | NCBI WGS metagenome assembly MKWU01 (sample SAMN05860141, study PRJNA318959) | sponge metagenome | host: Aplysina aerophoba | place: Slovenia: Piran, Adriatic Sea, Gulf of Piran | collected 2013-05-07
CCGTCACGGCATGGCGGACGGCCCCCCTGCGCCTCGTGGCGTCTGCCGGTGCTCCCAACTCGGCGTTGCCCCCCCTCCCAGCAACGCAACAAAACCCGATTCTCCGCGGCAATCCGCCACAGTTTCCGTGTCCCAACGTCACATTCTCCACCATATCCCCATCCAACCGATTACGAATCAGCGGTGGGCGCCTCCTTCCAGTCACTTACGGGTTCTCAAGTGTTCCCAGTCGCGATCTTCCACGCAATGTTTGCGGTGGACTCGACCTCGTGGCCGAGTTCGAGGGCGGTGGCGGAGCTAGCGTTGCCGTCGAGACCCCGCTTGTACACGCCCTGCCCGATCGCCGCCGAACGGAACATCGAAAACGCGAGGTAGAAATTCCAGTGCTCAATTCCATCCCTGCCGGTCAGGCGACAGTAGCTGTCCAGCTGGGCCTCGCTGGACGGGATTCCGGAAATAGCAGCGTCATTGCCTAGTAATGTCGGATTGCGCCTGCTGGGCAGGTAATACGTCATCTGGTTGTATGCCAGATCGGCGAGGGGATCCCCCAAGGTGGCCAGTTCCCAGTCGAGCAAGGCTTCGATTCGCGGCCTAGTTGGGTGCAGGATCACGTTGCCGAGACGATAGTCGCCGTGCACGACCCGCGTTTCCTCGGTTATCGGGATGTTGGCAGGAAGCCACGCAGCCAATCGATCCATGGCGGGAATCGATTGCGTCTTGGATGCGGCGTACTGCCGAGACCAACGGCTGACCTGTCGAGCATAGTAGTTTCCCGGCTTCCCAAACCCTTCCAAGCCAACATCTTCAGGGCGGACCGAATGCAAGGCAGCGAGCACCTCGTTCATGTGCTGGTAAATTGCGGCGCGGTCCTGTGGGCTCACTCCGGGCAGGGTCGGGTCGTGAAACACCCTGCCCCGGACGTGTTCCATGACAATGAACGGCGTTCCGATAACGTTGCTGTCATCGCATTGCAGCAGCATCGAACAGACCGGCACATCGGTTTCGTAAAGAGCTCTCATCACGCGATACTCGCGTTCGACCGCATGCGCCGAGGGCAGTAGGTCGCCGGGCGGCTTCTTGCGAAGGACGTATCGCCCGGCCCCGCTCTCGATCAGGAATGTCGGATTGGACTGGCCCCCTTCAAATTGGCTCAAGGAACACGGCCGGCGGAATCCTCCCAAGCGGCCCTCGAGGTACTCCTCCAGCGCGCGCACGTCAAAGCGATGCGCCTCGCGGACAGGTGTAGTAACTGGTGCCGGGTCCATTGGCTCGGTCCGCGCGGTGCAGCGATTGTAACGCCTGCCCGCCAGTGTCTTCGTCGGCTGACTATCCACTGCCCTGTTGAGAATTGACGGAATTGTTGCGCGATACTGTGGAATTCTTTCGAAAGGGGACAGCTGCCATGGGTTTCAGCTTGGAGGGCAAGGTCGCACTCGTCACCGGTGGGGGTCGGGGAATCGGCAAGGAGATCGCGAAACGATTTGTCGAAGCCGGTGCGGATGTCGTCATTGCAAGCAGGAGACTGGAGAACCTCAAGGCGACCGCCCAGGAGTTCGAATCCCTGCCCGGGCGCGTCCTGCCAATCGGATGCAACATCGGAAAACTGGACCAGGTCGAGGCAGCCGTGGCGCAAACGGAAAAGCGCTTTGGAGAGATCGACATCATGGTCAATAACGGGGCCACGAATCTCGAACAAGGGCCGTCGCTTGAGGTCTCTGATGCCGCGGTGTTGAAGATGGTCGAGATCAACGTGCTCTCAGCGGTGCGCTTCCTGAGACTGATCGTGCCCAAGATGATCGAGAAGGGTGGCGGCTCGGTCATCAACATCGCCTCTATCGCTGGCCTTCGGCCACAGAAACAGGGTTTGCTCTACAGCTTCACGAAATCGGGTCTGATCATGATGACGCGGACATGGGCCGATGAGTGGGGCCAACACGGGGTGCGCGTAAACGCGATCGCACCAGGGTTGGTTCGAACGGATTTCAGCTCTTACTTCTGGAAGAATCTGGACGAGAACGCCCAGTATCCTCCGACGCAGCCGATCAGGCGATTGGGCGAAACAAGCGACATCGGCGGCATCGCGCTCTATTTGGCCTCGGATGAGTCGACCTGGGTCACCGGTCAGGTGATGGTGATCGACGGCGGTGCAACGGCTCGCTAGCCAGCACCCTGGCGCGTTCGTCGGATGGGCCTTGGACCCGTTGATCGAGAGTGCGTGGGCTGTCGGATCCGGAAACAAGTGACTCAAAGCACGGCGTTTCTAGCTGGCCTCAGCGTGAGCCGGACAACAATCGCGCGAAGCGACGCTGTCACGATGCCTCGTTGCGTGCGAAGATGGAACTCCGTCCAAATCATTTCCGGCAGCCCACGTGGGCTGCCGGGTTCCCCGAATCCCTTGCGGGGCAGAGCGGACCGGTGAATTGGATCTTTAGTCCGTCACAACGTGCACCATGGGCAAGCACTTGTTCCTAATCTGGAAGAACCTGCGCAGGAATGCCAGGAGATCCATACTGACTGTCATCAGCACTTCAATCTCAGTGTTCCTGATCGGATCGCTGCTCTCGGTTTACGGAATGCTGTACGGCAGGGAGGTGCGGGAAGAGTCGGCCCTGCGGTTGGTCACGCGCCACAAGGTTTCCCTGACCCAGGCCCTTCCCTACCACTACCGCTCAAAGATCGCGGCGATTGACGGCGTGGAGAATCTTCTACCAATGAACTGGTTCGGCGGCGTGTACATCGACCAGAAGCCAGAGCACATGTTTCCGCGTTTCGCGGTCGATCAAGAAGAGCTCTTCGATATCTACCGGGAATACGAGGTACCGGCCGAGCAACTGGAAGCGTTCCAGCGTGACCGCCAAGGAATGGCAATTGGGAAATCAATCGCCGATCGCCTTGGCCTTAAGCTGGGCCAGAGAATCACAATCAAGGGCGATATCTATCCGATCGATCCAGAGTTCACCATTCGAGCAATCTTCGAAGGGCCGGACGACTTCAATTCCTTCTTCCATTTCAAGTATCTGGAAGAGGGCTTGGGCCCGGAAGCGGGCTCGCACGTCGGTGTCTTTACAATCCGTCTGCGCTCTGTTGAGGATGCGTCGTCCGTGGCTCGGGCAGTGGATGAAATGTTCCGGAATGCCCCTGAGCCGACGAAGACCGAGACGGAGGCGGCGTTTGCGCTGGCGTTCGTCAGCCAAATTGGAAATGTAAAGCTCTTCCTGCTGTCAATCGGGACCGCGATCGTGTTCACAATGCTCATGGTTTCCGCCAACACCATGGCGATGTCTGTCCGCGAGCGTACTCGTGAAATTGGGGTTCTCAAGACACTTGGGTTCCCGTCCGGCACAGTCCTGGGACTCGTGCTGGGCGAAGCGGCGGTGATATCACTTCTGGGAGGGGTCTTGGGCGTGGTGCTGACTCTCGGCGTGACGGCCGCAATGGCTGGCGTGATGGTGCAGTTCTTCACCGGATTCACTCTGCCTAGCTGGGGAGTGGTCGCGTGCTTTGCCGTTGCGTTCGGAGTGGGTCTCGGGAGTTCAGCGGTGCCAGCCGCCGTGGCGGCCCGAACGCGCATCGTCGACGCCCTGCGTCACACGGGTTGAAGCAGGTCAGGCATTCATGGCGATTCCGATTTCCTATAATTTACGGAATCTGCGAGTCCGGAAGGGTACGACCCTAATGACAGCGCTCGGCATCGCCCTGACGGTGGCGGTGCTGCTCGGCATCGGAACCCTGGTCGAGGGATTGAGAAACGCCTTCGAGGTGAGCGGCAATCCCTTGCACTTGATCGTGATGCGGCAAGGGTCCACCTCGGAGCTGGTCAGTATTGTTGGCAAGGCCAGCTTTGATGTGATCAAGTTCGAAGACGGAATCGCCGAAATCGATGGCGAGCCAATGGTTTCCCACGAGGTCGTGTCTGTAGTGAATCTCGGCCTTCGCGGCAATCCCGAGGAGGTTGCAAACGTCAGTGTTCGCGGTCTGTCGCAGGTTGGCATCAAGATGCGTGACGGCGTGCAGTTGCTGGAAGGCCGGTGGTTCGATCCCGGCAAGCGCGAAATGGTCGTTGGCAAGGGCGTCCATGCGGTTCGCGAGGGAACCTCGATCGGGGAGAAAATCTTCTATGGGCGAGGGGACTGGGAGGTTGTCGGGGTGTTCTCGGCCGGGCGTTCCGCATTCAACAGCGAGATCTGGGTCGATGCCAATTTGGCTGGCTCCGACCTGGGGCGCGGAAGTGGGCGGAGCAGCATACTCGTTCGGGCCAAGACCGAAGCAGACGCAGTTGCCCTGACAAACCGGCTGTCCGATGACCAGCGCTTGGGCCTGGAGGCAGAGCGGGAAAGCGACTACTACGCCAAGCAGATGTCTACCGCAAGACCGATCGAGGTTCTAGGCGTCTTCGTCGCCGTCATCATGGCAATTGGCAGTTGCTTCGCTGCCATGAACACGATGTTCGCCGCCATCGCAAACCGCTCCCGAGAAATCGCTGTGTTACGGCTGCTCGGGTTCTCTCGCCTGAGCGTCTTGGGTTCCTTCATGATCGAGGCACTCTTGCTATCCCTATTGGGCGGGGTGCTTGGATGCCTACTCGTCCTCCCCCTCAACGGCCTCGAAGGGCGCATCGGGAACGCCGTCACATTCGCTGAGACGACATTCCAGTTCCGGGTCACGCCATTCTACATAGGAATTGGTCTGACGTTTTCCCTGATCATGGGAGTCCTGGGTGGCTTCTTGCCGGCCAGACTGGCCGCTCGCAGAGATGTCCTGCAGTCGCTTGGCAGTAACTGAGGACATTCCCAATGGCCGGCGACTCAGGATACAAGCGCGAGCTCGATGGCCTACGCATCGATCGCTCGAAGCGGGCCACTCCTCCCGCACCTCGTTTGTCTAGGCTCTGGATCTTCGTGGGAGTTGCGGTGCTGGTTGCGGTTGGTGCGTGGCGAATTACCGTGTCCTCGTTCGGCGCCACGGAAGTGGCTGTCCACCGGGTAACGATTCCTCGATCCAGCTCCGCCGGGAGCGCCATTGTGCTCCAAGCGGCCGGCTACGTGGTGCCACACTACCGCATCGAGGTCGCTTCCAAGGTTATGGGGCGCGTGAAGTGGATGGGGGTGGAAAAGGGTGACAAGGTAGTTGGCGGGCAAGAGATCGTACGACTGGAAGACGACGAATACCGCGCACGACTGATCGAATCCCTCGGAGCGCTGGGATCGCTGAAAGCCCGCTTGGCGGAACTGCACGCGGGGTCGCGACCCGAAGAGATCCAAAGAGCCGAAGCCGACTTAGCGGAAGCCGATGCCCAGTTCCGGCAGGCCAAGATCGACTTCGATCGCGCCAAGCAGCTCTGGGCGGATGGAGTGATTGCCGAATCGGAATACGATCAGAGCCGGTACCGGTTGGACGCGCTGGTCAATCGCGTTGCATCCCTCCGCAAGACGCTCGAACTGCTGCGCCTCGGCCCACGGCAAGAGGACATCGATTCGGCGGCCGAAGAGGTCAGACGGGCCGAGGGCATGGTGGCGTACAACCAGACGATCGTCGACGCGACGGTGATCAGGGCACCCGTAACAGGTACTGTGCTTGAGCGCAATGTCGAGGTTGGGGAACTGGTCACAACTGGATTCGTTGGCGAGCGGGGTGCGAAGGGCTATGCCGTCGCCATGGCGGACCTGAACGACATTCAGGTCGAACTCGACATCAGCCAAGACGACTTCTCGAGGGTGTTCATGAAACAGAAGGCGATCGTCGCGACCGACGCGTACCGGGATCGGGAGTATCGCGGTGAGGTGGTGGAGATTTCCCCGGAAGCCGACCGCCAGAAAGCGACGGTCCAAGTCAAGGTCCAAATTCTTGAACCCGACGAACTCATCCGGCCTGAAATGAATGCCAATGTCTCGTTTCTGGCCGCTACCGAAGGCAGGGAGAGCTTGGATGACCGGACCACAGCTCCCCGTGTGATCATTCCGTCCGAAGCCTTGATCGAAGGAAAGAGCGTCTTCTTGATTGTGGACGGCAGGGCCGTCATGCGGCCCGTCCGGATCGTGCGAAGTACTACGGATGGTGTCGAGATCGAGGAAGGCCTGGCCGGCGGCGAAGACATCATATTGGCCCCACCGGAGGATCTCAAGGATGGTGACCGGGTCACGAGAGAAGGGTCATGAACAACGGCATAGCTATCTCGATGCGCAACCTCTGCAAAGAGTACACAAGAGAGGAGTTCAAGGTTGTCGCACTCGACGACATCACGCTGGACATTGCGGAGGGGGAGTTCTTCTGCCTGATGGGCCCTTCAGGATCAGGGAAGTCGACTCTCTTGCATCTTGTGGCCGGCATCGACCGACCGACGAGCGGCAGCCTTGGCGTTCTTGGTGCCGACATCGCCGACATGACCGACCGTGAACTGGCAAGATGGCGCAGCGAGAACATCGGCTATGTCTTCCAGACATTCAACCTGATCCCGGTTCTCACCGCCTGGGAGAACGTCGAACTACCTTTACAGCTCACACACTTGAAGAGACCGGACCGTTTGGAGCGGGCCAGGACTGCTCTTGAGATTGTGGGATTGGGGGACCGCCTGGACCACCTTCCGAAGCAGCTCTCAGGAGGGCAGGAACAACGGGTAGCCATCGCCCGAGCGCTCGTCACGGACCCAGCAATCATTCTGGCCGACGAGCCGACAGGCGAGTTGGACGCGGCCTCCGCGAACGAGGTCCTGTCGATTCTGACAACTTTGAACCGTGATCATGGGAAAACCATCATCATGGTCACGCACGATCCGCGCGCAGCGCGCTTTGCTCGGACGAGCCGCTATCTTGACAAGGGCCGGATGATGGAAATGCAGACTCCGTCGGTCATGGACTAGCGGTGGCCAATGGCATTGGCCACTTGACCCTCGCGAGACGCGACACCTCCCTGCCCGCCCGAGTCCCAGCATCGCGAGAGTGATCAAGCATGCGTGATCGAGTGGTTGGGCCGATTGCGAGTAGCAGGCGCAACCGATAGTGACCTCATGACAGTTCGCTATCGGACGCTCGGATTTCTGTTCGTGCTGATGCTGATCACCTATCTGGACAGGGTTTGCTTCAGCACGACGGCGAGCGCCATGTCTCGCGAGCTTGGGCTCTCGCTGGAGCAGATCGGGCTCGCCGGTTCGTGTTTCGTTCTCGGCTACGTGCTCTTCGAGATCCCGGGAGGGTGGCTTGCCGATCGATTCGGCGCACGTATGATGCTGACCCGCATCGTGATTTGGTGGTCCGCATTCACCGCGCTCACGGGCGTTGCCTGGAACCTCGGCTCGCTGGTCTTGATCCGATTCCTCTTCGGTTGCGGCGAGGCAGGGGCATTCCCGGGAGCCACATCGGCGATCGCCAGGTGGTTTCCTCGCATGGAGTTCGCCAGGGCGCAGTCAATCGTGATGCTCGGAAGCCGAATAGGATTCGCGATGACATCGTGGATCGTCATCGCGCTCATGTCAACATACGGCTGGCGTGCGGTTTACTGGATCTTCGCGGTGCTTGGAGTGATTTGGGCGGCGGGTTGGGGGGTGTGGTACAGGGACCTTCCAGAACAGCACAGGTCGGTTCGGACCGACGAGCTGGCCTTGATTCGCGACCAGCGCGCTGAACCTGCCAGTAGCAGTCATTTCCGGTGGAGGGAGATTCTATCGAATCGCAGCCTCCTGGCACTGTGCGGGATGTACTCTGGCTATACATGGGGCCTGTATTTCTACATTCAGTGGTTGCCAACCTACCTAGAGCAAGCCCGCGGGCTTGCTCTCCCGGATGTCGGCCCGATCGCCGCCGCCGTATTGCTGTCCGGTGCCGTGGCGAATGTGGTCGGGGGCTGGGCGAGCGACCGTCTCGTGACGCGTTTCGGGCTACGGTCCGCACGACGAATTCCGGCGATGACAGGCCTGGTTGCGGCGGGCGTGTTGCTTGCGCTGGCGGCCACGCTGGAGGACAACACCTTGGCCTTGATTTGCCTCGGCACAAGCTTCGGTTCGGCGGAATTGATCCTGGCGGTGACATGGGCGACAGCACTAGATATGGGAGGGTCCGCCGCTGGTGTGGTGTCTGGCACGATGAATTCTCTGGGACAAGTCGGCGGCGCTTTGGCGCCTTGGCTGATTGGCATGATGGTTGACAGAACTGGTAGCTGGGAGGTCCCGCTGCTGGTTTCGGCTGCATATTACGTGGTCAGCGCCCTGCTGTGGCTTGCGATCGACCCGCAACGGCGGGTCCGGATGGAGCATGCAGACTGAACGCTTTGAAGACGCACCGTATGCGCACCCCCCGGACGAAACCGACGTTAACCTCCGGGCGTATTTTGACCGTTTCGAGGACTCCAAGCTCAACAGCGTCGATCTGCGTTGGAGCGATGACGAACTTCGCCAATGGGACGGAAACTTTCGCTGTGATGGAGTGTTGATGATGGTTTGCTGCGACCGTGACGTCGAGATCGCGGAGTATCGTCGAGTGCTGAGGCAGTTCCTCGACTTCAGACACTCGCGGCGCGTGGATTCGGCGGGCCGATCCCCCCTGAAAGCGGTTCAGGAGCTTCGGACGGGCAAGGGGGCAGATTAGGTACAGGGTTAAACTGGAACTAGGCTGGCGCGCCAAGAGAGTCATGGGTTGCAACGGCTGGAGCCGCTGATGGGTGTCGCCGACCATCCTAGGGCCCCGCTCGGAGGAAGGGACCGGCCCCGACGCCGACAATACTTGAAATGAACATGTTGCGACTCTTCCCGCGATCCCGACTGGCACGGTTTTCGGGCGTTCTCCTCGTGCTCTGCACGGCGGCTAGCGCGCAGATCTACGATCCCGTGCAGTGGAAGCTTGAATTCGAGCGTAGTGTAGCCGCCCCGGGCTCCACGGTCCAGGCGCGCCTGACGGCGACAATTCAAGCGGGGTGGCACATCTATTCCACGACCACCCCCGAGGGTATCCCTCTTGACTTGCAGATCGCCGAATCGGATGCGATCGAGATCTGGGAGGCTTACCAGCCCGAACCGGAAGTGGTCTACGATCCCAACTTTGAAGCGAATGTCGAGTGGTACACGTCCGAGGCCGAGTTCGTTCTCGAGTTGACTCTCGCGCCCGAGGCTGCAGGCAGACAGATCATCGAAGCTCACGTACGATACGGAGCCTGTGACGACCGCCAGTGCTTGCCTCCGAAACGAAAGAGCGCGAGCGCCGCCGTCGACATCATTCCTGGAACGGCCGCCGGACGCCTGGAAGTGCCGGCGGGCTACCAAGTTGCAAAGCGGAATTCGCGGGGCCCACCGGCCACGGGCTCCGGCGACTCCGCGTTGGCGCCGGCGACGCCCGTGCCCGAATACGGTTCCGACGACAAAGGATTGGTTGGCTTTTCCCTGCTGGCTCTCGTTTACGGCTTCGCTGCGATCCTGACCCCCTGCGTGTTTCCGATGATTCCGATCTACATGGGAAGCTTTATGAGCGATGGAGAACGACCCTGGGGTGTCGTGCTTCGGCAGGCTGGGACGTTTTGCCTCGGAGTCATCGCGCTTTTCACAGCGCTCGGGGGAGCGCTGGCTGCGTCCCTCGGACCATTCGGCTTGAGCCAGATCGGCTCGAACGCATGGGTAAACCTGTTGATCGCCAGCGTCATGGTCTTCTTTGCGCTGAGCATGCTGGGAGCATTCGAACTCACGTTACCCAGTAGCTGGACGACGGGGGCGAGCGAGCGCTCAGCAGGTAGCGGAACAGCCGCCACGCTCATGCTCAGCCTAGTCTTTACCTTGGCTTCGTTTGCCTGCACCGGGCCCTTCATCGGTACACTCTTGGCCGGTTCGATTTCCAGTGGCGGTGTGGCTTTTCCAGTCTTCGGCATGGCGATGTTCGCGACAGGACTCTCCACTCCGTTCTTTGCCCTGGCACTGTTCCCTACCCTGCTGAACCGACTCCCACGAAGCGGGGGTTGGCTGTCAGTGACCAAGCGCACGGTAGGGTTCGTGATCTTAGCCGTGGGATTGAAGTATCTGGGCAATGTCGACCAAGTGTTCGGTTGGGAGGTACTCACAAGAGAGCGGTTCCTATCGATTTGGATCGTGGTGTTCCTGGCTGGGGCGCTCTACCTGTGGGGAGTGCTGCGGTTTCAGGACGAGGGCGAGACTGGTGGCGTCGGCCTGGGCCGGGTCGGAGTAGGAGCGGCGTTCCTGGCGGTGGCCATCAGCTTGGTGCCTGGCATGTTCGGGGGACGGCTCGGAGAGCTAGACGCCCACGTGCCAGAAGCAACCACCGCCGGCCTGGCGTCCGGAGGGGCCGCTGGGATCGACTGGATCAAGGACGACTACGAAGGGGCCATGGCAGCGTCCAAAGCGCAAGGCAAGCCCTTGTTGGTAAGCTTTACGGGCTACGCCTGCTCGAACTGCAAGTGGATGAAGGCAAACATGTTCACGAAGCCTGAGGTCCGCGAACTGGTTCAAGACATGGTCCTGGTCGAACTGTATACCGACGGCTTTGATGAGATCAGCGAACGCCACCAGCGATTGCAGGTAGAAACTTATCGCTCGTCGAGCATCCCTTACTATGCCCTCCTCGGGCCCGACGGCTCGGTAGCTGCGACATACTCCGGTCAAACTCGCAATGTGGAGGAATTTCGCAGCTTCCTCCGAAGCGTTTCGTGACAGGTTCACGGTCATCGCCAGCAGTCATCCGGCCGATTGATTCGCGATCTGTCTCAATGCCCGGCAGCCACTCGCTACCCCGAATCGTGGTGTTAGCGAAACCCGCTCGCATTCTCCCCAGATCCCTTCTGGCGGCCCTCATCGCTCTCGGTATAGGAGACGTGCCAGCGCAAGATCCTTCAAGCCACCAGGGGCAGCGTTTGTTCGACAGCTACTGCTCGGCTTGCCATCAATACGACGATCAAGGGATGGGCGAAGCCCCGCCGCTGGATGGCGCTCCATGGGTGGTCGGTCCTGCTGAACGACTCATTCGCATTGTGTTGCATGGCGTGAAGGGGCGCATGGTGGTTGCCGGAAAGGAATACGACCGCGAGATGCCGGGTTTTGGCAGGGTGCTGTCCAACAGCGAGGTCTCAGCCGTCGCGACGTATGTACGGGCTCGGTTCGGCTCGGCGACGGCACCTGTATCCGAGGCTGAGGTCCAGCGTGTTCGCGAAGAGCATTTAGGTCGAACCTCGTACTGGCAAGCAGACGAACTACTGGAGTTGCGCTAGTCCGCGTATTTTCGCCCTAGTCCGAATTCATGGCCCATGCTGACCACCTTACCGTCTTGCATGTGGACCTCGATGAACTTCGATCCGCTGATGGGCTGGCCAGTCTCGTCCCTGAGGGTTGCGACCAGCTTTTTCGTCTTGACATCAAAGACATCAGGTGTGTGGCTCCACGCGTACTTCCCATCCAGGCTGAAAGCCACCCATCCGTGGCCGCCTTGTGAGAGTTCAACGTGCCCCTTCGGAGCAGGCGGCATCTTGGTGGCATCGAAGATGAACAGCTTTTGACCCTTTTGGTCGCTGATCCAGAGCTCCGTCTCGTCCGGCGTCAGGCCGGCTCCATGAGTGCGGTGCGGAATCTTTTCGGGTCCGGCGAACACTCGGTGGATCGCCTTGCCAGCCTCTAAGTCGACCACGTCGAAGCCGACGTGATTGCCTAGACAGACATAGGCGTATCGCTCGCGGCTGTCAATCGTATAGGGGAAGATCCCGCGCTCGCCAACGTCCTTGACCTGCATGATCATTTCGTCAGTCACGGTATCGAACACGGAAAGCGTTGTGGTCGTCCCGAGGTAAACCTTTGTACCCGACAGATTCACGATGCTGTTGTGTGCCTGGGGTCCCACCTTCAACCGTTTGAGCAATTTGCCTGTCTCGCCGTCAATGACAAGAAACCCGCTGTCCTCGCCCTTGTACCACCAGCCGGTCGGCACGTAGATCTTCTTCCCGTCAAGCGTGACAGAGGAGCGGTCACAGCCGGCGTCAAAGACTGATTCCCAGACCGTCTCTTCGCTCTCGATATCGAAACGGCCCAGCCGGTGATTAGTGGAAGAGTAGTAGACACTATGGTTCTTGAGGTTTCCAGCAAACCCTCGCAGGCCCTCTTCGAATATCGGCACGTCAATTCGCCGGACGAACTTGTGGCCGTTGTCGATGTCGAAGATTAGAATGCCGGCCTTGGAGCGCCCCTGCTTCTGGGCGCCGTCGGGCATGCTCATGTACAGCAGGCGCTGAACGTCGTTCGATTCCGCCAGAGCGAATGCCGGAAGGCACAGAATCAAGGCGAGAGTATGCTGAATGGTTCTCATGCAGTGCATCGTACAGGCAGGGTCCCGGCGCGTCAATCGGATTCGCCCCGGACCAATTGGCTCGGGTCCGGCCTGGAATCAAAGCTCTCAGGCGGGGTCCGGCTCGGGCACAGCGACCTCGCTCGCGGCGGATTCCGGGCTCGGAGCCATGGGCAACGGGTTTCTGGCGAAGACGTATTCTTCGACTGGCCGGCCATCCCGCAAATGCTCGGTTACGATCCGCTCGAGGACTTCGCCGCTAACGGAGTGGTACCAAGTCCCTTCGGGATAGACCACCGCGATCGGTCCGCGGTCACACACACGCAGGCAATTTACCTTGGACCGATAAACGCAGTCCTCCCCTCGTGCCAAGCCGAGTTCGTCAAGGCGGTCCTTTAAGGCGGTCCACGCCGGCACAGTGATTTCCCGAGGGGCGCATTTCGGCTTGGATTGGTCGGCGCACAACAAGATGTGGCGGCCATACCGGCCGGTCGGGATGACAAGCCTCCTCAGCATCATCCTACGCCGATCAGCCCGTGTAGGGCCGCTGTCAGGCGTGCCACCTCGCTTGGGACTCGCGAGGCGAGGTTCGTGTTCTCCAACGGGTCCTCCACGATGTCGAACAGCATCGGTCCTGCGGCACTGTCTCCTGCGGGATAGACGGGAAGATCGCGACCGCTTGGAGCCCGTCCACCTGCATAGCCACGAATGAGTTTCAGATTCCCGTCAGTAATGCAACGCCAAGGATCGAGCCCGCTCAACAAGAACTCTCTATGAGATCTCGACGAGCCGTTGAGAACAGGCCGGAGGGATTTGCTGTCCATCGAATCCGGTACCGAAATGCCGGCGTAGTCCAGAAACGTTGCAGCCAGGTCGATGAGGCTCACGAGCGCATCCGAGGAGGCGCCCTCTTGTACGCCGGGTCCCGCTATGACGAGTGGGATTCCGACGGACGGCTGCTGAGGGAGGCGTTTCATCCAGAGATCGTGGTCTCCAAGCATTTCGCCATGGTCGCTCGAGAAGACCACGAGCGTGTTGTCGAGTTCTCCCCGTGCGCCCACCGCATCGAGGAATGAGCCGAGCCATGAATCGATGTTCTCGATCATCGCCGCATAATTTCGACGTATCTCAGCATGCTTTCCAGGTGGATGCTGGGTGTTTCGATTAGGCTGCGGGAAATCAACATCGCGATAAAGGGCATCCATCTCTCTGGTGATGTCCACGGGCTCGTGTGGGCCGGCGAAATTTACCACCAGATGCCAAGGCTTGTCCCGCGGCGCTTCCTGCAGCAGGCGCAAACCTTGGGCTGCGATCCAGTTGTCACAATACGACTCCGCAGGCAGCGGCGTTGAGAAAGTCGCCGTGAAGGTACCGATCTCTCGACGCTTCTCAAAGTCAGACTGGTGAGTGCCCACGCGGCCCGTTGAATGAAGGTGTGCGGTGTATGGATCGCATGGCTCGTCCATGCCCCAGCGGATCGCGTCCCACTTTCCTGCGCTATCGATCCCTGCTGAGAATCCCCATTCCGGCAATAGGTGCTGGCCTGCCACTCCCCAGCTGGGTTCCGGCTTGTGCAAGTCGAACTTGCCGCAGCCCATCACGTGATATCCGGCCTCGCGGAGAAGCTGATAGTAGGTGACCTGGTCAACGGGATAGTTGAGGCTGTTGTCCGGCACGCCGCAGTTCTGATACTCGACGCCCGCCGCAAGACATGCGCGCGACGGCGCGCACAGGGGCGATGCGCAGTAGCAGTTCTCAAACTGCATTCCTCGTGCTGCGACCTCGTTGAGGCGAGGAGTGCGAACCGGAATGAGCGGGTTCAGGCCGGTCCAGTCATAACGCAGTTGGTCTGGCACGACGAACAGAACATTCGGAGGTCGGCTCGGTACACTTTCCTCGTTCGCTCCGCAAGCCGCGACGAAAGCCGCGGCGGAACCCGACAGGAACGCTCGACGATTGACATCAGGCATCGCTTACGAGTGTAGCGGCCCGCGATGTGCGCGATGTGGGACGCGAATTGCTCCGCAGCTGGCATGACTCGTTCAAGATTACCTGCCGAACGTGGCGCGTGACTCGATCAGACATGGTGAGAATGACCGGCCCGCCGCACACTTGCATGAATTCGGGAAATGCAGCAGAGTCGAGCTCCTGGGAGAGCATCGGGCAGGTGGACGAGCCGACGACTCGCCGTGACCCTCACTCTCACGGGAGGCTGCGAATCCAAGCTCTCCAGCATCGCAGCAACTATTCTGAGTGCTCGGCTTTGGGGGGATGAATGTGCCCTTAGCCCGGCGCAGTCACTGCCGGAACACTGCCAGCGCAAATCGCTAGTAGCCAGCAATCGACAAGCCTATCCCAAGCCCCGGCCGTGACAACTGGCGCCCTGCTGGCTTGGGGGCGCCCCCGCTTCAAAAGGCTAAACTTGGCGCTATGCCGCTTCGATTGCTGCCGCTTTTCCTACTGCTTCTTGCGTCGGGACTCGCGAGCGACAAGCCGAACGTCCTGTTCATTGCGGTTGACGACCTCAATGATTGGGTTGGCTGCCTCGGAGGCCACCCCCAAGCGAAGACGCCCAACATCGACGCATTGGCACGGAATGGCGTGCTGTTCGCGAACGCTCACTGCGCGGCTCCTCTATGCAATCCGTCTCGAACGGCGTTGTTGTTCGGCAAGCGGCCAACCACAACCGGGGTCGTCGGTAATGGCGACGACTGGCGCACGTTCGAGACCCTTCAGACCTCCGAGTCCCTGCCTCAGCTCTTCCGAAGGAATGGCTATTTCACGGCGGCGGCCGGCAAGATATTCCATGCCAACCACGGCGGATGGCGAGGCGCTCTCACTCGTGAGGAGGGTGCACCTTACGCTGGCCGCAGCGGCTTCGGGCAACCTTCTGCTTGGGACGAACGATTTCCAGCCAAGACCATCCAGCTGCCGATGGCACCGGTCTTGATCGGCACCCATCGCAACGGCATTGACCATCACTGGGACTGGGGCCCGATTGACTTCAAGGCCGACGTCACCGAAGACGGACAGATTTCACGCTGGGCCGTGCGGCAGTTGCGGGCGACTCATGACCGACCCTTCTTTCTGGCGGTAGGGATCTACCGTCCCCACGATCCCCAGTATGCGCCCAGCGAGTTTTTTGACGAGCATCCGCTTGAGACCGTGGAACTGCCCACGATCCTGAGCACAGACCTGGAGGACATTTCGTCAGTAGCGAGGCGGCATGTGAGCGCCGCCAACAGCTACGAAGCGATGATCCGACAGCACGGGGCACTGCGATCCGCCACCAGAGGCTATTTGGCGTCTGTCACCTTTGCCGACGCAATGGTCGGTCGCGTGCTGGAAGCCCTGGAGAGCAGTCAGTATGCGGCCAACACGATTGTCGTGCTTTTCTCCGACCATGGTTATCACATCGGAGAGAAGCAGAAGTACCACAAGAGCACGTTGTGGGAAGAGTCAACTCGCGTTCCGTTGATTGTATCTGCCCCCGGGGCGATGAGTCCTGGAGTCGTCTCGCGCCGCGCCGTAAGCCTGATCGACGTCTACCCAACCCTTGCCGAACTCGCAGGCCTCGAACCGCCGGCCGACCTCGATGGGGAAAGCCTTGTTCCGCTACTCGTCGATCCCGCCGCTGCGCGAAGCTCTCCGGCGTTGACATCGCGCCAGGGGCGGCATCATGCGATCCGGACAGATCGATGGCGGTACATCCGCTACGCCGATGGCACCGAAGAGCTTTATGACCATGAGTCGGATCCAACTGAATGGCGCAATCTGGCAGCCAACCCGGCACACGCCGAGACAAAACGGCGGTTGTCCGCCGCGATGGACGAGCTGCTCGAATAAACCAACCCGGCCCACCTGGCCACGAGCGCAGCGTCAAGGCAGATTGGCAAATCCTTGCACAAGTGAGTCAGCGAATCTCGATATCCGAGTCGCCTTCCGAGCGGTACGGGCGCTCCGATTCCCGCTGCTTCTTCGCAATCCAGGCAGCAACGGCAACGATGGCGAGTGCGCCTACGACGACGCCGATGTCTCTGATTCTCCTCAGGGCGAGGAACATGCTCCCCAGCAGCGAAAACAGGAGCGCAGCGGCCACGAATCGGATCACGACCTTACGGATTGTCTGTCTCTCGTCACCTGCCAGGTCGTCATCACGGCGACGGTACTCGTCCCAATCACTCATCGTGGGCGAGTTGAGGCGGCCCAGAGTCCCGCGGACTCTCCGGGGACGGCGCTCAGTACTCCTTACCGGTGTACAGCTCCGCGACGAAAGCCTCGTAGCCGTTGTACATCAGGGTGGGGCGTCGCTGGCCTGACGGAATGATCTGCTCCTCCGCCTGCGACCAGCGCGGATGCGGCTTTTGCGGGTTTACGTTGGAGTACCAGCCGTACTCAGTCGGTGCAGCCTTGTTCCACAACGTGGGCGGCCGCTTCTTGGTGAATTCGATCTCAACGATCGACTTGATGTTCTTGAGTCCGTATTTCCACGGGATGATCGCTCGAAACGGGGCTCCGTTCTGCTTCGGAAGCGGCTTGCCGTAAATACCGGTACCGAACAGGGCCAACTCATTCATGGCCTCCTCGATTGTCATGGCCTCCTGATACGGCCAGTCGTAGTGAGGCTGCGAGCCGATTCCGGGCATTTCCTCAGGGCGGTACGCCGTGACCATCCGCATGTACTTCGCCGAAGGCAGGGGATCGACTTCCCGGATCAACGCGGACATCGGAAACCCAGTCCAAGGTACGGCCATGGCCCACGCTTCGACGCACCGGAAGCGGTACAGCCGTTCTTCAAGTGGAAAACGGCGAACCAAATCGTCGAAGTCGTAGACTCTAGGGTTGTTTACCAAGCCCTTGACCTTGACTTTCCAAGGATCCGTTGTGAACCGATAGACTTCATCGCGGACCCGCTGCTTGTCGAGGGTGAACTCGTAGAAGTTGTTGAAGCCAGTCGCAACGACTTCAGGAGTCAGGGGCCTGTCCAGGGTGTATTTCGGATTCCGTTTCGCTGGATACAGCGCCGCACCTTCGGTCGCGGCTAGCGCATTCCCTCCTAGCAGACCGCCTATACCCGCGAACCCCATCGACCGAACGATGCACCGTCTCGAGAAGTACAGGCTCTCCGGGGTTGCCTCGCGTTCGGGCAACTCCCAACCTCGGGGGAATCGAATGAGCATGTCTGCCTCCTACCGCAAACACTCCGTCAAGTCGCCGCCTGGTGTCGGCGAAGCACGGCACGTCCAGACTATCACACGTGCCCCTGTCGAAGGGGTGCGCTTGCGGTTAGCCGCATGCGCTGCAGGGCTGGGCATTCGTCTAGAACAGGCATGTGCGGATCGGGCTCCGCGTGTTGAATCCAGATTCAGTGAAGTTTATGCGAGCAGAATTGCAGGGGCGAGGATCTGTTGATAGTCTCGCGATCGGAACGGATTGCTCATCTCCAGCTCGAGGCGTCGTGATACTATCCACGGCGTGGCTATCATTCGGTTTTCGGAGGCTCCGGCATCAAAGTTTGACCGGCGTGAGCTGATTCGCGGCTTGATGACCGTGGGGGCGCTCAGCGCCTCTTCCTTGCGAGGAGGCGATCAAGGTAGAAGTGTGGAGATCTTGCCGTTCGGGGACAGAGGCGGGATCAAGATGCTCTACGACGTCAGGCAGAGGCCACAGGCGGTCTTTCTCAGTGGAAGGGTATTCATCGCGTTCAAGGCTGGTGGTCCCGAGAGCTTTTCGGCCAAGCCGAAAACGAGCCCCATGTTGATCACCTACGACCCTCGGAGTCGGCGCTTCTCCGAGACGCTGACGGTGGGCCCCAAGACCAGTGACCATCATCATGGCCCGATCATTTGGGCCGATGAAGAGGAGTATCTGCACGTCCTTTTCGGTTGCCACAAGACTCCGGGCACGCATCTTGTCGCCAATCGGCCAGCGGACATGGGACGAGACATGTCGGCCTGGACTCCAGCACCGGCAATAGCTCCGAAGCTCTCCTACCCGACGGTGTTCAGGATCCATGGCGGCAAGGAACTGGTCTACTACCGCACCGATGGCCACGCCAGCTCATGGACATACCGGATTAGCGATGACAATGGCAAGACCTGGACCGGGCCTGCAACTGACGTAACCGATCTGGACAGCAGTGGTCGATCCGAATGGTCCTCCTACCAAACGAAGCTTCCGAGCGAAGATGGCAAGTTCTTGCACGTGGTTTTCACCGACTATGACGACGCCAAGTCCAATGACCCGCAGCGACTCTTCAACCAACGTTACAAGCGACCCGTGAGCAATGCGTGGAAGTACAATCTCTCCTACCTAAACACCCATGGCCGCGGGCAGCCACCCCGTATGCATGAAACGGTCGATGGGCTCCCAGCGGCGCGGGCCGTCGCTAGACTTGCGGATAGCGGAGGCGGGTGCAAGATCGGATCTTCAAGTGGTG
>MKWU01003883.1_pt1 | contig 18690 bp, 12 predicted proteins | sample 809101 | NCBI WGS metagenome assembly MKWU01 (sample SAMN05860141, study PRJNA318959) | sponge metagenome | host: Aplysina aerophoba | place: Slovenia: Piran, Adriatic Sea, Gulf of Piran | collected 2013-05-07
GCCGGTCCGCAAGTACGTGATCGAGTGCAAGGTGCGTACGGGGAAAGTCGGCCTGGATCGTCTGGTTCGTGAGGGGCGGAAGCAGGTGGCAACGTACATGGACGGCTGTGGGGCGGAATCGGGACACTTGGCGATTTTCGACTTGCGGCCCGGCCTGTCGTGGGAGGAGCGGTTATTCCGGAAGGATCCGGAGCCAGGTGAGAATTCAGTCACGGTTTGGGGGCTGTAGTACCAACCGGACTTCCCGGACAACCCCTAGAGCTCGGTAATCAGCCGGTGCGACAGGCTCACAACGGCACAGCGGGTATTGGAACGGGGTCGAGAGCGCCAAGACTCCAGCCTCCGAGGACTGTTTGGCAGCAGGTCGTTCGGCCACACCGATGGCTGCTATCGACTCATTCGGCAAGACAGTCCGAATTCGTGCATCCATTGCCCTGCGGGAGCATATCACGGCGACGAATGGTGGCTCCATGAGAGGCAGGGACATCCCACTCCGCGGTTGGTTTGTGCCGGTTGTTCCTGCCGAACTGCCATGCTCTTTCGAGCAATGGTCAGAGAAAGCCATTCGCCGATGTGCCCTCTGTGTGGAATCGGACAAGATGCCCTCATGGCCACGGAGCCGGGTGCTGGTTCGGAGCTCGAGTCGCTCCAACACGAGTGCTTCGCAGGACACGAATCCGCAGGCAACACGCCGAAGCGCATGTAGTTTGTCGTTCCGAGGCTGGTGATCACCTTGTACTCCCGCTCGCCTAGGAACGCCGCTAGAGCCCGGTTGTTCTTGTCGAACCCCCAGCGGCGGGCGGCCGTCGCGACGGACTCGGTGCAGTCCATGATCTCGTCGTCGAGGGGATCGCTGAAGCCAAGCGGACGTGCGCTGCGGAACGCACGATGGGTACACTAAGCCCAACGATGGCCGTAATCAGCACAGGGATGTATGAAGCGCTGCTCCTAGCGCACGTTCCCGAAGACAAGGCGAAGGCTGCCGCAGCCGAGGTTGCGAAGACGCAAGATTTCGCCTCGAGGTCGGATGTGTTGGAGTTGGCTGCGCAGTTGCAAGCTGAGATGGACAAGCGCTTCGCCGAAGTGTTCGCCGAAATAGAAAAGCGCTTCGCCGAGGTGGACAAGCGCTTCGCCGAAGTGGACAAGCGCCTTGCTGAAGTGGACAAGTCGCTCGCGGTCCTGAAGTTTGCGGTTTTCTCGGGGGGATCGATCATCCTTGCGCTTTTGATCAAGCTTGTATTCTTCCCATAGGGAACAGTCCAGAGTTCGGTGGGCAGCGGCCGGCTGGCATGCCAGGGCTCACGATGGGCACGATCAGGACGACAATGTATGAATCGCCGCTCTTAGCGCCCGCTCCACACGACTACGCGGGCGGCGCTGAGGCCGAGGTTGTGATGGCACGGTACTCGGCCTCCAAGCCGGCTGAGCCGGATTTGAGTGCGCAGGTGCAATCCAAGACCTAGTGTGCCTTGCTAATGCCGACAAGTGTCTGGCTGAGATGCTCAAGTCGCTGGCGGTCGTGAAGCTTGCGGTTTTCTCAGGCGGACCGAGCTACTTCGCGCTGGTCAAGCTCGCATTCGCACAACTTGGCCCCGGGCACGGCCTTACGGGACCAGCTGGGCCCCGAATGCTCCCTCGAGCAACCCCAAGTTCCAAGTCCCGATCACGCCGCTCGGGCCCGCCAGGTCGTAGCCGACAAACTTCCCGACGGTCGTGCCCGTCCGCAAATATCTCTCGGAACGGCTCACATCGTAGAAGCGCGCTCGGACCGAGGAGGTCCCGTTGAATTCAATGCGGTCTCGACTGTCGACCCGCACGGTTGCCGAAGTAAAGACCAGGTGGCTGATGTCATCCCCCCTGTCCTGTAACGGTGCGCCGTTATCGATCCTGGCTAGGTTCTCGATGATCGTGGTGACCCTAGAGCCGCTCGGGCCGCTGCTGCCCCAGCGCACCGTCAGATTGACATCGCCGTCATAGAACTTGGGCGGCCCGCTCGAGCTGGAATCCACGGCCACCGTGCGCCCGACGTAGCTTGAGGCGAAGCCTCTGGGGAAGTTAACGTCGTTGCGCGAATACACGGTTGGCCCAAACCGGCTGTAGGCGAACGTGCCAGTGCGCTCGGTTCGCGGCGAGGCAGGGGTCGTGGGCGCAAGGGCGTTGGTGCGGTCCTGCTTGGCCCACGCGCCGAATCGGGCATGGTCGGTACTTTCGTACTTGGCCGACACCTCGTAGTCGCTTGCCGCGTGGATGCCCTCGAAGTCGTAGTCGCCCCGATCCAGCTTGGACTGGTTCAGGATGTCTTCGAACACGCCGCCGCCCTCGACCGCCTGACGGAACCTTGTGGGGCTGGATAGGGCTAGGATGGCATCCCGCAGCAGGTCAATGGCCTCGTCGTCGCGGGAATTCAAGCGTGATCCGGGCCGCGGGTAGGTTGCGCCCAGCACGTTCCGCACACCGAAGACGTTGTTCTGTAGGGTCTGGTTCGCCGTTCGCCAGAGCGCTTCGCGATTCCGCAGCGCTAATGGATCAGTGGCCCCGAGAACGTTGACGTAGACATCCATCAGCCTGAGCAAGCCCTGTAGGTCGTCCCGCGTCTTCTGCAATAGTCGCTCTCCCGTCACGACGGCCCCGCGGTTGGAGTACAGCTCGGAAGCCGACAGCTCGATCTGGTTATTGTCGGAGTCCCGCGCCGCGATCCGAATGTTTCCGTTGCTATCTGGCCGGGCCGTCAAGTAGGTGTCAGCATTCAAGCCGAGATCACCAGATTGATCTACAGGGGGCACCGTGGGGATGGGCGGTGCCGGTCTCGCTTCGTGGTCTGCTCCGAAGCCGCCTGTCAGGATCACGGAGCCGCTCCTGCTGAGGCTCCAGGTGCCGATCGCGGATCTGCCGGCGTCTTGGCCGCGGCCCACGAAGCGTCCGTCGAATTCTGCGCTCACCACCCGCGACGCCAAAGGGCTTGCGGTCGAGAGCGAGATCCGGGCGGTTGTGGGGTAGGATGGCCGGAACGATCCGTCGCTCGAGTGAAGCCTCGCGGCTGGCAACCGGATCGTGTCCACGTTCTCGAAGGAATACCTCCACGCGCGGCCGGCGGAGTCTCGCAGCGAGCTCACCAGCGCGGTGACTTGCCTGCTGGCGAACCGAACGCGTAGCTCTACATCGCCGGTATATATGGCTTGGCTGGACTCCCTGCTTGCCGCGACCGTCTCGCCGAAGTAGAACGCTTCGCCGCTGCGCGGCAGGTCGCGCGTCCGCGTGGGCTCGAGCGGGCTGTAAGCGAACGCCCCGATGCCTGCGTCGCCGAGCGGGAAATGAAGCGCCCGCGAGATCGCGCTGCGTTCCAGCTTGGAATACGCGCCGAAGCGTGTCGCCGAACTCCAGCCGAACCCGAGCCGCGTCGAGCTCCGCACGGCATAGAACGTGTCGTGGCTATTGTTGACATCGACGCGGCGTGAGCGCGAGAAGACTCCGAAATCGACCGCATCCCGAAAGTTGGAGCTGGTGGCGAGTGCCGCAAGCACATCTTGAACCTCCTCAAGAACCCCGTCGTAGTCAATGCGGCCACTTCGTCGCTTAGGGGTGTTCAGCCCCATCAGCCTGCTGCCCTCCCCCGGGAAAATCATGTTCAGGTGCCCGCTGATGCGATCCCAGCGGCGCTCGATCTCGGAGTCGAACGACCTGCTGGAACTCGCAAGGCCTATCAGTGTCCGTATGTCGTCAAGCTCGTCTGCAATCAAGCCTCGGGTCTCTTCGGCGAAGGTTACCTCGCGGAATTCCGATCCGCTCGTGAACAGCGAGTGCACCGAGTACTCCAGATTGTTGACCTCGAGAGTCGACCCTGCGCGCGAGCTGCTGCTGCCAGCCTGGGTCAAGAGCACTCGTGGGGTGACGCCGACGTAGCTCGCCAGCGTGTCGCTGGTCGGCGGCTCGCCCGGGGGCCGGGGCGGCCGGACTGTGCTCAGCGTCGCCCGCCAGCTGCCGCCCGCCAGCTGCCGCAGGATGTAGCTGGAGCCTCTGACCTGTATCGAGTCGCCACTGCGCACCTGGATTCCCTCATATAGTAGGGTGCCGTCCTCGACTCTGGTCAGGAAGATGCTCCCTCCGGAATCCTGCAAGTCGACTTGGATCGTCACTGGATGCGGCACGCTCTCCCAGGTGCGGCCTGCCAGAACCAGCGTGTAGTCGTGGCCGTTTTGGCCCCGCACCGTGTGTCCGCTGACGATGATCCGGCCCCCCAACGTCCAGATGCCGTTCTCTTGCCGGACCAACCGGACCGTGCCTCCGTGCGTCCCCAGGCGCACAGTCTCGGGCTCTGCCACAAACGTCGCCGACCAGCTGTCAGCGCCGAGGTCGAACCGGTAATTGGCGCCACCGGCCGTCTCCCGCACCTCGCCGTTCGACAGGGGCCGGTCATCGAGTAGGTAGGTGCCGTCTTCCAGCATGTTCACCAGCACTGAGCGGCCGCTCGAGCCGAGCGACACCTGCTGCGGACTCGACTGCACAAAGACCGCCCGCCACATGCCGTCGGCACCAAGTGCGAGGGTGTAGCGGTTGCCGTTAGCGGCCGACACCTCGCGCCCGCTGAACAGCAGCGAGCCGCCCAGCCAGAAGTTGCGGTCCTCGCGCTGCTCGATGTCCACGGAATCGCCGCTGCTGCCCAGGGCGATGCGCAGCCGGTCCGGGACGAGGAACTCCGCGCTCCAATTGCCGCTCGGGTCCAGGCTGAGCGTGTAGCGGTTGCCATTGCGGGCTGTCACAACGTGGCCGCTCTGTATGGCCGCGGTGCCGATTTGGTAGCTGCCGTCCTCCTGCATTACGAGGCTGACCTCGTCCCCGCTGCGGCCCAAGTGCACGCGCGTTGGATCGGGAGGCACGAATTCGGCGCTCCAAGTGCCACCGGACAGCGTCAAGCGGTAGGTGGCAGCGTTCTGGCCCCGGACGGTGTTGCCGCTGCTGAACGGCTGGCCGTTGTGCGTCCAGCCTCCGGCTTGGGTCGAGACGAGCGTGGTGGCTCCGCCCTCGACACCCAGCGTCACGACCGAGGTGGCGGGCACGAACGGGGGTGGTGCCGGGACGTTCGGACCGACCTCACTCCCGCAGCCGGACAGAATAATCGCAACCGCTGTTGCGAGGGCAGGCCATAGAAAGAAGGCCGTTCTAGAGGTCCAAATCACTCGTTACACTCCTCGAATACAGCATAGTCCAGTGCCCTACATGGATCGTCTGGCGGTCCGCGACTGCCCCTCGCGCCGCGTCGTCGGCGCTCGGCTCGGCTTCCTTGAACACGCCCTTGCCGCCTTGGGCGGTGGCCGCCGCGAAGCCGTCCGCGCTCGAGAGCGCGTCGCTAGTGTCGTCGATGTCCTCGATGATTTCATCCTTGCCCGGGTTCCTCGCTCCCGCAGCGTTGTCAGGAGTATTGTCGTCGTTAGCATCGACACGGAACGCGCCGGCGCTGGAGTCGCCTTTGCCAGCTCCGATAACCTCATTCAGCTGATCGGTGACCGCCTTCCACTGCTGCTCCAAGGCCGGATTCTGAGCCGCGTATTCTGGGGCAAGGCCGAGCAAGGTACTGACTTCCGTTCGGGTCTCTTGGATCTCCTTCAGGGCCTCGGCGACGAAATTCCTGCCCAAGGTGCTGGCCATGCCGCAGCCGAGCAGGTCGGCGATGGAGAACTTGTCGCCACCCACGACCAAGTGCGTTCGCAGTGCGTTCTCCGGCGTTTCGGAGTCGTTGGCACTGAGATCGAAGACCAGGGCCACCTCATGGAGCATCTTCTCACTCCGGCGACCCGTTTCTGGTCACCGACGCTCGCTCGACACTCCCGCTGAGCCTCTATGCGAACGGAGGCTAGCTTTGGTCCGCACCAGAGCCTTGTCCATGACCACTCTGATCGAAGCTGAGAAGCATGACGATCGACTCGGTACCGACCCGATTGATGATCGGAGTTGCGGACGTTCTCCGAAAGCCGAGCCGTTCATAGAGACGAATCGCCGGATTGTCGACCCTGACGCTCAGGCTCACTCCAGAGTAGCGGGACGGGCAGAGGTCCAGTAGAGCTTCCAGAAGTCTTGTACCCACACCCAGCCCTCGGGCGGCAGGAATCGTTCCGATCGCCAACTCAGGAATGTTCTCGCCGACATAGTCCGCACCCGCTTCCTCGCGGGAGAATAGCCGCACCCACGCACAGCTGACCGGATACCCCACGCTGTCGGACTCCGCTACGAGGCCGAGATCCCCTTGTCGGCCCCAGTTCTGCCAATAGCGCGTCAGCTCAGGGTCACGAAGGGCTTTTTGAATCGGCTCGCCAGATTCCCGCATGCGAGCGGCCAGCGTCAGAAAGCTAAAGATCAGGGTCGACTCATTCGGCAAGACACTCCGAATTCGTACATCCATCGCTTTGCGGGAGCATATCACAGCGAGGGATGGTGGCTCCATGCGAGGCGGGTGCGGTGAAATCTGAGTTGAACGGCGACGATTGTGAACGGCACCGTTGCGGGCGAATTGAGCGGTGCTCCGACACGCGCTCTGAGAGCAGTCGAGGGACTGAATCTGCCGTCAGCAGGTTTAGCCAGAGGATTGATTCGCCGATGACCGGTGGCCGAGCCACAGGCGACGGCCGACGGACCTGACCGTGCTCAAGCTCTGCAACGGTTCACGCACAGGTCTTGGTGGAGTTGTGGGCGTCCATGCTGTTGGCGGTCCAGTCCGAGAGACTCACGGGTTTGTCGCCAAGATCGCTCAAAGAACAATTTATCGAATAGTCAGAAGTTCAACCGCCGGGCTCATAACCTGCGTCCTCTATGGATCTGGACCTTGTCGTCATTTGCGGACTCGTCGGACGCCATATGCCGTGTACGCTGCGGTGCGTGTCCGTCGGCTACCACCTTTGCTCCGCGCTTCCTCCGGACTTTGCCTCCATCGGTCTGTCCGTGGGGACTTACACCCTCAAGCTGCCGAACATGCTTGGCACACCATTGAAAAAGGGGGAGCGGTTGCCCGCTCCCCCGGTAGGTCGATTCTGATGAATCTTGCCGAGACTAGGGGGCCTCGACTCCGAAAGCACCATAGATGGACAAGCCAAGGTCATCCACGGACGTCCCCGCGCCATTGACACGACCGACAGTTGGATCGGTCAGTGTCCACGTGCCGATCACGCCGAGCGGTCCGTCCACTCCCTGGCCCACGAACAGCGCCTGGACGCTGGCGGTGCCTCCTGCTTCGACGTCGGCGCCGGCAGTGGCGAGGCGGTATCGACCACCCGTGACCGCAATTTCGCTATAGGTGGAGACATCCTGGGTGTCGGCATCCGCATCGCCTGCCGTGCCGGCGATCATGTTACCCGCGAAAGTTCCCTGTGCGCCCACCGCAATCGCTATGCCGGGGAACACGATGTCCGCGATCTCGTTGCCTGGCGAGTTGTTCGCGGGGGTGTTGGCGTCGACGACGCCGCCCTGCGACAGCGGGTCGCCGACAGCGGAAGCCAGGCCGCTGATCGTCAGCGCCATCGTGCCAAGAGCCGTACCCGCAGTCACGGCTGTGGGAGTCCCCCAGCTGACGTCCACCTGGGCCGTTCCGGAGAGGATCACCGTGTCCTGCTCCGCAATCGTCTCGCCCGTGAATGTCGCGCTGCCTCCGGCCGGGAAGCTCAGGTTCGCCACTGTGCCGACATTCGTCGGATCCAGCGGGCTGTAGGCATACGTGCCGGGCCCGCCGTGCGTGCTGCGATTGAGGCCGCCGGCCCGCCGTGCGCTCTGCGTGCTCTCGCGCCGCCAGAATCCGAAGCGCGTGAAATCGGTCGTCCCCATGGCCGAGAACACCTTGTACTCCCGCTCGCCTCTCAGGTTGGCAATGGTCCGGTTGCTGACCTCGTACCTCCTCTGGGCGGCATCGTAGACGCGGTAGTTTGCTTCATTCTCGCGTTCGGGGGTCGCGGGGTCGTCGGGCGTGCCGCTGTCGTAGTGGTCGAAGATCCCGGTTCCGTCCGGATCGAGGGCCGCTTCTAGCTTGGCGTTGCTCGACAGCGCGTCCAAGGCGCGGTTGAGCAGGTCAATGGCATCGGCTTCCGATTCCAGGTTGCCGTAGGCGTCGGCCAGCTTCAGCGGCATCTGTCCGCCGAAGAAGTTGTACTCCACCGCGTCCTGTGCCCGCAGCCAAGAGGCCTCCTCGGCCGCCTGCGTGTCGGCCGAGTCGAGGCCCTGCAGGGTTGACAGCAGGTCGCGCTCTGCCGTGAGTGTTGCGATGACGCCATCGATCCACTTCGGGCCGTTGAGCGCCTTCTGCGCGCCGTTCAACCCCGCCAGCTCCGCCAAGTCAAACTTCTGGGTGAACAGGGTTTCGTCGTCTTCGGCGCCGAGCGCTGCATACTCGGGGTCGGTTGCTGCGTCGGTGCGGGCGTAGCCGTAGCGCCGCTGCTTCACCGTCAGCATTCCGTCCGCGATCGACACGCTGGTCATGTTCGTAGCGTCGTTGACGTCGTCGGTTCGCACCGAGAACAGCATTGCGGTCGCCGCCGAGCCGTCGTCGCCGGACGGTGTCGGCCGGGACGTGTCCGCGACGTGCACCACGCCGAAGCCGCCCGTGATATAGCCCGAGCCGTCCGATGCCCCGAAGGACCACGTGCCGTTCGCCTCGCTACCCGCGTCGGCGCCCTGGCCCAGCAGGATGCCCGCGAAGGTGTTGGTATTGCCGTCGACGGGCCGTAGGAGCCCCGAGTTGGCGGCGTAGAACACCGCGGCGTCGGCACCCGTGTTGTTCCACTGCGCATTCCGCTGCAAATTCGCGTCGTCCAGCACGATCCGGTCCACGTCGGCGAAGTTGTGCTGCCAGGCAAGCCCGTCGGCGTCCTCCAGCCCGCTCACCACGCCGCTGACCGAGTTGGCCTTGAAGCGCACCTGCAGTTCCATCGTGCCCGAGTAGGTGTCGCCGGACGCGTCCACCGCCCGGGTCCCGCCCGAATAGCTGGCGATCCCCGTCAGCGAGACCGCCGCCGCGTCCGCGGTCCGCACGGTCTGCTGCATCGTCGAGTACGAGAACGCCCCGAATTCTTCCGTGGTCGGACTCTGCTTGGCGTGGCCGGACTCCTTCCGCATCGCCGTGCCGTAGCGCGTGCTGCCGGTCGCGCCCATCGTCGCGTCGGCGCTCCACATCACGCGATTGAACGCGTCCGCAGCCCCGCCGGCGCCCAGCGCCTGGCTCTCGAAGACCCCGCCGCCGTCCTCGGCGGTCGCGGCCACGAAGGCGTCCTCGCTCGACAGCGCGTCGAGGATGTCGGAGATGTCGTCGAGGATATCCTCCTCGCGGGGGGCGGTCGTCCTGACGGCCGACGTGACGTCGGCCGGCGTGTCATTGTCGCTGTCGGTGTTGAAGATGGTGTCCAGCGCCATTTCGAGCTTGGTCCACTGGCTCTCGAGGATCGCGTCCAAGCCGTCCGGCTTGCTGTCCAGGGCGAGCAGGGCGGCCACGTCCCCGTGGACCTTTTCGATCGCCTCCACGGCCTCGTCTACGAAGCGCGCGCCCTCGTCGCTCGCCATGCCGTACCCCAGCAGCTCTCCCATCGAGAACATGCCCTCGCCGCTCTCGTTATCGCCCGTCGCGATGAGGTGCGTCCGCAGCTCGTTGCCCGGCGTGTCCGGATCGTTCCCGCTCAGGATCGGGATGCCCAGGCCGTTGGTCACGTAGTGGTCGGTGTCGGGGTCGATGGCGGCGTCGAAGCGGGCGCCCATCAGCGCGCCGTCTTGCATCCAAACGTGGTACATGGCGTCGCCGTCGTTGACATCGCCCACGCCGTTCGCGGCTAGGGTGCTGTCGGCGACGTCGTACATGTCATCGGCCTCGCGCGTCATCGCGACCAGGCCGGTGCCCTCGATCATCATCGATTCGGGCTCGAAACGAGCCGACCACACGCCGTCGGTGTACCACAGGGTGTAGGTGTTGCCGTTGGCCGACATCACCTCGCTGGCCACGTCGACGCCCTCCGTGCCGAGCCACCAGGACATATCCTCGGCCCGGACTAGCGTGATCGAGCCCTGCGTGCCGAGAGCCACCGTGACCTCGACCTGCTGGTACATCGCCGACCACATGCCTTCGGAGTCCAGCGTCAGCATGTACACGTTGCCGTTCGCGGCGGTGTGCATGTAGCCGGTCGCAACGGCCGCTTCGCCGTACCACCAAGACATGTCCTCTGCCTGGGTCAGCGTGATCGTGCCGCCCAGATCGCCCAGCATCACGTCCTGCATGGCTTGGACGTGCATCACGCCAACGGGGATGCCCTCCGGCGACAGGATCGCGCGGTAAACATTGCCGTTCGCGGCGGTCACCATCGTCTCGGCGGTGATGATCTGGTACTCGCCGTCGACCATGACCGAGAACGTGCCGTCCTCGTTCTTGGTGACGTCGACTGCCGAGCCGGAGATTCCCAGCGGGATGCTGAGGGCCGGCGGAACGACGTACTCGGCGCTGAACATGCCGTCGTCGCTTATACTGACGGTGTACATGTTGCCATTTTCGGCGGTAACGACCGTGCCCGAAGCAAGGGCGGTGCCGTTTGACTGGTAAGAGCCGTCCTCTAGCCGTTCGATAGAGATCATTCCGCCGGTGGTGCCCAGCGCGAGTGACATCGCATCGGGCATCTTGTAAGCGGCGCTCCAAGTGGTGCCGTCCAAGGTCAGCGTGTAGGTGCTGCCGTTGCCGGCTGTCTGCTCGGTGCCAGTGGCGAATGCCTCGCCGTTGAGCGTGTAACCACCTGCTTCGGTGGTCATCAGCGTGAGCGATTCCCCGCTCGTGCCCAGAGCCACTTCAACAGCCTGCGGTACGAATGGCGGCGGTGCCGGCGGAGGTGCCGGCGGAGGTGCCACCGCTGCGGGCTCGTCGCCGCCGCAGCCGGCCAAGCCGAACGTCAGCAGCATCAGAGCCAAGAGGCCTAGGCCCCATCTCGATCGATTGCGATACGTCATGATTCTCCCTTGTTTCCTTCTCCACTGCTTCCGCCGCGAGGATTGCCCTCCCGACGGTTTGCCAACCGGAGGTTCGCTAGGAACCCCACATGGCAAGTTGTAACACATCATCCCATCCGCCCGCAACACATGTCAAGGGCTTCGCGGAATAATTTTCCCGTGCCCGCCCGGCAGGGCGGTTCTTGCCGTGGTGTTCGAATTCCAACCTCCTCAACTACTCTAGCACACACCCCGTGCCATGGCTCTCTTCTCTCATGCGATTGCAGCCCCCCCGCCGCGCCTGCTCCTCCCCCGCCCCGCCGCGGCCTCGCCGGCCGGCCCCACGAGACTGGGAGTCCGCACCCGCAACAGCCCCCGCGGCCGCCGCCCAGTCGCGCGCCGCCGTTGATTCTCGGCCCCTGCCTGGACCCCTCCGCCGGCACAGCTAGCCAGCCTGTCCTGAGCGCGAGGCGCGTTCACAAGCCGCGGCGGTAGCTGAGCCGGACGCGTCGCGCAACCCGCACAGCTCCCACACCTGCTGGCCGACCCCGGTCCGGCTGGCCCGCCCCTTTGAGCCCGCAGCTCCGTCAGCCGCGCCGATCCGTTGGCGCGGCCGCACCCGGCTTCGATTTACTTCTGCCTATGCATCCCCCAAAGCAATGCCGCAGGGCCTCCCCAAGACTCAGGTCCTGGTCGGTGCCGCGCCGCTGTGCGCAACCTCGCATCGCCGCCCGCTACGGCGCATGCCCGGCCCGCTCCTCCTCCAGTGCCAGCCCCCTCTCGAAATCTGACAGTACTTATTTGCGCTACGAGCGCACAGGCGCTTGCATGTCCACCCCGTAAGCCGTGGGAGTGTCGCCTTGCCTCAGCCGCCCCAAGCCGCCAGCCCTGCTGCCAGCTCGAACCCGCCGGGCACCGCAACGCCGCACAGCCCCCGCCCCGCGCCTCCAGACCCCTTCCCTTGCCCCATCCACGCGCTGAACTTGACAGTATCTATATAGGCCGCCAATCCCGATCCCCGCACTCTCGCCCCACATGCCCGCCAAGACGCTGCCTGCCGGCCCGTTACAACAGCGAATCTCAGCCCCTATCAGCAAACACCCCTCCTCGGGTGTTGGCTAGGCCCGCGCCGCCTCAAGCCTGCCCTGCACACCAAGCCGCTGGCTGCACCCGTTGACCGTTTCCCGCTCGCCTCAGCGCGCCGCATCTGCCAGCGCCCGCTGAGCACCGTACAGGCCCGGACCTGACTGCAACCAAGGCTCGCGTGCGCTTGCTGACCACTCACCTGCGACCCTGCCAGCTTGTCGCATGCAGGCAGATCTCCATGCCCCCGGCATTCGTGCGTCCGCCCCCCGCTCAGCGCGAGGTGCAGGCGACTCGAGCGCTCCGCAGCCTCGTTCTGCCAAGCCGTGCCTGAGGCAGTTCCCCGAGTCTGCTCACGCGGTTGCTCGCTGCAGGCGCCGCGCGAGCCAATGGACCGCTCTATCCCGCACTCGAAGTTCCGAGAACCGCGACGTCGACCAAGCAACCGAGCTGTGGATTGACATTCTGCTCGCCGTCTTGACGGTTGCATTCGCCGGGTGGCCATCTCCAGTGAAACCCAGCACCGCAAGCAAGGCCTCGTGCCGTTCATCATCGCCTCGATCATCACAGGCTCGCTGCTGGCTGTGCCTGTCGAGACCATCGAATTCTCTGGAACCCAGATCGCGACCCGGCAGCCTCGGCTGCGCGATGTCTCAATTGAGATCAAGTCGCCCGGCAGCCAAGTCAAGCCCGAAGATCTGTCATTCTTCCTCGTGCCCGCCCCGAACAAGGGTCCGATCAGCGCCAACGGGCCCCCGGGCACAGTTCGGTTTCGAGGCGATTCCGGAAGGCTCCTAGCGCGTCTGCGTCACAGACTCAGCCAGTCACCACACTCTGTTGGGGACCAAGTCGGTCGCAAGGGCGAACCTTGAGCTGGGTCCGCTCCCGCGGTTTCCAGAGCAGGTCTCGCTCAGCGGCGTCGTACGGCGATGGGGGGTGTGAGTGCCGCAGACAACATTGCTGTCGCGAACGACGAACCGGGACGGGGCGATCAGAATCCACGATTCGGGCTTTTCGGGTTGCAGCATGGCGGTTCGTATGACTTGGAGGTCGTTGGCGACGATATCGCGAGTTGTATGTGCCCGGCTACGAGGAGCAGCTCGCTACGGCGATCTACGCGCCGGGCCCGGTGCCGCTCGCCCGGACCTGCCAGGAAACGGAGATCGAGAACAGCGAGGACGAGAGCGAGCGCGGGTGGTCCTGCCTAGATCGGGACTTCGCCACCTACCCAGCAGATGAAGACAGTCTCTGGCCCTAAGTGCGAATTCAAGTCGGCTACTGACGGTGGTCGCGCATCGCTGGCGCGACGGGAACGAGACGGTCGACCTACCTCTCCAGATTGAGTTCCGAGAGTTTCGGACGACGAATTCCCGCCAGGTAGCGGGCCGGGTCGGGCAGTGGACGGTGGGGGTACTGACCCCGGACAACGAGGCGGAGCTGCCATTTTAGTCGTCCGAAGTCAGCGCGGATTGATCCGCACAGCGCAGCTGGCGCACTGGATAGAACCGTGCGAAGCAGCAATGTCGGTGCTTAGAGGCGGTGGCGGACTCGGCCACCCTGCCGACAATGGCAACCGCCACCGCAGTACTGGGGCCGCCTGCTAGCGAGCAGACCGTAGCTCCGGTGGTCGACAGGCCGGTGCGATAGACTCGAAGCAATGTTCGAATGGGCAACGGCCGAGGTGCGGGCAATCGGCGTGCTGATTGCTTTTCTTGCCCTGCTGGCAACGCTCGCATACAGGTGGCTTGTCGAGCACAAGCGGGACTACCGACTGCTATTGGAGCGGATCGACAAGGAAGCGGATAGAAGGGAGCAAGAGTCTTCAAAGATCACCGCACGCTCCGATAGGGAAGCGGAGAAGAGGGAGCAAGAGACTCGGGAGATTACTGCACGCTTCGACAAGGAAGCGGAGAAGAGGGAGCAAGAGACCCGGGAGATCACCGCACGCTTCGACAGGGAAGCGGAAAAAAGGGAGCGAGAGACCCGGGAGATCACCGCACGCTTCGACAAGGAGGCGGAGAAGAGGGAGCAAGAGACCCGGGAGATCACCGCACGCTTCGACAGGGAAGCGGAGAAGAGGGAGCAAGAGACCCGGGAGATCACCGTACGCTTCGACAAGGAGGCGGAGAAGAGGGAGCAAGAGACCCGGGAGGCCATCGCACGCGTCGACAGGGAAGCGGCGCAGCGCCAGTTGCAATTCGACAAGGAGGCCGAGAAGCGGGAACGGGCGATCCAGGCAGCCTTTGAGCACTTCGACAAGGAGGCCCAGAGGCGGGAACGGGAGTTCCAAGCAGCCATGGAGCGCTTCGACAACAAGGCCGAGAAGCGGGAACGGGAGTTCCAAGCGGCCCTAGAGCGTTTCGACCACAAGGCTGAGAGCCGGGAACGGGAGTTCCAGGCGGCCCTGGAGAGTTTCAACAAGGAGGCTGAAAGGCGGGAACTGAAGTTCCAAGCGGCCCTGGAGCGCAGTGACAGAACTTTCGAAACGGCGACGGCCCAAGCCAACGCGCTGGCGAAAGAGTTGGCGGGCATCGCCCAGCGCACTGCGCGCAACGAGGGAACGCTGGAGACGATAACAGGCGGGGCGCCTCGCATCGAATCGAAGCCGACGTCCGCTGCGGACGAGCCGCAAACCGTCGCCGCTCAGCACGTTCCTGGCGAGCAACCCGCGGACTGAGCTAGGGCACGTTCGCCAAGCCTAGTGGCACCGCCTCTGGCAGCAGCAGCCGACATCCCGACGTCGCCAAGAGGTCGTGGGATGGCTCGCTCCCGCTCGACACTATCGCCCGGTGCGGCAACGCCGGAGTGAACGGACGTCGCCGCCTGTCCGCTAGGACACCAGATCAAGCACCTCTCGGGGTGGCCGACCAGATCATCCCGCTGGAAGTTCTTGACGCATGTCGACATGCTCGGTTCGCCGGAAGCAATCCCGTTGCGTAGCTCAGAGCCGTTCGACCCCCGGCAACAAACCGTCTGCAGGCAGCCCAGCCAATGTCGCCCCGATCTGCCTGAATCTCACCGCATCAAGTCGCATCGCCGCACCCGGCTAGCACCGAATCGAGCTGCTCGTCCTCGATCCACGTGTCGAGTTGGATCCATAACGGCAGATGATCCGACATCTGGTACGTGAAGTCGAGAAGCGAATCGATCTCCGGACACAGCGGTCTGTGGTCACCCATGTAGAAATCGAGCGCGCCCGCATTGTCGGTGAATCGGCCTGGATTGGTCGCATGATGCAGGATCTGGTCGTACACAGCTTTCCTCGATAGATTGGTGGTTGCTTCGCTCTCCCGGAGTTCCGCAAGCGCTCCGGGAAGCTTCAGTCCGTAGTGGCGAACCGCCCGGAACAGTTCGCTCTCCCGGGACGGGATGTCCATGTCCCCTACGACGATAAGGTCTCGGTCGAAGCCCCGCTCGTACCGACCCTCCTTGTTCCTGTTGCGGGGCGGGTCGGCTTCGGCCGCGAGCCCCGCGAATCGCACCACTCGCTTGTCACAGACATATGCCACCCGATCGTTGTTGGCCGCCCGGTCTCCGCCATGTTCCGAAACTACGAAGTCCCAGACTGGCGGCAGCAGGTCCATCACCCGCAGCAGGTCGCGCAAATTCCGCCAGACCTCGGTCAGTGCTACGAGGTCGAAGCGCCCAATCAACTCCGCGATGTAGTGCAGGGACTGCGGCAGGCTTTCCCGTGGGCCGAACTCGCGAATGTTCCGAGTCGCGAGATTCATCGTCTCGTCGAGAATCGAAGGCGGCACCCGATTTCCTGTCTGCCTCGAGACGACTCCGCAGTTCCCTAAGCCCTCGAGGCGTGTCGCGATCCAGTTTTCCGCGGCGCATAGTAGTTCCCGCACCGGTGCTGCGCCACTTTCTTGCAATCATCTAAAGCTGTTTTCAACGGCGGTGCTTCACCAGCGTGCGGATTCCGGTGAATGTCGCTGCGAGTTGCCCGCCTGGAAATTCAACTGGCCATAGACAGGATTCACCAGCGTCTTTTGGATTAGTCCTGATTGCATGGCAATTTGCCATATACGCACGTCTCTCACTTAGTGCGCCTTGATTGTATTTTGAACATATGTTGTTTTAATGGTTATGAACCATCAAAGACAACAAAGGCTGAAACCGCTTCTCGATAAGGTCCCGCCGGGCTTCATCGTGGATACACCCTGGCTCAGGGCGCAGGGCATCGACCCTAAGTCCATCCACGGCTACGTTGCTCGAGGGTGGCTCGAAAGGGTAATCCGCGGAGTGTACCGTCGACCACTGCCGCAAGGCGTGCAAAGCGCTCATGAACCGTCTTGGGAGATCTCGCTTCTATCCTTGCAACGGCTCATGGAATACGCCGTGCACTTGGGCGGCGAGAGCGCTCTCGACTTCGCCGGCTACGCACACTTCCTGAGCCTCGGAGGACAGCCGCGCGTCCACTTCTATGGTGACGTGCCGTCTTGGCTGAGACGAATGCCGATGCAAACGCAGGTCGTTGTCCGCCAATGCACGCTATTCGGCGACGATCCGATCGGTGTCCACAATGCCGACCGAGAGGAGCGGTCAAGCGGACCAATGGTCGATGTATGGCGCTGGCCTGTCAAGGTATCGTCTCCGGAACGCGCCATCCTAGAGGCCCTCGATGAACTGTCGCACGTAGCGAGCTTTGAAAATCTGGACAAGGTCTTCGAGGGACTGACGTCGCTACGGCCAAAGCAGCTCATGGCACTGCTGACCGCATGCCGCAGCGTGAAGGTACGTCGGTTGTTTCTCGTGTTCGCGGACAAGCACCAGCATCGTTGGCGTAAGTACCTCGACACCTCAAAGATTGACTTGGGCTCCGGACCGCGGGCTCTGGCGGTGGGTGGGAGGCTTCACCCGACTTACCTCATCTATGTGCCGGAAGGATTTCTACCCGCGCAGACTGCAAGGACACACGGCGATCCTTGACCAGTACGTGACGCAAGTTCGGCTATAGCTGAGCGTGCTGCCGGACATCGCCAGGGAGGCCGTGTTCGCGCTCAGGGGCGGCACGGCCATCAACCTGTTCTAGCAGGACATGCCACGGCATTCTGCCGATATCGACCTCACCTACCTGCCGGTGGCAGGCCGCGAATCGTCGCTCGAGGACATTGACGCTTCGCTTGACCGTATCGCGAGGGCGATCACTGCTCGCAACCCACGTGTCAAGGCGCAACGAATTGCGGGTGGCGGAAACAGCGCAACACGCATCTTAGTCAACGATGGCCAAGCGCAGATCAAGATTGAGACGTCGCCGGTCACGCGAGGGGCGGTGTATCCGGCGAGACTGATGGTGCCGTCTGAGGCGGTGACGGAGCGATTTGGCTTTGCCGAGATGAGAGTCTTGGCCTTCGAAGATCTGTACGCCGGTAAGCTCCATGCGGCACTGGATCGTCAGCACCCGCGCGACCTCTTCGATGTGCAGCTCCTGTATGGGAACGAAGGCCTGACCGATGACCTCTTCCGTGTGTCCACGGTCTATGTGGCGAGTTCAGGCCGACCAATGCATGAGCTATTGGCACCCTCAACTCCGCTCCGAGAAGACCTATATGCCAAAGAATTCTTGGGGATGACGTGGAAGGCTGTTGCTACAGATGCGCTCGTCGGGACTCGCCGACGCTTACACGCCGACATCAGATCACGCTTGAAGGGCAACATAGCGAACTTCCTTTTGTCCCTTCCCGACGCCGATCCCGACTTCGGATTGATCGGTTTACCGGACGCCGTGGGTCTGTCGGCGATTCGGTGGAAGTTAGTCAATCTGGAAAAGCTCAAGCAAGCCAATCCCGAGCAGCACATGGCGCACAGGGACGCTCTCGAGAGCTTGTTTCAGTGATTCCACGTAGCCGCATGATCGATAGCCGCCCAGCCCTCGCGCAGGTCGACTCGTCTCGTAGCAAAAGGTGCACTCCCGCACTTCGTCGGCTACTGGCGGACAGGCCGCTCAGAACGGTTTTCCGAAATCTGTCAGCTCAATGCACGAATCCTAGATTCCAATTTTCACTGGAGTCTAGAACGCAAGACGAAGGTTGGGCACCGGCTGGGACCCACGTGGGACCCACCCTGCTCTGAGAACCGACCCAGAATGCTCCGATTCGCGCCAGGCTGATCTGTTCAGCTGACGAGACAACGTGCCCACAGGTGATTGAGAATCAGCCAATTATGCTCAAGTCAGGAGGTTGTGGAATGGAGGCGCGAGTAACCATCGCCGGTTCATTGTCGGTAAGGGGGACTGTGTCGCTGTCCGGTTGCCTGAGCGCGGGCGCCAAAGCGTTCTGAGAAGGGACATCGATCATCGGCGTGGTGTCCATCAATTCCACATGGGCCGATCAGCGCCATACGGCGGCTCGCTGATCGCCAAGGGCGGACAACTCGGCCTCCAACCGGGCGCTGTCGGCCCGATGCACTGTCCCAGCGACACACGCCCTGATAGTCGGCGTCCAAGATCTGCCGCACCGTTACGTCGCGTTTGCCGCCAGTGCAGATCTGCGCCTCCGACAGCGCCCTGCACAGCCTCTTCGGCAATCGCAGTCGCAACATCAAGTTTCTCAATGCCGCGATCTCGGCCGGTCCGTGGCCTTTGCGGACGCGGTTGGCATTCTCGCTGAACATCTTGTCGCGGCACTAGACTCCTTGTCTCGGCGCAGGGTTGACGATTGAGTCAAGTTG